>VOFG01003849.1_pt1 | contig 20951 bp, 27 predicted proteins | sample 5384171 | NCBI WGS metagenome assembly VOFG01 (sample SAMN12384726, study PRJNA508395) | human gut metagenome | isolation source: healthy gut F | host: Homo sapiens
CTCATCACGAATATGATGCAATATGCCCATGTGACCGAGGAACAGCTGCAGCGGGCAGGGGAAATCCCCACGGATCTTGGGGAGACCCTCTCGTGGCCGTATCTGTGCTGGGTGCGGGAACATCCGCTGCACTGGCATGGCCGCACGCAGGTGCTGTATGGTGACGGAGATGCCCTGACCAGCCGCACCATGATCGAGCGCTTCCGTCAGGAAAGCGGGGCGCATCTGACGATCATGGAGGGCGGGGAACACTGGTTCCATACCCCGGTGCAGATGGCGGTCCTTCAAACGTGGGAAGAAACGAATTTTTGATTTAGAATGCCCTCCGTTTCACTCTGGGCATAAATAGAGGTATCATTATCTTTAGTTTCTGTATTTAGAAACGACTGCGGTCGTTTCTAAAATACTTTTTCACGGAAGAGTCCCAAAGGCAAAATGCAGCTATGTACCGTTACAATTCCTCTGGTGAAAAAGTGTTTGGAGCGGCCCGCAGAACGCCACAAACACGAATCATATAAAATAAAAATGCCGCTGACGGCTTTTCTTCCGTCAGCGGCATTTTGCCTATTCTGTTAAGGGATGCTCCGATTTGAGAGATTAGACGCGAGCCTCGCTGTTCTTCTCCGCTTTCTTGTAAGCGCTCAGGGAGTGGAACACGATGTTCAGGCCCAGAACGATCAGCAGGATGGCCAGGATCAGCTGCAGGCCGTTTGCGATAAACACAGCACCCCAAGTGGTCTCACCAGCGGGGATGGAGACAGAAGCGGCTGCGCTGATGGCCTTGACCATGGCCAGCAGCCGCTGAACCAGCGCGGTAAAGGTGACGCACAGCATGATGATCAGCGGGGGAAGAGCATCTTGTTGCTGCGGCCGGTGACCTTCAGGAACACGCAGAGGGTGATGAGTACCAGTGCGCTGAGCAGCTGGTTGGCAGAGCCGAACAGGGGCCAGATGTTAGAATAGCCGATCTTAGTCAGCAGGAAGCCGAAAGCCAGGGTGATAAAGGTGGAGAAGTAGGTGTTGCAGAAGAGCTTGCGCCAGCCCTCGGCGTGGGCCATGTCGTCCACACTGAACAGCTCCTGAAAGCTCATGCGGGCGATCCGGGCCACGGCGTCCAGACTGGTGAGGGCCAGAGCGGAAACGCACATGGTCATAAAGACAGTAGCGGCATACACGGGAACGCCGAACATCTCAAAGAAACCGGCAACACCAGTAGAGAAGATCTGGAACGGGGTACCGGCAGCAGGGGTGCCATCGGCAGCAGCGGCGGCACCGGCAACGCACAGGGCCAGAACAGCCAGCAGGCTCTCCAGGATCATGGCACCGTAACCAACCTTGAGCATGTCTTTCTCGTTCTCAACGGTCTTGGAAGAAGTACCGGAAGAAACCAGGCTGTGGAAGCCGGAGACAGCGCCGCAGGCAACCGTGACGAACAGGATGGGGAACATGGTGCCCAGCTTCTCGTTGGTGAAACCAGTGAAGACAGGCAGGTTCATGGTGGGGTGAGCGACCAGCAGGCCGACCACGGCACCGGCGATCATGGCCACGAACATAAAGGTAGTCATGTGATCACGGGGCTGCTTGAGCAGCCACATGGGCAGGACAGCTGCAAAGAAGATGTAAACAAAGGTGATATAGCTCCAGGCTGCCTTGCCGAAGACCAGGGGAACATTTGCGCCGATGACGAAAGACAGCACGATGAAGACGATGCTGATAACGCTTTCTTTCCAGCCGGAGAAGTTGAACTTCTTCTGGATCAGGCCAAAGATCACGGCGAAGACCATGAACATGATGGAAACCATGCCGGCAGCGCCGTTGGTCTGAGCAGCAGCGGACAGAGCGCCATCGGTACCATAAGCATTAAAGGTACCGGCAACCATGTCTGCGAAAGCGGCAATAACGATGCCGCAGAACAGCCAGCAGAACAGCAGGAACAGCTTGCGGCCGGTCTTGCCGATGTACTTCTCAATCAACATGCCCATGGACTTGCCATCATTCTTGACGGAAGCGTACAGAGCGCCGAAGTCGGTGACAGCACCAAAGAAGATGCCGCCGATCAGGACCCACAGCAGGACGGGCAGCCAGCCGAAAGCAGCAGCCTGGATGGCACCGGTGACAGGGCCTGCACCTGCAATGGAGCTGAACTGATGTGCAAAGACGGTCCAGCCGTTGGTGGGGACATAGTCACGGCCGTCCTCGTGGACGACTGCGGGAGTCTTGGCTTTGGGGGCGATGCCCCATTTGTTGGCCAGCCAGCGGCCGTAGAACGTGTAAGCGCCCAACAGACACACCGCTGCAATCAAAACGATGACCAGCGTATTCATTTCTTTTGAACCTCTTTCCTTTCTTTCAAACGGCAACGCGTCCGTGACACGGCAGCTGCCTTGCAAAACCACAGACGGAACGGCGGCGCGGGGGTCGAAAAAAGCCTCCCTCTCCAAAAGATGGAATGCAGGAAACATCCATCCATCGAAGACGAAGGCTTGCTACAGTGCATCTGCACTGAGATCTCCGCGGTACCACTTCGTTTGCTGTTTTGCAAAACAGCCGCTTGTGAACGTACAGCTCCCCCACACAACAACGGGAACGATACGCCGCCCTGTAACGTAGGCTGCACGGCCATGTACTACTGGAAACGGCGCTGTACCGTTCTGTTCGCGCAGGCTGCTCGCAGGTGAGGGCCCTTTGTGCCTCGCTGTCGCCTCGCATCAAACCAGCGATTCTCTCAAAGTGGGTGTGCAAAGGGTCATGTCCTGTTCATTGCATTTGCCGAATGATTGTGTATACTTTAGCCCCGTTTTCATAATTTGTCAATATATTTTGGGCAAGTTAGGAGACTCTTCCATTTTTGAAAAGTTTCAATTAAGAATTTTTAGGCGATTTTCTTTCAGATGTGAGATGAATAAAACTTGGCCCTTTGTAAGGTGAAAAAAAGCTGAATAGGGGGAATCTCGCGTGGAATACTTGACTTTTACACTTTCAAGTGCTAAAGTGATAATGCAACGAAAAAAAGAACATCAGCAGTGCCGCAAAGGAGACCCACTATGGCTGAAAAAAATAACCGCAGAAACAAAACCACCGACGCGCTCTTTGATGCCATCCTCAGCCTGGAGACGCGGGAAGAGTGCTATAACTTTTTGAAGACCTCTGTACGGTCAAAGAAATCTCAGATATGGCCCAGCGGCTGGAAGCTGCAAAGCTCCTGCTGGGCGGCAGCACCTATGACCAGATCGTCAAAGCCGTGGAGATCAGCACCGCCACCATCAGCCGGATCAACCGCTGCATCCAGTACGGCTCCGGCGGCTATCGGGATACCATTGAAAAAGTAGAGGCCAGGGCCGCAGGGGAGAACCCGCAGTAAAATGGCGCCGCGGGTGGCACCGGGAGCGCCAGACACATAGAATGGGGTGCGCACAGGTGCGCAATTTCAGACCGGAAAGGATGACCCCTCTATGGCAAATACCACGGATTGCCCCGGCACCCTCAATTGTCCCGCGCTGCCCCGCGTCTCGCTGGATCAGGCGGTGATCGACCTGCTGGAGAGCATCGCCCTGCAAGAATCCGCCCTCAGCCACATCCTCTGCGCCGAGAGCCAGAAGATGAAGACCGCCATGGGCATGGAAGAGCTGGACCTCTGCAAACTGCTGGAAGTCAACGATTCGGCCACCAATATGGTGCACGCCGTGGCCAACCTGGAAATGATGCTCAAGGATAAGCTGGAATTCATCTCCAACAACCTCTATTATCCCTCTACCGGGGAGAGCGGTTCCGCCACAAGCGCTCAGGAATAAAAAAGAATGGAAAATGCCTGTCCGTGCCCTGCTGGCCCGGGCGGGCATTTTTTTGCGCTCCGGCAGGCCGCGCCGGGCAGAGATGCATAGAATAATGTATAAAATTCAGAAAAACGATTTGTTGGAATTGCTGAGGAGTGAAATCTGTGTTATACTATATAGCGTGTATATCAAATGAAAGGGGAATAAACCTTGCTGAAATACAATGCCATCCTGTTTGACGTGGACGGAACGCTCATTGATTCCGCTCCTGGCATTCTCCATACATTAGAAGAAGTCTTCCACACCATGGGCGTGGATACCACGAATGTCAACCTCCGCCGCTATCTGGGCCCGCCGCTCCGCAAGAGCTTTGGCGAGCACTTCAGCGACAAGGCAAAAATTGAAGAGGCGGCAGAGCGCTACCGTGCCAGCTACCGTGAGAAAGGCAGCCACGAGTGTGCCGTCTTCCCGGGCGTGCCGGAGATGCTCCGCCGCCTGAAAGAGGCCGGGCTCGTCCTCTGCACGGCGACGTCCAAGCCGACGCGGGTCGTGACCCCCATTCTGGAAGAGCAGGGCCTGGCAGAGTATTTTGATTTTATCGGCGGCGCTTCCATGGACGAGAGCCGGGACACCAAGACCGCCGTTGTCCGTTATGTGCTCGCCCAGCCCATGATGCAGGGCAAGCGGGTGCTGATGGTCGGTGACCGCAACGATGACATGCGCGGTGCAGCGGACTGCGGGCTGGATGCGGCAGGTGCTCTGTACGGCTATGGCAGCCGGGAAGAGCTGGAGCCGTTCCACCCGGTCATTCTGGCCAAGGACTGCGCGGATCTGGCAGACCAGATCCTGCACATGGCCGAGTAAGTTTGAAAGCGAAATGGTGAAAGAACATGAGTCGAAATACACAACCGGAAAAACGCTCTATGACCCCGATGCAGAAGCAGGCGGTTCTGGTCTGCGTGATCTGTGTGCTGGCGGCCTTGCTGACAGCAGGAATTACCACGGCGCTCCTCAAGCGGGGGAAAACGCCCGCGGCCAATGAGCCTGCGGCCTCGGAGCCGCAGTCTGTAGACCCGACCAAGACGGACGGGGATCTGGCAGGCCATTATCAGATCAACAACGCGTCCAGCGCCCTGCTGACCGAAACGGCTGATGCAGGCAGCGAGTATCAGGACAGCACCCTCTTCCTGGGCGATTCCAATACGGTCCGCCTCTACAACAACGGCCTCATCTCCCTGCAGCAGTTCTGCGCCCGGGAGGGCATCGGCACGCAGGTGGCCCTGAACGAGGGCATCGTGACCTTTAAGGGCGATAACAACCACTATACCATTGCACAGGCCGTGGCTAAGATGAAGCCCCGCCGCGTGGTGATGACCTTTGGCACCAACGATACCGGCATGGAGGTGCAGGATTTCATCAGCAACTACACCGCGCTGGTGCAGGCCGTTCAGGCGGCTTATCCTTATACGGACATCATTGTCAACACCGTGCCGCCCATCCCGGAGAATCATTCTTCCTACCCCCATGGATCAGGCCAAGATCGACGACTTCAACATGGCACTGTTGAACATGTGCGAGCAGCTGGGCCTCAAGTTCCTCAACACGGCTGAGACGCTCAAGGGCGAGAACGGCTATGGGAACCCGGATTACTACACCGACGGGGACATCCACCTCAAGAGTGCAGGCCTGAAAGCGGCGCTGACTTACCTGCGCACCCATGCTTATCAGACCGAGGACCGCCGTCCGGATACCAATAACATCCCCACCCGCACCATGGAGTATGTCTCCAACCCCAGCTCCGCCGTGGCCGCTCCCAGCTCGGAGGCTGTCAGCGAGAGCACAAGCGTGAGCGAGTCCGTCAGTGAGTCCGCAAGCTCCTCCGGCAGCGAGAGCACTTCCACCGAGGCCAAGTTTGAAGCCCGCTACCAGGTGGAAAAGAGCGGCGGCGGCACCCTGACCACCGGGGACAGCACCGGCAACAACTCGGTGAGCTATAAGGTGAATGACCCCGGCAAGTCCATCACCGTGACCGCTGTCCCGGCGGAGGGCCATGTCTTCGTCAAGTGGAGCGATGGTGTCACCAGCAAGACCCGCACGGATACCAACTTCAAGCAGAACCTGGATGTCACTGCCATCTTTGGCGCGGCGTCTGTCCGCATCACCAGCGAGGGACACGCCACGCTGGGCAGCGCCTATACCTTTAAAGCAAGCCTGAACGGCAAGTACGCCAGCGCGGAGAACCTGCACTGGTACGCCAACGGCGCGGAGATCAAGGCGGCTGCCGGTATGACCAGTATCACCGTCAAGGTCGATGCCTCCATGTTGAACACATCTTATAAGATCCACGCCGCCATCGTCTACAATGGCTCCACCGTCAACAGCAACAGCCTGGCGGTCTCCATTGGCAGCGGCGTCACCTCGGAGTCCGGTTCCCAGTCCGGGAGCTCCTCCGGGAGTACATCCAGCAGTTCGAGCTCCAGTGCTTCGTCTGGCAGCTCGTCTTCCAGCGCCTCCAGCACCAGCGAGGCAGCCAGCTCGTCCCACGCGGAGAGCTCCAGTGCTTCCACCAACGAGAGCCACAGCACTTCGGCCAGCGAATCGAAGGCAGAGTCCAAATCGGAAACCGCTTCCAGCTCTGAGGCGAAGAGCGAAACTTCCAGCTCTTCCAAAAGTGAGAGTGCTTCTTCTTCCGAAAATGATGTGGCGCCCAGCGCTTCTTCCAACACAGAGGCTTCTGCCAGCAAAGAAGCACAGAGCACCGCTGAATAACGGCGTGGAAACCTTTTCGCCCCGGGCCGCATAGGCTGGGCGGGAGGAGAATGCACCATGGCAGTGCCTGCAGCCGAAACCATGCGGGTGCGTGGTGTCCCGGGGGCCGAAGATGTCACCGATGGTGATGTGGATTACTACGGGACCGACTGGATCAATGTGGAAAACGCTGCCACCGAAGAGCAGATGCAGAAATGCTTCTCAGAGCCCTGCGGCGGCACAGCCCGCTGCACCGGAAACACACCGGAGCAGACCGACGGGCAGGACTACGAAATGATCCAGGAATAAAAACAAAATATCGGGAAGCCAGCTCTGTTTGGCGGGGCTGGCTTCTCGCTGATCCAATGAGAGAGGGGAACACAATGGCAAAATATTATTGCGTCCTGTTTGACGCGGACAATACACTTTTGAACTTTGACGCCGCCGAGAGCAAGGCTCTGGCGGAAACGCTGGTCAATTACGGCATTGAGCCGGATGCCGAGACGGTGCAGACCTACCGCACCATCAACGAAGAGCTCTGGAAACAGCTGGAAAAGGGCCAGATCCGCCGCGAAAAGCTGATGAGTGAGCGCTTTACCCGCTTTCTGAAAGCGGTCAACGCTGCCGGAAACGGCGTGGAGATGAACCGCTATTATCTGGAGCGCCTTTCCACCCATCCGGACCTGATGAGCCCCAATGTGCTGGAAGTGCTGAGCGAGCTTTCCGAGGTGGCCACGCTGGCCATTGTGACCAACGGCTTTGACAAGGTGCAGAGCCGCCGTGTGGCGGAGTCGGGCATTGCACCGCTTCTGGAGGACGTTTTCGTCTCCGAGAAGCTGGACAGCGAGAAGCCCAACCGCAAGATCTTTGACGCGGCCCTCCGCTCTTTGGGCGTGGAGAACCGCGAACATGTGCTGATGGTGGGCGACAGCCTCTCCAGCGATATCCAGGGCGGCATCAACGCCGGGCTGGATACCTGCTGGTTCAACCCCAGCCACAACGAGAACCCGGGCAAAGTCTGCCCCACTTATGAGATCGAAACGTTGGAAGAGCTGTACCCGCTGGTGATGGAGCCGGAAGAGCTGGCCAATCTGGGCCAGAAGCACCGCCGCCACCAGCCGTAAGAGAATGGAATTGAGAAAACTATGCTGATTCATCTGGAAAAACTGGGCAAGAGCTTTGGCGAGAAGATCGTCCTGCACGATGTGACGGCCAGTGTCGAGCGGGAAGACCGCATTGGCATTGTGGGCCAGAACGGCGCGGGCAAGACCACTCTGCTCAAGATCCTGACCGGGGAATATACGGATTATGAGGGCGAGTTCAGCGTGACCCACGGTGTGACGCTTGGCTACCTGGAACAGAATGCAAAGCTCGATGTCACGCTGGATATCTACGGCGAGATGCGTTCTTCGTTCGCCCATGTGCTGGACGCCATGGCAAAAATGCAGATCCTGGAGCGCAAGATGGCCGCCAGCCCCGAGGATACCTCGCTGCTGGAGCAGCACGATGCGCTGCAGAACATCATTGACGCAGCCGATGGCTACAATATGGATGTCAACATCAAAAAGGTGCTGTCCGGCATGGGCTTTGCGCAGGATACCTGGGAAAAGAACGTCGGTGTCCTGTCGGGCGGCGAGCTGACCCGCCTGCGGCTGGCAAAACTGCTGCTGGAAAAGCCGGATGTCCTCATCCTGGACGAGCCCACCAACCACCTGGACTTTGCCACCATGGAATGGCTGGAAAACTACCTCAAGAGCTATTCCGGCGCGGTGCTGGTGGTCAGCCATGACCGCTATTTCCTGGACCACATCTGTACCAAGATCTGGGAAGTTTCGTTCCAGACCATGACGACCTATAAGGGAAACTTCTCGGCCTACCTGCCCCAGAAAGAAGCGGCGGATGCCCTGCGCCAGAAGCAGCACGATGCCGATGTGGCACTGGCTGAAAAGCTTCAGGATTATGTGGACCGCAACCTCGTCCGGGCTTCCACCACGAAAATGGCCCAGAGCCGCCGCAAACAGCTGGAAAAGCTGGAAATTACCGAGGCCCCCAAGATGAGACCAACCAGCTCAAATTCCGCTTTGAATATGATGTGGAGCCCTGGAATGAGCTGGTGCTGATGAAAAACCTGACCATCCGGATCGGGGAGCGGACACTGCTGGAGCCGTTTACTTACACGGTCCACCGTGGAGAGCGGCTCATCATCGCGGGTCCCAACGGTGCGGGCAAATCCACCATGATGCAGGTGCTGGACGGCAAGCGCCGTCCCTCCGGCGGCATGGTGCGGCTGGCACTGGTGCCCGGCCCAGCATTTTGCCCAGCAGCAGAACCGTCTGGGCGCGGGCCGTGTCATTGACGTCATCTGGAACAAGTACCCCCGGATGACGGAGCTGGAAGTCCGCAGCCATCTGGCAAAGCTGGGCTTCCGGGGGAGACGGTCTTTAAGCCTTGTGAGGCACTTTCCGGCGGCGAGCTTGCCCGCCTGCGCTTTGCGGAGATCGTGCTGGAGCGGCCGAACCTGCTGTTTCTGGACGAGCCCACCAACCACCTGGACATCTACACCCGTGAGAACCTGACCGAGGCCCTGATGGCCTACACCGGCACGCTGCTCATGGTCACGCATGACCGCCACCTGATGAACAGCCTGGCCTGCCCGATCCTGTATCTGGAAGATGGCAAGGCGACGCTCTACCCGAGTTATGATGCCCTGATGGGCCGCTCCGATCCCGCGCCGGTCGTGGAAAAATCCTCGGAGCCCGCAAAGCTGGGCTACGGCAAGGAGCAGCGCCGCCGCCGCGCCGAGCTGCGGGCCAAGATCAAGGCCTGCGAGGACGAGATGGAGGCCTGCGGTGCCCGGGAAGTGGAGCTGGACAACGAGATCAATTCCCCGGAGGTGTACAACGACCCGCAGCTGCTTCGGGAAAAGAGTGATGAGCTCTCGGATCTGCGGTTCCATCAGGCGGAGCTGTTTGCCGCCTGGGAAGCTGCCATGGAGGAGCAGGAACAGTACGAGCAGGTGCAGGCAGGAGAGAACGAATGATGGACGGAGGAATGTGCCGATGAACCCGAAACGCGGCAGCAAAACGCATGAGATCGCCCTTTCCGGCCTGCTGTTTGCACTGGCCATGGCTCTCTTTTTGTGGAAGGCATGCTGGTCATCCCCGGGCTGATGCCTGGCATGAAGCTGGGCCTGGCGAATATTGTGGTGATGTATGCGCTGTTTTTCATGGGAGGAAAGCAGGCACTGATGCTGGACCTGCTCAAGGCGCTGTTCGTCTTTCTGGTCTCCGGGTGGACGGCGGGTTTCCTCTCCCTGTGCGGCGGGTTATTCTCGCTGCTGGTGATGTGGGTGCTGTACTACCATTTCCCGGTGCAGCCCACCTGGTTCATCCTCTCTCGGTCTGCGGCGCGCTGGCCCATAATGTCGGCCAGCTGCTGGGGGCCAGTGTCATCCTCTCCTCGGCTATGTCGCTCTATTACGCACCCGTCATGCTGGTATTCGGCCTCATCATGGGCTCGCTCACATCCATCACCCTGCGGGCCCTGCTGCCCGCCCTGGGCCGCCTGGGCTACAACACCCGCGAAAAGCGCGGTTGAGCGCGCCCCGGTTGCAAGCGGAGCCGCTTTCCGCTATAATACGATCTACAAGTGTTACCCAACAAGAAAACTGCCCTCACGATGACGCGCATCTGCCCGGGCAGTTGGGAGGTTTTGCAATATGTCTGAAAAAGTAACTGTCAAGGTGGAGCGCAATGTCCTCCATCTTCCGGCCATTGCCCTGCGGGGGCTTGTGGTCTTCCCCAACAACCTGCTTCACTTTGAGGTGGGCCGCGACAAGAGCATTGCGGCTGTGGAATGGGCCGTGAGCAATAACTCCGATGTCTTCCTCATCGCGCAGAAAGAGATGAAAGTGGAAGACCCCAATGCCGCCGACCTGTGCACTTACGGCGTTGTAGCCGAGATCAAGCAGGTGATGCGGGTGTCGGACGACCTTGTCCGCATCCTGGTGGAGGGCAAATACCGCGCAAAGCTGACCCAGCTGGATACGGACGGCAGCTTCCTGCTGTCCACGGTCCGTTCCGCCCCGGTCAAGCAGGCAAAACCGGAGGAGCAGCCCGAAGTGGATGTGCTGGTCCGCAACGTCAAAAAAGAGTTTTGACGAGCTGCTGGCCCTCAACCCGCACATCGGCAAGGACGTGGTGTTTGCCATCACCACCAGCACCGATGCCGCTTTCCTGTCCGAGTACATCCCGGCCAACCTCCTGTTCCGCTTCGAGGATAAGCAGGCCATTCTGGACGAAGGCACCCTGATGGGCCGCCTGAAGCTGCTGATTGAAAAGATGCACCGGGAGCGCCGGATGCTCGAGATCGATAAGGAGATCGCCCAGAAGGTAGACGAGGCGATGGACAAGAACCAGCGCGACTACTACCTCCACGAGCAGCTCCACATGATCAGCGAGGAGCTGGGCGAGGACGACGACACCACCGCCGAGGCGGAGGAGTACCGCCGCAAGATCACGGCCCTGCACCTGGACGAGGAGCGGGAGAAGAAGCTCCTCAAAGAAGTGGATCGCCTGGCCAAGATGCAGAGCAGCAACCAGGAGGGCACGGTCATCCGCACCTATCTGGATACCTGCCTGGACCTGCCCTGGAATACGTTCACGGAGGATGACCTTGATATTGCCAAGGCACAGCGCATCCTGGACCGCGACCACTATGGCCTGAAAAAGGTCAAGGACCGCATTCTGGAAGTGTTGGCTGTCCGCAAGCTGGCCCCGGATGTCAAGGGCCAGATCATTTGCCTCGTCGGCCCTCCGGGTGTTGGCAAGACCAGCATTGCCCGCTCCATTGCCGAGAGCCTGAACCGCAAGTATGTCCGCCTGAGCCTGGGCGGTGTGCGGGATGAGGCTGAGATCCGCGGCCATCGGCGCACCTACATCGGCGCGATGCCGGGCAAGATCATCACGGCTATGATCACGGCCAAGAGCTCCAACCCGCTGATGCTGCTGGATGAGATCGACAAGCTGGCGGGCGATTTCCGGGGTGACCCGGCCGCCGCGCTGCTGGAGGCACTGGACCCGGAGCAGAACAGCACGTTCAACGATCATTTCATTGATATGCCGTTTGACCTGAGCCATGTGCTCTTTATCACCACGGCCAACGATCTGAGCGCCATCCCCGGCCCGCTGCGCGACCGTATGGACGTCATCGAGCTGCCCAGCTATACTCGGGTGGAAAAATACAACATTGCGAAAAAACATCTGGTGCCCAAGCAGCTGGAGGCCTGTGGCCTGAGCGGCAAAGTCACGTTCTCCCAGAGCGCCCTGTACGGCATCATCGACGGCTATACCCGGGAAGCGGGTGTCCGCAACCTGGAGCGTACCATCACCAGTGTCCTGCGCAAGTGTGCCCGCCAGATCGCTTCCGGCGAGGCGGAGACGGTCTCTGTGACCGGTACCACGCTGGAAAAGCTGCTGGGACCCCGCATCGTCAAGCCGGACTTCCTCAACCGTACCAATGCCATCGGCATTGCCAACGGCCTGGCCTGGACCAGCATCGGCGGCGAGACCCTGCCCATTGAGGTGCAGGTCATCGACAACGGTTCCGGCAAGATCACCGTGACGGGCTCTCTGGGCGACGTGATGAAAGAGAGTGCCCAGCTGGCCATTACCTATGCCCGTGTCCATGCGGCAGAGTATGGGATTGACCCGGAACGGCTCAAGAAGTGCGACCTGCACATCCATGCCCCGGAGGGCGCTGTGCCCAAGGATGGCCCCTCGGCGGGTGTCACCCTGACCACGGCCCTCATCTCCTGCCTGTCTGGCATCCCGGTGCGGGGCGATGTGGCCATGACGGGCGAGATCACCCTCCACGGCAATGTGCTGCCCATCGGCGGCCTGCGGGAAAAGAGCATGGCCGCTTACCGCGAGGGGATGAAGACGGTCCTCATCCCCAAGGACAACGTCTCCGACCTGTATGAGGTGGACGATGAGGTCAAGAAGAACCTCGAGTTCCTGCCCATGTCCAATCTTTCTCAGGTGCTGAACGCAGCGCTGCTCAAGCCGAAAGCGGCGGCCACCCACCCCCGTACCAAGAAGAGCGCGAAGGCTGCCGATGCCGCCGCCATGTCCCAGACTGCAGAAAAGCCCAAGACCGGTGCCGTCTGCTGAGAGGAAAGGGAAGCTTTTATGAATTACAACAAAGCGGATTTTATGGCCAGCTATGGTATTTCCAGCCAGCTGCCCGACAGTGACCGCCCGGAGATCAGTTTCTCCGGCCGCTCCAACGTGGGCAAATCCAGTCTCATCAACAAGCTGTGCAGCCGCAAAAACCTGGCCCGCGTTTCGGCCACGCCGGGCAAAACGGCTACCATCAACTTTTATGAGGTGGACAGCTGTTATTTTGTGGATCTGCCCGGCTACGGCTACGCCAAAGTAAGCAATGCGGACCGTGAGCGCTGGGATGACCTCATCAACAGCTACTTTGAGGCCCAGCGCCACCACACCCTGCTGGTGCAGCTGCTGGATTGCCGCCATGCCCCCAGCGCCGATGATTTCCAGATGCTCAAGTACCTGCACTACCATCAGATCCCCTATGTGGTGGCGCTGACCAAGGCGGATAAACTCAAAAGAGCCAGCTGACCAAGACGCTGGAGGAGTTTGAGAACACCTGCCGCCCCTATGGCTGCCAGAAAGTGGTACTGACCAGCGGCGAAAACGGCTACGGCATCCCGGAGCTGCAGGCCATTCTCAACAAAGCCATAGAGGCAGAGTTTGCGGACGAGGACGCCGAATAAGATGGCATACAACGAATTTGCATACTTTTACGATGAATTCAACGGGGCGGCGGACTACGACGCTCTGTATGAGCACATCCAGAACGAGCTGAACGCCCACGGCATCCGGGACGGCATTCTGGCTGACCTTGGCTGCGGCACGGGGAGCTGACCCTGATGCTGACCCAGGCCGGGTATGATATGATCGGCATTGACCAGTCCGAGGAGATGCTCTGCGTTGTCCGGGATAAAGCGGAACAGCTGGGTCTGTCCGGCAAGCTGGTGCTCCTGCGGCAGGACCTGCTCAAGCTGGACCTGTACGGTACCATCCGGGGTGCGGTCTCCACCTTTGATACATTCAATCACATCCCGGACCTCGACACGGCCATTGCCAACGCGGGCTTCTTTATGGAGAAAGGCGGCGTCTTCCTCTTTGATATGAACACCCCTACAAGCACAAAAACGTGCTGGGGGAGAACACGTTCACCTTTGAGGAGGAGGACGCCTGCTGTGTCTGGAAAAACCACTACAACGCGGCCGACCGCCGGGTGGAGATCAGCGTGGATATCGACTACCGGGAGACGGGAGAACATTTCCATGAGGCGTTCAGTGAGTACACCTACGATCTGGACACCATCCGCACGGCACTGGAGAAGCACGGTTTTGTGCTGGAGAGCGTCTGCGACGGTGAAACGTTCGGCCCGCTGACCGAGAAGAGCGAGCGCTATTTCTTCTGCGCGGTCAAACAGCATACGCAATTGGAGGAAGACTAAAAAATGGGAAAACTGATCCGAGGTCTGTCAGAAAACGGCGGAATCGTTTTTTGTGGCGTAGATTCGACGGATATTGTCTGTAAAGCAGAACAACTTCACACCACGAGCGCCACCTGCAGTGCTGCCCTGGGCCGCCTGCTGACGGGTGCCAGCCTGATGGGCTCCATGCTCAAGGATGACCGGGACACCATCACCCTGCGCGTTTCTGGCAACGGCCCGGCAGGCGTCGTCATTGCCTGTACGGATGGCACCGGCAATGTCAAGGGCTGCATCGACCACCCGCTGGTGGAGCTGCCTGCCAAGGCCAATGGCCATCTGGATGTGGGCGGGGCTGTCGGCAAGGACGGTGTGCTCACCGTCATCCGGGACAACCGCCTGCAGAAAGAGCCCACCGTCGGCCAGGTGCCGCTGGTCTCGGGCGAGATCGCGGAGGATCTCACCAGCTACTACGCCTACAGTGAGCAGGTGCCCACCGTCTGTGCACTGGGCGTGCTGGTAGATAAGGATCTGTCCATCTCCTGCGCGGGCGGCTACCTGCTGCAGCTGCTGCCGGGTGCCACCGATGCCGAGATTACCCAGCTGGAGCAGAACATTGCCGCCATGCCCTCCGTGACCGAGATGCTCCACGCGGGCAAGACCCCGGAGGACATGATGAACCTCGCCATGGCGGGTTTCAACCCCAGCGTGCTGGATGAGCGGGAAGTGCGGTACCAGTGCGATTGCAGCCGGGAGCGCACCGAGCAGATGCTGCTCAGCCTGGGCCGCAAGGAACTGGAAAAACTCCGGGATGAGGATCCCCACTGCGAGGTAGTCTGCCACTTCTGCCACACCAAGTATGAGTTTGACCTGAACAAGCTGGTCAAAAAGGCGGTGGAGAAAAGCAGCGCCTGCATCTGAGAACGCAGAGAATTAAAACGACAATGATATCGATGAAAACGGCAGAGGAAGTTTCAGTCCTCTGCCGTTTTCGCGTTTTCCTGGCAAATGTCGGCCGCTGTGGTGTAGCAGACCCGGTAATGGAACTGGTTGCCCTCTGCGGAAAAATCTTCTTTCCGGGTGAGGAGAACCGCGTCCGGGTAGGCAGCATATAGCACCTGACGGCTGTGCAGCCGGGCTAAGGCGAGCAGCTGGTCTCCCGTGTAGGAAAGTGTTTCGTTTCGGGTATGGTAGAATACCGTTTCCTCCACAGAGCAGGGGAGCGCCAGCCCCCAAAATGCCGGATGGAGATGCCGGGTGATGGCGCGGGCGTTTTCCTGGTGGGAGCTCCATGGGGGAAGAGCAAGTGACTTTCCGGCAAAGTGGAGCTGGTACTGGTGCGATTTGCTCCCGGTGAGCTGGTCTGCGGCCACGGCAGCGGGGAGTGTCTCGGAAAATTCCCACTCAAACTGGGCCAGCACCCGACCGGCCGCAGGCTGAAAGATCAAAAGTCCCATCCCGCTCCATGCGGGCCGTTCCAATAAGCCCCTGTCCGGCTTCCACGGCCTGCCCGGGAGTCACCAGCATGGTGCCGCTGGTGAGGTTGGTTTCCAGCACAGTACCCGCCACCCGGGCGGTGATGCCATGGAGCGTCCCGGATGCGATATCTGGCACGGGTTTCGCGGCAGCGGCCTCCACGATCAGCCGCCCTTTGGAAAAATTCAGGCTTACCCACGAAAACTCGCCGCTCTGCAGCAGGGCATATTCACCGGCAGTCAGTTTTTCCTCCGAGACGAACTCCCCGGCGGAAAGAGCCTGTTGGCGCAGGATGACTTCTGTCCGGGCTCGCTGGCCGGGGGTCAGGGTGGTGAAGTCCGTGGCCCAGACCGCGCCTTGCAGCCAGAGCAACAGGGGAGAAACAAAAACAGGCCGGCCCAAAGCCCCCGGCGGCGCAGCAGAGGCCGCAGCCGGAAAAACAGCCCGTCCCTTTTCTGAACGCGGAGCCGGACCCGGTACCTGCGGGCCAGCCGGGAAAACTCTGGGTAACGCCATGCGGCGCACCGGGCACAAAACCCGCCGGGCCGGGCAGTAATTGCAGAGAGATGGAGCCCATTCTGTGCCGCGGCGGTCAGCAAACCACCGGTGTTACCGTTTTGGGCCGCGAAGCGAACACCGGCCCAGAGCTGCAAAGGGTCCATGGCCCGGCCTCCTATCCGTGGGTGTTATCGGGAAGTGGCATCCCGGGAAAATTCCGTGCGGAGAATTTCACCCCGCAGAGTGATGCGCTGGGTGGAAAGGGCTGTAATTTTGAGCTGACTGCCGTAAATGGTCAGCAGCCCTTTGCCAAGTTCCAGGCAGAGCTCTCCATCGTCGTAAGAACGGATGCGCCGGAATAAGATGCTTCCGCTGAGGTAAACGGAGGTGCGGCCATAAAAATTGGCCGGTGGCTGGCGGAACAGCCGCTGGAACCATCCGGTGGGGGGGATGTGCTGTCTGCGCTTGCCCCCTGGCCACATCCGCTCCCTCCCTGCCGCTGTGCAAAGCTGCACCCGGTGCTACATATATATGGAAGCGGAGGGTGTGCGTATGAATCAAACCAAGAACTTTTCCGGGCTGGTATCCCTGATGCTGGCTGTTCTGATCTGGGGCACTCCCGTTTGCGGCACCAGAAGCCTGCGCGCAGGCATTGCGGGAGGATTGACCCTCTGGAGGAAATGGATGTTTGACCCAAAACTGAAAGAAGCGCTGGGCCGGGTGCAGAAGCCGGGCCGTTACACCGGTGGCGAGCCGGGCAGCGTATATAAAGATAAAAACAACGTGGATGTGCGGTTTGCGTTCTGCTTCCCGGATACCTATGAAGTGGGCATGTCGTTCCTGGGGGAGAAAATCCTGTATGAGCTGCTCAACTCCCACGAAAACTGGTGGTGCGAGCGTGCTTTTTTATGCCCTGGCTGGATATGAAAGCGGAAATGGAGCGGCTGCAGCTGCCCCTGTATACCATGGAGAGCAAGGATCCGCTCACGGATTTTGACGCAGTGGGCTTTACCCTCCAATACGAGCTTTCCTATACCAACATCCTGGCCATGCTGGACCTGGCGGGTATCCCATTTTATTCCAAAGACCGTGATGAATCCTGGCCGCTGATCGTGGCGGGCGGCCCCTGTGCCTGCAATGCGGAGCCCATTGCGGATTTCTTTGACGTTATTCAGCTGGGCGAGGGTGAGAATCAGCTGCCCGGCATCTGCGCCGAAATTGAGAAAGCCAAAAAGGAGGGCGGCGTCTCCAAGAAAGAGCTGCTGCTCCGAATTGCTAAAATTCCGGGCGTGTATATCCCGGCGTTCTACGATGTTACCTATCAGGAAGACGGTCGGATCGAAGCCATCACGCCCAATGAGCCGGGCATTCCGGCCAAAATCACCAAGGCCATTATCAAGGATCTGAACGAGTTTACGCCGCCGACAAATTTCGTCGTCCCAATGGTGGGTGCCATCCAGGACCGCGCCAGCATTGAGGTGCTGCGCGGCTGTGTCCGTGGCTGCCGGTTCTGCCAGGCGGGCTTTTTCTACCGCCCCATGCGCCAGCGGGATGCCAATTTGCTGAACAAGGCCGCCCAGGAGCTCTGCTCCAACACGGGCTACGAAGAGCTCAGTCTGTCCAGCTTGTCCACTTCCGACCACGGCCAGCTGGAAGAGCTGTTGGATGATTTGAACGAGTGGGCACCCAAAGAGCATGTCAGTCTTTCGCTGCCGTCTCTGCGTGTGGACAACTTCTCCGAGAGCCTCATTGAAAAGACCACCAAGGTGCGCAAGAGCGGCCTGACGTTCGCGGCGGAGGCCGGTACCCAGCGCCTGCGCAATGTCATCAACAAAAATGTTACCTGGGACGAGATCGAGAAGACCTGCCGCATTGCATTCAAGGGCGGCTATTCTTCGGTCAAGCTCTACTTTATGATGGGTCTGCCTACCGAGACGCTGGAGGATATCGAGGGCATTGCCGAGACGGCCCAGAAAGTCGTAGACCTTTATTATAGTATGGACCATGCCAAGGGCCGCGGCGTTCAGGTGACCATCAGCTGCGCCTGCTTTGTGCCCAAGCCCCACACGCCGTTCCAGTTTGTGCCCATGGACACGGCTGAGACCCTGCAGGCCAAACAGAAGCACCTGCTGGAAAGTGTGCGCAGCCGGAAGATCAAGGTCAACTACCACGACAGTACCACCAGCTTCCTCGAGGGCGTGTTTGCCAAGGGTGACCGCCGTCTGGCTCCGGTCATTGTGGAAGCCTACAAGCGCGGCTGCTACTTTGACGGCTGGGAGGAGTGCTTCAAGTACGATACCTGGATGCAGGTGTTTGAAGACCTGGGCGTTGACCCGCGCTTCTACTGCCAGCGTCCCATTGGGCTGGATGAGGTGACGCCCTGGTCTCATATGGACTACGGCATTACCCATGATTTCCTGGTGCGGGAGTACAACAAGGCTCTTGCTGCCCAGACCACCAAACCCTGCAACCGTGCCTGCAGCGGCTGCGGTGCCAATCATCTGTTAGGAGGTCCCTGCTTTGATTACAGTCAGAATCTCGTTTAAAAAAAGAAGAATGAGGCCTCCTATATCTCGCTGCTGGACATGCAGCGGGTCATGCAGCGGGTGCTCAAGCGGAGCGGCCTGCCCGTGTGGCACACGCTGGGCTTCAACCCCATATCTACATGACCTTTGCCTGCCCGCTGTCGCTGGGGCAGGAGAGTGAGTGCGAGTGTGTGGATGTCAAGACCGAGGCTGAGGCTCCGGATTTTGCCCAGTGGAAAGAAGCGCTCAACGCGATCATGCCTGCGGGCATCGAGGTCTACAACGTAGAGCCGGTGCAGATGAAAGCGGACCTCATTGCCTATGCCTGCTATGAGATCAGCTACCCGGCGGATGCTGCTCCGGTGCTGGCTCAGTACAATGCACTGGAGAGCGTGCCGGTGGAGAAAAAGAGCAAGCGCAAGACAAAGACCGTGGAGTTGAAAGAATACGTCCCGGCACTGGAGCTGTACGAAGCAGGAGAGTGGGTGCATTTCCCCATCTGCCTGCCGGCTTCTCAGGACCTGACGCTCAACCCCTCGCTGCTGGTGGCGTTCCTGGAAGAAAAATTCGGCCTGCCCGCGGCAAACGCCAACATCCTGCGCACGAAATTCCTGACAGCGGACAAGAAAGTGTTTGCGTAAAAATTTTCTTGATTTTTTGTTCAAATCGCTTGCTTTTACACGCGTTTTGTGCTATCCTATTTAGGCGTTAGTGTCCGCTGAGAAACCACAGCGGGGTTAATGACACGTTATCATTAAACGGGCGGTCCTCTGACGGCGGGTTTGCCGTGTATGAACGTCTAAAAACAAATGGAGGATTCAAAAATGGACGCACTGAAGATTATCTCTGAAGGCAGCATCAAGGCTGAGAAGCCCCAGTTCAACGTTGGCGATACCGTCCGCGTTGATGTTCGTATCAAGGACGGCGACCGTGAGCGCATTCAGGCCTTCGAGGGCACTGTCATCGCTAAGAAGCACGGCGGCGTTGCAGAGACCTTCACCGTTCGCCGCGTTGCTTACGGTGTCGGCATCGAGCGTGTCTTCCCCGTCAACAGCCCCTTCGTTGAGAAGGTCACCGTTGTCCGCAAGGGCAAGGTCCGCCGCGCAAAGCTGTTCTACCTGCGTGGTCGTACCGGCAAGGCTGCCAAGGTCAAGAGCGATATTTGATCATCCCCGATTTGAAACGGGAGAAAAGGGACAACTCGTTGTCCCTTTTTTCTTTATTTATCGGTCAGCTGCACAAAACTGCAGCCGCCCGCAGATTGTGAGGTGCATTGAAAATGGACGAACAGGTGTGCCCGGCAGCTCAGCCAAAGGCCGGAAAGCCGCTCCGGGGGCAGAACCTGCTGGAATGGTACGAGGCCCTGATCTCGGCAGCACTGGTGCTGGTGCTGATCTTTTCGTTTTTCTTCCGCATCATTCAGGTGGACGGCAGTTCCATGGTGCCCACACTGGTGAACGGTGATAAGCTCATTGTCTGGGGCGCGGGGTATGAGCCTCAGCGCGGTGATGTGGTCATTTTGGACAGCTATACCTCCTACGGCAAGCCGCTGGTCAAGCGTGGCATCGCCAAAGGCGGCGACACCATCCGCATTGATTATTCCACGGGTGCAGTCACGGTGAACGGGGAGCTTTTGCAGGAAGATTACATTGCGGAGCCCACCTACCTCGGCTATGATGTCGAGTTTCCGTATACCGTCCCGGAGGGAACGGTCTTTGTGATGGGCGATAACCGCAACGCCTCGCTGGACAGCCGCTCAAGCTATGTGGGCTGCATTGACGAACGTGATATTTTGGGCAAAGTGCTGCTTTGCTTTTTGCCTTTTCGGATTTTGGGTGGTAAAATGAACAATCAGGAACCCCGGTTTGCAAACCAGTTGAATATCCAGTGGTTTCCGGGCCATATGACCAAGACCCTCCGCATGATGGAACAGGAGATCCAGCATGTGGATGCCAGCCTGGTCCTGCTGGACGCCCGCATCCCGCTGTCCAGCCTCAACCCGGAGATCGAGCGGATCACGGCCCGCAAGCCCAAGCTTTATGCGTTGAATAAAGCGGACCTCGCCGACCCCGCCGTGACGGAAGAGTGGATCAAATACTTCCATGCGGCAGATGCCGGTTGCGTGGCCATCAGCGCCAAGCAGAAAGGCGGCGCAAAAGCCGTGCAGACTGCCATTGAAAAAGAGCTCTCCGGCCTGCTGGCCCGCCGCCAGAACCGCGGCATGGCCGGTGCCAAGACGCAGGTCATGCTCTGCGGCATCCCTAATGTGGGTAAATCCACCTTCATCAATACCTTCGCAGGCTCTGCCCGCGCCAAGGCAGCTGACCGTCCCGGTGTGACCAAGGGCAAGCAGTGGGTCAGTACCGAGAAATTCGACCTGCTGGACATGCCCGGCGTGCTCTGGAAA
>VOFG01004229.1_pt1 | contig 20947 bp, 29 predicted proteins | sample 5384171 | NCBI WGS metagenome assembly VOFG01 (sample SAMN12384726, study PRJNA508395) | human gut metagenome | isolation source: healthy gut F | host: Homo sapiens
CTCTTGTCACGGTCAATGACCTCGCTTCAGATTTGACCATTTTTCGCATTGCCTTTCCATATTTTGCCACTCTTTCTCATTCACTATCATATCAAACACAGGCTCCAAGAAAAGTCTGGATTTCTTCAATGACAAATGGAAACTCAAGTGTGTTATCTTTTATGGTTTTCAAAAAGAATTTCCAACGCTTCTGCATATCTTCATCATCGGCAAGTGCAACAACACGCTTAAAACTATCTCTGTCATAGGGAGTGCCACGCTGTAAGGTTTCAAATATAGCTGCCTGTAATTTTGCACCAAAATCGAATGTCCTGAAAGATAATAGATGTCATAAAATCTTCATCCTGCCTGTCAGTTCAAAGCGTTGCAGTATGGCATCAAACTTCGGCAATGGTGCTTATGAATAAGTTTTGATTACAGGTGCTTCAAAAATTGAAGTTGAGTGTTGATTGTGCGTTCTTTTCGGCATGGGGGACTATAATATCGCTCCACTCCTATATCAACATTAAACGGCACACGCACATTTTTTATTTGAAGCAATAATTTGCGTACTGATACCGTGATATTTTCTTTGCGGAGAAATTTCCTCAAAGCCTTTTGCTCGCATTTCTATATAATCGTTACCAGTCGTGCGTCGATGATTTTACAAATCAACTCTTTTACATCATCTATTGTATTAGAGTATCCACGGAGCAAGAAATCGACATCAATTGCTGCTCTACTTTCAAAATTAGCTAAAGTATAAATGAACAATCCACCTTGAGTATAAGCGTATCCACACCCAGATTTTGATAACTTTCTCAAAATTCTTCCTGCACAAAAAGCTGCAAACATTGCTGGTAACTTGATGCCTGTGCTTTTGGCTTTATTTCTCAGCTTAAGCAGAACGGAAGCTGCCATCTGCCATTTCTACAACCACACTCCAATCAATTTTTATCGCGTTTCTCTGAACACGCAAAGCTTTCGCATATTCTATAAGATTCGGTATATTCTTTTTCGGGCTTGTATTCTTCGGCTCTTTTAGCGATATTATCAAGCGGAACTTTTCCCTCACCCTCACCAAACTCAACTTTTATGTTGATATGTCCGTTACCGCGAATAGTGCCAATGATCTCATCTGCCTTCTGGTCTCGATCATGCACTTCTCCACAGGTACTACATTATGGGTATTTTCCTGATAAATACCGGAAATAATATTGCCCCTTCTATCCCTGTCAAATACAGCATGAACTTTGTTTCTATAATAAAACGGATCTTCCATTCCTATCATGTCTTTTTACAGGACAGATTCCCTTCAACAATGTTTCCAGACGCTTTCTTTTCGTCTTTAACTGCTCTGCAAAGGCATATCCAGCATCTGACATCCGCCACACTGACGCATAACAGGACACATGCTCTTTTTAGCGTTCTTCTTTCCCTTTTCCACGTTCTGGCCAAACTGCTGTTTCAGAACCGGCTTTCCAAACTTTGCCGCCTTCTGTTTCTGCTCTGTTCTCTGCTTCTGCTCTGACCTTTGCTTCTGCTCTGGCTTTACCCCTTTCACAGCTCTGATTTCCGGTCTTTTATTTTCTCTTTTGGGGCTTCCCTGTTTTTTGCCTTCCTGTACTCGTTTTTTCCCTGTATTCTATTTTCCTGGGATTTATTCCTTGAACTTTCTTTTTCCTGTTTTTCTTTCCCTGCTTTTTTCCTGCATTTTTACACCTTTTTCATTCATATCCTATCGACAATTTATTTCTTCGCTCTTATAATCGTACTTATTAACATCAAACATCCTAAAACAACGAGGTGACATTTATGAGCGAAACATCCACATCACAAGATCCCATGTTTCTTACTATATTGACCATACTATATACACTGGCCGCCCGGCAGATACTACCAGCCGTCTTCCAAAGGAGATACGCACCTATGACCTGTTAGACTCCCTTGGAATCGCCTATGCCCGTGCAGACCATGACACACTTCCCACTATGGAGCATGCCAGGAAGTAGGTAATCTTTTAGGCATTGAAATCTGCAAAAACCTGTTTCTTCGCAATACCCAGAAAACTGCCTTCTATCTGCTGATCCTTCAGGCAGCAAAAGTTCAAAACAGCCGCTCTCTCCAAGCAGATCGGCAGCGCCCGCCTTTCCTTTGCCGAACCGGAATTTATGGAACAGTACCTTAACATCACTCCCGGTTCTGTCAGTGTTCTCGGTCTGATGAACGATCCAGAAAAACAAAGTCCGGCTGCTCATAGACAAAGATATCCTAAAGAATCATCCTTACTTCGGATGTCATCCATGCATCAACACCTCCAGCCTGAAATTCCGCACAGAAGACCTGTTAAACAAGATCCTCCCTGCTATCCACCATGACTATACCATGGTAGATCTTCCATACGCAGAATAATCCAGCAAACTTAGCAGATACATCTTTAATGCATTCCCAACCTGCACAGATACCTGAAGCTGGCCGCAATGGTCCCTTAAATCGGGGCCGTTGCCTTTCTTAACCACTCTTTCTCCTGGTCATCCATATATGGACTGATCTTCTCAAACACCTCTTTGTGATATGCGTTAAAAAGAGCAATATCTCTCTCTGTCATCAGCTCCTTCACTACCGCATCCTTATCAACCGGTACAAAGGTAAGAAACTCAAACTTCATAAACTGGCCATACTGGTTCTTCTCATCCTTTACGCAAAGGATCAGGTTCTCTGTACGGATTCCATGGCTTCCTTCAATATAAAGTCCCGGCTCATCAGAAGTGATCATTCCAGCTTCCAGAACACCATTATCATGCCGCTCCGGCACCATACGGAAGCGGATACCATTTGGTCTTTCGTGAACATTTAACAGATAACCCACACCATGACCAGTTCCATGGTCAAAATTCAGTCCCCTGCTCCAAAATGGCTCTCTTGCCACATAATCAAGGCTTAAGCCTCTGCACCCATATAAAAATTTCACTTCTTTTAATCGCAGCATGCTTATAAGGACCAGAGTAAAATGCTCTTTTCTTCCTCTGTCAGCTCTCCTAACGCAATGGTACGGGTAATATCTGTAGTTCCCTCATAATACTGACCACCGGAATCTACCAGATAAAATCCATGATCTTCCAGTACCGTATCACTTTCCTTTGTTGCAGAATAGTGACACATAGCCGCATTCGCCCCATAAGCAGAGATCGTAGCAAAGCTTGGCTCAATATAGCCTTCCTGCTCCTTCCTGAATTCCTCTAACTTATCCTGGACACTCAGCTCTGTAAGACGTTCTTTTCCAATATGGTGCTTTAACCAGTAGATAAAACGGGTAACAGCTACGCCGTCCTTAATATGAGCCCTCTTCTCATTTTCAATCTCAACCGCATTCTTCACTGCTTTCGCATCAGAAGTGGGATTCATCTTATCAACCAGTTCATTCTTATCCTTTAACATGTTATATAGCGCATAATTGATATGCTGCTTCTCCATAAGGATCTTATGTCCGGTAATATCTTTTGCCATTTTATAAATATCATCATAAGGCAGTATTTCTGTTCCTAAATTTTTCAGATATCTAACAATATCCAAATCATGATAATTATCCATATATGGATATGCCTCTCCGTGAAGCACTTTTTCATTTACAAACAGATACAATTTATCCTCTGTTACGATCACGTAGGAAAGCACTACCGGATTATAAGCAATATCATTTCCCCTGATATTTAACAGCCATGCAATATCATCCAGCGATGTCAGGACATACATATCCGTATGTTCCTTCTTCATTTTTGCACGAAGCTCTTTTAATTTTTCTTCTGCTGTCTTTCCTGCATATTTCTCATGTAATGCCCATGCCGGCTCCATGGACAGCGCCGGACGGTCTTCCCAGATCTCACCCACCAGATCATCACTGCAAAGGATCCTTGCATTCTTTTCTTTCAGGCGCTTTTCCAGATCAATGCCGGTCAATGCATTGACTACTCTTCCGTCAAAACCCAGACAGCCATTTTCCGGCACTTCTGCTTCCAGATATCCGGCTACAGAAGGCACGCCTTCCTGCCCCATTTTCATCATTTTACAGAAGTTCCCTGAAGCTGTACTGCCGCCTGGACAAAATATCTTCCATCTACCCACAGGCATGCTTCCTTCATGGTCACTACTGCAATTCCCGCAGAACCGGTAAAACCTGTCAGGAACTGTCTGCATTTAAAATGATCTCCCACATATTCAGACTCATGAAAATCAGCAGTAGGCACCATATAGGCATCCATGCCACGTTCCTTCATCTTTGTTCTGAGCAATTCTAATTTCTGATCGGTCGGTCATTTTCTCCGCTGATCCGCCATTCATTGTATTCATATTCCTTCTCCTTCTCCCGTACTCACATGGCTGCATATTTTCATCTATATCCATCCAAAGTGTCTGCATGCCTTCCATACTCCATCCCGGGCAATATCATCTGTCACATAATCAGCCGCATCTTTCAGCTTCTGGACTGAATTTCCCATGGCGATCCCGGTTCCTGCTGCCTGAACGATCTCATAATCATTCATGCTGTCTCCAAATGCCACCGTCTGGCTTATATCCATTCCATAGTATTCACATAAACGTACCAGTCCATTTGCCTTGGATGCCTGTACTTCTATGATGTCTGCTCCTAACCGGCTGGAAAATAATGGAAATTTAAGTTCCGGAAAATGTGCCTCCATATCAGACACCGGACCAGCTTCTCCAATATAAGCTAACGTGCGTACCGGCAGTTCCAGCATTTTCGGGGATCCTGAAAATCACGCATGCTCTCCCCCAGCGGATCTTGTCGATCCGTTCTACCTCTGCCGGATTCACAAAGTAATCCTTATCATCGATCGTCAGCCCCACGGTGTTCAGAGCCAACCTCCAAAATGCTACGCATTTCGTTGGTGTGGCGTATCCGCCAAAATCGGGGCTTTTAAAATTTCTATAATAGTTATGAAAAAACAGTTTTAAAAAGGTTCAAAGCCTGTTACTCCGATTTTTTTTGAATCAAGGGTTTTTGATGCTCATCAGAAGCTCTTAACAGATGATACCGAATTTTCTGTACATGACTTTGCGAAAAAAAAGATTTTTGTCAGCCGCAAAAAGGCAGATGCATGAAAGATTTTTGTCAGAGAACAGGTATGAAAGATCGAGAACATATAAAAAGGAGTGAGCATACCATTTTCATATACTCACTCCCAAATCCTGTTTTACTTATTTGTACCTTTTATTCCTCAACGCTCTCATTTCTATGCTCCATATTCCTGAACAAATGGGTACAGATCGGGATCGCTACCACAATAGACAGATAGTCTGCTGCAGGCTGTGCATAGATAACGCCTTCCAGTCCAAACATATGATTTAAAATAAAGATCAGCGGGATAAAGATCAATCCCTGACGACAGACAGTCAGGACCAGCGACGGATCGCTTTTCCCATTCCCTGGATCGTATTGATACACAGGAACAAGATCCCAAAAACGGTGCTGACAGCTGCAATGCAATGACCATCTGGATACCATAGGCAATAACCTGGGCATCATTGATAAATACCTGTACCAGTGTTTTTCTTGCTGCCATCATAAGCAGTGTCAGGATCGTTCCCATGACCCCAGACACAATACCTGTAAATTTAAATACCTGCAGCAGACGTTTCTTATTTCCTGCGCCATAATTATATCCGATCAGCGGCTGGATACCTACGCAAAGCCCGATCTGTAATAACACTACCAGCATATTCGATTTCATGGCAACGCCCATTGCCGCTACCGGCGTATCTCCATAACCTACTAATGCCTGATTCAGGACAATGTTTGCAAAACTCATTAAAATATTATTTAAGGAAGCAGGAATACCAATTGCTACAACTCCCCCTTGCGGTTCCTCCGCCTATCTTAAAATACTTTAAACTAATGGTCAAAGTAGACTTTTTCCTAAGAAAATACTGCAGATAAAACAGGCATGCTGCAATATTTCCAATGATCGTAGCCAATGCTGCGCCTGTTACTCCCCAGCCTAACATCAGGATCATAACCGGATCCAGCACAATATTTACAATAGTTCCAAGCAGGTTTCCCACCATAGACTCTCTGGCCGCGCCTTCTCCTCTTAAGATATTGGCAAATGCAGTGGAAAACAGGATCGTTGGCGCACCAATGGAAATGATCAGCAGATATTTTCTGGCAAAACCAATGGTATTTTCACTGGCTCGATCAGTCTCAAAATCACTTCCATCCCAAGTACAGAAAAAATTGCCACGATCACGCCCAGTCCCAGTGCACCATAGCAGCAGAATGAACTGATATGCCAGGCACGCTCCTTATGCTTTTTCCCAGTGCCCTGGAAATAGCCGAACTTCCACCGATGCCAAACAGGTTTCCAAAGTGCCATAAAAATCATAAATACCGGTGTTGCTAAAGATACAGCAGCAACCTGCAGCGGATCCTGGGTCTGACCAATAAAAAAGGTATCTGCCATGTTATAAATGACAACTACCAGCATAGATATCATGGTAGGAACAGCCATAGTAGCCACTGCTTTTAGGTACCGGAACTTTTCAAACAGATCCGTATTGGTTTTCATTCATTTCTCCTTTCTTTTTCCCACATTTTCTCCATTGTATGCTTTTTACATTTTGTCTTATTTTTAACGTATTTAAGCCATTTTTTCGTAAGCATTCTGCCATTCTAAACATAATATCCGCATTTGTCAACTGTTATTTTCATTACTATTAAACTGTTATTTTCATTACTATGAAACTGCAATTCCCATTGCTCTACCACTAACCTTGCTGTATAATAGGTTTATAACACGAAATGGAGAATGACTATGTTAGTTTCAACAAAAGGGCGTTACGCACTGCGTATTATGATCGACCTGGCAGAGCACCAGAAAAGACGGCTATACACCGCTTAAGAAACTGCCGCACGCCGGGGATCTCTGAAAAATATCTGGAAGGGATCATTAAAATTCTTGTAAAAAGATAAAATGCTTGCCGGAGTCCGCGGAAAAGGCGGCGGATACAAACTTACCAAAACCCTGACCAGTATACTGTAGGAAGCATCCTGCGTCTGACAGAAGGCTCACTTGCACCTGTATCTTGCCTGGAATCCCTGAAGCAGTTTCCTGTGACCGGATAGACAGCTGCCGTACTCTTCCCATGTGGAGAGGACTGGACGAACTGATCAACAATTATCTGGACAATATCACTCTCGCCGACCTGGTTCAGCCAGATGAACAATGGAGCAATTATGTGATCTGATAAATCAAAAATCTTCAAATGCGCTAACCGGACGGCAGCCGCGTCATGCTTATACACGGGTATCGGACGGGCAAGCCGGTATGAGCAAGGAGCGCGATAGCGCGGATTGCGAATTTCGAGATGCGGGAGCACCAAAAGCAATCGGCTCATGAATGGTGATGCCTGCGTCAGCAGGCATGTCCGATTTAGATATCCATGTCAAACAAGCGCCTGCTATACTATCATGCAGACGCTTGTTTATTTTATTTCTATTTGTTTTATTTCTATTTGTTTGATCCCATTTATTTGATCTTTATTTGATTTCTGGTTGTTTTATTCTTACTTATAAAGTGACAGTCCATCAAATAAAATAACCGGATCATCCCATTCATTATCCTTTGATTAGGGATACTTCTACACGGATCTGCTTCTGTCCGGATACATCCACACCAAAATATATATTCTTTTCATTATGATGAATATCCTGTGACGTATACAATACCTGATCTTCATCACCATAAACAGTTATTCTTGCCATATTTGCACTGTCAAACTGTGAAGACGGTCCAAATACACCGGATAACAGCCTGTATTCACCGTTTGTATTGCACTGAACATAGCTGCCTTTACCTTTTAAGCGGATCGCATTGCCCCAACGTGTACCAGCTGCTGTCTTGCCGGAAGAAATAATGGTATAGCCCTTCTTTGAAATTCCTTCCAGATTCTGTACCAGATAACCAGTTTCCAGGTCCATAGTATTAGTTTGGCTCTGTATCTCCTTCATTTGGAACCCCACACCATCTGCTCCAATGGTCCTGCCATCGATCACTGTGTTTACAGCCATAGCACCATTTGGATACAGGAAATACCATTTTCCATCTGTATCCTTAAACCAGCCAGTCTGCATCACACCTGTCTGATCCATGTAATACCACTGATTATTGACCTGCTGCCAGCCGGTCTTCATAATACCGTCGTTGCCAATATAATAATATTTTCCATTATCTTTGATCCACTCATTATATGCAAACTTGTTGGTACCTCTCTGGTATTTCCACTGGTCATTTACATATTTCCATGTTCCCGCATAAGCAGGAACTGTTAAAGCCACACTTTAATGCCAGCGCTGCTGCTGCAACCGAAAAACGTCTTCTCATTTCCCATTCTCCTTTCATCGGCAGGCTTTGTTTTTATTCATATCCTGCACTGTCTTAACCGCTCATACTGTCTGTTTTTGTACGCTTTATTATAATTCATCTTTCATTTTTATGCAACATCAGTGGCTGTCTGTTCACAAAATATCCACTATTCAGGGCCATTTTCTAAACACTGACCGCCAAACCTGTCACTTTATTTCTGCCACATACCTGCAAATTCCCCATCCTTTTAAGCACATGATCCGCTGATTGGAGCTTCCACGAAAGATCAGGGTCAGGTCTTTCTTGCTTCCACAAATTCTCCGTCTATGAGCACATCGATCTGTTTCAGCATCTCTTTGTATATTCTGTATACACAGCGCCACCAGGCTGCATATCCTTATCCAATAAATATCCACTGTAACACCAGATATCTTTTTGTGGATAAGTCTCACGGATCTTCTTTAAAAAGGTGGACAAGTACCTGCTGATTTTCCGGTTCAAAGGGTTCTCCCCAAGAAGTGTAAAGCCCTGGATATATCCCGGCTTTAACAGCTCAGGATCTTATCCTGTGTTTCCTCTGTAAAAGGAACGCCATAGTGAAAATCCCAGGTTTCTGAATTAAAACAGCCTTTACAGTGGTGGCGGCAGCCGGAAACAAATAAAGACACTCTTACGCCTGGACCATCTGCAATATCACATTCCTTTATATTTCCATAATTCATCTGTCATTTCCCCACTTACTGAACAAATAATTTTATGATACCAGGATCAAAAAACCTCAAATCCTATCAAACTTGCGTTTTATCTTTATTGTACTCTCGAAATCTTTTTGTACTTGATTTTGCGAGAAGATTTTTGTCAGTCGCAAAGGCAAGTGCATGAAAGGCTCCGTGAGTACATCTTATAAATACACAGACCATTCCCCATACAAGCAAAAACAGAGCCCGGAAAATACTTCCGGACTCTGCGTATCCACACTTACATGCTCTTATTTCCCTGAAAAATTTCTATGCAGCAATTCATGCTCCTTGCCCTTTAACAGAGTATCATACAATGAAAGGATCATCAGGGTTCTCATTTGACTTCTTGATCTGGGTATTTATATCTGTATCATACAGGCCCTTCATTCTGGCCTTTCTGGTTCTCGGTCCTGCATTTACAGGCTGGCCGCCGCCCATGATACAGCCTCTGCGGCACGCCATTATTTCCACAAAATCATACTCCTCTTCATGGTTTTTGATCTTCTGCAGCAGCTTATCTGCATTTGCCAGACCATTTACCACAGCTGCCCGGATCTCCCTTCCATTATAGTCATATGTCAATGTCTTAATACCTTCGTCGCCCCGGACACCGCTTTTTTAATAGCTTCCATATCTACTCTGCTGTGTCCCTGCTGAAGTCTGCGAAGTACCGCCTCTGTAACACCGCCTGTAACACCAAAAATGACGCCGCTTCCGGAACCGATGCCAAATGGTACATCCGCAGCCTCGATCTCCACCCGGTCAAATACAATACCGGACTTGCGGATCATCCTTACCACTTCCGTTGTAGTCAGCACATAATAATCCACATCCTGCTTGCCATTTGTAAAGGACTCCGGCCGCAGGATTTCCTCCTTCTTTGCCGTACACGGCATAATGGAAACGGATACGATCTTCTTTCCTTCGTTCTTCTCCGGATCCTTATAATATTCACGGACCACAGCTCCAAACATCTGCTGTGGAGAGCGGCAGGTAGAAAGATTTGGCACAAATTCCGGATATTTTGTCTCACAATATTTCACCCATGCAGGACAGCAGGATGTAAACAACGGCATTTTCTGACCGGAAGTAAACCGTTCAATAAACTCCTTGGACTCTTCCACAACTGTCAGGTCTGCACCATAAGAAGTATCATAAACTTCATCAAAGCCCAGTCTGTGAAGCACACCTACCAGCTTACCCATTACATTTTCGCCCTTTGCATAGCCAAAATGATCTCCAATGGCCACACGTACCGCAGGAGCGATCTGTGCGATCACCTTTGTATTTTTGTCAGCCAGTGCTTCCCATACTTCATCTATATTGGTACGGATACTGATCGCACCTGTAGGACAGACAACACGGCACTGTCCACAGCCAACACAGTCTGTTTCTGCGATCTTTTTATTAAAAAGCAGGCATTACCTGGGCTTCTGTTCCGCGGTATGCAAAATCAATGGCATTGATATTCTGCACATTGTCACACATTCTTACACAGTCACCGCAAAGGATACATTTATTCGGATCCCTGATAATGGCATGTGAACTGGTATCAATAGGCTGCTGCTCCCTTACATTCTCAAAGCGTATCTCATGAACACCCATACGGTGAGCCAGCTCCTGTAAATGACATTCACCGCTCTTAATACAGGTAGTACAGTCTCTGCAGTGGGCTGCCAAAAGCAGCTCCAGGATCAGCTTGCGGTAACGCATCAGTTTTGGTGTATTAGTATAGACTACCATTCCGTCCTTTGGTTTTTCAGAACAGGAAGCAAATGTTTTCCCCCTGTCATTTTCCACTGTACAAAGACGGCAGGCACCGTATATAGATAATTCTGAATGATAGCACAATGTAGGGATATCGATCCCGGCTTTTCTTATTACTGACAATACATTGGGTTCATCTGTAAATTCAATGGATTGTCCGTCAATCGTCATAATTCCCATAAATTTCCGTCCTCCCTACTCTGTATAGATAGCGCCAAAAGCACAGTTGTCCATACAGCTTCCGCACTTAATACATTTTTTATTATCAATCACAAATGGTGATTTCATTTTTCCGGAAATGGCACTTACCGGACAATTTCTTGCACACTTGGAGCATCCCTTACACTTATCAGGATCGATCTTAAATACCCGGAGCCCGGAACAGACATGAGCCCGGCATTTCTTATCCACAATGTGTTCCTCATATTCCTTGCGGAACGCATGAATGGTACTGATTACCGGTTTTGGCGCACTCTTTCCCAGACCGCAAAGGGCAGTATTTTCGATCATGTCAGCCAGCTCTTCCAGTTCATCTAAATCGCTCAATTCCCCGTTTCCAGCAACAATGCGCTCTAAGATTTCCAGCATTCTCTTTGTTCCCTCACGGCATGGAACACATTTTCCGCAGCTTTCTCTCTGGGTAAAATTCATAAAGAACCGGGCAACTTCTACCATACAGGTATCTTCGTCCATAACAACCAGACCACCCTGATCCTATCATGGCATCGATCTTTGAAAGGGAATCAAAATCCATTTTGCTGTCAAGCTGTGACTCTACCAGACAGCCACCGGAAGGACCGCCGATCTGCACAGCTTTAAACTTTTATTATCCTTAATGCCGCCGCCAATATCAAAAATGATCTCTCTCAGGCTGATTCCCATAGGAACTTCAATAAGACCTGTATTCTTAACATTACCGGTAAGGGCAAATGCCTTTGTTCCCGGGCTTTGCGGAGTACCAATACGACTGTACCAGTTTGCTCCATTTTAATGATCATAGGTACATTGGCATAGGTTTCCACATTATTTAATACAGTTGGTTTGCCCCATAAGCCCTGTTCTACAGTTCTTGGCGGCTTTACTCTTGGCATACCCCGCTTACCTTCAATAGAAGCTGTCAGGGGCAGATCCTTCACCGCATACAAAGGCTCCTGCGCCCCGGTTGATATGCAGTTTGAAATTAAAGCCTGTTCCAAGGATATTATCACCTAACAATCCTTTTTCTTCTGCCTGGGCAATGGCGATCTGCAGTCTGCGCACAGCCAGCGGATATTCTGCACGGACATAAATATAACCTTCCTGGGCCTGTACTGCATAAGCTGCCAGCATCATTCCTTCGATCATACGGTGCGGGTCGCCTTCCATAACACTTCGATCCATAAATGCACCCGGATCACCCTCATCACCATTGCAGACCACGTAACGTACTGTTTCCTTCTGGCCTGCCACCTGGGACCATTTCTTTCCTGCCGGAAACCTGCTCCGCCTCGTCCGCGAAGTCCGGCATCTGTCACAGTCTTTATCACTGCTTCCGGTGTCATTTCAAAAACAGCTTTTTTTCAAAGGCTTCATATGCCCCCACTGCTATGGCATCCTCAATATGCTCTGCATCAATATGTCCGCAGTTTTTAAGCACCAGACGGGTCTGTTTTGCATAAAATGGGATTTCTTCCTGAGTTTCATATACACGGCCATTATCCTCATACATCAGCCGTTTGACTGGCTCACCGTGAAGAATGGTCTTCTCAAATATTTCCTCGCAGTCTTCTAACTTTACCTTCAAATACAGGTAATTATACGGCTCAATACGTACCAATGGTCCCATTTCACAGAAACCATGGCATCCGCTCATCTTAAGTCCCACATGGGCAATTTCTTCCCCGATCTTAACAGATACATTATCCATATGAGCCGTCATTTCCTTCAGACGGGCATAAATCTTATCAGAACCGCCTGCCAGACATCCCTGTTCCGCCGCAGATCAGGATCCTGCAGGTCTCCTTCTGGTGTTTTTCCTTACATTCTTCTCTCCATAACTTGAGCTGCATCCTGTTTTCTATCCTCATACCTTCTCATCCTCCCGCAACTTTGCGATCAGTTCACTCATTTTCTCCGGTGTCATTTTCGGATGTACTTCATCATTGACCATTACGGCAGGTGCCAGTCCACATGCTCCCAGACATGAAACTGTTTCCACAGTAAACAGCTGGTCATCTGTAGTATGCTTCTTCTTTCCAAGCCCCAGTTCCTTGTAAAGTCCTTCTAAAATAGGAATAGACTTACGCACATGACAGGCTGTTCCGTCACAAACCTTGATCACATACTTCCCCTTTGCCTCAAAAGAGAAATTCTCGTAAAAGCTTGCCACACTGTAAGCCTTTGCCTCTGAGATTCCCAGTTTCTCCGCAACATAGGTCAGAAGCTCCGGCGGCAGATAACGATATTCCTCCTGGATCCCCTGGATAATAGGGATCAGGGATTTTTCTTCACAGCTATACTGTGCAATGATCTGGTCTGTCTTCTCATAATAAGATGTATCTAACATTGTACCCCTCCTTTTTGTGCATTTTACGTATAATCAATTATACATGAGAAAATGTTTTTGTGCATAGTGCTAATTGATATTTTTTGACAAAATTCTCAATAAAAATAATAACGCAAGAAAAAAAGAGCCCCGGAATTTCTTCTGAGACTTCTCTTTAAAATTATAGCTTTCGGATTATGTGAAAAGATTTGCTTATTTCCCGGAAAAAATTTCGGGATAAGATGTTACATGACTCAAAATTCAATTTTACAGATGCAGCACTCTGTCCCGGATCTCCTGTGTACGTCCCTGATTCCAGAACTGTGTTCCGATATATCCGCAGGTTCTTCTGGCTACGAACATCTTATTCTGATCTTTGTTTCCGCAATTCGGGCACTCCCAGACCAGTTTGCCGGACTCATCATCTTTGATGATCATTTCCCCGTCATAACCGCAGCATTCGCAGTAATCGCTCTTTGTATTGAGCTCCGCATACATGATGTTATCATAAATGAATTTCATCACAGATAAAACAGCTGGGATATTGTCCTGCATATTTGGAACTTCCACGTAACTTGACAGCACCACCTGGTGACAGCTTCTGGAAATCAGACTCAAATTTCAGCTTGCTGAACGCATCGATCTCCTCTGTTACATGTACATGATAACTGTTTGTGATATAGTTCTTATCTGTAACTCCCGGTATAATGCCAAAACGCTTCTGCAGACATTTTGCAAACTTATAAGTTGTGGATTCCATCGGTGTTCCATAAACAGAGTAGCTGATGTTCTCTGCCGCTTTCCATTCTTTACACTTATCATTTAAGCGCTGCATTACCTTTTAATGCAAATGGGCGTGCCTCCGGATCTGTATGGGATTTTCCAAGCATTCTCATGCACATTTCATAGAGTCCTGCATATCCCAGTGAAATAGTAGAATACCCGTTAAACAGAAGTTTATCTATCTTCTCTCCCCTTTTTCAGTCTTGCCAAGGCACCATTCTGCCACAGGATCGGTGCAACGTCGGAAATCGTGCCAAAAGGCGCTCATGACGGCATCTAAGGGCTTCATGGCATAATTCCAGGCGTTCGTCTAGGATCGCCCAGAAACGGTCCATATCGCCCTCTGAAGAACATGCCACGTCCACCAGATTGATAGTAACCACACCCTGATTGAAACGTCCATAATATTTATGGCTGCCATCAGCATTTCTCTGGGAATCTTCTACTGTCAGGAAAGACCGGCATCCCATACACGGATAAACGTCCCCTGCTTTAACTCTTTCATAATCTTTTGCGGAAATATAATCCGGCACCATACGCTTTGCAGTACATTTAGCAGCTAATTCTGTCAAATACCAGTATGGAGCATCCTCGGAAATATTATCTTCATCCAGCACATAGATCAGCTTCGGGAATGCCGGTGTGATCCATACACCTTTTTTTCGTTCTTTACTCCCCTGCATACGCTGTACCATGACTTCCTCGATGATCATAGCAAGATCCTTTACGTGTCTGTCCTTCCGGCACCTCATCCAGGTACATAAATACAGTTACAAACGGTGCCTGTCCATTACAGGTCATCAATGTGATCAGCTGGTACTGTATGGTCTGGATACCGCTCTTTACTTCCTCTCTCAGTCTGCGCTCTGTCACCTTATCAATGATCGCCTCATCCATTGATTCGCCGCATTCTTTTCTCTCTTCGATCACATTTTTTGCGGATCTTCTTTCTGCTGATGTCCACAAATGGCGCCAGATGAGCCAGAGTAAAGGACTGTCCGCCGTACTGGTTACTGGCTACCTGGGCTACGATCTGTGGTAACGTTGCAGGCGGTAAAGAAGCTGTGGGGCTTCTCGATCAGTGTCTCACTGATAACAGTACCATTCTGAAGCATATCTTCCAGGTTGATCAGGTCACAGTTATGTTCTCTCTGGGCAAAATAATCTGTATCGTGGAAATGGATAATGCCTTCCTCATGGGCTCTTACAATTTTCTCAGGGAGAAGTACACGGCGGGAAAGATCCTTGCTCACCTCACCTGCCATATAATCACGCTGAGTAGAGTTGATCACCGGGTTTTTATTGGAATTTTCCTGGTTTACCTCTTCATTAATATTGTCAAGAAGTGACAGGATTCCATTGTCCGTTGTATTTGACTTACGTGTCAGTTCCCTCTTGTAACGATAACGCACATATTTCTGCGCTACTTCATATCCTCTCATGGCCATGATGCCGGTTTCCACCATGTCCTGAATATCTTCTACATTTACAGCATGAGTTGACTCCTGAACCTTATGGGCAATGCTGTCTGCAATTGCTCTGATCTGATAGTCATTCATCTGATGCAGTCTGTCCACTTCTTCATTCGCCTTATGCACTGCATTTACGATCTTCTGTGAATTAAAATGGACCTCTTCACCATTTCTTTTAATTACATTGTTTTACTTCAACATTCATTACTATCCCTCACTCATGCACAAAATATTGTTGTTTTTTAACCACACTCACTATATCTAGTGCCAAGTACTATACTACTACAAAAATCAGTTCTTGAAAAGGGAAAAATAGAAAATAAAAGAATTCAGACAACGGCAACTATTGCCCGTTATTTTAATCATTTGTTTATTAGAGTATCTTATAGAATATCTTTTGTCTTATTACCCGGTATCTGCCGACCGCCCAGCTATTATCCCACTAAATCCGGGAATGTAAAGCACTATTTTAACGAGAATTTGAACATTAAAAAGCAGAACCGGATCATAAAATGGACCGTCATAGTACTGACAGTCCATTTTATGATCCATGTTATTATTCTTTTGATTTTACCTGTTATTTGATTTTATCTACTATCTGCGTATCCTCAAAACAGGTCGTCTTCTTGTGTTGTTTCGCTTTCTTCCAGATTTACCATCCGAATCGCATCTTTTGACTGCTCAATCACAGATTCCAACATTTCACGGCTTATATCGCCTTCCAAAATCGTCAGACCGATCACCAACGCCAGGTTTACACCTGCTATCAGCGTAGTATTTGGGTGTTCCAGATAGGTATACATTGTGCTGTTGACACTTCCTCCATACATATCTGAAAGAAGAATCACCCGATCATCTTCCCCTACAGTCTGGAAAAAGCATCCAATGCATCATTTAAAGATTTCTCATCCACATACATCAAATACGGTTACTTTATCATGGCCTCCTAACAGAATATCCAAAGAACTTGCTAAACCACTTGCAAGATGTCCATGAGAAGACAGAAAAAATTTTGTCATACTATTACATTCCTTTCGTATCCCTGATAGCCGATCAGTTCAATATTATTTTCCTGAATCCATTGTTTAAACCGTTCACTGGTAACAGCTGCCAGATCCTGATTACGAATCAGAGTATAAGTACTTACCTGAAAAGTTCACGATCTACGTAACCACAGTGTTCCCAAAAAGCTAATCGGATTGTTCAGAAATTCCTCGATCTCCAATCACACATTCTGTCAAATCTGCCTCTGATCCGATCCTCCAGTGGAAATGGCTTTTATTCCAGTTTCTAGAAGGTCTTATGATTCCAAATCGTTTGTGCATCTCCTTCACCAAGGGGATACTGTATTTTCTTTCCTATTGCTTCCATTGCAGCCCAGGGTTGCCGGAGTACTGTAGGAATGTCCATGGAGATATTCCGGAAACTTTCCTGTCAATTCCTTAAACCTTAGAACCTGTGCCTCTGTTTCTGTCAGACAATCTTCATATTTAACATGGTTTCGATCACCATCTTTTCCGATCAATGGCCCAGTGCATGCCAGAAGTCAGAAATAAACCATTTTTCTGTACCAGAGATGGTACTTTTTCTGGATCTGCACAAGGGCGCCCTGCAACCAGATTAATATCCTCCCCAGGCGCATCGCGGATAAGGCTTCATCAGTTCTACTGCAAATGGTGCTGCAGGCATATTAGAAAAACAATCCTGTACAGGTAATTGCTCCCTCTCTTGTTGCACGGGCAATGCCACAGCTGACAGCTTCTGTGATTCCAAGGTCATCTGACTGAATAATAAGTTTCATTGCAATACACCCCCATCTTTACTGAATCAGTTTCTTTAACGGAATTGCACTCTCTTCGGGGTAGTTCGACAAATGCATTCCAGCCCTGTCGCCATCAGTTCACGGAATGTTGTTTCTTCATCTGTATCGCAAATACAGATTGTTGTCAAAAGCGTTTTCTTTCTTTTCCCTCTTTTTCGGCGCCACTCTGCCATAATTTCCTACATTAATAAAATGGAATGCCTTTTACCTGTTTTGCCATTTTAAGTGCATCTTCCGGACTGTTCACCAGTACAAGCACCTTTTAATGGCTCACATCTTGGATCATTTAAAGTCTTGATTGCGTCATCAATTGATTTAATAACTGTCTTGATTCCGGAGGTGCTGCCATTTTTAATGATTTCTGAATCATTACATTATAGCCGCATGATCATTTGCTACTACTATTATGCTGTCTACACCTGTGTGACGGGACCATTTAATCGCAATCTGACCGGATCAGACGTTCATCAATACACGAAATAATTTGATCATAAAAAAACATATCCTTCCTTTTTCTAATTTTACCTTTGCTTTCAGCGCCTCTGTGTTGAATATTTTATCCGGTGTATCTACGTTTATATTATAAACTTCCTTACCGCCTACAAAAGTACGTTCACAAACAAAATCATCATTTACAAAGATCATATCGGCACGTTTTCCAGACTGCAGGGAACCTGTCTCCCCATCAATTCCCCAAATACCGGGCCGGATTAATCGATGCCATGTAAAATGCCTGTTCCACAGGAACTCCAACTTTGTTACCAACTGTTTAATATTTCGCAGTACCCAGCTTCCGCTTCCACAGATACGGCCATCTGAATTTAAGATCAGTCCTTTTTCATCTGCATAATTTTCACGTCCATACCGGATATATACCCGTTGGAAGCCCTGCGATAAAATTAGAATCCGAAATTAAACAGAACTTGCTGTATGGTTGCAGTTTAAATACGATCCTTAACATATCTGGACATATATGGTTTGGGATCGGTAATGACTTCATAATAAATATTGTCTAATAACAGCAGTGCACCTTAATGCACCTACATTTCTATGATGAATTTCTCATTCCATTGCCAAGATGGGTCGCAATATCAAATCCGGCCACTCTCTTGGCTTCATAAATATCTTTTCCGCATACGCTGCTGTATGGCAGCATGTTACTTTTAATCTGATGCTCATGAGACATCGAATGACATCATATGCTCCCGGAAGTTCTGGCGCAATCGCCATCACTTTCATTTTTTCCATGATTTTTTTTGGATCAGACGTTCTGTTTCTTTCCACATCGGTGCCGGCCGTCAGACTCTACGTTTTTTCACCGCCTGCGCCCAGAAAGGACCTTCGCTGTGAATACCATGTATCACTGCTCCCTCATAAACCTGATCCATTACACGGACAATTGCTTCAAAAGCATCTTCTTTTGCTGTTGGAAGAATCCTGCAATACCGATAGATGCAAGTGCTTTTACATATCCTAATACATCTTCATCTGTACATGGACATCTGTCATGGACCATCCACCAAATCCATGATTGTGAACATCTATAATACAGGAAAAATATCCACCTTTCCAATGATTCGTATTCTCCGTCCCATTCCGTTGTAATCTTTTCAATCTTATCATCGCAAATAGTGATATAGCCGTTTACGAATGTTTTCGTTAGTATCCGTTCTGACTTCCATGTTTTTCTACTCATTACGCGGCCAAGCTTTCTTTTAGAAAATTCCTAAAAATGCTAATACAATAGAGAGGAAATGCCAAACACCAGAGTAAGCGGCTGTATCCCTTTTAATCAGTTTCATAAGCACAAATACCAGAACGATGGAAAAAGACCGGGATAATGGAATCGGATATCCAGTACAACTACTGAGATGCCTCACCAACATTGATCGTCCAGGCTTATCTTTACGTTTACAGAAGAAGCTACCATAGCGCCTACCATGGTAACCACCCATAACACCTGCGGCTTTGTTAAAGACTGCATCAGACCGGAATTAAATACCGTATCAATAAAAGATGTTCCATACTTGTAGCCAGCTCTCCAAAAAGATACCAACGTGCTGCGATCTGGGAGCATCCATAAATCAGGATAAATAACAGAACACGGAGAATTAGCCTGACTGCAAAGACCGATTGCAATACCTGCTGCAATAATCTCTTAAGCAGTTAAAGAAAAATGCATCTCCAATACCTGCTGTTGGTCCCATAAAGCTACTTTAATGCTTTCAATGGTATCATCATCACTGCGCCTGTCTCTTTTTCTGACGTTCAATGCATAAGAAATACCGCAATCAAAGATAAAAATACTGCATGGGTATTAAAAAGCCATTGTGACGGCGCATTGCCTTTTTTCTTTCTTATCGTCATACAATTCATCTAATGCCGGTTCCATGGTCCAGCGCAAATGCATTGCCTTCCATCTTTACCATATTAAATCCACAGAAACCAGGCCTGAATTCCAGAACATTTTTCTTAATGTTTTTTTCTCTTGTGGTATAATTTGTTTCTTTAGCCACAGAATAAGTCCTCCTCTCCACAGATGAAGATGCACCGCTCTTTTTCTGCAATCTTAAGAACATCGTTAATCTTTTTCTCATTGCAGAAATAGGGTGATTGCAATCACATGCGATAATTGCGATTGCAACGGTTGAAGTGACATATATTTGCTTAATACATATCCTGCAGAAGAAACAGTCGATTTCTTTATTCCGCATCATAGAAAGCAAGATTGCAACCAATACCTGTACTAGAACTGACGCCGATAAACCTGACATGATAAATGCAGGCATATTATTCATTACATGTTCCAGCCGTTTACGCCAAAAGCAATTGCTGCAACATGATTTATCGCCTGAGTGCAGATCATCCACAAAATATCCACACAACATAACCTGTGTACGATAAGATCTTTGCCGCTTCCAGCCAATGACCATTTTCTCCCCAATATGGGAGCAAGTGCCAGCAAGAACCGGCTTCCACATTTCATTTGCTGGCCCATCTAATACGTACCCAATTGGCATTGCAAGAGCAAGTCCTTGTTTCCCCAATGATTCGTCTTGTTGCGGGGATCGTATACGCACCGTTATAATACTGCTGGCACAGGCATCTGAAGGAATAGAACCACCGATAGCAGAAATCCCATAAAGATTGCCCAGAGAAGCTGCCATAATCATACCGGTTCTAATATCTCCTAGAAGAAAACCAGTCACTGTTGCTGTTACGATCGGACGTTGTAAAGTCTGCCATCCTAAGAGATTTGGTCGGCACTCTGCATCATGATCCATACTAACGCACAAATCAAACCACTTTGTATCATATAACTCCCTCCTTAGTTTTGATATAGTATTATTATATATCCCATCGGGAAATCTTCCATTTTCATTTGTGCATTATAACATGAGAAAAGTTCGTTTTTTTGCCCTTACATTCATGCAGATTGTGGTATCTATAGTCTTTTACGGACACCATCTATTAACACT
>VOFG01003982.1_pt1 | contig 20934 bp, 23 predicted proteins | sample 5384171 | NCBI WGS metagenome assembly VOFG01 (sample SAMN12384726, study PRJNA508395) | human gut metagenome | isolation source: healthy gut F | host: Homo sapiens
ATAATAAAATGTTTGACAAAATAATAAAAGCCTGCGTGGGTATTTTACCTGAAAAGCTTCAAAAAGCTTTATTACAAATATGAGGAACAGCTTATGTACGCTTTTTTCGGTGCGCTTACAACCTTATATCAATTATAACAAAGCTTCTGGCCTTTTACGCCATTCCCGGAGAGCGTCCATGGGAAAGCACTTTTGCAGTAGCTTTTTCATGGGTATGCGCTGTCACTTTGCGTTTTTCACTAATAAAAAATATGTGTTTAAAATGAAACTCAATCTAAAAATGAATTTTGGAAAGTTTTGTTTCCTTCTACGGCGCAGAGCGCATAACTTTTTTGAAGAAGCAATTTTTTCTTGTATTTGATTGGCTTAGATTTAGTAAAGTTATTGTGACATTTGCAAAGTCAGGTGATTATTTTTATTGCAAACTATATTTTAAGTAAACTTTCGTTTTTAAAAAAAAGAAAGGAAACGATAAAAAAATGAAAATATATAAAAATTTTTCTGTATTTATTTCAAGCATAATTGCTGCATCCGCTTTCAGTTTTCACATGCAGGCTGAAGAAAATTATACCGTCTCAGCCAACGATCCAAGATTTAAATATATCATGAACGAAAACGGTACCGTTTCAATTGCCGCAAATGAAGCTTCTTCACAGCTTAGCGGAAAAATCAGCATACCCTCCACATTAGACGGTTTGACAGTAACCGGAATATGTAAAAACGGATTTTCCGACAATGAAAAAATTACTTCGGTCAATATTCCAGATACCGTCAAAGGAAATAGATTCACTCGCCTTTTCAAACTGTTCATCACTTGCTTCAGTCACATTGCCTGACACCATAACCTCAATGGGTTCTATGCCGTTTTCCTGTTCCATTTATGAGGAAAATATTATTAAATCGGCAGATTCGGTTTTGTGACAATAAACGATTACATACTTTATATTTATACAGGAAATAATACCGACATATTTATTCCCGGCGGCATAAAAGTCATTGCCGATTCCGCTTTTGCTAATGACTTTGAAATAACATCTGTTACAATTCCTGATACTGTTGAATATATTGGCAACGACGCATTTTTCAACTGTAAAGCTCTTTCCTCCGCAACAATATTAACAGGCGTCAAAGGAAATAGGCAGCAACGCATTCACTAATACCTCTGTTACAATATACGGCTACAACGGAACATACGCACAGAAATATTCAAACAGCAATAACATTACATTCGTTTTGCTTATCAGTAATCGAATGAATTCAAGTATGAAATTGAATGCGACAAAAATTATAAAGCGTTACTATTTTTCAACAGATACAAGCTTCAGTCAGGAAGGAATTAGGGTCTATAAACGGTATTATGACGGTTCACGTGATGAAGTTACTAATTGGGATTTTACTTCCTCTCCTGACGTGTTGTATAATAAGTCATGAAATGAATTTATAATATGATGCTTTAAATCCGAGGAATAACAATTCTTCGGATTTTATATTTATATTAAAAAAGAACCATCACTCCAATTTATCATACACATTATATGTGCTAAAAATATTAGCCTATCAGATTTCATATGAATCTGATAGGCTTTTTGTCTTTCACTATTATAAATTAAAATACCATGCTTCATAGGCATGGTATTTTGTGCACCATCGGGGGGCTCAGAACCCAGGACCCACTGATTAAGAGTCAGTTGCTCTACCAACTGAGCTAATGGTGCAAAATATGGCTCCCCAAGTTGGACTCGAAGCAACTTGAGGAGAAAATAGAAGTAAGTATTCTTTACTTGTACAATTCGTCAATAAACTGATAATTCTGAGAGGTACACTTGTTTAATTTTTGTATTGCCTTAACTTTAGGTTCAAGATTAACCTTAACATAAAAATTTGCGGTAGTAATGATATTAGAATGCCCTAACAATTTGCTGATTACATCAATGTCCACGCCTGCATCAAAAGATTAGTTGCATAACAGTGTCGGAGCTTATGAAACAATATGCCACAATGCTGCAAATTATGCTTTTTTAAAAAATAATTTCAATTCTTTGTAAAGCGTATTGTAACACATAAGTTTGCCATGCATATTTACAAAAATAATATCTTCAAGATTATTTTCCTTTTGTTTTTTTAAGACAGAAGGATTTTTGTTTAAATACTCCTTCCAAATATCAAATAATTGAAGAACTTGTTCATTAACTGGAATTTCTCTGATTGAAGATATTGTTTTAGGTTTTCCCAACATTTGACCATCATGAATAACCTTTCCGTTCTTCTCAATATATTTGGTTTTAACAGCTTCTTTAACACGTATGATTTGATTTTCATAATCAATAGAACTCCAACGTAATGCAAGCAACTCCCTATGCGCATTCCTGTTAAAAGCAAAGTTGGAATAATAATTTTAAACCTTTCCTTTTCCTGAATCGCTATAAACAACTTTTCCAAGTCCGTTTTCGATATTAGAGGTTCTGTAGAATTAGGCATTGACCCCGTAGGAATTTTAAACTTCTATAATAGATCCTTGTCAATATAACCATCTTGCATTGCCGTATTAAAAACAGCCTGCATAATTGTTTTAACCGATTTCAAATATTTAGTGCTCATCAATTCACCATTTTCTTTAAATCTTATTGACGAAAAAAAATCACGCATATTTTTAACTGTTAAATCCTCAATATAAGTTTCACGTGAAAAATAATTTGTTATTTTTTACTTACTTTTTTCTCCCATTGATATGTTGCTAATGTTGAAAAAGTAGTTTTACGATATTCTAGCACCTCCTCTAAAACTACTAATAAATTATGTTTTTGCTTATTTGTCGAATTCATAATATATCGACCTGCTTAAAAAATTGATTGCAACACTTTTACAGGTATCAATATATTGAATAAAAAGCACTTGTGGCAAAGTGCTTTTTATTTTAACATAATTCGACATTTTTTGCAATATAATATATTATTTTTTCATTATTATTTTTCATATTTCCCTCAAATTTCTAATTATAATAAATTTTTATTATGAAGACCAGCTGTGAAAATAGAAAAAAATAATGCTTTGCCGTAATTTGTAAATTTCTGTTATTGATTATATCACAAATAATTAATTTTGGAAAAAGAATAATTAAAATATATTAATAAACCAAAGGAGAATTTGTATGAAAATAAAAAAAATACTTAGTTCATGGTCTGATCGGACTAAAAATTAAATTTTGTACATACATTATCACTTGACGCACAGGGAATATTAACACGAATGGTAAACCTGCCGGAATGTGATTATATAACCCTAAAGGAATTTCAAAAACGGTTTCCAAAAGACAGTCTGAATGCAACACAAAAGGTTTAGATGAACTTGTCAAAAATCATTATGTTTTAAAAAAGCAATGATGGAATTTATTCAGTAAATAAAGGTTGCCATAGTGCAAAACATGTTTTGGATAGAACCAAACTTGACAGATGTTAATCATACCAACAAATAACAATTAAACAAAATTGGAGAAAAAAAATGTCGACAGTTTTTAGAGTTTTTAAAACCGAAAAATTTTCCGTAATATCAAACTATCATCTTTTTTGATAAACGGCTTACACATAAAGCAACGAATTTATTGACAACTATGCTTGCACTATCGCCTGTATGGGACTATACGCTTAAAGGTTTAGCATCACTGAAAAAGGACGGTATTGACGGAGTTCGTTCGGGAATTAGAGAATTAGAAAAGTTAGGTTATTTAACACGAAGACAGTTAAGAAACGAAAAGGACAATTAGCTCATAATGAATATCTTGTTTATGAGACACCGGAATTAAATCCAAATTTTGCAAAAAGCGAAGAAAATTGCCAAGAATTACCGTCATTGGAAAATCCCATAATGGATAAAAAATAAATTCACCGTCATTGGAAAATCCGTCAACGGAAAATCCAACGCAATTAAATACTAAATTATTAAATACTAAATATATTAATCAATCTTATCAAGATAATAATAATATTAATATTAATAATACATATAGATGCGATGAAATGGATTCGATTGATAAGATTGACAGAAAAGAAATCAAAGCTGAATTAAAAAACAGCTGAATTATGAAAACCTCATCAGCAGGAATGAAGCTGACAAAAAAACAGATAAACAGCATTATCAATATTCTGGCAGACGTTATGTCAAGCCGTTCACAAAAAGTATCCGCATAGGCGGAGAAAACAAACCGTTGGAGGAAGTCATTCAAAGATTTAAACAATTGACGGACAAGCATATTGCCTATGTTCTGGAATGCCTGAATAAAAATGCAGACAAGCCCAGAAACATAAGGGCGTATCTGCTGACGTCTCTATTCAACGCTCCGTCAACAATGGACTGCTATTATGCTCGTGACGCTGATCAGGCTGAAACCAAACAGTATTCTTTCGACATAGAAGAAATAAAAGCCCTTACAAATTCTTTTTTCCGGACTGTAATTTGATATAAATCCAAATGGATTTTCATAAATAGCTATAAAATCGCCGTAGAGGGCACCAGCAAAGCCTCAGAATCAACGAAAGGAGTTTTTTCACAAAATTTACACCCTAAATTTGAAAGTGCCTAAAACCGCCTTAAAATCGCTCTCAGGGCATACGCTTAATTTTCATTTCCACTCCGTATTTAATCGCAGAGCCGTCTGCAAGGCTCTGTAATGCGCAAATCCATTGAAGGGAGTGATGCTATATGCACGATTTCAAACGGGCTGTAAATTGCCCGCAAATGCGTATTAACGGCATATGCCGAAAAGAAAGGAAATGAAAATGAAACAAAATTCTGTAAAAAGCTTTTGCTGATAGTAACAGCTGTAATGATGCTTTGTTCGGCATTGCCGTTACAGACGTTCACTCAGGTTTCAGCCGCTTCGGATTATGAAATTGTAACTCTGCCTGCCCCTGACGGATACGGTCAGAAAAGCAGAACCCAGATATCAAAAACGGTAAAATCGCAGGCGGACTGTGGTATATCATCGCCCATAACGGAGATATAGCATATTGTCTTGAACCGGGCAAGCCGATAAATTCGTTCAAGTACAAAGGAAGGAACGATTTCTTTGACTCAAAATCAAAAAAATTACTTGGTCAAGTATTCTTGTACGCCTATGCAAAAAGCCTGCCGATCTGTACAGCTATTCGGAATATCTTCCGCAATATATAGCAACACAGTTATTGGTGTGGGAGGTTATTGCAGGTCAGAGAGACGCACAATTTAACCGTATTTCCAACGGCTATACGCCTGTAAAGGATGTTTTAAACAATTTTAAAAATGCCGAAGTATGCAAACAGGTCAAGAGTTTTACGAAGCCTATGAAAAAATATCAAGGCTGACGGTAAAAGATTCTCGTTTGGGTATTTTGAAAAGAAAAAGCCGAAGATAACGTTTTCAAAGTGCGGCAGCGATGGAACATACACATTCACTGACAAAACGGTCAGCTGAATAATTTCGACGTTACAGTCAAGGACGGTTCAGTCGTTTCAAAATCAGCAACACAGCTGAAAATCAAGGCTGAAGCCAATAAACAGCATTGATAACTATGAAGCAGAACAATGTAAATGCTTCCGGCGAACGCTGCCGGAATGCTCGTACTGACAAACGGATCAAACAATCAGACTATCACCAAGCTTCCAGGCTGATCCCCGTCCGTATTACGCAGCTGTAAAGGGCGTAGAAAACGGCAGCCTGTGGATAAAGAAAAAGTTCTCCGGACGATAACAAGGTGGAAGGAATTACATTCCATATTACCGGTAACGGAATCGACGGAGACTACACCACAGGCAAAGACGGATATATCAGAATACCCGGTCTTAAGCCCGGCACATACAAGGTTTCGGAGAAAACCTCAAGTATTTACACAAATGTCCGTGATAAGACAGTAATAGTTGAGGCGGGAAAAACGGCGTATGTATTGTTCGTAAACACACTGAAAAAAGGTCATCTTGTTGTAACAAAATATACCGAGGATAAAGCTGAAGCCAATTTCACTTTCGGTCTTTACTCAACAACTTCTGACGGTAAGGTATATGATACTTTTTGACGATAAAATAACCACCTACATACAAGGCTCAGGTTACGGAAAAGCTTCATGGACTGAATTGCCGTTCTGGACCGAAGACGGAAAAGAATTAATATACGTTCTTACGGAAAAAAATGCACCTGACAGGTATGTGACTTTAGGTGAATTCGAAGGTTCTTTGTTATCTTCAGCTGATGACAACGGACTTATGATTCATTTGGACGTGGAAAATAAATTGAAACGTTCAAGCGTTCTTATTGTCAAAAAGGATTCGGAATCCGGAGACAATATTCCACTTCCCGGAACAGAATTTCAGATACTTGATTCAAACGGAAATAAAGTAATTTTAACCGATGATGACGGTAATGAAATTGATACATTCGTGACCGATGAATCGGGACAGATTTTACTGCCCGAACCTCTGGTTTACGGTACGTATCAGTTGATAGAAACCAAAGCTCCGGACGGCTATGTTTTAGACAAAACCCTGATTGATTTTGCCATCACCGAGGACGGCGCAACAGTACAGGTAGAAAAGCAAAATACAGTCCAAAAGGAACTATTTCAATTTCAAAAATCGGAGATGTTTTTTTCATCTGTTGAAAGCGAAGAAAATTCTTCTGCTGAAAGTGAAAAAATAAAAAATCTACTCTCCTGTCTTTGAAGAAAATTCTTTGAAGGGCGCAAAATTTGACATTATTGCAGCTGAGGATATTTACACTCCGGACGGTAATTTAAAAGTCGAAAAGATACGGTTGTGGACACAATCACAACAGGCTCTGACGGTACGGCAACCTCAAAGAAACTGTATCTCGGAACATACCGAGTTGTTGAAATTGAAGCTCCGGATGGATACGTCCTGAGAACGGCGAAACCCTTGTCACTCTCGAATACGAAGGACAGGAAATAGCCGTAACCAACACAGGTACGTCCTTTAAGAACAATTACCAGCAGGTAAATATTACTCTGGAAAAGTACCTTGAATCTTCAGAAAAATACGGTATTAACGGTGAAGATTATGCACAGTACGTAAAATTCGGACTGTACGCTGCTGAAGAAATCACAGCTGCCGACGGTACGGTCATTCGAAAACGGACTGATTGAAACTATCGGTCTGACTGAGGATATGAAAGCGCAGTTTAACAAAAACTGCCGTTGGGAAGTTATTATGTTCAGGAAATTTCCACAGATGAGCATTACATTCTCGACGATACAAAATATCCCGTAAATTTTGAATATTTAGGTCAGGATACGGCTGTTTCAGAAATTAAAAATCAATGACGGAAAAGTTATTGATAATACTTTCAAAACAGGGCGTGTTGAAGGTCTGAAAGTTGACGCCGATGATAAGTCAAAATTATCGGGCGCAGTAATCGGTCTTTTCAATGCGGACGAAACTGATTTTTCAGAAGAAAATGCAATCGAAACTGTCGTTTCAGACGATGACGGTTCATTTAATTTTGAAGAAATCATTTTCGGAAATTATCTTGTCAAAGAGATCGAATCGCCTACAGGATATGTGCTGTCTGACGAAACGTTTCCTGTTATCATTTCCGAAGATGGTGACGTAATTGAAATCACCATCAAAAATGAAAAAATCCGTGGAAGCGTTCAGGTCAAAAAATATGATTTAACAAATAAATCTAAGGCTCTGAACAGGGCAGTTTTTTGAAATTTTCGCCGATAAAAACGGTAACGAAAAATTTGAAAATGATACCGATAAATCTTACGGATTTTGAATGAAACTGGCAGCGGAATTTATCAGCTTGACGGTGTGGAATACGGCGGATATTTCTTAAAAGAAACCGTTGCTCCGGCAGGCTATGTTATCGATGAAAATTATTACTACTTTGAGATTCGTGAAAACGGAGAAATTGTAAATGTAAGTAATGATAAATCATCGGATAAATTCTTTAACGATGTTATCAGAGGAAATGTAAACGGTCTTAAAATCAATGCAGATGATAAGACTTGAATTACAGGGTGCAGTAATCGGTCTTTTTTCAATGCGGACGAAACTGATTTTTCAGAAGAAAATGCAATCGAAACTGTAACGTCAGATAAAGACGGAAGTTTCAAATTTACCGATATTGTTTACGGTAAATATAAGGTTGCTGAAATCGAAGCGCCGGAGGGATTCGTACTGTCTGAAAAAATGTTTACGACGTCAACATCAACGTTAACGGAGTGACAATTGAAATTACGATCCAAAACAAGCCCATTAAGGGTAATGTTCTGATCGCAAAATATGACAGCGGAAATCCTCCTCAGATTCTGAACGGAGCGGTATTTGCGGTTTACAGGGACGTCAACGGCGATAAGAAATTTACTGGCGGTACTGATGAACTGTTAGGTAATATGACCGAATCCTCTGCGGGAATTCATGAGTATAAAGATTTACTGTACGGCGATTATCTCACCAGAGAAATCAAAGCCCCGGAAGGTTATACAATTGACAGAAACTATTATGCCTTTTCTATTAAGAAAGACGGTGAAACAGTCAAAGTCGGCAACAATGCGGACGGTAACTTTACAATAAGGATATAAAGGGAAATATAGAAGGCGTTAAGGTCGGAGAATCCGACGAACCTTTAAGCGGCGCAGTTATCGGACTGTTCTCCGACGGCGAATCCGATTTCACAGCTGAAAACGCTCTTGCAGCGGTTACCACTGAAAAAAAGACGGCAAATTTATTTTCAAGGACATAGTATACGGAAAATATATTGTTGCCGAGATTCAATCCCCTACAGGATATATTCTTACAGAAGAAACATTCCCTGTTTCTATCAGTAAAAATAACGAGGTAATTACTGTAAAAATCAGTAATGAAAAAATCAGGGGCAATATCGAAGGTATTAAGATCGGAGAATCCGACGAACCTCTTGCTGGAGCAGTTATCGGACTGTTCGCCGATGGTGAATCCGATTTTTCAGCCGATAAAGCTGTAAAATCTGTTACAACAGATGAAAACGGCAAATTTGCCTTTGAGGACATTGAATACGGCAAATACATTGTTGCTGAAATTCAGTCTCCGGAGGGATATGTACTTACATCTGAAACATTTCCGGTAAGTATTGAAGAAAACGGTCAGGTAATAACCGTTAAAATTCATAACGAAAAATCCGTGGAACAATAGAAGGCGTTAAGGTCGGAAAATCCGACGAACCTCTTGCAGGAGCAGTTATCGGATTATTCGCCAATGGCGAATCCGAATTCACTGCTGAAAACGCTCTTGCATCGGTTACCACTGAAAAGACGGCAGGTTCATATTCAAAGATATTGAATACGGAAAATATATTGTTGCCGAAATTGAATCGCCGGAGGGATATATTCTTACTGAAAAACCTTCCCTGTTTCCGTCAGCACAGATAATGAAGTAATTACTGTCAAAATCAGTAATGAAAAAATCAAAGGCAATATTGAAGGTATTAAGGTCGGAGAATCCGATGAACCTTTAAGCGGAGCAGTTATCGGTCTTTTCGCCGACGGGGAATCTGATTTAACCAACAGAAACGCTCTGGGTACTGTAACTACTGACGAAAACGGTAAATTTGTTTTTGAAAATGTAGAATACGGCAAATATATAATTGCTGAAATACAGCCTCCTGAAGGATATATTCTGACTAACCAGATCTATCCTGTGGAAATCAGTCAGAATACTCAAATCAGTATTACTATTGTCAACGTAAAGATCAAAGGCATCGTTGAGATAGAAAAATACGATTCTCTTTACTGATGAAAAGCTGTCCGGCGCTGAATTTACTGTGTTTACAGATACAAACGGCAACGGTAAATTTGACGAGGGCGAACAGCAATGGAGTTCTGGAGGAAGTTGAAACAGGCTTGTACAGGCTTGAAAATATTCCGTACGGCAGTTATTTCTTAAAGGAAACCAAATCTCTGACGGATACTATATTGATGATAATTATTATAACACAATGATTTGTCAGATAAATTTGTAAATCAAAAAATAACTACCACTACGACTACTACGGTCACTACTACAACTACCTTTACATCCGGAACCGTTCCGTATGTGACATATAATAATCCTTCACCGCTGACAGGAAGCAAAAGATTCCAGCCGCTGTTTTCATTACAGGTCTGACTGCTTTCGGAGGCATGCTGCTTTTCAAACACAGAAAAGCAGAATAAAAAAATAAGTTGATACTATAATTAACTTTCTTTCATCATAATTATTCCTCATATATAACTATTTTTCCTTTAAAGAGCGCTTCCCCGTCTTTCGGGAAGCAGACTCTTTTTTATATTTATAATGGTGGTGATCAAATGCAAAAAATGAAGAAGTATCCAGACAAATATATTCAGTTGTCTGCAATACCGCAAAACAAGGTTTGCAGATGGCATTGAATTATTTTATGAATAAAAGTATTTACGGTAAAAATTACTCAAAACGGACAAAAACCCGAACTTCCCCATGGCGAACAAAGCCTGCAATCTCTGTATCAGCATGGTCAGCCTATGCTTAGTATTGTTTGTTAATGGAGACGAAAAGCTTCACGAATTCCGAAAAACAGCTTCAAAATATAACTTGATTTTTTGCAATTCAGCATGATCCGAAACTAAGAAACATACTGTATATTTCAAATCCCGTGACAACAGCGTTATAGATAAAATCCCTAACAAAATACGGCGAACAAAGCTTAGAGGATTTACAGTTCAAAAGCAGCCGCTTAGCAGCGTGGATATCAGCGGCGATTCATCTCTGAGAAATTTCAGGGATATTGCAGCAGCACGGTATAACGTTTACCGGCAGTAAAACAAAATCCTAAAAGCAAACAGTATGTTATTTTTTTAAAGCAAGAGACAGCGAAGTTATGGAAACGAGTGTTTAGGGAATATAAAGAACATGATTTAAAGGCTAAGGATTCAGTTTTTAGAGAAATTGGCGGGTAATCAGGAAAAGTTAAGGAAATGGCAAAGGAAGCTGAGAAACTATAGAAAACGGTGTTAAAAAGGGAATGGAAAAGTATGAAAACATTGAAAGAACACTTTAACAGTTTCCTGCAAAAGAAATATATAATTCCTCTGGTAATATCAGTTATTTCTTTGTTGTAATGAACAAAAACGTGTTGGTGTTATCATAATCTTTCGGGAGACGCTTTTACAAGGATTTACATAATTGCTGAAAATCCTCTGCAAATTTTCGGACTTCCGCTGATAAGCCTTGACAGCAACGATCTTCTTTTCCCTTCCTTATAGCCTGCATGATATATATTCTCATTGTAACCCGAACTCAAAGGCAAAAATGAGAACCGGAGAAGAATACGGTTCTTCAAAATGGGCAGACAAAAATGAAATAAGGAAATTCATGGATCCAAATCCATGGAAAAATGTTATTTTGACTGCTACAGAAGGTCTTACCTTGAAGGATTGGCGGATTATTCCTTTTAACGGCAGAAATAAAAAAATATTCTCATTGTAGGCGGTCCGGGAACAGGAAAAACAAGATTTTTTGTAATTCCAAACCTTATGCAGCTGAACAGTTCATATGTTATAACCGATCCGAAAGGAACGATTTTACCCGATGTAGGCACATTGCTTCATAAAAAAAGGAAAGTACGTTATAAAAATACTGAATCTCAAAGATTTCAGCAAATCTTTGCATTATAATCCCCCTTGCGTACGTAAAAACTGAACTGGATATCTTAAAATTTTCCAATATGCTCATCGAAGCAACAAGGGCTCCGGACGAAAAACAGGACTTCTGGGTAAAGGCAGAACGACTGCTTTATCAGGCGGTTTTAGGACTTATAATCTTTGAAGCTCCTCCGGAAGAGCGTACCATGAATACCCTTGTAGAGATCATTGACGCTTCCAAAACACGTGAGGACGAAGGATATGAATGCAGTTGATATGCTGTTTTGAGGATCTGGCAGAAAGGAATCCAAATCATTTTGCAGTAAGACAGTACAGGAAGTATAAGCTTTCAGCCGGAAAATCTGCTAAATCAGTATTGCTGTCATGCGGCGTACGTCTCTCTCCGTTTGATATTCAGGATATAAGAGACCTTATGACATATGATGAAATGGAACTGGACAAAATAGGCGACCGCAAAACTGCGCTTTTCGCTATTACTTCCGATACCGACACTTCTCTTAACTTTATTGCATCGTTTATGTATATGCAGATGTTCAATTTACTATGCGATAAGGCTGATAACAGAAGAAAAAGGAAAAGCTTAAAGTTCCCGTAAGATGTATATTCGATGAGTTCAAGAATCTCGGTAAGATACCAATGTTTGAAAATCTGATTACTACTATCCGTTCAAGAAATATTTCAGCCTGCCCTATCGTACAGACAAAATCTCAGCTGAAAGCAATATACAAAGACGACGCTGAAACTATTGCAGGAGGCTGTGACAGTATGCTGTTTCTCGGAGGTCAGGAAAAATCGACTCTTAAAAGATGTGGCAGAGCTTCTCGGTTCTCAGACAATCGATATTTTAAATTCATCACGTTCCTATGGTAGAAATCGAAGCGATACGTCGAATTATCAGAAAACAGGACGAAAGCTTCTGGACGAATCTGAAATATTCAGAATGCCCGGTGAAAAGTGTATCTTAACAATACGAGGAGCAAATCCGTGGTATTCCGATAAATACGATATTACCACGCACCCGAACTACAAATATCTTGCGGATTACAATGACCGCAATTATTTTGATATTAAGAAATATATTGCACGTTACAGATCAAACGCCGATTTTAAAATCGGAAAAAAGATAAAATTACAGAAATTAAAACAGTTGAAAATTCGCCATTGGCGAATTAAGGATTTAGGAGGTCAAAAATGGACGTTTTTATACAAACAGTTGAAATAACGGGAGATATGTTTTTGTGGGCGGATTGATAGTACTTATTATAGGCGCTTCGCAGTTATTTATGTCCTTGAGTTCGCAGAGTTCAGATACAAAAAGTCACTCAGGTCTGCTTCTTGCATCAGGTATAGGATTAATGACAATAGGAAAAGTTCTGATACCCATGATATCTACTCAGGTAAGCTTTTTAGTTGAATAGAGGTGATTTTTATTTGGGAGATATATTAGATTCAATTGAAAATAAAATTATCGGCTGGCTTCGCAGTGCGGTAGAAGAATGTCTGACAGGATTATTTGATGATATGACCGACGCTTCCCTTTATGCAAGCGATCAGCTGGAACAGACACCGGAGACATGGAACAGCGGTATTTTTGCATTGGTAAAGCAAATTTCAATAGAAGCTATCGTCCCGATCGCAGTTATCATACTGTCTATAGTAATATGCCATGAATTTATTACACAGCTTCTGGACAAGTCAATACGTGAAATGGACATCGAAGTTGTAGCTAAGATGGCATTTAAATTATGTTTCGGCATTTTTATTATGAATCATGTTTTGACATCACAATGGGTATTTTTCAATTGGGACAGCAAGCCGTCAGGATCACGGAATATGTAATATTAGGTGAAACAGGGCATATGGGACATGATCTATACACGGTATATTTGAAGATCAGATAAAGATCTTGGGGTCGGACAAATGCTTATAGTTTTACTGGAAGCGATAGTAATAGATATTATTACTAAGCTTGCAAGTATAATTGTAATAATTATCGTAACATCAAGAATGATCGAAATCTACATATACTGCTCTATTTCTCCTCTGCCCTTTGCTACTCTCACTAACAGAGAATGGGGAAATGTCGGACAAAACTTCTTAAAAAATCTGTTTGCTCTTGCATTCCAAGCATTCGCTATGATGTTATGTTTGGAATTCACAATGGTCTTATAAACAATATTATCATTTCTAATTCGGATTCCCTCAACTGGACTTTGCTTCACTGCACCGGTATCAGCATCGTTGTTGTTCTTCTGCTTTGGAAATGCGGCAGTATTTCTAAATCTATTTTAATGCTATTTAGGAAGAGGTTTATATTATGAAAAAGAATGTAAAGAAAATACTTGCAATCGGAGTAGGACTTACAATGGTATCTGCATTGACGGTCGGCTGTGATCAACAATCAGACAGGGTGTCCTACAACATTTCAAAACAGGCTGATAATTTCAATGTTATAAGGCAAATCACAGTTATTAACTGTATTCAGGGCGATGTTATGTTCCAGATGACCGGTAAGATGTCTTTAAGAGTTGATACTGCAGAGAATCAGCTTGAGATTACTGTGGAAGATGAAAACGGTTCGTACAAAAAGCACTTTATAGGACTTTCGGACAATGTCACATATACAGTTGAGGATGTTACTGATAATTATGTTGACAATTATCACTACACTCTTAATTTCAATCCTAAAATGTGGAATCCGATTGATGTTGAAACTATAGATTAAGCGTTATAAATTCATTTATATATTTTTTAACATATCTTTCTTAATCTTTGAAATTCTCACTTTTCCAATTGGAATTATATATAAGATAGTTAGGAGGTAAACATGGAAAATAATTTTGTTCAGGGTGTTCACGGTAAATACAATTTTTATGTAATTGCCTTTGATTCGCAAAATCATTTTACTAATTACGGCAATGAGCATATTGATTTGACCTTGAAACAAGCTCAGGAGATTTACTCTAAAAACAGTACTTGAAAATCCAAAAGCATGTAAACACAATGCTTGGAGTAGCATATAGTGCAGAAAACCGGAACGTGACAGATACGGAACAGACGCAGTTGACCTGCTTCAATGCATTGACGGAAAAATAAAATTATGCGAGGATTACAAACAATCTCCTCTGCTAAGCAACGAAGGACTTATTGCGGTTAATACTGTAAATATCCTGAAAAAAGCATCGGAGATTTGCAGAAACATCTTGATAAGAACAGCAGTCAAAAATCAGTTTCTCATCAGAAACCGCACAGCATTAGCAGTCAATCAATTCACTTCTCGGTAAGCTTCGTGATAATCAGGCAAGGTTAAACGAAAGCGAATATTCCGATGGAACATCTGCTTATTTGGAAAATATATAAATTAAATTCGCCATTGGCGAATTTTTCAAAGGAAGTGATCAAAATTGTACATACAATTTACAAAGGACATAAACAAAATCCGTAATACTGTTTTCTTTGGATTAACGATCAGAGAAATAATTGTATTTATTATATCCGGATTAACAGCATTCCCTGTCGTTCCATTTCACAAAACGATTCATTCCCACAGGAATGGCTCTTTTATATAATAGTACCTATAATGGCAATTGCATGTTTTTTGTCTTTATAACAAAAATACACTCAAATTGAACGGCTTATTTTTAATAAATTAAAAGGATTTTTTGCAGTTCTAAAATCCGTACTTTTCAAACAGAAAATATTTACGAAATAATTGAAAAAAGGAGAATTCAGAAAATGCTGGGAACAAAGGAATTAAAAAGTTCCGATAAAAACATAAAAAGCAGTTAAAAAGCATGCTGCCCAAAACCGTTCAGCAGACTATACCGTTTCTGGACATGCGCAAAGACGGAATATGCATGGTAAAAAAACGATTATTACACAAAAACTCTGCAATTTAACGATATAAACTATGAACTCGCAGGAGATGAGGAACAGGAAGCTATATTCAATCGTTACTGTCGTTTTTAAACCAGTTTGAAAGCAACATTGATATTCAATTTACCTTTCAGAATAAGGTTATTGATTTAAAGAATTCAGAAAACAAATCAAGCTTCCCGATAAAAAGGTGAATCTGACAAAATTAAAGAATACCGGCAGGAATATCAGGAAATGCTTTACAGTCAATTTGAAAAGAGAAGCAGCGGAACCATTAAAGTAAAATATCTGACTTTCGGAGTTCATGAAAAAAACTTCAGGAAAGCTAAGGCTTCTCTTGAGCGTGAAGAGCTTAAAATTATCCGGATCTTTAAGCGTATGAATGTTAATGTTCATTCTTTAAACGGATTTGAAAGGCTTAAGCTTCTGAAAGAAAGTCTGCATCCGCTTCACCCGATTCCTTTTAATTTTGACTGGAAATCAAGATATACCTCCGGTATTTCCGTAAAAGACAGTATCGCTCCGACTTCTATGGACTTCAGCAAACTTAACTGCTTCAGAATAGGAAACAGTTACGGCGCTGCTTATCATGTATATATTGATTCAGCCGAAATTTCCGACAGAATAATCGAGGAAATTATGACTGTTGAGGGAAACGTCGCAGTAAATATACATACTCATTCCCTGGATCAGAATAAAGCATTACGCTTTGTATCGCACAAGCTTACTAACGCTCAGGCTGTAAAAATCGGAAAGCAGCACAAAGCAGCCGATCAGGGACATGACGGTGATATTCTTTCCTTGGATCTTGTCGATGACATAAACGCAGCTAACAGTATTTATGACAGCTTAACTAAACGTAATAACAGGTTCTTCATTACAACTCTTTTTTGGTTACGGTTTATGCTGCAAAGCCCTCGGAACTTTGTGAAATTGAGAAGGATATACAGTCCATCGTTCAGAAGTATCATTGTGAATTGAAATCTCTTGATGATTTGCAAGAGGAAGGAGCAATGTCTTCTCTGCCTATAGGTATAAACAAAGTTAAAATAAACAGGTCGTTTACAACAGTTGAACTTGGAGCGTTTATACCGTTTACCACTCAGGAAACTTTTACTCCCAACGCAACATACTACGGCTTTAACCCTCTTTCCAACAGTATGCTTACACTAGACAGAAATAATCTGATAAACTACGGTGCTTTGATTCTCGGCATGTCCGGAACAGGTAAGTCATTCACTGCCAAACGTGAAATCCTTGATAAATATTTCCGTACTAATGATAACATTATAATCTGCGATCCGCAGGCTGAATATATTACACTGACTAAAGAACTTGGCGGTACTGTAATCGAAATTTCCGCAACATCTAAACATCATTTAAATCCTTTTGATATAAATTTAGAAGCTATGAAAAAGGCGATGATCCTGTTGCAATCAAATCTCAATTTATTCTTTCCATGTGTGAAGCGGCTATAGGAAACCTCGAAGCTGCCGAAAAGTCAATAATTGACAGATGCATAAGGAAAATCTATCAGAAATATCTGGACGATCCCAATCCTGAAAAATATACCTGTTTTTAAAGATCTGTACAATGCATTGAGAAGCGTTGAAAACAATCTGCATGCGCAGGACGTTGCAGACGCTTTGGAGATTTTTGTAACAGGTTCTCTCAGCGTTTTTAATCACAGAACAAATGTAGATGTTAACAATCGTATTTTATGTTTCGACATTAGGAAACTTTCGAACATCTTCATAAAATGGGTATTTTGGTTATTGTAGATTACGTCTGAACAAAATTTCCAACAGCAGAGACAAAAATCTCAGTACATGGTTTTATGTTGACGAGTTTCATTTGCTTCTGAACGATCCTCTGACTGCCGCATATTCTACGAAAATGTGGAAAGAGCTGAGAAAATGGGGCGGTAAACCTACCGGAATTACTCAGAATGTTACAGATGTTCTTCTCTCTCATCAGGTAGAAAATATTCTTAAAAATTCCGCTTTTATAGTGCTGTTAGGACAAGCCGCCGGAGACCGTGAAATACTTGCGGAACGTCTGGGCATCTCTCCTCAGCAAATGGAATACATTACCGATACCGGTGTAGGCGAAGGACTTATTTACTATATCGACAAACATCAGCACGGAACTATTATTCCGTTTAAAGATGAATTTCCTACAGACAGCAAGCTATACAAGCTTATGTCAACAAGTAATGACTATGATTAATTCAGGGGTTTTAAATTCGCCATTGGCGAATTTTCAAAGGAAGTGATATCTTGGCAATAAATAAGAAAGCGTTAAAAACAAAAGATATGCTAAAATGTCTATAGCAAGCGTAAAAAGTCAAGTCAGTAAAATCAAATTATAATTCAGTCTATAATTCAGTCCCAACGTCTGTTTCAAAATATACTGCATATTCAAATAGCGGCAGCAAAAAAGTGCCAATGAAGATGTTTCACAATCCGCTATGTTTTCATCTGCCACAGCAGTAAACTTTGCAGCCCACAATGTTAGCCAGCTGCCGAAGTCTGAAACGGCTTGCTTTTTTTAATTCTTATAAAACAAGTCATACCTCCGGTCTTTCTCAAGCAGAAAATATTTCAAACAAAAAGTAATTTTCTGAATGTTTCATCTTCAGGTAAAAATGAAAAAGACAAAAATTATAAAAACGAACATATGAGAGAAACCGCCGGAGATTATATAAATCTAAACGAAAACGTCTCAGTACCGTCAAGGCATATAAAAGCGCCGCTTCAAAAGCCAAAGCATTAAAAAAGTCATTGCAGGTATTGTAAAAGTTCTTTCAAGTGGAAAAGTTTTATTGGTAATGGGATTATCTGCACTCACAGTCGTATTAATAGCAGTCCCGATTATATTATTTTTAATGATATTTACATCAAGCAGCGGAAATTTTGTGCAGGATTATTTAATAGATGTTATCGCCGCCTATCCTGCTGATGAAAACGACATTACACGTGTAAATCTGCACTGGCAGTCACTGATCGTATCTCTGAAAGAACAGCATAAAAAAGGTACCTGAAACAGTCACAGGACATTATGATAAAAAAGCATTCCGAAATTGCAGATATTATGGAGGATAACAACAGAGTACTTTCATTAATATCCGCTTATTATATGGGAAAAAGATGGACTTTCAACGAAGAAGTTCAGAATCTCGTCACGCAGATTTTTACAGAAATGTACGTTATAGAATACAATTTTGATTCTGAAACAAAAAAAAGCAGACTAAAACCGTTCAAATTCCGGAAAATGAATTGCCCTCTCTCTCCCGGACAATTACACTGTTTTGAGTACATACAACGGTATATGCAACGTATATATAACAGAAAATGTAACTACCGTTACGTTAAATTACAATATTACTGAAAAAGTATCATGGGACGAGATTCTGAACAAATATCTTGACCAGAATCAGCGTGAAAAATATAAAAATTATTACGATCGCAAGGGCGGCGCTTATTAAGGCTTTTTCTTCTCCCTTTGCATTTGACTGGTCAAATACTATTACATCTCCATTCGGCTACAGGACATGGGACGACGGCAGTACGGAATTTCACAAGGGTCTTGATTTCGGTGTTCCCAACGGTACGGAAATACTGGCTGTAGCTGACGGAGTTGTTGAAGTCGGTACAGGCTGCAATCACAACTACCCCAAAGACGGCAGCTGCGGCTGCAACGGAGGCTTCGGAAATTATGGGAAATACAATGCGAAAACGGTACTCTGATTCTTTTACGGTCATATGTCTCAGGTTGCCGTACAGAACGGTCAGACTGTAAAAACGGTCAGGTTATAGGATACTCAGGCTGTACCGGTTGGTCTACAGGATTTCACTGTCATTTGCAAATGGTCAAGGACGGAGAGTACATAGATCCTTTGGTATTTATCCGTCCGTATACAGGCGCTCCGGCTGAAAAAAAAAGGAGGAAAATAATTAATGAATTCTACTGAAAAAAGAATAGATAAATTAAAACAGGAAAAGAAAAAGGTAGACGAAAATATTTCAAAAGCTAAAAAAGAAATCTGCCGATATTTCAGGACAAATTGAATCTCTGGAAAATGAAAAAATCGTTACTGCGTTCAGGTCTTCGGGATTTAGCATTGAAGACGTAATTACTACTATTTCTATGATGAAATCAGATGATAGCAAGGAACAAAAATGTTGTTCCTATCAAGGAGGAAGTAAAAGCACAATGAAAATCAAATATTTTATATTATCCGGAATAATTTCTTCTGCAATACTTTCTATGACTGTATTTGCAGAACCGGAAAAAACCGAAAAAAGAAACAGAGCCCACAATAGCAGTCACTGAGGTCAGTAAAACCGTACAGGAAACCACTTCAATTACAGAATCAACAACTGCCGCCGTTACGACGTCAACCACAGAAAAAACTACTACTCCCAGTTTTTACGATGAAATACTCGCTTATGTAGGCGAAGAAAATGCTCCGGTACTTAATGAAAATCTTGACAATAATGCTATGACAATTGACAGCAGTACTATTGATTACAGTAATAAATCAATGTATACCATTACTACACGTTCCGGAGACGTTTTCTATTTAATCATAAACTCAGACGGTTCTGTGTATTTTCTCAATCCTGTTGATACCGCTGATCTGACTGCTATGCTTTCAGATTCCAATGATAACAAATTGAATGAAAATGCTCTTGAAAACATAAGAGCAGTTTGAATCTGCAACTGAAAATGAAAAAAACTGTTTCAAGTACTGAAACTGAAACAATTAAAATGAAAAGAAACCCAGCATGGCAAAAAAATATATTATGGATTATTGCCGCTATTATAATCAGTCTTATAGTAGGTGCAGTTATCACATTCATTAAGAAAAAACGCCAAACAAACAAATTTGATAATGATTATTTTGATGATGACGATTCAGACGCTGATTACAGTGATAACGATTCCATAGTTGAATACGAAGAAGCTGCTGAGGAATCTGATATTACCAAAAGTACATCGGAAATTCAAAGTAACAGCGATGATTTAGAAGAATATCTTGACGATTAAAAAATTCGCCATTGGCGAAAAAAGGAGTTTATATATGAAATTAATATCAGAAAACAAAATTGATGCTTTGGGAAGAGTGACACTCCTGCACAAATTCGGCATAAATTAGGTATGGATAAAGGTGACAGCGTATATATTTGAAGATAACGGCAAATCATAATTAAAAAACATAATAAATCGTGTATTTTCTGCGGACATTCTAAAAACTTAACAGAATACAATCATAAGCATATTTGCAGTAACTGTCTGGATAATTTATAATAATGGTCTGCTTCGTTGAACCTAATTCGCCATTGGCGAATAGAAAGGATAGTTGATTTCAAATTATAATAAAATTTATTTATTCAAATGCAATTTACAAT
>VOFG01003630.1_pt1 | contig 20933 bp, 33 predicted proteins | sample 5384171 | NCBI WGS metagenome assembly VOFG01 (sample SAMN12384726, study PRJNA508395) | human gut metagenome | isolation source: healthy gut F | host: Homo sapiens
GGATTTTCATCTTGCGGGCAGGTTGAAAAAACTGTGCCATGGAGAGATTAGGAAAGTGGCATAAAATAATAGCGCGATAGTCTGATTTTAAGGACGGTGCATCAGATAATGGGACTATGACAAAAATTTGATGACAAACTTATAGCGGACATGTACAATGCAATTACAAGCAAAAGGAGGGCGTTACGCCATGGAATTTGGAAAGTGTTGGCGGTACGGCAACCATCGACGTGGAGCAGGACAACGCCAGACACGTCACCGATTGTTCCTCACCGGCCCCCACCAACATCGTCTGCAGGGCGAGATCACCGACAGACGCTGGTACGCTATTTTATTAAGTATGTAAGCAATATGCTTTACGATAGACGCTAAAAAAACAGAGGAGAAGATACAAGTTGAAAACCTTGATCAAAAAACGGCTGCTAATTGATCCGGCTAATCCTTTAAATTTGGGTAGACAAAGTTGAATTTGCTGCTAGACCAAGGAAAGCGATTGCCGTGACCTCCGATGTTCCTGCGGCAGATCAGGTGATCGATGCGCAGGGCAAAATTGTGTGTCGGGATTTCTGGATATTCATATGCAACGAAGATCCCGTGGAAAGTGACGGCAAAATCTATTCCGACGATGAAAAGACGTCGCAACTGTAACATGGGCACCGCCGTTGGTGGCAACTGCGGCGAAAAACTGCTGCAATCCGGACCATTGGACCCGTGGATCGTGACGGTCTGGCGGTGAATGGCGATATTCCAGTGGTTTCGCGAGCACGCCGGCGCCGTGGACAAGTATGGACCGCCACCCGAATCACAGAAGCGCATGTATGGCAAGGAGATCGGCGATGCGCTTGATCGCTGTCCAGGTGTCGTCGCTTCGGCATCGCCACATCCCCGGCATCGACATGGATGAACTGACTGCCGTGGCAGCACTCCTGTCAAAAAGCGGGCAAAATGATTGCCGCCCACATTCGCAGTGATGCCGAGGAGGTATTTGACGCTATGCGAACTGATGGAAACGGGCAAATTACTGCATTCCCGTGGAGATTTCCCATATCGGCTCCATGGCAGGCTTTGGTCAAATGGAACGTTTCCCGAACATGGTGGATGCGTATAAGATGAATGGCTTTGATGTCAGCCAGACCGCTATCCATACTCGCCAGCCTTTTCAACCCATTTAAAATCTACCCACCTACGATGACGGTTGACAGTACGTTATGGTTGCGGCTACGATGTGCTGAGCCAGCGGAAGAAAGTATATGGGCAACGCTGCACAAAGGAGATCTTCGATGAAGAGCGCATCATCAATCCCAACTGCATTACAGTGTGCTGGTGTGTGATGAAGCGATTCCGATGTGGATATGGCGCTCCGCCATCCCAATGTGATGCTGGCCAGCGATGGCATCATGAACCACGGCCAGGGTCACCCCTCTGTGCCGCCGGCGCTTTTTTCCCCGCCTCCGCTGGCGGAGTTTGTTCGCCCCGGCAAGCTGGATCTATGATGATGCCATTCACATGATGACCGCAATGCCTGCCGAAAAGCTGGGTCTAACCAATATGGGCGGTTGAATGTAGGTGCCGACGCCGATGTGGTAATCTTTGATCTGGATAAGATTCAGGATAATGCCACTTTAAGGAGCCTATACCGCACCCAGCGGCATTGACTACGTATTCATTGGTGAGCCTCGCCAAGAATTGTCGGATCGTGCGCAAAGGATCTGGGAAGATCTATCCGCAAGTGATCTGATATAAAAACATATATCTGTTAAGGAAGAAGGAGAAAATTATGGAGTTTGGTTTCTGGTCTGTTGTCCCCGCTGCTGACTATCGTGTTGGCCTCTTGTCACCAAAAACGTGTTTTGTTTCTCTGCTGCTGGGTATCCTGTGTGATTCATGGTCATGTGCGGCGGCGATATCTTCAGCGGCGTCAACGAAGCTTTCTATAGCTTTATTCACTTTTGAGAGCAATGGCAACACCGTCGTTCTCATCTCCTTTCTTAGTTGATCGTGAAGTCTAATCCATTTGATTGAGATTTCGGGCGGTATCGATGGATTCACCGAGGTCATGCTGAAAACAGGCTCATCAAGTCCGAGCGCGGTGCCTGCTTCTTCACTTGGGTATTGGGCATTGTGATCTTTACCTCCGGCTCCCCTGAGCTGTATGGTCACCGGCCTGTTGCCCGTCCTGTAAATGATGCGCTGAAAGTCCCCCATGAGAAGGCATCCTTCCTGATCCACAGTTAATATCCACCCCTTTGGTGCGTCCTGCTTCCTTGAGCGGATGGCTGGCCGCCATGACAGGCTACTTCACCTCCGGTGGTGTAGCGGAGGGCGAGGCCATTTCCATGTTGCTCAAGTCCATCCCCCTGAACTTCTACTGCATTCTCGCGGTGTTCGGCGCTCTGGCCGTTTCCTATTCAACATCCAATATTGGCCCCATGAAAAAGCCGAGAAGCGCGCTCAGGAGACCGGCGAGCTGGATGAGTTCTCGGTCATGGCACACAGCTCCAGTCCAGCAACGATGGGTCGCCAATGTCAAGCCTCGCGCCCAGAATATGCTCGTCCCCATGGGCGTTTTTGATCCTCGGCATTTTGGGTGTCCTCATGATTACCAGCGGTGGTAATCCACCAAGGGCGCTGGTATGCGAACCTGCTGTGGGGTTGTATCCGCACCGTTCTTACCATGCTTTGATATGTGCGTAAGCCGAAAGCTCTACACCGTTGATGGCGTTGTCAACGAGATCTTCAAGGCATGAGTTCCATGCTGTCTGTTGCCGCTATCCTCCTGTTGGGCTTTACCATGGGCAATGGTCAGAGTCTGGATACTGGTAACTACCCTGACCTCGTTTTCATGGGGTACTGACCCCCGCTCTGCTTTCGCCCTTCCTGACCTTCCTGCTGTGCCTGCTCTGTCCTTTGCAACCGGCACCTCTATGGGCAACCATGGCTATCATATCCGTGATCTCGCTTCCCATGGCGATCAACATGGGCATCAGCGTTCCTCTGGTTGGCCAAGCAGTACGGCACACCGCTGTATCTGCTGGATGAAGACTATATCCGCCATCAGTGCCGCGTGTATCAGAATGCCTTCAAGAAGCATTTCTGGCCCCACCAGCCGTCCCCTGTATGCCAGCAAGGCCAACTCCTTCAAGCGCATCTACGAGATCATGCGGGAGGAGGGCATGGGCATCGATGTGGTATCCTCAGGCGAGATCTACACCGCCCTGCAGGCGGGCTACGATCTGTCCCACGCCTACTTCCACAGCAACAATAAGACCGATAGGGATATTGTGTACGGTATGGACAACCATATTGGCTACTTTGTAGCGGACAATGTGGAGGAGATCAAGGCCATTGAGGCCGAGGCCGGCCGCCGCGGTATACGCCAGAAGGTGCTTCTGCGCCTGACCCCGGGCATTGACCCCCACACCTACGAGGCCATCGCCACCGGCAAGGTGGACAGCAAGTTCGGCTCCGCCATCGAGACGGGACAGGCCGAGGAGATCACCGTCTTCACGCTGGCGCAGCCCCATGTGGAGCTGATGGGCTTCCACTGTCATGTGGGTTCCCAGGTATTCGGTGAGGATATTTTTGAGCGTGCGGCCGTCATTATGCTGGAGTTCATTGCCGCTATGAAGGAAAAGCACGGCTATATGGCGCAGCAGCTGGATCTGGGCGGCGGCTATGGCGTCCGCTATGTCGAGAGTGATCCCTTCCTGGATGTGGACACCAAGGTGAGTCAGGTGGCAGCAGCCATCAGACGGCTTGCAAGCGGCTGAACATTGAAATGCCTGAGATCCATATGGAGCCAGACCCGGCTGCAACTACTCTATGGCCTCCAACTATAACCGCCTGCCGCGGCCCGCCACCGTAATGCTGCGCGGCGGTGAGAGCTATATTGGCCGTCCGCCGGGGAGACGCTGGCCGACCTGTGCAAATGCGATCTTTGATCGTTCCCTTCCCCCTCACAGCGGAAAGCAAAAGCCTGCTGTATCCGCCACAGGCTTTGCTTTCCCTATTATAAATTATTCGCACATGGTGGCTAGAATAGCGGTATCACTGCCGAAAGGGGCGGGAAATATGGATATTCTGCAAAATGTGATGGACTCGTCCTCCCGCCATGTTCACCATGGATCGACAGGGGATTGTAACTCATATCAATCAGCAGGCCAAGGGAACGCTTTGGCCCTTTAACCACAGCCTGTACGCCCATTCAGCCGGTCGGCTGGGCCGGGTGATCTGGTGATTCTGGCCACCACCGCCATGGGCGCCGATGATGGCAATCTGACGCCGGAGGACCTGGCGGTGATTGGCATCCGGGATCCGCGCCTGCGCCGAATGACATTCTGGCGGCGGTGGGCGTATACAAGGGGCCGGGCGTCAAGCCTGTGTACAAATATCTGCGGGGCGGTGAATCCGTGGGGCTGCACCTGGATGTAACCTTTCAGGGCGTTCCTATTTCCGTACACATTGGTGACAAGCAGGTTGCCGTGGAGGTGCGGGAGAAGGTATACTCCATTACCTATTTTGTTTCCATCTGTCAGGCGGTCATTTTGGATCACCGGACCCGGCAGGTGAAGTTTTTTTGGGAAGAAAAGGCTACTCCGCCCGAAAAAGAAGGCCTTGTAGTCTGCTGCGGGCAGCACCTATATTGCAAAGGCCCGGATCAGGAGATCTGCGTGGTGGGTTACCACTTCAAGGTTTTTGAGGGCGAGCTTTTCGAGTGAGCACCTGCGGCAGGTGCTGGACGGGCAGGCTCCCGGCTTCTCGGATGTTGCCTATGAAATCAACGGATTTGCCCTGCTGGCCTCCATCCTGCCATTCGGGATGGGAGGAGATCGCGGGGATCATCGTCAAGTTCCGCAACATTGAGGACATACGCACCACGATTATGGAGCGCAACACAGCCATTGCCGCGGCGGGCGGAAATACCGGGAGTCCTCCGAGCGCAGCCTGCCGGAGGAAGAAGCGCTCTCTGCAGACCTACGGCAGCTCCGCCGCCATGCGCGCCGTCCGGCGGCGAGCCTATAAGCTCAGTCAGATGGATTGTAATATTTTCATCATCGGCGAGACGGGCACAGGGCGGACGAGGTTGGCCAAGAGCATTCAGCAAGTGCAGCCCAGGGGCGGTCCTTTTCTTCAAACGGATTGCTCTGCCGTGGCGCCGGGTCTGCTGGAGGAGCAGCTGTTCGGCAGAGAAGGCGGCGTACCCGGTTTCCTTCCTGGAGGCCGACGGCGGTACGCTGCTGTTGGACGAAGTGGGCGGCTTGCCTATGAATGTACAGGCCAAGCTGCTGTATGCCATTCGTCGGCGGGAGATTATGCCGGTGGGCGCCTCTGCTCCGGTGCCTGTGGATGTGCGGCTGCTCTTTTTGCCGGGCCGGAACTGCGGGACGAGGTGGATTCGGTCGGTTCCGCCAGGACCTGTATTACCGGCTCTCAGCCTTTTCGGTGGAATGCCGTCCCTGCGTGACCATAAAGAGGACATCTATCTGCTGGCCAACCAGCTGACAGAGCAGATTTTGCCAGCGCTATCATATATCTGAAAAACACTGTCCGGAGAGGCTTTCAGCAAGCTGATCAACTACGATTGGCCCGGCAATCTGCGAGAGCTGGAAAACGTGCTGGAGGGAGCGGCGGCGCTGTCAGATTCGGACATCATCTATCCGGAGCATATCCACCTGCCAACGGAGTCTGCGCCACTGACTCTGCGGCAGCACCTACGACAGGAGGAAAAGCGCTTTATCCAGCAGGTACTGACTCAGTGCGGAGGAGATCGGCAGAAAGCTATGAAGCAGCTGGATCTGTCTCGGTCCGTGTTTTACGAAAGACTGAAGGAGTACGGTCTGCGCTGACAGACCGAATCCATACATATTTTGATACCATGAAAGGAGAATAAATATGAAGAGTTTACAGGAGTTTCCCGGATTCCCCTTTGCGGTGCTGCCCACCCCCATTCAGAAGCTGGAGAATATTAGCCGTCTGCTGGGAACCAATGTGTGGATCAAACGCGATGATCTGACCGGTATCGGCTTGGGCGGCAATAAGGTGCGCAAGCTGGAGTTCCTGCTGGCAGACGCCAAGCGACAGGGCGCAGAGATCGTGTTCACCACCGGCGGCGCACAATCCAACCACGCAATGCTGACGGCAGCCTGCGCCAAAAAGCTGGGCATGACGCCCATCCTGATTCTGAAAAAGCGCGGCGTTACCGAGCGCAAGGGCAACCAGCTGCTGGAGTACCTCATGGATACCGACGTCAGGTTCATGGACACGGACAGCTATGACGACATTTACGCCGAGATGGATCGTGTGGGTCAAGCCAGCGGCAAGAAGTATTATAAAATCCCCTGCGGCGGCTCCAACGCCATCGGCGCCCTGGGCTATGTGAACTGCATGAAGGAAATTGCCGACACAGGTATGCATTTCGATTACGTCTGCTGTGCCGAGGGCAGCGGCGGTACCCACGCCGGCGTGGCACTGGGAGCTAAGCTTTTTATGCCGAAGACCCAGGTAGTGGGCCTGATGGTGGACAGCGATCCCTTTGAGATGATCACTACACGTATTATGCAGGAAACAGCCAAGCTGCTGGAGCTGGACTTTGTGCCCACCGAGTCGGATGTGCACCTGGTGAATATGTGTGGCCCCGGCTATGCCATTCCCTCCCGGAGGGCAACGCCGCCATCCGCATGATGGCGGCCAATGAGCCTTTTCCTGGATCCCGTATATACCGGTAAGGCCTTTGCTTTACTTAATCAAACTCGCCCGGGAAGGGAAGTTCAAGCCTGATGATAACGTGTTGTACCTATATTCCGGCGGTGCTGGAGGGCTGTTCGCCATCGACGTGGACCTGGGCTGAAGCATGATTCGGCCTGCGCGGCAGGAATAATAAATCCGCCCCTATCTACAGCTTTTCGACCCGCAGGAGAGTCTACAAGTGGGCGGATTTGAATGTGAGCGTTTGGATATGAAATGATTGGCGCTATGTACCGATGGCAGCGCAGGCCGCTATCAAACAAGCCAAGTAAGCGTCCGCTTTCCGCATAGCAGCAAGCCTCCGGTCAACGACCGGAGGCTTGTTTTAGGAAACCGTGGTACAATACCACGGAAAACGGGCAGGAGGGCACTTATGAAAAAGATAGACAACTGCGAAAATTCCACGGTGCTGGTGGGGCTTCTGCTGGCGGGCATCCTGCTGGTGATGGGCGGCTACCGCATTTTCTCCTACCTGTGCGACAGGGGAGCCGTGGACACCGCCACATATCTGCTGGGCGCGGCGGCGCTGGTGCTGGCGATTCTCGGTCTGCTGCTGGCCGGCCGCAGCTTCCGGCGGCTGAAGGAGCTGCATCTGTAAAAGACCGCTTCTGCAATTTTCCGGTATTTTCCACCAGCGCTCCGGCATTATGAGCCGGAGCGCTGACGTCCCTATGCAGCATCTGCCGGAGTCTTTTGCGTGCCTTGCCGTGTTCCCAGCACCATGCCGGAGATAACCAACAGGATCCCCGCCACGCCGATCCATGTGACGGTCCCATGCAACACAAGCACGGCAATGATCGGGCCGGTCAGCCCCAGAATAGCGCCTTCCATGCCGGTCAGACACAGAATGGTCAGCACAACGACGAATACCTATGCTCATGTGATGGAGGCTGCCGACAAGAAGAACGCTGACATTTTGGCCGACGTATTTTTGAAAAAAGGCTTGAATTTTGAGGGCGAGTTGAACTAAAGTTGAATTATTCCGGTGAGTCCAAAATTGGACTTTCCTAAAAAGTAATAAAAACAGCCGTTTTCATATAGAAAACGGCTGTTTTTTTGTGTCATGCGTGACCAATTTAGATACACGCTGAAAATAGGAAAAATCGAGAGCTGAAGCGGCTTTGGGCTGTTTCAGCCATATTTTTTTGCTTTCAATTTCCCATGATAGCGGAGAATTGGGTATTTTTAAGAGTGACCGAAATAGATACAGCCTCGCATCTCCGATTTCCGTCTTTGCGCTTATTTCCGCTTGCTGTGTTTTTGAGAATTATTTTCCCGCTCTTTCAGCCATGCCTCAAATGCTTGAACATTTTCTTCGTGCGTATAGAACTCTCGAATGACGGGGAGCAGTGATGCAGCCAGCCCTTTGATTGCCCACAAATCAGGTTCGACTTTATCGAGGTTGTAATCTTCCACATCTATGACTGTGCCATCCTTGTCAAGATGGATGACGCTGACGGGTATTCTGTTAAACTTCTCATCCATCTTTTCTCGGCTCCTCAGAGGTGGAATCTATCCGGATTTGTAATCGGCGCTTCTTAGGTCGTCAGGCACTTCATCCGGAAAGTTCTCGGCAAACCAGCGGAATGGTATTAGGACCATATCCGGCAGACCGTTTTCTGTTATTACGAATCCGATGTCTTCGTTGTCAATGCGTTCCAGGATTTCATCCAGTTTTTCGACGAGCAGGGTTTGCTCGATGCGTTCCATTTCGGATAGTGGCGGCAGGCTTTTCATTTTGACATCCCCTTATTCCTGCTGTGATGTGCTTTCTCCCGAAGATACAGGGACAGGCTTTAGCGTACCGGTTATAAAATCATACAGTGCTTCAGGCTCTTTCAGGCAATACTTCATGGTGCAATCTGCTTCCCATACCGTATAGTCATCGGTCGCTTCATACAGCCACCAATCGATGTAGTCGTATTGGTCATTGACCGTTTCTTTCAAAACATCTCTAAGAGCCAGAAGATACTTGTTTTCGGTACCGAATACAAAGTGGCCATTGCCAACCAGGTCGAGTGCTTTGCTGAACTGTTCGTCGATGGACTCTTGCTCCTTTATCATTTGGAGTGCTTTGCAGAATCCTTCTTTACTTAGCATTGGTGCTATTCCTCTCTTGAGCTTCCTGTTCCTCTTTCCACCTTTTGAGAAGTGTAATCGCATGATCCTGTGTCTTTGGGTCGGCACAGTATTCGAAGAACTGCACAGCGGCTTCTTCCGGCGTGAGGCCATAAGGCTTTAGCACCTCGGTTACCTGCGCCAGCAGCTCTGCATCGATTTCTATGGTAATCGTAACTTTGCCATCATCCATAATGCTGTTCCTCCGATTCTTTAAGATTGTCGTATTGAGGTTCCTCGGAGTAAAAGACCTGCATATCATCCAATCGGAGACACGACAGTCTTCCAAGTGCTCCTGACCAAGGGTCACCCTTTTCAGGGAGCATACAGCCGCAGTCGATTCCGATCCAGCTCTTTGCATCCCATATTGCCATTGGGTTATCATACTGGAAACGGATAGTTGGCGTGTGTCCGAAGATGACTGTACAGCCCTCCAGAACAGGGAAACTGTCAAATCGCATCCAGACGGCAAAGTCTCGCTCACACTCGTATTTGCGGCCATAGGTTTCATACAACTCGACAGGCGCTGCGTGGGTCAGAATGAATTGCCTGCCATTCACCGTGAGTTCCATATTTACAGACAGCTTCTCCAAATACTCGAATATCTCCTGGCGAACTGTTTTCTTTATGTGCTTCAGATAGTTATGTGTTATTTGCCCTCCATTTCTATACCACAGAGACTGCTTACGTTCATAGTAGTATTCAGGCCACTCCTCATCCTCCGGGGGTGGGTAGTAGAGAGCATTCATCATCATTAATTCGTGGTTACCCAGAAGCATTTTGGCATTTGGCATCGCCATGATCTGACGAAGGATTTTGATGCCATCCGGGTTTCTGTCTATCACATCTCCAAGGATATAAAGAGTGTCATCCGGCTGCAGTTTGATTTGCTTCATGACGGAATCAAAGCGTCGCTTTTGTCCATGAATATCGGACATTACATAAATCATGGTGTTCCACCTCCTTTTCTGTAACACGAACAATTACCATATTTCAGAGCGAATAGCTATCAAAAAATCACAACTCACAGATAATGATCCTGATTGGCATTTCCGATGACTTATCAGTCACGAAGTACGGGATGGTCTGTCGAAAAATCTGGATTTGGTCTTGAATCCTGACAAGCAGCCCTTTGAGTAAATCCTTTGAAATGTATCCATCGTTTTCATTCTCAACAGGCTTTTGAAGTAGCATCTCCAAGTCAGAGAGGTTGCCCCAAATGAAAAAAATCCCATGAGTCGAATGTACTGCGTTCGAATGCTGGATTTTCTGCGCAGATGATATCCTGAGTTTCTGCTGCCAGGTCAGAAAAGCAGATTCTCCCTTTACTAAGAGCCAGCTCATCATGTGCGCTGGAGAAGATATCTCGTTCGGGCGCAGTATACAGATAGCGGTGTCTGAGTTCTCCATTTGCGTGTCGATGCCACTGATCGATGTTGAACCATTGACCATTGGAGAATAGCTCTACTGTGTAGCCGAGCCATTTACTCATGTGGTGCGCCTCCTATCGCCAAGTGCTTTGCCGTACCTCTAATGGAGTCTTCCGATTTAAGCAATCATCTTCCCCACGGGAACCCGAAATCCTTGCGTTTGATCTTGCACCGAGGGTGTCCATCTTTCCAGAAGACGATTCCCTCAATCACATGGGTTTCCAGATAAGTGCGGATGCCTTCAAAGCTCCGATCCAGTTCAACAATGTCTTTCCCATGGGGCTTGAGTACATCGGCATCGAGGTTGTATGGGTTTGCTCTGAAATGTGGGCCGATGGCCTCATATGTTCCATCCGGTACGATTCCCATTCTGTCATACGCATCCCAGAACCATTTGTCTCCGGTTGCAGTTCGGTCACAAGGTACCCAACAAGGCAGGTGGCCAGTGACAGGGTCTGCGTTCTCCTGACACTTGATTGCGTTAGATGGAATGGGCTTTCCATGTTTTGCATCGTATCTTTTGTAGAAAACACCATTGATGACCGCACAGCAGGCACCGTCCCATTTGATGGTAGCTACGCGCCGTCGCCGGCCATGACCCAAGCAAGGCTAGGGCTGATATTTGGCAGTATTCTGACAATTCGATGGTTTTCAAATTCTCGTTCAAAGAGAGTGGGTATCTTTTTCATTCACAATCCTTTCTGATGCAACCTCATCTCTGCTTCCACTGAGCCATTCCTCAATAGGAATAAATCTCTCGGCATGACTGATTTTGCCAGCACAAGTGTCACAGTAGGGACTGATCCAGCCAGTAGAAGCCTTTGTTGCAGGGTTCCCACATCTGATGCAAGTTCTCGCAGATAGGCGCTCATATTTGGGGATGATGTCACGAAGCATCCGCTCTGTACAGCCAAAGTCATACCAACAGAGCGTTCCATATTTCTCCTTGATCTGGGTAATGCGGTATTGGTCGAGATACTCGGCACGTACCAATTCCTCACGGATATCTTCACACATTTGCTCCCCAAAAGCCTTTCGCCAGCCATCAGGCATGGAATCCAGTTCCGTATAGGAATAGTCGTACTCCTCTGAATTTTTCCCGTCCAGCGGTTACGAGGTATTAAAAACGGAAATCGCTCAATCAGCTTTTGGTTCGATTCTTTATTCGATTGCATCTGAAACCCTCCTGTGTGTTTTCCTTTAGGTTGAAAAAAGCATTATTCGGACAGAGGTGATTTCTGCCCGAGGGTTTATCGCTTTCAATCCTTGACCTGTGCGGCGACCTTCTTTGGATCTCCTCATAATAGCGATACGCACCGGAGCGGTCATTCCATTCGAAATATTGATAAGCCTTCTTGAGTTCATCCTCCATCTTCCGATATTCGTCTACTGAGACGAAGTCCAAAATATTATCGGATTCATCATTCTGAAAGGCAGCTACTTCAGATCGAAGAGCAAATGCAGAATGTTCTTTGCCGGAAGTGTTCAGTAGCTTCAAGATGTCATCGTAGCAAACGGCAATTCGGACACTGTCCTCTGGGGTAAGCCAGTCGTTCACCGATGCCTGTAGATTTCTTGACATTTCGTCTACTGTGAACGGGTGTCCATCGCACTCAAGCTGTCGGTATGCTTTTTCAAACTGATACCTGCTGTCCGAGCGAAGCGTTGGAACAAGAATGAGATGTTCGATAGGCAGCAACTTCATCACTTGGGGGTTGATACAATGCCACTGAGCATTTTCCAGAACCTCCGTAAAAATGAAATATGATGTGCTCATCTTACTCACTCCTTTCTGCGCTTTGACCGCTTTGTGATGTGGCCAACTCTCTTGCATTAGCTTCCACATCTCAAGTCTTCGGGCCAGACATAATAAGGAATTGGCGAATGTGTCCCACGTTGGTGGGGTGGGAGATGCGTCATAAGTGATTGCAATGGAATACCCATCTTTCCCCCTTTGAGGCAAAATCGGCTTTGATCTTTGCAATCCTATCTGGAGACTTGCTTTCTTCATATGTGAGGCGGTAGCAGGCAAACTTGTATCTGCCACCTTCACTGAAGGTTACCTCCATACATCTTCTCTCAAATCATTTCTCATCGGGCCCCTCAAACAGCGCACGGAAAAGAGCCACATGCTCTCCACGAGCTGCGGATATTGGTAATAGATGTGTCGGCAAAGGCTTCGATAAAGATCGATGAAGCGGATCTCATCGCAGAAATCGCAGAGGCCATCCATGATTTGTTCTAACTGCTGCTCGTCGGTGATTTGATCCTTCAGCACCTGCTCGACCAATAAAGAGTAGTGCGCGTATGCTGTGTCTCGCAGCTTGCTGATCCCCTCGACTATATTTCGGAGTTCCTCCATTGCGTGTTGGCATTCATCCATTTGTCTGTCCTCTTTTGTCATATAGTTCTCGCAGCTCTGCTTCTCTCTTTTCTGTGATGGCTTTGCTGTAATAGGTTGGGCGGCCTGAGTGGTACTCTTCTGCCATCCATTCATCGAGATCAAAACTCCACTTGTGGGGTCCGAACTCGTCCGGGTAGTTCTCAATGAGAATGTGCTGCTTCTCACGGATCTGCTCTATGATAGGGGCAATATCATATTCCGAGAATATCCTGGCACCTTTCAACACATGGAGGATCTCGTTGCCCCATACTCGCTCATCAACGCCGCTGTACTTTTCAAAATCAGTGCTGTCTGGATGCTCCTCAATTTTACCGCCATAGGAGATCAGAAGACAGTCATCTTTTAGGAAGTGATTGATCCACAGGTTCGGGATGTACCGCAAGTCGGTAATACCTTTTGTGGAGAGGAAGCCCCACAGCTTATAGTATCTACCAAAGACATACCATTCCGGGAGATCTTCCTCTTTGATTTTCGTTTTGTGATGTCCTGAAAAGAGAGTGAAGTCATCGTTCTGTATCCAGCACAGCTTGTGGTTTCTCCATACTCGGCGTTCAACGGTGTAGAGATTGCTCTTGAAACGACTCATTTGAAACCTCGCTTTATCATTTCCAGTGACACAACATCGTGGAACAGGAAGCGAAGCTTGTCAATTTGCTTCTCTATGTGCCAGTGTCCGCAAAGCCATGCCTTGTAATCTACTTTTTCTTCTATCCCATCGAGCCATCGCTCTGTGCTGTCATCAACCGTGCTCTGATCGATCATGGGTAAAAACGCATCCCGCGGTTCGTACTTATAGGGGCAGGTATGAGAGAGAACAATGTCAATTCTGTTTTTCGTGATTTGATCTTCCACATATGTCTTGATTTCTGCCGAGGGCTGCTCATCAGCAAACCACAGCAGATCGTTTTCCAGTCGGTAGTATTTGTCTACGCTATAAGCGCCGCCGATGACCAGATGCCGGGTCCCTTCCATAGTGAAGATGTTTCCGTCCTTGGCGAAGAGTAAGTTCGGATACTCATCCTCGTACCACACAAGGCCACCACTCCATTCTTTCTGCTTATAGCCCGCGAGAGTGTCTGGACGCCGTTCATGGTTTCCGTGAATACAGAAGACGGTGGGCTTTATTCTGGCAAGCGCATCTTTGCAATACCGATCCCGCCTGTTGCCGTAATAGTTCGCTCCGACATCACCAAGGATGACGATCATGTCCGATTCTGTGAGCTCATAGTGTTGGGCAAAAGCGACGATTCCTTTCGCACTGCCGTGAATATCGCCGGTGTAATAGATCATTCATCCTCATCCTTTCTGGCTTGACCGGATTATAGCATCAATAGAATGGAAAATCTCGCAAAAGCCCAAATCATAATCATTTTGGGCGAAAACATAATCGTTTTTTGCACGCAACAGACCACAGGTCAATCTCTTAACCTGTGGTCTGTTGCTATTTGATATTCAGTTGATAAAATGATTACCACTCATCCTTGAGGAGATGGTGGTGCGAGCGTAGAGCGTTCTTGGTTGTTTTCAGCACATCCAACAGGACATAGGTTTCATACGGGGTGCAGTTGGCAAAGATTTTCTGCGCCTCGGCATTAGACATCTCAGTCGCACCCGTGAGCTGCCTGTTCAGGAGCGTATCAGTCGACACCTCCAGCGCATTGGCGATGCCAACAAAAGTTTCGAGACTCATAACCTTTGTACCGCACTCGAGATAGCTGATGTATCCAGCGGACTTGTCGATCATGGTGGACAGCACCGCTTGGGAGATACGCTTGTTCTTCCTGATTTTCTGGATTCTTTGACCAAGGACATAGTAATTGAGTTGCATAGAGAAACCTCCTTAAAAATTTTGGCAACTCAATTATATTTGAACCACTATTTTATAGCGGTACGATTATATAAACTTGACCTTCGCATATTATATACTAACTTAAATTATAGTCGTTAGCTTATATCTGGCGAAGGGGAGGTGAGCTGGTCATGTATGAACAACAAGATCTGAAGCTGGTCGGCTCACGCATCAAAGCTGTTCGAATCAGCAGGGGCATGAGCCAAGCGGATTTGGCAGTCGAAGCTTCTGTTTCACTGCCGCTGATTAGCAACATCGAACGAGGAAAACGGGAATGCAACTTGAGACTTTCGTCAAAGTGGCGGAAGCCCTTCAGGTATCTGCAGACTATTTGCTCCGCCCAGATGTACCGGAGGTCAAAGCAATCTATCAAGGTGAGTTTGCGGAGCTCCTTGAAGACTGCTCGGCCAGTGAGATGGAAACCATCTTAAAGATTGTCCGAGAGGTCAAAGTCTCCATGCATAAGAAGCAGAATAATGATTAATTATCGGATTGGGTGACCAATCCGATAATTTTTTTGCCATTTCCATACCATAGGTCAAGATGCTGACCTATGGTATCTTCTTATTTTTAAGCATTTTCCCTATAATTCACCCAAAAGGGCTTGCCCAAATGCCGGAGGAAAACATGGAAAACACAAAACTGCTGCCTTTAGGTACTGAACAAGGACTCGAAGAGACTGAGTATCCCTCCTTTGACCTGTGCCTGGGAGAAAACATGGTATCACCCCTTGTGGCACAACACAGGCAGTGGTTGAAAACTATCCGCCATGAAGTACCTAACCCCAAGATCCCGTTCAAGGTTGCAGTGTACATCCGCTTTTTCAACCAGACAAAATATAGAGACGAGGAATATCTCGAACGCAACAAAGAGGTTTTTCGTGCTACGCTGGCTCAGTATCCTATGTGGGAGTTCGTAGGTTTCTATATTGACAATGGATCGACCGCTCCGTATATGGAGAACTCTACAGCATGGTCTGAACTTCTGTCTGACTGCGATGCTGGGAAAGTCGATCTCATAATCACACAGAAGGTCAGCAATGTGTCCAGAGATGCCCAAGAAATGACGATTTGCGCAAGAATGCTCGCTGCTCGCAAGCCTCCTGTTGGCATCTACTTCATATCAGAAGATCTATACACTTTGGCCTCATATTATCGTGATGACCTTCGGGAACCATGTTTCTTCCCAACACCAGACTGGAAAATCTTGCCTGATGACGAGCTGGATATGAGAGGTGCTCTCCATGAGTAAATCAGCAAAGAAAGCAGCCGACCAAGCAGAACGCGAGAAAGTACATAAGCGATACTCGAATCGGAGAGAGCCAGATGTCATCTATCCGGCAAAGAAGCAGGTCGATTTCTACGATGCCGATATTCATCAGCGTGTTGCGGTCTACGTCCGAGTTTCAACTGATAATCTGGGTCAGGAGACTTCTTATGAGCTCCAGAAGAACTATTATGAGGAGTTTGTCTTGAAGCATCCTAATTGGAAGCTTGTAAAGATCTACGCCGACAAAGGAATCTCAGGCACTTCGACAAAGCACCGCGTTGAGCTAAACCAAATGCTCGCTGATAGCAGAGCCGGAAAAATCGACTTGATCATCACCAAATCAGTCTCGCGTCTTGCCAGAAATACCGTCGACTGTATTACTATGGTGCGTAATCTTGCGGAGCTCCGCAATCCAGTGGGCGTTTTCTTCGAGAGTGAATGCATCTTCTCGTTGAACGAGGATACAAATATGCCGCTGTCATTTTTGGCTTCCATTGCGGAAAACGAGTCCCGCATTCGAAGCCGCAGTATGGAAGTCTCGCTTGCTCAGCGGTTGAATGGAGGACTTCCTCTGACACCCAAGCTGTTGGGCTATTCTCATGATATTGACGGCAAGCTGGTGGTCAATCCGGACGAGGCTCCGACCGTCAAACTCATATTCTACATGTATCTGTCCGGATATTCTTCATCGCATATCGCAAAAACCCTCGAGGCGCTTGGTAAGAGGACATTCCTTGGTAATTCCAAGTGGACTTCCGGCACCGTTATTCAGGTCTTGAGGAATGAGCGGCATTGTGGTGATGTTCTCACAAGAAAGACATTCACGCCTGATGTGATCAGTCATAAGTCCAAGAAAAACAGAGGAGAACGGCAGCAGAGCCTGTATAAAGGAGAACACGAGGCAATCGTTTCAAGGGACGATTATATAGCCGTTCAGCACATGATCAATAATGCTAAATACGGTGGAAAGTCTATTCTGCCGGAGCTTCGGGTAATTGAATCTGGCGTTCTGAAAGGATTTGTCACGATTAGTCCCAAGTGGGCAGGTTTCAAGGCAGCCGATTATTTACAGGCTTCTATGAGTGTCTACACGGACGATACATATTACGGCCAGCCTGCAGAGGGTGACGCTACATTCGAGGTGGAAGCTGGAGATTTTGATTTGCGCGGCTTTGAAGTTACGAATGCATCTCTCTTTGATGCGAACAAAAGACCGTATGTCTTATTTCAGAGCAAACAAATCAAGTTCAGCACAGATTGTGTCAGGCAATTCGGGAAGGACAACAAAGTTGAGCTGCTGATCCATCCGGGATTGCGGAAGCTCGCTGTTCGTCGCGCCTCTAAGGATTCTCGCCAGTGCGTACAGTGGTCAAGACCTGACGATGGAAAATACTACGCTAAAGAGATACCGTGTACCGCTTTTGGTGGAACCCTATTCGAACTTCTCGATTGGGAAACCGATTTTAAGTTCAGGGCCTATGGTAGACTCCTCCAAAACGAAGGAGATTCGGTGTTCATATTTGATTTGAGTGAGCCTGAGATTTTTATCCAGTCCTATCTCATGACGGGGACAGATTCTCCCATCAGCGGCGACGGTGAGCTTTCTCCTCTCTCCGTATCAGGAAAGCGTATTCGGGCAGTTCCTAAGAAACTGGCAGACAGGTTTGGTAGTGACTTTTACTCTCACAGACTTACCTCATCTTCACCGGAATTACAAAGTGAAGATGCATGGAAGCTTTGGCTGGAAGGCCAACTCTTTGAAACCGGAGAGAAGCTTCGAGTCACCAAGTTTGATGAAATGCAGCGATTCATAGCAGAGCAATTAGCCCCCATAAAGCAGAAGGACGAGGTGGATTTTAATGCCTGAAAAAAACGATATCCCAATCTTTCGGAATCTTGATGGAGTGTACTACCGTGTGGTTCGTGATGGTATACATGTCAACCGATGCTTTTCTGATTTGTCCGAAGCCGAGCAGGATGAGATCATGGCAGAGTATAACGCGGAACAACTCAGACGGCTTTGTCGCTATCTCAGCATGAGCCTACGCCAGATTGGAGATGCGCTGGATCTTGTCAGAGACGAATGAAAGGAGAGCAGAATGGAAGTAGAAAACCAGGTTTCTTTCATCTCACCGATGCTGCAGAAGACTCAATTCGGCAATATCGATGATGAAACTACCATTACCTTTAAGGAGGATGCGGACACGCCGATGACAATCGACGCATCGGCACCAGGCGATGTGATCGAACTTAGTGACGACTTCGATTTTGATGGGTATCAGGTGGTTCGTAGAGAATTCTTTGCTCATACTTTCGAGCCGTCTATCACCTTCAATAATTACAAAGTTTATGTCAATACTGCTTGCTTGAACAAGTTTCCCCATGCAGACTGTGCTCAGCTCTTGATCAATCGAGAGTCGCACATTCTTGCGCTACGCCCTTGCGCCGAGTCAGAGCGAGACGCATTCGCGTGGTGCAACACATCTGGTGGGAAGAGGAAGCCACGCCAGGTGACGGGCAAGTTCTTCTTTGCAAAGCTCTTTGAGCTGATGGACTGGAATATTGATTACAGGTACAAGCTGCTTGGCAAGGTCATCCATGCCAATGGTGAGTATCTGATCGTATTCGACTTGAATGCCTCTGAGATCTATCAGCGTATTGCAAAAGACGGAGGCAAGCCCAAGACTGCGCGTACACCTGTATTCCCTGCCGGTTGGAAGGATCAGTTCGGCTTGCCTTATCGTGAGCACCAGAAGTCCCTGCAGATCAACATTTTTGATGGATACGCAATCTATGGAATCAAGGATAGCACTGTATCCTCCACGGCATCCGTGGAAAATGTCACATCAGCCCATAACGCATATCAACCAGAGGTACCTGTGCAGGAGGGGAGTGTAAATGGGTAGTACGGATAACAGCGCGATCATGACCATTGACTTAAAGTGGAATCGCTTTCGCATACATAAGTCCACCCTGAACAAAATGGGGAATCCGCAATATGTTCAATTTCTGGTCAATCCAGAAGAAATGTTCATTGCTGTACTTGGCTCAGATCGGCCCCTCACTGGTGGCACCTCCAACCGAGTGAAGTTGGTTCAAACATCACGCCATTATTCTGTTGAGTTCTACAGCAATACACTCCTGTGCGCTTTGGTCAATATGATCGGTACTCTCGACTTCCAATACAGTTATCGTATGAGCGGAGAGGTGGATGTTGCAAACAGAGTAGCCTATTTCTCCATGAAAACCTTAAAGAAAAATGAGAGGAGACCTCCCAGCGATGGATAAAGGATTTGCGGTGTTGGAGATCGACCCGGAATTCAAGACACTCATTCGACCTTTACGGAAAGATGAGTATCTTCAACTCGAAGTAAATCTTACAGTAGACGGCTGCAGAGAGCCGATCATCACATGGAATAACATCATCATTGATGGCCATAACCGCTACGAGATATGTAACCGGCTGCACATCCCCTATGCTGTACGAAAGATGCCATTTGAGAACCGGGAGCAAGCGATTGTCTGGATCTGCAGCAATCAGCTCGGTCGCCGAAATATCACGGAGGAAACCAGACGATATCTCATTGGAAAGCAGTATGAACTTGAGAAAGTAGCGCGTAAGCATCCGCCCAACATCAATGGGTTCAACCAGTATAAGCGGAGAAGCAAGGGTGAGCGAGGTGAGACTTTTCGGCGCACAGCCCAGAAGTTCAGCGCTCAATATAATGTATCTACTGGGTCTGTGCAGAAGTATGCGATCTTCAGTAAGGCATTAGACGTTGTTGGACAGGCAGACCCCGAACTTCCTGGCAAAGTGCTTTCTGGCACTTTCAAAATTTCTCATGAGAACCTTGTGGCCCTTTCGAAAATGCCGCCGGAAGAGATCAGGCGAATCGGGACAAGACCCGAAGACCTACAGCACCCGTTCACCAGTTACAGTGACACACGAAAAGAATTTGCTGATACAGATGAGGAGGCAGTCGAATCTATGCAGGAAACTTTACCTCTTATCAAAATTCCCCCTATGCACGACCCGGACGCCGAAATCGCTGGTTTGACTCTGACCGTTCCGTCATGGGTCAGTTCCATCGAGCGAGCCAGAAACAATGCGGATATGAACGCCGCTTCAACGAGTGCAAAAAGCAAACTTGAGGAGGCGCTGTTATCACTACAGGAGAAGGTGTCCGAGATGCTCTCAGAAATCAGGGAGGTAGACTAATGCAAGACTTCAGCAGATTTGTTCCGAATGTCCACTTCGAGCAGATCCCGATCAAAAATCTCGTGTCTAATCAGGAATACCAGAGACCGTTGTCTCAGGTACAGGTTGAAAAAGCCATCGAGGATTTCGACCTGAACCAAATCAACCCGGTAAAGGTGAGCCGCCGTGATGGTGTCAACTATGTCTTTAATGGTCAGCACACCATAGAAATCGTTGCTACTGTATCCGGTTCGCGGGAGACTCCTGTTTGGTGCATGATTTATGACAGCTTAGATTACAAGAACGAAGCAGACATTTTTGCAAATCAGATGAAGCATGTGCGCCCGTTGAAGCCTTATGAGATATTCATGGCTAATATCGAAGCAGGAAATGGGCAGCAGCTTGTTATTAAGCGGCTCGTTGAATCCTATTCTCTTTCTATCGGGCCGACTAAAGCATATGGCGTGATCTGTGCGGTTGCCACGCTGGAGCGGATCTACACCAAATATGGTTACCATGTGCTTGACCGAACTTTGCGGCTCTGCGTTGGTACATGGGAGGGGGATATCGACTCTCTGGGGGCAAATGTATTAGCTGGTGTTGCGAGAATGGTCGTAGCATTTGGTGACCAGCTTCGTGACGAAACTTTTAAGGAGAGGGTTGGCTTCATGTCTGTTCGGCAGTTGTCTCGTATCGCTAAAGAGCGTGGAGCAGGGTCTCTTTGCTACGCCGAAGCAATGCTCGTCGCCTATAACCGAAAATGCAAATACACCTTACGAATGACGAAGCTGCATTCTGGGAAGGTTGCTGCGGAAGATGACTTTGTAGCGGAAAACGAAGAACCCCTTGCAGACGATCCTGTCCTTGAGGAATAGCACACGCGGAATTCTCTTTGGCCTGTGACTGGCAAAAAAGATCCCC
>VOFG01003813.1_pt1 | contig 20919 bp, 24 predicted proteins | sample 5384171 | NCBI WGS metagenome assembly VOFG01 (sample SAMN12384726, study PRJNA508395) | human gut metagenome | isolation source: healthy gut F | host: Homo sapiens
GGTGCCCAGCACCACCACGGCGTTTTCCAAACTGCCCAGCGTCTCGCAGAGCTCGTCCAGGTCTTTGTCGCTGTAAGCGCTTGGGTCGATCTCCGGCAGGACGACCACGCGCCGGGTGCCAAAAAACGAGATGGTACCCGCCGCCATGATGAGCTGCTCAATGCCCGGGGTCGCTCCGTCCAGCACGGTGGTCTCTTCGTCCTCCCCTGCTGCCAGCAGCTGGGACGCAGCCGCCACCGCCCGCCGCACCAGATACCGCTCGCTGGAATAAAAATAGTAGACCGCACAGCCCTGCTCTGCCAGCTGCCGGAGTTTTGTTTCGGTTGCCAAAAGGCTGGCCTCCTTTTTGTTTTGTCAAGTGCTATTTTATCATATTCCGCCCGCTTTGAAAAGCGCTCACGAAAGCCGCTCCCCCGCCGCCGGGGGCGGAGCGCCAGGCAGGAGGCGGTCTCTGTTTCCGCATTTTCCTCCATCCAGCGGTATGCACTGCTCAGTGTCAGGCAGTCTGTGTACTGCACCGCGTCCGGTCGGGCCGGGCTTGCCAGCAGCCAGTCAACCCGGACAGGCTTTGCCAGCGGGACACTCCCGCTCAGGGCAGCAAACTGCCGCCCCGCCGCCGTGATGCGGACGATGCAGCCATTCTGTACTCGCAGCACTTCCAGCTCTGCCGGGCTGCTGTGGGCACGGCGGGTAGTATAGCGGGGCATCTCGTCTGCTGCCATCCGCTCTCTGGCTTCCAGCGTGCAGGGCGTCCGCGGGTTCATCCGCAGGTCTACCAGCATTTCCACTTCCCGCGCGCCCCGCCGGGTGAGCAGCGTTTCCACCGCCTGCTGGGTACTGCTGCCGCCCCGGAAGAGCACCACGGCGCTCTCTCCCCGCGTGATGACCACGGCCGGAGCGTTCCGGCTCCCGGCCAGCTCCACCCGGACGATCTCCCGGTTCAGGACGTTCCCCAAACCGATGGCCAGCGCCGCCGTCAGCACCAGACAGGGCAGTGCCACCCGCGGCCGGACACGCCAGTGGTACGCCAGCCACCCCAGCCCCAACAGCAGCAGGCAGACGAGGGCGGCGCAGGCAGTGTCAAAATAGATCTGTGCCCCGGGCCAGCCGGATACCCAGAGGGCCCATCGGTTCAAACACCCTGCCAGCGTGGCCGCGCACAGGGGAGAACGCCCGGTGCAGCGGGGCCAGCGCGGGCCAGCAGCCAAGCAGAGCCGTGGCAAGGCCCAATTGTAAAATGGGCTCCACCAGCCAGAGCACGGCCACGCTGGACACCAGCGCATACAAGCTGGCACTCAACCCCCGGAGCACCAGCACCGGGAAAGTGGCCGCGCTGGCGCAGGCCGAAACACAGAGCGTCTCCCACACCCCGTTCCGCAGCAGCGGGAAGCGGCGGCCTTTCCGGGCCAGTTCCGCCCCGGCCAATGTGCCCAGCACCGCCGCAAAAAAGAAAGCTCAAAGCCGATGTCACAGACGGCGTAGCTGTTACCCAGCGTCATCCAGACGCCTGCCACGCCCAGCGAGGTGGGGGCATCCGGCGGACCATAGAGCCAAACACCCAGCGCGCTGACCCATACCGCCGTGGCCGCCCGCAGGACCGAGGGCGTCAGCCCGGTGACCCCGGCCAGCAGCAGGGCCATGGCAGCGCTGAACAACGCCTGCCGCCTCCGGCTGGCATAACCGCGCTCCCGCTTTTTTCTTTTCCGGCAGGTATTTTGCAAACACGCTGCCGCAGAGGATGGACACATGCATTCCGCTGACCACCAGCACATGGGAAAGACCCGCCGCCCGGTAGGCACTGCGGAGGTCTTTGGGCAGATGAGTGCGGTCACCCAGCACCATGGCCGCCAGCACCCCCGCCGGGCCCTGTGCCATCCCCTTGCGCAGAGCCGCGCTCAGCCGCCTTTGGAGCCGCGCCGTTTTGGCCCGGAAGCTCTCACTCGGGCCCAGGCGCTTCATTCCTGAGATGTATTCCCCGCTCAGGGCGATGCCGTCCGCGTAGGAAGAAAGCTGCTGTGTCCGGGCTGGTACTTCCAGCGCGAAGCGGGCCTGCACCCGTTCCCCGGCCGTGCACTTTGGCATACAGACACACTCCATCCGGAATACGGTCTTCTCCCCGTCTGTCGGTTCCACCCGCAGCACCGCATGGACGACGCCCGGGTAATAGGAGGCCGACACCTCTTCCACCTCGGCGGTCAGGGTCACTTCCCGATCAGCGTAAGCGGTGTGGACACGGTCCAGCTTTTGCCGGGTATGAGCCGTGAGCAGCAGCCCGGCCAGAGCCCCCAGCAGCAGGCAGACGCCATAGCCCCGGCTGTTTTTGCCAAAGAGCAGCCAGAGCAGCGCGGGCACAAAAATGCCGCAAACGGCAGCAAAAGCCCCGTTTGCGGCAAAAACGCGCACACCAACTCTACCCCCAGCGTACCAACGCAGAAGACGCAGAGCGGCCGACGCATATTCGATCAGTGGAGAACAGAGGCAGCGGCTCAAGGTAGATGATATCCTTGCGCTCCGCTGCATTGCCCTCAGCCAGGACAGCCGCCTGGCCCACGATGGTGCACTGGGTCTGCTCTGCCAGAGCATCCAGTGCCTTGAGGGAGCCACCCGTGGAGATGACGTCGTCCACGACCAGGACCCGCTTGCCGTTCATCTCGTCCAGCTCCTTGCGGTCGATAACCAGCTTCTGCTTGCCCTCAGTGGTGATGGATTTGTCTTCCACGACCACCGGGTCTTTCATATAGAGCTTGACGCCCTTGCGCGCGCAGACGTAGGGCTTGCCGCTCTGGCGGCTCATCTCATGAGCCAGAGGAATGCCCTTGGCCTCCGCGGTGAGCAGGATATCAAAATCCGGGCACTTCTTCAGCAGCTCGGTGGCAGCAGCCACGGTCAGCTCGGCGTCACCCAGCATGATGAACGCCGCAATGTCCATGTGGTCGTTCACCTTGCAGATGGTCAGCTCACGGGTCAGGCCCGCAACATGCAGGGTATAAGTCTCAGCCATAACAATTCCCTCTCTTTCAATTTCAGACGGGCAGTTTCTCGCCGCCCAGCACATGGAAGTGCAGGTGTTTCACGGTCTGGCCCGCGTCCTCGCCCACGTTGGAGATGACACGGTAGCCATTGTCGAGGCCCTGCTCCTTGGCGAGCTTGGCGATGACGGCAAACACATGGCCCAGCAGCGCACCATCGGCCTCCGTCAGTGCAGCAGCAGAAGAGATGTGCTTTTTCGGGATGACCAGAAAATGCACTTTCGCCTGCGGGGCGATGTCATAAAAGGCAACCACCTGATCGTCCTCGTAGAGCTTCTTCGAGGGGATCTCGCCCGCCGCGATCTTACAAAACAGACAATCTTCCATGGGAATTGCTCCTTTCGGTTTTATTTAAAATCAACCCAGCTGTTTTTCCACGATGCCCTTGACAGCAGCCAGTGCCTCGTCGATCTTGGTCTCGTCTTTCAGGCCGGCCATCGCAAAGTCGGGCTTGCCGCCGCCCTTGCCGCCTGCGATGGCAGCCAGCTCTTTCACCAGCACACCCGCCTTCAGGCCCTTTTCCTGTGCCAGCTTGTTGACGGTGACAGCCATGGTAATCTTGTCCTCGGCCTTACCTACCAGCACAGCCACCACGGGGTTCACGGCCTTGTCGCGGATGCTGTCGCACATACCGCGCAGGGTGTCGCCGGTGGTACCGGTAAAGTAAGCGGAAGCGATCTTCACGCCATCCACTTCCTCCGCATTATCAAACAGGCTGGTCACCTTGGAGGCAGCAACCTTTGCCTTGATCTCTTCCAGCTCCTTGGTCATCGCCTTGTTCTCAGCCATCACAGCCTCGGCACGAACAGGCAGAGAGGTAACGTTGTTGGCCTTCAGGGTGTTTGCCACGGTATGCAGCATAGCCTCCTGCAGGTTTGCACGGAACAGCAGGTTCTTGCCGGTGACAGCCTCAATGCGGCGGATGCCAGCGGCCACAGAGCTCGCTGACGATCTTGAAGCCGCCGATCTGGGCGGTGTTCTTCACGTGGGTGCCGCCGCAGAACTCGGTAGACCAACCCTCGATGTCCACAACACGCACGACCTTGCCGTACTTTTCGCCGAACAGAGCCATTGCACCCAGCTTCTTGGCTTCCTCAATGGGCATTTCCCGGACGGTGACGTTCATGGCCTCAAAGATCTTGTCGTTGACGATCTTCTCCACACGGGCCAGCTCCTCAGGAGTGACCGCGCTGAAGTGGGTGAAGTCGAAGTGGGTGATCTTGGCGTCCTGATAGGAGCCAGCCTGATGGACGTGGTCGCCCAGCACTTCGCGCAGAGCTGCCTGCAGCAGATGGGTGGCGGTGTGGTTGCGGGCAATGGCCATGCGGTACTCTTTGTCCACGCGGGCGGTCAGATGGTCGCCCACCTTGACGATGCCGCTCTCCAGCACGCAGGTGTGGACGTAGTAGCCCTTGGGGGTCTTCTTGACATCCAGCACGCGCAGGGAGCACTCTGCACCGGTGATGACGCCGTGGTCAGCAGCCTGGCCGCCCATCTCAGCGTAGAACGGGGTCTGATCCAGAACGACCAGAACGTCTTCCTTGGCCTGCTCATCGGTAGCGATGGCGTCGGTCAGGGTCTCCTCGTCGCTCAGGGCAACCACGACAGCGTCGCCGCACAGGGTGTCGTAGCCGGTGAAGACGGTGGGCTCGGCGGTGAGGCCGCCGAACAGGTCCTCGCTCCAGCCGGAGATATTCTTCTTGAGGCGCTCGGCGCGGGCACGCTCTTTCTGCTTCTGCATCTCGGCGTGGAAGCCGTCCTCGTCGATGTCGATGCCCTGCTCGGCAGCGATCTCCTTGGTCAGGTCGATGGGGAAGCCGAACGTATCATTCAGCTTGAAGACATCCAGGCCCTTGAGCAGGTGCTCGTGTGCTTTCTCCAGGCCGTCGATCATGTTGTTCAGGATGTTCATGCCGGCGTCGATGGTACGGGCAAAGTTTGCCTCCTCGGTGCCGATGACTTTCTTGATATAAGCCTCATGCTCCCGCAGCTCGGGGTAAGCGGACTCGCTGGACTGGATGACGGTCTCCACCAGCTCCACCAGGAACGGGCGGCGGATGCCCAGCATCCGGCCATGGCGGGCAGCACGGCGGAGCAGACGGCGCAGCACATAGCCGCGGCCCTCATTGGAGGGCAGGATGCCGTCCGACACCATAAAAGGTGCAGCTGCGGATGTGGTCGGTGATGACGCGGATGGAGATGTCGTCCTTGTCGTTTGCACCGTAGGTCTTGCCGGCAATGCGCTCCACATGATGCAGCACGCTCTGCACGGTATCCACCTCGAACAGGTTGCCCACGTTCTGCATCACGCAGGCCAGACGCTCCAAGCCCATACCGGTATCAATGTTGGGGCGTGCCAGACGCTCGTAGTGGCCCTTGCCGTCGGCGTCAAACTGGCTGAACACCAGGTTCCAGATCTCCATATAGCGGTCGCAGTCGCAGCCCACGCCGCAGGTCGGCTTGCCGCAGCCGTACTCGGGGCCGCGGTCAAAGTAGATCTCGGAGCAGGGGCCGCACGGGCCGGAGCCGTGCTCCCAGAAGTTGTCTTCCTTGCCCAGGCGGACCATGTGATCGGGTGCGATGCCCACTTTCTTGGTCCAGATATCGTAAGCCTCATCGTCCTCCTCGTAGACGGAGATGTGGAGCTTATCTTTCGGAATGGCCATCCACTCGTCGCTGGTCAGGAACTCCCATGCCCAGGGAATGACTTCCTCTTTGAAATAATCCTGGAACGAGAAGTTGCCCAGCATCTCAAAGAAGGTGCCGTGGCGGGCAGTGATGCCAACACGCTCGATATCCGGGGTGCGGATACACTTCTGGCAGGTGGTCGCGCGGTGACGGGGCGGCTCTTCCTGAGCCAGGAACCATTTTTTCATGGGGGCCATGCCGCTGTTGATCAGCAGCAGGCTGGGGTCGTTCTTCGGCACCAGCGGGAAGCTGTCCAGGCGCAGGTGGCCCTTGCCCTCAAAGAAGCTCAGGTACTTTTCACGCAGTTCATTCAAACCGGTCCATTGCATAGCTGTTTTCTCTCCTCAATTGTCCTTGGCGTTTGCACGTCAGTTTATGGGTATGCTGTTATGGCAGAGGGGCGGGCGGAGCCAAAAACAAAAACAGCCCCATCCCATCAAAAGGGACGAGGCTGCTGGTAAATCAAGCTCCGTGGTACCACCCAAATTGCAAGAGATATGATAAAACGTGTCCCCTGCCGCTTTCGGCGCGGTAACGCTGCGCAGCGTCCGGTTTCTTTCGCCGGAAGCTCCGGGGTGGCGTGAAACGCATCCTGCCGGAGCGCCTTGCAGCCTGCGGGCGCTCTCTCTGGGCGGCGGGTGGTACATTTCTGACCCCATCATTGCCATCTGTCATAATTCTGCTGCCGCAAAGGGCACAGCGCCCCTTGCGTACAGTTAAATTATAGCATGCGCAAAGCGTTTGTCAACCGATTTGGACAAAATTTACGGGACCCAGACGCGGTCCACATGGGTTATTTCACCGTTTTGGATCGTCACGGTCGTATTTCCCGCATTCCATCCATAAATATCTTCTTCGTTGCTCATGGCATCGCAGACCGCCCGGTCTCCCTTTGCAATCACCGGGTCGGCTTCAAAATCCGCCGCGCCATCCGATAATTCGATATCGTCCGCCATGATAAGCTGCTTCGCCACTCCCACTTCATAATAAGCAGGAAAATCATCCCAGGTCAAAGTCCGGTAATGGTCCTCTTCTTTGCACAGGTCGATTCCACCCTCTTCCATTCCTCCATTGATGGCCACATAGTCGTTCTTTCGTTCTATGCTCTCCACGCTCAAAACCGTGGTGTTCTCCGTGCCATCCAGATGCGTTACAATGGTATCTCCCTCGCTCAAAGCTTCGATTTCTTCGGCTGTGTACCGGTCATAGTCGTAAACAATGGCATCGTTGATGCTGTTCTTGCGTTCCCCGACCCATACTTTATCTTTTTCAAAACTGATGTGATAGGTTCCATCTGCAAGCGGGTCACTCAGTGAAATCCCCTGCATCGGCTGTACTTCTGTTTTTTCCACTTCCGACGACGCTGTACTTGTTGCAGAAGCCACAGTACTGCTTGCGGCAGAATTGGTTGCTCCACAGCCTGCCAGTACCACACCAGCAGCCAGAATCGCCGTCAGCGCCATCATTTTATGGTTTTCTCTCATGCGAGTACCCTCTTTCTTTTGCTTGACTCAACGGTCTTGTTCCGCTACAATAAAAACGAATCAAGAACCCATTCTATTGCAACTGATTTTAAGTATAGAGAGGAAAATTTCCGTGAAAATTTTAAAAGTGAAATGTCTTGCCCCCACCCGGCTGGACAATTATTTGATGGAGCAGTTCCCGGCGCTGAACCCGGGCCGCCTGAACAAGGCCCTGCGCGAAAACAAGATCAAACTCAACGGCAAAAAGCAGCCCCTCTCCACCCGCGTCATGGCGGGCGATGAGATCAAGCTCTTCATTCTGGACGAAGTGTTGGACGCCGACCGCCGGGTAGAAGGTCCCGCCTGGAAGAACGCCCGCGGCCCCGCGCAGGTGGTGTATGACTGCCCGCAGATCCTCATCGTCAACAAACCCGCCGGCCTTGCCGTGGATGGCCCGGAGGACGACACCCTGCTCAACCGTGCCCTGCTCTATCTCAACCAGCAGGGGGAATACAAGGAGAACAGCCTCTACACCCCGGCCCTCTGCCACCGGCTGGACACCGGCACCAGCGGTCTGGTCATCATCGCCAAAACGCCCGAGGCCGAGGAGCTCTTCCTGGCTGCCATCAAAAACCGCGATGTGCAGAAGACTTACCTCTGTGTCACCTTTGGCCGCCCCACCCCGCCGGACGCCACGCTGGGCGGCTACCTGCTCAAGGACGCTGACCGCGGCATCGTCAAGATCGTGGAGGACAAGCAGCCCGGTGCCAAGGAGGTGGAAACGCAGTATGAGACCATCGCCGTCTCCGGCCGTCTGGCCCTGCTCAAGGTCAAGCTCATCACCGGCCGCACCCACCAGATCCGTGCCCACATGGCCAGCATCGGCTGCCCCATCCTGGGCGACAGCAAGTACGGCAACAACGCCGCCAACCGGGAGCTGAAGCTGAAGTATCAGGCTCTCTGTGCCTGGGAGCTCACCATGCCCCACTTCACCCAGCCGGATTTCGAGTTTCTCAGCGGCAAAACGTTCCATGCCCCCAAGCCCTGGTACTATCAGCAGGTACTGGATGGCACGCTAAAATAATTTTTGATAGTATACAAAAACGACATCTCCCCCCCTTCCGGGAAGATGTCGTTTTTGTACCATCTTATTGTAGGCTTTAAAAATCTTTATCCTTGCGGATTTCAAAACTCATATCGTAGATTTTCTCATTTCGTACAACATCGTACTCATATCCTGGAAAATCTTTGCGGAGCGTAATGGTATTCAGGCAATTATAACCCAGTTTTCGGTACAGTCGAATCGCAGCTTCATTGCGGGCCGCTGCTTCAATATAAAGTGAAACGGAATATTTCTTCACAATTTCTTCCAACTGACGAATCGCTTTACTGCCAAAGCCTTTTCCTTGGTATTCCGGCAGAATGAAAAGTTCTTCCAGCCAATCTATTTTCCCGCCGCGGCTTCCCAAATGTGCAAAGCCCACATTGGTTTCATCATTTCGGATGAAATAGATAACGTGGCCCGGTTTCGTCCAGTTGTAAAGGTCTTCCTGTGCTTCCGCTTCACTCTGGGCATAATTGCTATGGACTTTCCAAAAGCCCTGAATCAAGGGAAGAATTTGATTTTGTTCATTTGTGTATTGCTTTAATGTAATCATGGTAGATTCCTCTTGTCTTTCTTCATCTCCGCTCCCCGAACATCCACAGTTTCATAGTATCATAATTTTATGTTTCAATCAATTGATAACCGTTCATTTTATGACACATCTACTTCAGTCGAACCGCTTCTCTTATTTCAGCATAAACATCACCGGTTCCATGTGTTACACACGCTAATGTGGAACATATCCCTAAAAAGTCTTCTATCTCATCTGAAAAGCGCAAGATCATCCATATTTGCTGCAAACTAAAAAATAGTGAATCAAAAAACGCTCTGTGCTCAACCTGTTTTTCATCGTTTAGTTGAGCCATTAGTTTACGGATTCTTTCCAATCGTCCATTTAATCCGTTCAAGGCGCTTTCTCTATTTTCATCATATGCGTGAAACGTGCCCGTCCGCCCGACCTCCAATATCCGTTCTACCATTTGCCGTTCTGTGAAAAAATCATACTCAGGCATACAGATGCTTACCGAAAGCACTCGTTTTCCATTTGTTTTATAATCTGTCAAATGCCGTCCCTGTTCATCATAAAGTTCGATCATTCCTTTTTGTTTTAATCTAAGACGATGAGCCAGAATTTGCTCCTGCGCATAAAACAAACCTTTTCCCAATGTTTTAAAGACTTCCACTCGTCCATAGTCTCATACGACTGCGGCAACGGGCATTTTTTTATTTCGAGAAACATCGACTTGTCCTTTCCATCAAGGATCATATCACAATCCCGCCCGGATAAGTCTCCCTCCGTCAGATATTTTCCAGCCAGATATGGAATTTTCTTTTTCTGAAACATTTGATATAAAAGTTTTTCCAAAAGCTTTCCTTGCTCTCGGCTAAGACTATTTCCCATTTTTTCAAACAGTACTTGGTACAGAACCTCATAAAATCCATATCCAACCATTCGTGCATCCAGACAAAAGTAATTTTCCTCGTCCAATTGAATCAACGGCTTCTTCCATGAGGTAGTTCGATCAACAAACGCACAGAATCCCTTATTCACGTCTTCCGCTTTTTTTGTGAAATGTCTCCCAGAAGCTGATTCAACCGAAATTCACCAACGGAACAATTTTCGCGCAATTCTTTCCTGGAAAATATTGTTGGCCCATTGGATCGTTGAAGGATATAGGAAGCCACTTTAAGATAGCATGAAAATGAATAGCTTCGCAGTTCAGGGCGGCATTTCTCGTACTCCTGCCGGAACATTCCAACCAAGAGCATCTTTATAAACTCCGGATGATACTGCCTCGGGACATACAGTTTTTCAAACAGCATATTTTTGTAGACATCTATTCCCAAATCCTGCCCCTCGCAAAACATATCTTCCGCCGCGCTGTACCCCTGTAGTTGCAATGTTTCAAGGTATGCTGCTCCATATTCTATGATCTCTTGAAACGACTGCTTTGAAATTCCAGCAACACACTTTTGAGCAGGCAAATGTTTTAGCGCAAGTTGAATCAAATATTGGTAAGGAATCCTGCTTTTGAGATTTTTCGGAACGTGTCCAAGAGCGGTTTTTCCCCTGTAAATCATATATCGCCCTATTTCAGCATCATATTTTGGCGCGATTTCAGTTAAAAAAGCTCCTGCAAAAATTTCAAGCCACCATATGCTTCGATTTTCTGCTCTAATTCAAGCTGAATCTTCTTCTCATCTTCATCATTGATTACCGTCGTTCCCTTTTGTACAAACACTTGGACACTGTGCCGCTTCAATATTTGTACTGCCTGGACCAAGAGTTTTTCATCTTCTTCAAGCCCTCGAAGTTTACACATGTAGGAGTATCTACCACTTTTTGACGCACTGAGGTAAAGCTGTGCTCCTGTTCGTATCAAGTCCGGAACAGTTTCTTTCGTATAAGAATATTGTCCACCCAAAAAGCACCACAATACAAATAAAATTGATTTTTCCGTCACAGAATTTTTATGCTCTATTGAATCTACCAGATAAAAATGTCGTATTACTTTCAATAGCTCTTTCGATCGAAACCATTCACCTGTTCTTGCCTTTTCTCGCGCTTCCAAAATTTGTTCTGGCTGATTGTCTTTCGACAGTTCCGAAAAGCAGGCCAACTTTTTGCACGCATTCTCATATACTTCCGGGATATCTGTCACCGTTAAATTCCCGTTTTCTACTTCTTCTGCCGCATCTCGGACAGCCAATAAAATAGTTTCAAACAGTCTGTCAGGGATCTCCATTTACCTTTCTCCTTTTAAAAAAACAGGAGCTATCTCTCGACAGCCCCTGTCCTCTATCATCTTTTAATTTATACGCGCACCATATCCCGGGTGATCTCACTCAGGCTATGTGCCCCGCACATCTGCATGGTGTCGGCAAGCTCACCTGCGATCTTATCAATGTAGCACTTGACGCCCTCTTCGCCGCCGCCATAGACCGCGGTGACGAAGGGGCGGGCGATGAGCACCGCGTCGGCACCCAGTGCCAGTGCCTTGAAAACATCCACGCCGGAGCGGATGCCGCCGTCCACCAGGACTTTCACGCCGCTGCCCTTAAGAGCCTCCGCGATCTCCGGCAGGACTTCTGCAGTCGCAGGGCACTGGTCCAGCACACGGCCGCCGTGGTTGGAGACGACAATGGCGGCCGCTCCTGCTTCCTTGGCCTTGAGGGCCCCCTTGACGGTCATAATGCCCTTGACGATGAACGGCTTGCCCGCCAGCGCCACGATCTCTTTCAGCTCCGCCACGCTCTTGCTGCCGGCCGGAGGGGTCATGTTCTTGAGGAACGGCAGACCGGCCGGCCGCGTCCACATCCATGGCCACGGCAAAGCAGCCGCTCTCTTTGGCCTGCTCCATCTTGGCCTTGATGGTGTCGATGTTCCAGGGCTTGATGGTGGGCACGCCGCAGCCGTTCGCCGCTCCGATGGCCTTGGTGGCCATGGTCATCACGTCGGGGTTGGTGCCGTCACCCGTAAAGGCGGTGATGCCGTTCTCCGCGCAGGCGCGCACCAGCACATCGTTATAGGTCATGTCGTTGTAGGCGTCCGAGTAGTGGAGGCTGACCGCACCCACCGGGCCTGCAAAGAACGGGTATTGGAAGCTCTGCCCAAACAGCTCCACATGGGTGTCCGGGGTGCCGTTCTCGCACAGGGTGTCCATGTTCACCCGGATGTCCGCCCACTTATTATAATTGCGGATGGCTGTATCGCCCACGCCCTTGGCACCCGGGCCGGGGACCTGGTTTTTGCAGGCCACGCCATTGCACACCGGGCAGGCCTTGCAGTATTTGCCGATACACTGCCGCGCGTTGTTTAAAACATCAGAATAATTCATTGTATTTTCCTCCCTGTTCATTCCTGACCCTGCGTTTTTACCAGGGTCCGCACTCTCTTTGCTCTCATCATAGTCTTTTTTTTTTTCCCCGCGTCAAGAGGTTTTGCAGGCGTTCGGGAGTTCCGTTCAAAAGTCGTACTACGCACCATCGTCCTTTTTGAAAAAAATACAAATTTTTTGAAAAATTGCTTGACAAAACTCCTTGTTTCAGGTATTATAGTGGAGCGCTGAGGGCCACGGCCCGAAAAGCAAAACAGAAGATGTGGAAAGATGGCTGAGTTGGTCTAAGGCGCACGACTGGAAATCGTGTAACGTGTCAAAAGCGTTCTGGGGTTCGAATCCCCATCTTTCCGCCAAAAGGCCCGGAACTGAAAAGTTCCGGGTTTTTTGCTTTATGTGAAGATTTGAGAGGATGATAAAATGTCCATTACGATCGCCATGCCCCGGATGAGCGCCGACCCGGAGCTGACCACCGCACAATCCAAATATGTGGAAAGTCTGGCCCGGGCGGGTGCTTCCGTCCGCTGGGTGGAGCTGGCCGACCCGGAAAAGGCCGTGGCCGTGGCGCTGGAATGTGCCGGCCTGCTGCTGCCCGGCGGCGGCGACATTGAGCCCAGCCTCTTCGGGCAGGAGCGCATCCCGGCCTGCGGGGAGCCCAATCCCCTGCGGGATGCCGCTGAGCCCAAGCTGCTCCATGCATTCCTTGCGGCGGGCAAGCCCATCCTCGGCATCTGCCGGGGCATCCAGGTGCTGAACGCGTTCCTCGGCGGGGAGCTGTATCAGGACATCAAGCCCCTAGAGCATGTGCCTCACAACGATCACTGGGCTAAAATCCACACCGTAACCGTCCGCCGGGGCACCCTGCTGGCGGAGATCTTCAAGCAGGACACCGTTCTGGTCAACAGCCAGCACCATCAGGCAGCCAGCCGGGTGGCTCCGGGGCTGGAAAGTGCCGCCCTCAGCGAGGACGGTTTCATAGAGGCGCTGGAAAAGCCGGACGCAACGTTTTGCCTCGGGGTCCAGTGGCACCCGGAGTGGCTCAGCGAGGCCGACCCACGCCAGCAGGCCCTGTTTGACGCTTTTGTCAAAGCCTGCCATTAAGAGGTTTTTATGAAAATTGCGATTCTTGGCCTCAGCGGCAGCGGAAAATCCACCCTTGCCAAACAGCTGGGCAGTTTTTATCACGCTCCGGTCCTGCATCTGGACGCTGTGCACTTTCTGCCCGGCTGGGTGGAGCGCGTTCGGGAGAGGAGGAGCAGCTGGTCACCTCGTTTCTTGACACCCACAGCAGCTGGGTCATGGACGGAAACTACACCAAAACCTGTTATGCCCGGCGGCTGGAAGAGGCAGACCAGATCATCGTCCTTGCATTCAACCGCTTTCTTTGCCTCTGGCGGGTCATCCGGCGGTGGTGGGCCAACCGGGGCGCTGTGCGGGATTCCTCCGCGCCCGGCTGTATGGAAAAGATCGACGCTGAATTCGTCTGGTGGGTCTTATATCAGGGCCGCACACCTGCCCGGATGGCCGGATACCGGCAAATTGCCCGGCAATGCCCCGAAAAATTTATTTTGATCCAAAATCCCCGGCAGCTTGCACGATTTTTAAGTTCTGGTTCGTATTCTCAATAAAAGGAGGCGTTCTCTATGGCATCCTCCCGCAAAAAGCGTTCCCGTGCCGTTGTCACTCTCCTGCTCTGCCTTGCGGCAGTCTGCATCGTGGCGGCTCTTGTCCTTTACGGCCTTGCAAACCGCAAGCTGAAAGCCCTGCAGCAGGGCGCGGATTTCGAGTTCACTTACGCTGTCACCTCCCAGGGCGGCACCACCCACCCGGCCCTTTACTCCATTCTGGACCAGGCCGGGGCCACAGAGGGCCGGATGACCGGCCTCTACTCCCCCGGCCAGCTGCAGCTTTATCTTTACTCCCGCGATGCCGCCACCACCGAGACCAGCGGCGACAACTTTTTCACCGATGTCTATATTGATGCAGACCAGACTCTGTTCAATGCCGGGAAGCTTTACCGGACCCTGCGGGATTCCGTCGTTTCCAGCTACCCGCTGGTAGGGACGTTCTTCCCCGAGTGGTCGCTGCCCAATTACGTCTCGCAGGCGCAGCTGGCCCAGATGCTGGGCGTCCCGGATTCTCAGGTGGCCATGCAGGACATGTCCGGCTACACCCTGAAACTGGACCCCAAGTGGATCGTCCACCGGACTCCGATCCCCAGGGCTTTACTTATTTTCAGTTCCCGTCGGAGGGCGTTGGCTCCCCCACGCTGGTGCTGGGCCTGCCCCTCAAGTCTCTTCTTTTTGACGACAGCATCCCGGTGGACATCCATCTGGAGATCCCCGCCCATGAGTCTCTGTGACCCTCACGGGCTCTGTGGCCCCTGTTGTCAACAGCCTCTCGGCCCCCACAGATCTCATTCAGGACAGCGACATTGCCTCGTTCGTCCAGCTGCGGCAGACGTTGGAACAGATCGCACAGCTCGTCCAGAGCACTCTCAACGCCATCCAATAAACACACATGCCAAAACGGCAGGTTCCCCTCTAACTGGGGGCACCTGCCGTTTTTTTCTTCGTTCCTCTCTTTTGATCAGGTCACGCGCTTCTCAGCGGTCCAGAATTTTGCCGTCCACCGAGAATGTGACCACCTGCCAGGGGATGAATTTCCCGCTGTTTTTCAGGGCAGTGACCGCCGCCCGCTCGATCCCGCCGCAGCAGGGCACCTCCATCCGCAGAACGGTCACGCTCTTGATGTCGTTCTGGCGCAGGATCTGGGTCAGCTTTTTCGCTGTAATCCACATCGTCCAGCTTGGGGCAGCCGATCAGCGTCACTTTGCCCCGCATGAACTCCTGATGGACATTGGCATAGGCATACGCCGTGCAGTCTGCCGCCACCAGAAGCTTGGCCCCTGCAAAGTAGGGGGCGTTCACAGGCACCAGCTTGATCTGGCAGGGCCACTGGGCCAGCTGTGAGGGCTGATTTCCCGGAGCAGCCGCGGCAGGAGCCGCTGCCTCCTCCCGGTGGAACTGGTGCATCCGGCTGCCCGGGCAGCCGTGAAATGCCGAGGCTGCGGGCTGGGCAGGAGCTGCCTGTGCAGCCGCTGCTTTTTTCTGCTTGTTTTCCAGCACAGCCTGCTCATCGTAAGCAGCGGCCTCCCGCTCGGTGAATGTAATGGCACCGGTGGGGCAGGCGGGCAGGCAGTCGCCGAAACCATCGCAGTAATCGTCCCGCATCAGCTTGGCTTTGCCGTTGACAAGGCCGATGGCTCCCTCGTGGCAGGCGGTGACGCAGGCACCACAGCCATTGCATTTTTCTTCGTCTATGTGAATGATTTTCCGGATCATGATAGACCCTCCTTTTGAAAGTTAACAGCAGTATACCACATCTGTCAATCCCCCGCCGTTGCCACGGCCACGGTTTTGACCTTATTCTGTTCTTTTTTCCGGCACCAGTGTCGTTACCAGCCGGACCATGAGAGGCGTCAGCGGCAGCCAGATCAGGGTACAGAGGGCATTGAACAACGTGTGTGCGTTGGCGATCTGCCGCGCGATAATTTCCAGCTCTTCTCCCTCCGGCGGCAGCAGCTCCACCAGCCGCACGAACCACGGCAGGGCCAGCAGGCAGACCAGTGACCCCGAGAGGTTAAAGCAGCAATGGGCGGCCGCCGCCCGTTTGGCGTCCCTGGTGCCGCCCGCCGCCGCTAAAATCGCCGTAATGGTCGTGCCGACGTTATCCCCCAGCAATACCGGAACGGCCCCGGCCAGCCCCAGCAGGCTGTGCACCCCGTCCGGCCCGGCCTGCCGTGCCACGCCCTGCAGCACGCCGATGGTAGCCGAGCTGCTCTGCACCACCAGCGTCATCCCCAGCCCCAGCAGCAGACCCCAGAGCGGCTTTTCCCGCACCTGCGCCATCCAGGCCTCAAACTCCGGGCGGAGGGCCAGCGGCTCCACCACGCTCTGGATCTGCTCCATCCCCGCAAAGAGCAGCCCGAATGAAAACACCGCCGTCCCCATCTGCCGCCCCCGCTTTGTCCGGGCCACTGCACAGAGAAAAAAGCCCCCGAACAGCACCAGCCCCAGCATTTCCTCCACCCGGAATGCCAGCAGCTGGGCCGTGACCGTGGTGCCGATGTTGGCCCCAAAGATGACTGCCACCGCCTGGGGCAGCTCCAGCAGCCCGGCGCTGACAAACCCAATGACCATGACCGTGGTGGCCGAGCTGCTTTGCATCACTGCCGTGACCACCATCCCGGCCAGCGCCCCGGTCAGCGGGGTGCGGGTCAGGGCTGCCAATGCCCGCCGCAGCCGCTCCCCCCGCTGCCTGCTGCAGCGCCTCGCTCATCCGGTCCATTCCAAACAGAAACAGCGCCAGCCCGCCAAACAGTGATAAAATTCCTGTCCTTTCCGTGGTCCTCCCTCCCTTTTGGGTTCTGATGCCATTGTATGGCCCGGGCACATAAAAAGAACCGGGAGCGCTTCTCCATCCGGAAAAGTCCTCTCGGTTCTTTGTCTTTCCTGCATTATTTTGCAAACAGGCCCATACTGACAGCCCGGACCACCAGGCCCAGCACCACCGCCGCCACCAGCACCACGGCCATTTTGCGGCTGTAGTGCACCCGGCGCTGCTTTTTGCGGCTGCTGCCGCGGCTGCGGGAGCCATTGCCCCGGCCCGCACTCCGCCCGCTGTTTGTGCGGCGGGCATTTCCGCTGCGGGAACTTCCGCTGCCGCGGCTCTGGCTGCGGGGCTTTGTGCCATTCCGGTTTCGCGTGCTGGCACGGGGCTCTTCTTCCTTTTCCTTGGCCGAGGCCAGCGGCTTTTTGGCCCCGCAGCGGCTGAGAAAATCCTCCGCCATCCGGTAATACTGCTCCAGCTCACTGGTCTTGAGCGCCGTGCCCGCATAGCCCTCTTCCAGGCTCTCGATGGCCTCGTTGAAGAGGATGGCCGCCTGGGTGCCATCGGTGCGGTCCGCCGCGTGGGCGGCTTCGTTGCGGGCCGTGCGCACCGCGTTGCAGGCGCGGCGGGCCGCTGCCGGGTGGGGCGTATTGCCCAGCAGGTCCAGAGGCCGGGCGGCGTCCTTTTCCGGGTCCAGCAGGATGCGCATACAGAGGGTGGTATCCAGCTGCTGCCAGCTGGTCTTTCCGCTCAGGTCCGGCATTCGGTCGTAGTAATCCGGGCTTTCTTTCTGGCGCTGGGCCAGGTGCTTGAGCAAGGCATCCAGGCTGTGGGCCCCGGGCTTCTGCTCCCAGTGCCAGCGCAGCAGCTTGCGGCTGATCTCATCGCAGGCCGTCTTGATCTCAAACGCCGCTTGTAACGTCTCGTCTACCATATTGCCACTTCCTCGATTTGAAATAAAACCTCTCAGGCCGCGCTTTGGCGCGTCCCGCTATCCTCCCTCTGTTGCTGGCGCGACATCTCCCTCCGGCCGGAGGGAGTCTGTCCTGGCAGGGGAGCCAAATAGCAGTTGCAACAAAAAAGCGGAGGAAACGCTCACCGCCTCCTCCGCTGCTGTTTTACAGGATAAACTGATAATACACAAAGCCCCACAGCGCAATGCCCGCGCAGATGATGGCCGTGATGGGCGGAACCCAGCGGATAAGGGTCTCAGCGATGCTGTCACGGGAGTCCGCTTCCTCCTCGTAGTCCTCCTCATCCACGGGCTGCGGCTCCGGAGCGCGCTGCGGTGCCGGGGCAGCGTCCCGCACGGCGGCAGGCATCACACGGGTGCCCTCGTCGTCCGGCCGGGCCGCGCGGGCAGCAGGCTGGTAGTTCCGTGCATCCAGGATGCGGGTCTGCTCTCCGGCTTCCACAGGCTCCAGCGGCGGCGCAAAGGAGGCCGCCTGCTCCACATGGGGCGGGCAGGCATGACCCGGGTCGCCTCTTCCTGGGCCGCGCTGCTCATGATGCGGGTAGGCTCTTCCTGCGCGGCAGGCTGAACGGGCCGCACCGGTGCTTCCGGCTGGGCAGCGGGCACGGGGTCCGGCTGCTCCGGCTGGAGCAGGGTGTTCAGGGCGTTCTGCAGCAGGATGCGGTCACAGCCGCACTCGGTGCAGTATACGGTATCCTCTTCTTTCGGGTGGAACGCGCCACAGGCGCAGTACCAGCCGTTTTCAAATACCTGGGGCATATACTTCAGGCCCTGACGGTTCATCCGGGCCTCCAGTGCTTTCTGCAGCTCGGGACTCAGGCGGCGGGGGCCGGCAGGCGCACCCGCTTGATGGCGTCCAGATGGACCACCCGCTTGCCGTTGTAGACGTTCTTGAGGGAAACATCCACACTGGTGATGGCCTTCTGGGTCACAAACACGGCATCGTCCATGCCAAAGCTCTCGCCGGGCTTCACGGCAATGTCACGATACTCAAACTCGTCCTCGCAGAGGATGATGCCGTCCACGCCCTTGCACTTGAAATGAATCTCCAGGGCTGTCAGCGTCACCTTGGAAATATTCTTAAAGGTCAGGCAGACCGCGTGCTCGCCGCTGATCTCGCCCTTGAGCAGCTCCACGCAGACAAACTGCACCGGGCTGCCCGGGGTGTAGTAATTGGCGCGTGTCCGTGCGACCGGTTCAAAATTTTCCTCCACAACACTCTCCCCTTTCCAGGTTTATTCTTCGGGTTTCTGGGCCGGGGCCTCCTCTGCCGGAGTCTCCACGGGCCGGGTCTGTTCCGCCATCTCGGCGGGCTCTGCCGATTCGGCGGGCTCTGCCGGTTCTACCGTGGTCTGAGCCGGCTGGGCAGGCTCTTCCGCCTTGGGCTCCTCGCCGTCACGGGGGGCCAGGGTGCCGCCCGCCATCACGGTGTTGAACTCCTGCTCGTTGAGCTTTTCGCGCTCCATCAGGGCCTTGGCCAGCGCGTGAGCTGGTCGATGTGCTCCGTCAGGGGTGCGGCGGCAGGTCTCGTAGGCCTCGTCGATGATATCCCGCATCTCGCTGTCGATCTCGGCAGCGGTGGTCTCACTGTAGCCCTTGCCCTGTGCAAAATCGCGGCCCAGGAACGTCTCTTCCTGAGAGGTACCGTACACCACCGGGCCCAGCCGCTCGGAGAAGCCGTACTTGGTGATCATCTGGCGGGCAATATTGGTGGCCTGCTGCAGGTCGTTGGAAGCACCCGTGGAGATGTCCTCCAAAATCAGCTGCTCGGCCACACGGCCGCCCAGGCTGGAAACGATGTCCTCAAACATCTCGCCCTTGGTCACATAGCTGCGGTCTTTCTCGGGCAGATACATGGTGTAGCCGCCAGCCTGGCCGCGCGGGATAATGGTGATCTCATGCACACGGGGTGGTGCTTGCAGTAGAAGCCCGCCACCGCGTGGCCTGCCTCATGGTAGGCCGTGAGCTTTTTCTCTTCGGGGGTCACGACACGGCTCTTCTTCTCCGGGCCGGCCATCACTTTCATGGATGCTTCCTCGATGTCCTCCATCGTGATGGCCTTGCGGCTGCGGCGGGCAGCCAGCAGAGCGGCCTCGTTGACGAGGTTCTCGAGGTCAGCGCCCGCAAAGCCTGCGGTGCGCTGTGCGATGACCTTGAGGGAGACATCCGGGGCGAGGGGCTTGTTCTTGGTGTGGACTTTCAGGATCTCCTCACGGCCCTTGACATCGGGCAGGCCCACATAGACCTGACGGTCAAAGCGGCCGGGACGGAGCAGAGCCTTATCCAGAATATCAGCACGGTTGGTAGCGGCCATGACGATGACGCCATCGTTGGCCTCAAAGCCATCCATCTCCACCAGCAGCTGGTTCAGGGTCTGCTCGCGCTCGTCGTGGCCGCCGCCGAGGCCGGCACCACGCTGACGGCCCACCGCATCGATCTCATCAATAAAGATGATGCAGGGCATGGTCTTCTTGGCCTTGTCAAACAGGTCTCGCACACGGGAAGCACCGACACCGACGTACATCTCCACGAAATCCGAGCCGGAGATGGAGTAGAACGGCACACCGGCCTCACCGGCGCAGGCGCGGGCCAGCAGGGTCTTGCCGGTACCCGGAGGGCCGACGAGCAGCACGCCGTGAGGGATGCGTGCGCCCAGAGAGTTGAACTTGTCGGGGCTCTTGAGGAATTCGACCACCTCTTTGAGCTCTTCTTTCTCCTCGTCTTCGCCCGCCACATCAGCAAAGGTAGCGGTCTTTTTGTTTTCCCGCTCGTCCTTGACCTTGGCTTTGCCCACATTCATGATGCCGCCGCCGGCACCGCGCTGCACAGATATTATACTTGTCCTTTCTGGTGACCCATTCACCAATCAAATCATCCGGCAGTGTTCCCGCTATATCGACATCTGGCGCGGCGGATACGGGCGCGTATATACCTTACCTCGCACCGGTAAACCTGGGGCATTAATCTCTAATTGCCGTCGTCAAAAACTGATGGCTGTGGTGGCAGATAATCGTTAGCTGGGCGGATCTCCGACCTTAATGATGAGATCGCTAAAATATCTGGGATAATATAATATCCGAGAATCCATATATCCGATCCGGTATCTCCCAAATATCTTCGTGAAAAAGAACACAAAGAGTACATACATACCAATCACCTTGATTGCACTCTGTTGAAAAAGTATTCGCTTTATCAACTGTCAGACAGAGCATATATACCATGCCCATCCGAACATAACCGCTTCACCGCAAGCGATATGATATTCATAAATAAATTCAATAGAATACTTGTTTATCTTTCATTAAAACTTTCCTCTGGCGACATAGTTTTCGGTTGTGCCACAAAAATTTTATTCATGATCCGCTTTCACATAAGCGACCAGTTCCCGAAGTGCTCCTGTTCGCTTCTCCGTCACAGATAAATTGTAAAG
>VOFG01002907.1_pt1 | contig 20918 bp, 28 predicted proteins | sample 5384171 | NCBI WGS metagenome assembly VOFG01 (sample SAMN12384726, study PRJNA508395) | human gut metagenome | isolation source: healthy gut F | host: Homo sapiens
TCATTGTGCTTCGTTCGGTTACGCGTAACATTTACTTCGAGGCATCACCGAATGGCTTCTATTTTATCGACAGGGCCGCTGATGCTTGGTCGACAGAACACTTTGAAAGCTCAATGTAAGCGATAAGTTTCTGGAGGCTGTTTTGAGTGGTCATCAGATTGGTTTCCATCATGGCGGTTGTGGTTACCTTCTGGCATAAGCTGAATCCTGTTTCGCGTACAAAGGACGAAAACCGAGCGCGCAACACATGGCATAATGGGGGCATGGTTGTTATCGGCAGTATTCCGCTGCGGTTTTGGGCCTTGCTCTGGACGACGGGTTCATGACCATTTCTATAACGCCTATACCGTTGCCGCCATGCTTATCCTGTACGGCGTCATCTTCATTGTCCTGGAAGTGCACAACCGCAAGCGCGCTCGCGAGGTTATCGAATCGGCAGAGCAGCCGCGCGGCAAGCATGCCCGTAAAATCGACGCTTTCCGACCCGAGTCGGTTGAAAGCGCTCTGTTCCGCATCACTGATCCGTATGACATGGATTGGAAAACCGCTCTGAAGATCGGCTTCTTTGAGGTTTTGGCAATCGTTCCGGCACCAGCCGTTCCGGGCGCCACCATCATCGGCGGTATGTTGTGCGGCTGCTCTCGTACTGCTGCGGCAGAATTCACGTTCTTCTTGGCCATCCCTGTAATGTTTGGCTGGGGTATGGTCAAAAGCCATCAAGTTCTTCTTGGCGGGCATTGCTATGACGCAGGTTGAAATTGCGGTGCTGGTGGTTGGCATTGTTTCCGCCTTCGCCATGGGCATGATTGCCATCCGTTTCTTGATGGGATACATCAAACAGAACGACTTCACCGTTTTCGGTGTGTACCGCATTTTTATTGGCTTGGTTGTGTTGGAGTTGCTGGTACCAAGGCCCTTGGTATTTTTAGGCGTTGAATGGTATCCTTAAAACCAGCGAGCGAAGGAAGAAAAGAAACATACTCGACGCAAAGCTCTTTCCGAAGAGGAAAAGGAGCATTTGCAGGAACGGTCCAATAAATGCATTTTCCGTTACTGCAATTATGCTGCGCTTGTCATCATTTGGTGGCGCTTGCTTTATGTGGTGGGGAAGGGCGATGTATTCTTCGGCCAGTTCGGCATCATGGTTTCCATCGCGTTATTGGCTATAGCGGCCATCAACGATCCAGCACGAAAATAGAACTGCTCTAGCGGCCCTTCGGGGCCGTTTTTCGTATGGACGGGTTCCTAATGTTTCAGCCTGTTTCAATAATGCCCAACCCGGGTAATAGCGGCGCAAAGGAGGCTTATTGGCCTGGCATTTTGTTATCATAGGCTAACAGCGCCTTTAGGGGTGCGTTTACCGTCTTTTCGTGAAAGGAGTATGAGATGCCGGAAAAGAACGAGGCATTCGAGGAAATCGAGAAGCATCGTGCCGAGATCGACGCAATCGATCAAAAAAGCTCGTCGCTCTTCTGAATGGCGAGCCGGTCTTCCTTGGACATCCGGCCCTTAAGCCCGATGCCCACATGGGTTTGTATGACCCGAAACGCGAGGAAGAGATCTTTGCGCGCGTTGCAACGCGTACAACGAGGGCCCTCTGTATAACGAAAACCTTACTGAGATCTATCGCGGAATCTTAAAAGGTTTGAAAAGGGTACCCTCCCGTGATTAATCCACTTTCCTCACTCCCCAATTACGGCACTCGCACTAACGAGATCACCCTTTACGCTGGTCCCTGCTCTGTTGAATCTGAACCGGCAGTTCAATGAAGTTGCCGAATGCATTGCTGACGCAGCCTTACCTGGATTCGCGGTGGCGCCTTCAAACCCCACGAACCCCCATTCGTTCCAGGGTCTGGGCGAAGAAGGCTTGCAGATCATGAAGGCTGGAGCTGAAAAGTACGGCCTGAAAACCCTCACCGAGGTAATGGACTCCGCCCATTGCGAAATGGTGCATTCCTATGTTGACGGTCTTCAGATCGGTGCTCGCAACATGCAGAACTTCAGCTTACTGAAGAACGTTGGCAAGGTTACCGCGCAGTCTCACAATGATGGTGTTGCTGAAGCGCGGCCTTGCGGGCAGTATTTCCGAGTGGCTTTCTGCTACGGAATATCTGACCATGGGCGGCAACGACAACATCGTGCTGTGCGAGCGCGGCTTGCGCACCTTCGAAACCGCTACGCGCTTCACGCTTGATATTTCTGCTGTTCCGGTTATTCACAAGCAGTCGATATTTCCTATTTGCGTGGATGTTTCACATCCGCTGGAGTACGCGACTTGGTGCCTTCTTTGGCATATGCCGCCGTCGCCGCTGGTTGCGACAGCATTATGATTGAAGTTCACCCGAACCCCCACTGAAGCGCTTTCCGATGGTCCCCAGCAGCTTACGCCTGCTCAGTTCACCGAACTGGTAGCCCAGCTGCGCGTGATCGCCGCAGTTTTCGGCAGAAGATCGTTTAAGGTTTCGACGTTCTCCGAACGTCGAAACATGCGCTTTAAACGCGATGATGCTGCGCGAGCCTCTGGCGGTACACCTGGCGGTCAAGCGGGCTGGACGTGCGAAGCACGCCTGGCGCCCGCTTTCCCGTCATCTGCACTCGCCAGAGGCTCGCTCGCTGTTGCGTCCGATAATGCGAGTTCGTTAACGCCCTTTCGGGCGTTTTTGTTTCAGATGAAGGGCTGTCAAATAGGGACTGATCTTTTGGTGTTCTCGGGCAATTTGCAAACAAGTTAGCGTTTGGGGCGGGATGCTTGCTGGCAAAGTGAAATGTGCCAAAAGTGTCTATCTTTGATTCTTGCCGTAGGGGCGAAAATTCCCGTTTAAGCAGAGCGTTTTCCAATCCCTATCAGCAAAACAATGTTAAAGTCGCTCATATCTTTCCAGGAGAAAGGAAGATAATGAGCCTTTCGAATAATGCAAAATCGCGAATTGCTGCTGTGTTGGTTTCGCTGTTTTTGGGTTTCGTAATGCCCTGGGCTCTCCAAGCTAACCGGGGTTTTCGTGGGGAAGCTCAATTTAAGTTCGATCCATCGGCTATGTTCGCCAGTACGGTTGCTGAGGTTCTTGTTAGCATCGTGTTTGTCGTGATGTTCGTCGTTTCGCTTCTTTACCTCGCAAAACAATTGAACTCTCGAAAGCTGCTTTTTGCTCGCAAGCGCGATATCGTTTGTTGCTTTGTCGGATTCACCATGATCTATTCGCTTTTCGTTCACGGCAGCGTATACGGTTGGATTTACTACGCTCTTTTCCAAATGTTTCCTGGTCTAATTCTTGTAGCGGGCTACGCTGCGGCCGCAATAATCGCTCCGCTGATAACGCTTTCCAGCAGGAATTAGCCATCTAGTAGGAACCGATGTTTTGGTGCTGCCGGATAGGCCACAAGTAGGTATGCGTTTGAGGTCCTATTTGTCCCTATGCTCAACAGGGATATCAAGCAATATTTGGATTTCATGCGATTCAGGACTCACATGGGTCGATATTTCTTTGATTAGTAAATCTCCGCATGTTTCTAGCTCATTTTCCCTAAGCAATTTTTTCTGTATCGCTTAGTAAGGAAAAGAGTGGGTTGTCTTCCTGAAAAGCAGGTTCATTCGTCTTATCGAAAGAGTAGCGGTGCATAGATTGAAAAACGAAGTCCTGCTGGTCTTTTCTCGCATTTGTCCAGGCTAGCTGTGCTTTCTGGGATTTCAGAGCATATGCTGAAATCGCTTTCGTAGTCGCCTTTTAAGAATGCGCCTTTGCCAACCTTGTAGAGGTTGGGGAGAGATTGCTTGCTTCTTTTAGATTCTTCCTTGAATGACTTTTCATGTTCGGCGATTTTCAGAAATAGGTCTTCCGGGTTGCTACTTTGCAGAGGGATTCTTGTCGACAGGAAGTAGGATTCTTTCTCTTCGACCAGGCGCCAGTTGTTTGCGCTGTCCAACTTACCTGATTGCCATTCCTCTTGCGTCTGTAGTGATGCAATTGCCGATTCAATAAGCTGTCGCTTTCTTTCAATTTCCTAGCTTTTGCTTCGATTTCGGCTTTCTTGCTATTGAAAAGCCGAAGAGTCATTGCGGGGTCATGCTGCTTCTGGAAGTTCCTGATCTCTTCAAGGGAGAATCCTGCTTCTTGCAGCGAGGCAATGGCAAGGAAGTCGATTATCTGGGATGCGGAATAAACTTTGTATCCATTCTCGTTAATGGAAGTGGGCTTAAGCAGGCCGATTTCATCGTAGTGCCGAAGGGCGTCTTTTGTTGTTTGGCACACTTGAGCGAATTTTCCTGCATACATGGAAAATACCCCCCTATTTCTCTTGACCATGGGGTAACCCCACACCCTAATCTCTTTGCTGTCGCTGAAAGTTTAGCCTGATAGTTCTAACGATTTTAGAGGATTGCGGCTTTATTTTTCAGCGGTGAAAAAATGGCAGATTTAGGTTGGTTACGAAAAGGAGAAACTATGGAACGCAAGCCAGAAGAGCCAAAGAAAAGCATCGAACAGTTTGATGCATTGACAGGTTTGGACGAGAAGGAGGTCAAGGAATATCTCGAAAACGGGTCAGGAATCAATCCGGAGGAGGAAGCTCAAGGCTCGGTTTTCACTGTAATTACCCTTGTGGCAATGTGCTAATTAGCTAGTTGCGCTGAGATGGGATATAGATTATGAGCGACAAAATCACTTATGAAGAACTCATTTATGGTATCGGTCCAAAGAACGGAGATTTCTCATCTCAGCGCTCCCTTTGTTTTTCCAGGGAAGCGCGAATGCCTGCTATCGAAATTCCCGGATTGGATTTTCTTAAATGGCAAAGCGCAAGAAGGCCTGTTGCTCTCTTGCAAAATGAGGTTGATGAGTACTTTGTGTACAAGACGACCGATAAGGCCGAGGATGCCCCTAATCGCGAAATTGAGGTTTTGAAAGAGCTTGATCTGTACGCTCGGAAAGATTGGCGATTTGAGAAGAAAGTTCAATTCCCTCATTTGAGAAATGTGAATGAGAATGGATTTTTGTATCCGATGCTTACAGGGGAGCCATTGTCGGTGCTTCTCGATGGGGCATCCAATCCCTAAATGCGTACTTGAAGCATTTAGTCGGCTTGGGGAAGCGATTGCGGCTGTTCACCTTGTTGGAGACGAGCTTGGCGGGATCGGCTCCTATGAATGCTGTTTTCCAGTGCCTAGACGCGAGGCCTTTTACTATTTCTGAGCTTTACGAAGGTGTAGGGATGGAATTCCTTTTATTGTCTCTCGCCTTCTTTGAGGTCCAGAAGGGCATTGATTCGCTGCGGGCTAACTGGGGGAATCGGGGACTTGGTTCACTATGATTTGAGAGCGCAAAACATTCTTTATAGTTCTGAAACTGGTCGGATTTCCCTAATCGATTGGGAGACAGCGGGGCTCGGCAATGGATTGCTTGACTTGGGATGGTCTGCTTTGAGCTAATCAGGGCTTCCTATTGTTCCTATGGCAAGTTGCCACTGATTGGTTGTCGCTGCATAAAATAATGGTTGAGAAATACTGCTTGTATCGAGGTGCTGATTTCTCCGAAACGTTTTGCGGTTCAATTCAGTATGCAGCTGTTTCTGCGCTTGTGCGGTGCGCTGAAAAGCTGAGGATTATTGGTCGTTTGTCCAGGGTCGATACGCTTATTCTGAACATGTTGGTAGGTTAATCGATGCGCCGGAATGGTTTTTGGAAGATGGAGGCGTGATTTAAGTGGACGATTTCTACCATTCGATTGCGGCCGAAGTGTTTGTTTCTGATTTCTCGGTTATAGATAGGAAAAATAATCGAGTTCTTTATACCTCTTTAAGCGAACAGTCATTAATTGGCTGGCTTTTGCAATTATCTCTACCTGAAGTACTATGCTCGCGACAAAAACGGGTTGAAGAGACTATTTGACCATGAGCCAAGGTATGGGACGGTTGTTGACCTTGAAGATCCAGATGTTGCCAAAGCGGTTGTGTCCGGGTGCAGTCACGATAAATGTCTCGATCGTTCATGGGAGCGTATAGGTGATGGATGCCGCGTTACCAATGGAGCGTTAATCCTGAGTGCGATCCCGAATCGTTCGTAAAGATTGACGGAAACGAATATGTCGTTCGCAGCGCGATTCAGAGATTCCTTCTTCCAAGTTGGTTGTATATCACAGGGGTTCATGGATTCGATTCGTCTGAGCTAACTGAGGTTTTCAGGCATACCATTCCGTTTCTGGTGCAGCATGCCTTGAGGAAGCATTCCGTTTGCTAACTTCCGCTTTAAACTTTGAAGGATTGAGTATAGAGTTAAGGTTGCCAACAACAAATCGGGTCTTGGTCGAAATGATGCTTTGGTTCTGTATTCAAAGCATCCATTGCCAGTAAAGATAATGAAAGAAATCGGCCTTTCCCTTCGGTGGCGATAATCGGGTTTGGGAAAGCTGCCCCTTTGTTAGCTCGATTCCCGGTGGATGGGGATATGCCAAAGAACTCTTTGGATCGGTTGATTCTTTTCGACCAGCTATGGTCAAAAGTGTTGTTTTCTCTTAGCTCGTGGCTTGGTGCTCGCCGATTCAAGTGTCGAATCGTGCATTTTCTCAATGAAAAAGAGCTTTATTGACGGAAGGCTTGATTTCTATGGCTCATGTACATGAGCGCTACATCCCCGGTCCAGCATTCATAAGATGCTGCGATAGTCTTAGTGGAGGGGGATATCGATGGAGCGAAGAGTTTGGCTGTGAGGTTGGGGCGTCATTCGATGGGCTTAACCTCCCTTGCGGATTTCTCCTTCCAGACGATGTGAGTGGTTCAATCGTTAAGTGGCCGACTGTCGGTAGCGCAAGACTTCGTCGTCGATCTCATGGCAAGTAAGAGGCTGCAGACTATCGCTGCATCTTTTTCTCTACTAGGGAAGAATCTGCTGAATTCCATTTCCTTGATGCCCTGATGAGTCTGTTTGAGAATCGGTTGATTAATAAGGTTGAAGAGACGAAAGTGTATAGAAAGGCTCTTCGTTATGCCTCTGAACAGGGGGTTTTTGTTCCTGCTTTTTTCCTTCAGAGAGGGCGCGTCTTATCCACGGGAGATTCAGCACCGCTATGGTTCTTGCCGATGAAAAAGGAAAGGTGATGATCTGCGGATATCGGCCGAGGAGATCCCATGTTTGATATTCCCCAGATTCTCTGAAATCTGGGAGTTTTATTGTTCGTTTTCTAAATCTGAGAATTGGCAGCGACAGATGGGCCTAGCGGCAAGGGCTTTTGTTGACTCCTATGAAAAGCAATCAAGATGCCGCATTGATATGAGCGGACTGTGGGAAATGTGTAGGGCGAAGTCCGCTGTCCATGTGCTTATTCTGGCTTTTTGAGAAAAGATATCTCTATTTTTCGATCCCATATTGCGAGTTTGGAGCTTGGGGAGAGTTTCTTCGACTTTCTCGCATAAGTTTTGCTGCAACGAAGAAAGGTGACCAGGCATGAATCTGGATACAACAGTGCGTAGAGCGACGAATGTTAAATTCGAGGTTGATTCGAGTAATGAGGTAATTGTCTATACCGACAAAGGGCGTTTCAACGCTGGTCATAGTTCCTTGCGGATATTGGAAAGATGCTTTACTCCCTGTTCTGTTCGTAATTTGCTGGAAGAAATGGTTGACCCAGATAAGCGTGAGGCATCGAAAGAGATTCTTAGGACGTTGAAGGCTCTCTTTTCGTCTGGTGCCATTGTTGAATCTGAGGGTTCAGGCCTCTCTTCCTCGATGTTTCCTTTTGGCGGCTATGCTGCTCCCTTTGTTCAGACAAAGATGCTCAACGATGTTTTGCGGAAGCAAATTTATCTTGATGCCATACGGGATCTTGTTAAGCCGGAAGATATTGTTATCGATCTTGGCACGGGTTCCGGATTATGTCGATTGCTGCGGCCAAAGCAGGCGCAAAACGGGTTTATGCAATTGAGCCTTCAGGTGCATTTTACTGCGCTAAAGAAAACTTCAGAATTAATCATGTGGATGGAGTCGTTTGTTCTTTTAAAGGTGGTCAACGGATGTCGATTTGCCTGAGAAGGAACTTCTATTAACTGACTTGTTGGGGAATGACCCCTTTGATTTATCGATATGGGAATTGATGTCAGATCTTAAGAAAAGGGCAATGGCATCGAGCTGTCGCTTACTCCCTGAGAAGATAGAGCTTCGCGCCAGGCTGCTATCTGTACCGGAAAACGTACTAGATCAGCATTTGATATCGGAAAGGACTTTGTCCAAAATGGCAGCGGAATATGGCATTGATTTTTCAGGAATGCGTGAGCGCCGAGATTCCTCGAGAGGCTGGCTTGAGAAACCGTTAATCGTTGATTCATGGGAAAAATCAGCCGACAACTTTTTAATTGGAAGCATTAACCTACGCGATGATCCGCATGGGTTTTGTTATCGTGTCGAGATTCCAGTTTCCAGAGGCTGTTGGAATGGGTTTTAATCTATAGGGCTCAGATTGGTAATCGTTGGTTTCTACTGACTGTCCTGAGGGTTCCAAATTCAGCCATTGGTATAACGTGATTTGACGATTCCTGAGAGGGTTAGATCGTCGGATCGATTGTCTGTTGAGTATCGCTATCTAGGCGATGGAGAAAGTCGTGTGTCTATTACCTCTGCGAGTGGAGGGCGCAACTGATGCTTTGGGTTTTGCTGGTGTGCTTGTTCGGCTTTGTGTTGAGTTTCTCCATCTCGACCTTTCTTCATTTTGGCCCAGATTTCTCCTTGCTTATTGGATCATTAGTGGCTGAGGCGCTTCTTGTTGCGACTTTTTCTTGCCCTGATCGCCAGGAAATACACGAAAAGCGAGTGGTCGAGCATTTCCTGTTTTGAGAAACTCTTAAAATCTGTTCGTGCTGTTGCCGATGAGCTGGTTCCTCGAAAAATACTTCACCTCTTGACAGTTGAGGCTAATGTCTTCAAGGTTCTTTTCTTTTGCTTTTGTGAGAAAAAATACGTACCCGATGGCTCTCTCGATGCCCTATGGGAAAGAATGGCGGCTTACGGGTTATGCCCTGGTTGTTGTCGCGGCAGTAGAGCTAATCGTTGTTGATATTGCATGCTCGGGTTATTTGGGCGAGGGAAGCCCTGTTCGTCTAGTTGCGTTGGGCATTTCTGTATACATGCTTGTTTGGATTGTTGGATATGTCTTAGCCTCGCGGATTATGCCTCATTACGTCAACGATGATGAATTGGTTATTCGTTGCGGAATTGCCCACTCGGTAAAAATTCGCCTTGATGATATAGCTGGTATTGAATTGAAAAAAATCGAGCTAGAGAAAAGAAGAGGATTATTCACTTCTGATGGCTTTTTGAGGGTTAATAATGGCGCTCAGGTAAACGAATTAACAGTTGTCTTGTCCGATGGGTCTAGTGTTTTTAATCGACGGAAAAGATTCGGGTACTGGGCTAAGCGGTGTTTCTTTCAGTGCTGATTTTCCTAAAAGCACGCAAAAAGGGCCATAGAGGAAAAGCTTAGATAAATGGCTGAATTCTATTTGTCTCAACCTGAGTTTTTGGTTCCGCCTTATTCGTTCCCCCGATAAACCCTATTGTGCCGCATCTGCCTTCTGCACAATCCTGAATTACCATTTACGTAAATTGGGTCAGTTGGGCGAACTGGATCCCGAAAGTGTTTTCCTAAAAGCTTATCCAGATTGGTCTGAAAAAATTCTTGGCCCCTCGGAACAGATAATCAGGTATGCCGAATTGTGGAATGAGGGAGCTCTTTCTTCCGCTCTTGGCGTTGAAAAATCCTGCTATTGCCTAGTGGAAAAAGAGAAGCTGGCGACTTTAGACTCGTTGGCTTGCATGAAATCCTCTCTTGGAACTTTTTGGTCCTATTGTTGTCGAAGTGCCTCTTTACTTATCTTCCTTTGCGTCCCCTTTTAGCGGTATTTTCCAGCCGATATCGTCAGATGAGAAACCGGGCTATTTAGGTATGCATTTAATGGTTGTCGATGGCTATGACGATAAATGGACCCCTGGGCAATGCTTGCCTGAGGAAGGAGCGGTGTTCGTTCGAAATTGTTGGGGTCTCTCTTGGGGCTACAAAGGAAGAGGTGTTCTTCCATATTCTTACTTCCTCGATGAACGGCCGAGTTTATTTCTACATTTTTAAATGGAGTTCAAGATGATTTCTCTTTATGAGTATGCAAACCGATTGGTATCTAAAGAAGCTTCAGGCAGCTAAGCGGGTTCTTTATGCTCAGGTTCACCTTTACTGAGAGATGCCAGTATCACTGTGGGCATTGTTATTATGCGGAATTGGGTAAAAAGGCAATCGATATGGATTTCGACGCGTTTCGCTCGAGGATTAAAGAGCTTACCCATTTGGCACGAAGTCAGGGAAGGTTCCTGAGGGTTGATTTTACGGAGGAGATCCACTCTTGAGCCCCGTTCTTCCTGATGCTGTCCAAGAGTGCGAGGCGAACGGCGTTGTGTGCGGCTTAAAATGCAACCCTGATATTTTAGCTTATGGCGATGCTCAATCCCTGGCTACTGTGCTAAATGGATGCTCCTCCGTCAGTCTGAGCCTTGATGGAACGAAGGCGTTCCATGATTCACTGAGACACCGAAAAGGATCGTCTGATTTGGTTGTTAAAGCCTTGAGAAAAGCCAATGAACTTGGCTTAAAGACCAGGGGTTAATATGACCATATCAAGAGATAATAAGGATATGATTCGGGACGTATTCGCTGATTTAGTCAAAGAGAATGTGACGGTAGACGCATTCACATTTGCTCGATTCTGGAATGGTTCCTTTTGTGACAGTATGCTTAGTAGGGAAGATTTAGTTGACTGTTTCGATTCGTGCTGCTCGTTTTACGAATCGTATCTTTCGGATCCAATGTCTTATGGTTGCTACGATGGGTTGCGCAAACCAAAAGTGCAGCTTGCTTTTTAAAGAGCACCTCTGGCTTCCCTATTTGGAATCAAAAGGACTTGTCGATAAGGGTTTGATCGGCTATGCAAGGAGGATTGCGGACTCACTTAATTGTTCTGCATTGCATCAACGGTAGTGATCGACCCCGATAATGAGTTGTTCCATTGCAGAAAAGTCTCATTGGCGAAGGTCAATAATCTAAAATCAGGCAATCTGGGCGGTGAGCGCTTCCGTAGTTATGTTGATAGCCAGTACATGTGCCGCTCTTGCGTTAATGGGGGTATTTGCTTTGGCTGTCCCGCTGTTGATGGGATCGTAGAAAATCCGATTCCGGAAATCCCTGCCCTTTCTATTCTAGGTTGAAGTAATTCGCTGGTGTCCATTCGAACAAACCGTAGGGATACTGCGAATAGGGTGGGGCATTGCCGCTTGGCGCGGTAGAATAGCAACCCGAAATAAAACGTGAGTGCCGCGCAGGCCTTAAAGCCTGTGCGGTTTGTTGTGTTAGGACGAATTGCATGCCCATCGATCTTGATACTCTGAATGGCCCTCAGCGCGAAGCGGTGCTGTGCACGGGAAGGCCCTCTGTTGGTTTTGGCGGGTGCCGGTTCCGGTAAAACCCGCGTACTTACCCATCGCATTGCCCATCTGGTGGAAGATCTGAACGTTGCCCCTTGGCAGATTATGGCCATCACGTTTACCAATAAGGCCGCTGCTGAAATGCGCGAGCGTCTGCAGAGCCTTATCGGTGGCGGCGCGCGTGGCATGTGGGTTTCCACCTTCCACAGCATGTGCGTGCGCATCTTGCGCACCGACTGCGAGCGCGTAGGGTTCGCCAAGGGCTTCACCATCTACGATGACAGCGATTCAAAGCGCCTGGTCGAACAGATCATGGACGAACTCAACATCGACAAAAGCGCTATCCCATCCTGCGCTTCGCAACCGTATTTCGCAGGCAAAGAACGACCTGCAGGTGGCAGAAGTGTTTGCCGAAAAAGACATCCGACCAGGTAGGCCAGGTGGCTGCGCGCGTACACGCGCCTACAGGAGCGCCTGCGTCAGCTAAATGCCTTCGACTTCGACGACTTGCTGCTGTACACCTGGCTTCTGTTGAAGAACCACCCCGATGTGTTGGCTGCCTATCAGAACCGTTTCCGTTACCTGATGGTGGAAGAATACCAGGACACCAATCATGCTCAGTATGTGCTTACCCAACTCTTGGCGGCAGCGCATAAGAACATCATGGTAGTAGGCGACGACGACCAGTCAATTTACTCGTGGCGTGGCGCTGACCTGCGCAATATTCTCGATTTTGAGAAGGATTACCCCGAAGCCCGCGTGGTGAAGCTGGAAGAAAACTACCGTTCCATGGGCAATATTCTGGCGGCAGCAAATGCGGTAATTGCCAATAACCTTACGCGCAAGCCCAAGAAGCTGTTCACCTCAAAGCCTGCGGGCGACAAAATCTCGGTGTACAGCGCAACCGACGAACGCGACGAAGGCCGTTGGATTGCCTCGGAAATCGAGCATCAGCACGGTGAAGGCATGTCGTACAACCAAATTGCGGTGTTCTACCGCACCAATGCGCAGAGCCGTATGCTTGAAGATATGCTGATGCGCGCCGGTGTGCCGTATAGGCTTATCGGCGGTACGCGCTTCTTCGATCGCGCGGAAATCCGTGACGTAATGGCGTACTTGAATCTGGTAGTCAATCCCGCCAACGACGTTGCTGCTCATCGCGTTATCAACGTGCCCAAGCGTGGCATCGGCAAAACCACGGTAGAGCACATCGATTACGTTGCTCGCGAAACGGGTATTACGTTCTTGCAGGCTGCCGAGCTGTGCATTGCCGACGATCAAATTCGCTCCGCAACGCGCAAGGCCATTGCGGAATTCGTGGCGCTTATCCACGAGGCCCAGGGCTATGCCGGCGATCTTCGCAAGGTAGTTGAGGCCATCGTAGACAAGGCGGGACTTATTCGTGTCCTTGAAGCGGAAAACTCCGATGATGCCGCTGGTCGCATCGAGAATATTCAGGAGCTCTTCGGCGTAGTAGACGAATACGCCCAAACGCACGACGATGCCGATGCGCTGTTCGAGCCTCCTACGGCAGAAGACGCGCCTGAGGCAGACGACGAGCCGCCCGTGCGCACCTTCCAGGCAAATTCCTTGCCTGACTTCGTGGAATGGGTAACGCTGCGTACTGATATGGATACGGTGGCGGAAGACGGCGAAGCCATCACCATGATGACCATCCATGCCGCAAAGGGCCTGGAATTCGACTGTGTATTTGTGGCGGGCATGGAAGAATCGCTGTTCCCTCACGGAAATTCGTCCCAAGATTCGCAGGGCTTGGAAGAAGAACGCCGCTTGGCCTACGTTGCCATTACTCGTGCGCGCAAGAAGCTCTACCTTACCAACGCCTTCACGCGACAGATTTTCGGTCAGTCAAGCGCCAACCCGCCTTCGCGCTTCATCGGTGAAATTCCGCTGGAATTGCGCAAGGGCATTGGAATGGGCTCTGCTGGATTCTCTGGTTCTGGCTGGGAAAAGCGCGGTAGCCGTCGCGGCATTGCCGGCTCTGGTTCCGAGGCGGGCGGCGGTCGCGTGTTCGGTCAGTCGAGCGCTTCAGGGTCGCGCCCTCGTCAGCAGACGCGCCCTGTGGTGAAGCCCGAGGCCCAGAAGAAGGCGGCAGCGAAGATGACGTTTACCAAGGGTGATACGGTCGACCACAAGGTGTTTGGCCGTGGCACCATCACCAAGGTAGATGGCGATACGCTGCATGTACGCTTCAGTCGCACCGGCCAAACCAAGAAACTGCTGAAGGACTACGCACCTATCGTAAAGATCGGTTGATGCTGCGAAGGAGCTGGACGACAAATGTCCTAGAAGGCTTTTGGCGAAGGCTGCACGTAAACGTGCGGCCTTCTTTCATTTCGCGTTACAATAGATAAGTTCTACACGTTTGCGCGCACCGAAGCGCGCTTGTTGAGGAGGCTACATGGCTAACCAGGTTTTTATCGTAGGTCATAAGAACCCAGACAACGACTCCATCGCAGCAGCGGTGAGCTACGCATATTTGAAGAACGCCCTTGAGGCAAAGAAGGCTGAGCCGGAGGCAGAATATGTTGCCTGCTGCCTGGGTCCGCTTCCTCAGGAATCCGCAACTATCCTTGAGCAGGTTGGCCTGCCCGCTCCGAAGCTTATCGAAAAGGTTGGCGAAGGCGACAAGGTTATCCTGGTTGACCATAACGAGTCCACCCAGATGGTTGACGGCATTGCCGATGCTGAAATCGTTGAGGTTGTAGACCATCATCGCATCGCTGGCGATGTGGTTACCGGCAACCCCATCCTGTACCTGAACATCCCCGTTGGCTCTACGGCAACTATCGTAACCAAGCTCTATGAGCAGCTTGGTGTTGAGGTAACCCCTGCTATTGCTACGATGCTTCTTTCCGCGATTATGACCGATACCGTAATTACCAAGAGCCCCACCTGCACTGATTACGACTTGGTTCAGGCAGAAAAGCTTGGTGCCATCATTGGCAAGAAGCCTACCGAATTCGGTCTTGAGGTATTTAAGATGCGCGGCGGCGACAACGATCTTTCCGTTGAAGAGCTGTGCACGCACGACTCAAGGAATTCAAGAAGGGCGACGACGTATACATGGTCGCCCAGCACGAAACGGTAACGCTCGATGTTGCCATGGAGCGCGAGGCTGAATACCGTGAGTTCCTGCGCCAGAAGGTTGCCGAAAACGGCTACAAGTTTGCTCTTCTGCTTGTTACCGACATCTTCAACGAGGGGCTCCAAGTTCATCTGTGAAGGCGACGTTGCTCCCGTATCGAAGCATTCGGTATCGATGCCACGAAGGCCGAATGGGTAGATGGTATCTTGTCCCGTAAGAAGCAGGTTATCCCGCCACTGTCCTAGCAGTTACGGCGTTCTGCGAACGCCGTAACTGACAAAGCGACGACCTGACGCTGCGAGGCCTGCGGTTGCGCCGTTCTGTCGAAACGGCGCAAGAGACTCACGAGACGCGATGACGCTGCGAGGTGCCCTGGTGGCACAGGAACCTTTCAATCGGTCGGGGCGGCAAGCGGCCCCTTCCTCTTTCAAAGGTCCCTGCACTCACCAGGGCGCCTCTTGCTGTTTCACTGGCGCATGCCTGGGCTTAGCTAGCCCCTGCCGTACGGGCTGGTTGAAAGCCGCTTGGGAGTTTTTCGTTTCTGCCGGTTAATTTCGCGTCGGACCGGACTTTTCGTTCGCTATGCTTTTCGTCAATCGCTAACCGTATGCAACGCATTGCGTTTGGCTGGTGTATTCCGTAAACGGCGAAAGGGAAATCGATGACGAAAAGAAGAAAAGCCATAGCAATCGCGCTGTCCGTTTTGGTCCTTGTACTCGTTGCTCTTGTTGCGGTAAACCGCTATGTTTCCGATTCGTTCACCTTGCTGGTTTACGAAGAGGGTAAGCCGATAGCGGATCCATCGCTTAATGTGCCGAAGGATGCACGGCTGACCGAGGCCTACTCTTCCAAGGGCATATCCGCGAGCATGATAGCCGAGGCGATTTGATCCAGAGCGATTTCGTCTTCTGGCTTCCTGTCACCGTAAATGCGATAAAGGCTCTAAGCAGGTTACTTATCAGGGTCCATGTTTGATGATGATATGGGGATTTCATTGCCCAATGGAAGCAAGGGCTCCGAATCTTGTTGTTTCAGGTGAAGATGCAACGGGCTATATGCAGATGTGGTTCTATGTTGCAACACATGAAGAGTCGGATGGATATTACGCTGTAATTCCTAACTTAGAGGAAGCGGCTATTGCTGAACTGCAAAACCCGTGTTTGGAAGTCGAAGTCGAGTAGTGCGATGGGGCAGTGAGCAAAAAGCAGTACTCGTTTTTCCCAAATGAGAAAACGAGTACGGTTTCTTAGATGGTTTGATTGTTTCTGAATGAAGCTAAATAGCGATTGAATACGCAGATGCGATATGTTGCTAGATTAAGTATTCAGCCCTCAAGATCATTTCACCCATCCCAGATACGTATAGGCAGGCTGTGCATTCTCCGCCATTTCTAACATATCCATTTGAGTCACTTGATTTGACGTAGGGAATAGCGTCAAATCCTGTTACCAAGGTTTTTGAATCTGAAGTGAAGAGGGCTTCTGCATGGCATTTTGCGCTACCGGCGATTCCCCGATGGGCAACGACTGCCTTGCTGCCCTGAAACGATGCGTATGAAACACTTTTTGTTGCTGTGCCCTTTACGCTCGTTATTCTGATGTTTCCATCCATTATGTAATATGTCGCATCATACTCAATGTAATAGATAGGAGTTCTGTCGAAAGATCCTTGTCGTGCATTCGATATCTCGAACACCTCAACAGCATAGGTGTCAGTTATGGTTCCATCTGAATTAATTTTGGTTTGCAGGCTGTCTTCCAGCTTGAAATTCCCTGAGGCTGATCTTGCAAAAGAGTCCTTCTCGGTGCTTGCAATTAAATTGCCATCTTTGTCCAGTAAAGTTGCATGACAGATTGGTCCGTTCTTCTGTGGTGAGGGGCTGTCTTCTGATTCGGCAGATCCATACGCGATAGAAGGAATTAAGAGCGATCCTGCAGCAACCGCGCTAAGTCCAAGCAGTTGTCTTCTGGTAATGCGTTCGGTGTGTTCCATTAGTACTCCTTTCAGGGTGTCTTTATGCGAACACACCGGGATATTCGCAAGTGCTGTTTGGTTTGAAAAAGAGTTCCGATTTTTCTTGAGGAGTTCGGTTTTCTAGGTGAATTTGCGTACGTAAAATGAGGAGTTAGTGCTGATGCGCCGTGTCGGGTAGGACGGAGCGCATTTGGCGCAATCTTTACGGAGTAAAGCTTTGGGCCCTACTCCGTAAAGAGACACTCGGCTGTTTCGCTGGTGCCGTTTTCGAGATAAGCGGTTGCTATGAGCGATTTTCTGTCTAAGGCGCTTTTTGCAATATCGCATAGCTCACTGTTGCTTGCGTTTTCGCCAGCAGTAATAGACACCTCGATATTAAGGGCGATTGTCGCATTGCCGTTGCTTGTCAGTGTTGCATCTCTCGTGCTGCCGAGTTCTCCTTGGTTCAAGATGTAATAGTTTCCGATTCCTGGGGAGTAAAGCTTGGTGTTCTCTGCATCGGTGCTGTAAGTAACGCGCTCTATGCCAGTGATGCTCCAAGTTAGGTTCGCTTCGAAGGTCACGGAAGCTTTTCCGTTGCTTTTTTCTGAATTGCCTTTTACGGGCAATTCAGAAAGTGGGGTGCTGGCATCGGTCGCAAAGTCGATGGCGAGGGCCTCCGGATATGCTGTATTGGAAAAACAGTCGATCCGAAGAGAAGAGCGGAAGCTGTGATGATGCAGGCGAGTGCAGTAGCAATTTTCCTTCGAGCCCGATGCAGACGGGCACGAATGCTAGATTCGCCGACGCTTTTAAGCGAGGCAATCTCTTTCGTTGAATAACCATCGCGATAATAAAGACGTAATGTTTCTTTTTAGCTCTTCAGACAGTGACTCGACTGCATCATGGAGCTTTTCGCAGTCGGTCGTGCTGTCTTGCTCGGGTCTGTCGTGAAGGGCTGGGTCATAAGGTGTACGTGGGTGCCTGTTTTCATATCGATGGGTGTTTTTGCTACGATGCAGCGCTGCCCGTATGAGCCAGGCTTTCATGTGCTCGTTGTTTTTAAAGGGTTCTTTTCTGTTTAGCAGGGCGATAAGCACTTCTTGGCATACGTCTTCAGCGTCTTCTTTTGATTTGCAGCGACTAAGAGCTAGGGAGTGCAGCATCTCCCATAAAGCTTGATTGCTCGCTCTGCTTCAAGTGCCCGTTCTATGTTGACGTTTGAGGGTATTACTGTTCCTTTCAACGAAGTGCTAGTGCAAATACACCGCATTCCTCGAAAAGGTTACATTGCGTGAAAAATCAGAGATTGTTCAATTCTGCCTGAGGGAGGAATTGAACAATCGCATCTATGTTCATGCGGTACCATTTCAATGCAACATATTCCCTGCTTTTGTTGTTTTGCTTGTATGGCGACTCGAAAAAAAAGGAGGAAAAATGCTTCGAATGGCTAAAAGGTATGGATGTAAGTATCCGGATGTTTTCTTAGCGGTCTTGTTCGCGGTGCTCATTGTATCGACGACAGGGTATTGCTCTTTTGCGTACGCAGAGGATGAGTGGGGGCGGACTTGAGCCGACACAAGAAGAGGTAGATGAGCTTACGGCAAGAATTAATACTAAACCCATTTACACCCATAAAGAAGATGGCAAAACGGAAGGAACAATCGCCGAAAGTAAATCACGCGCCGCATATTCGGGCACATACCCAACTTATAAAGGAACCATTCTTGTAACCTCGGATAAGTTCAAGGGATTGGTTCCAACGGGGCATGCTGCAATTGTTTTCCGTTACGATACCGTGATCGAGTCTTTGGTGAAGGAGTCTTACGGGCCGAATGATTGGAATACTTTCCAAAAGGGACAGCTTATGGCGCTGATGTAAGAGGGACAACGTCTTTTGCAAGATCAAGCAGCGTCAAATTGGTGCTTCAATCAAGTTGGGAAACCCTACAATTACAACTACCTCGACACTGCAACAAGGAGTAAATTTTATTGCTCTCAGCTGGTTTGGGCGGCCTTTAAAGACAACTACGGCATAGACATCAACACCGATTTTGCCGGTGCAGCTATCTATCCGATGGAGATTCTCGATTCACCTAACGTCAACGTGATTTATCGAAAAGGGTAGCAATGAAGCTGCGGGCATTCTACTTGATTCTTTAGTTGCGCTGTGCGTCTCGTTGCTGCCGGGTTGCTCTGCATTTGCGGGAAAAGCTGCGATTGGGGTCATCGAAACTTCGGGAAGCGATGCGACGAGCCAAATCGTTCTGTTCGATAAAGACCCTCAATAAGGTTTCTGACTTTCCATTGGCTGAAGCTAAGCTTGAATAGTGTTTTCTATGATCCTGTGGTTAACCAAGGTATTCTTTACGCAATCCCTCAAGGGTATGCACAAGAAAAAGAAGCCCGAAAAAGTTTTAGGCATCAGCATTCAGGATGGATCCGTAGCTGATTATTCGATCGATCACCCCGCAATGAATTCCGCTGCGGTGTCTGAGCGCCATTTTTGCCTGCAATACGCTCAATGGGGTTTTCGTATATCAGTCGATGCGAGAAAAAGTCCAATCAGGTTATTTCAATCGAAGAGGACAATTCGTACGTCTCGTACCTACTCGTGAAAGACAATAAGCTCTATTCCTTCTCATCAAGCTTGGATGGAGAATCGTGGATTGACTGCTATGACTTCGACTTGAATCGAATCTCCAGAATTGAAACTACCGAATATGGATCGGGTGTTTATCGCTCGTGTGTTGATGGGGACTCTATTTACTTCCGTTTCCCTCGTTTCAGGCGAGGGAGAAAGTTGCGGCGCTGTTTTTGAGCTTAATACGGCAACTGGGGAAATAAAGAAGCTTGATGTTCTGATGATCCCATCGATGTGGAACTATACGATGGGAAGCTGTATGTGACGCATGGCAACATGGTTGAAAGGTCCGATTACTCTGCTGTGACCATCGTGAATCACGAAGGGGAAATGGGTACTTTCCACTTCAATCATGGCGCAGTGCAGACGGTAGTGAACGAAGATGGCGTTTACGTTCTGGATAGCCGTACCATCTATTGTTATTCTCTGGATGGTTTAAAGCAAGTTGGGGAGGCAAGCATCGATTCTTTCTGGAATCAACATCACTATATTTCAGGTTTGTTTTCCGTTGCTGGCTGATTCGGTGTCTAGCGAATACGGGATAGGCATCTTTACAACAAAAACGGGCACCCGATCGGGTGCCCGTTTCATGCTTCGGTGGGGAAGTGCTTGTTGCTTACTTCAAGTCTTCCAGCTTGCCGTGCTTTTCGTAGCGGGTAAGACGGCTGATCTTGTTGTCGTCGTCTACGAATACCACGTGAGGCGCATGCTCCGGGTCGGCGAACTCTTCGGGAGTCATCTGGCAGTAGTTCATGATGATCACCTTGTCACCTACGGTAACCAGGTGGGCAGCTGCGCCATTCAGGCAGATTACGCCACTGCCAGGCTCGCCGGCAATAACATAGGTTTCAAGACGATTGCCGTTGTTGCAATGGAGATAACCAGTTCGTATTCCTGGATGCCGGCTGCTTCCATCAGTTCAGAGTCGATGGTGATGGGGCCGATGTAATCAAGTTCCGCCTGGGTGACGGTTGCACGATGAATTTTTGCCCTTAAGCACATTCAGCAGCATAAGGTTTTGAACCTTCCTTCTTCGCATGATGTTCCCTCGAGGTTTCACTGCGTAGTAGCCATTATGCGCGGTTGCGCATAACCTGCCGTATTCTTGCGCAATATTGCGCTGCGTGCAAGCTTATTCGTCAAAATCGAACAAGTAATTGTCGATAAGGCGAGTTTTTCCGATGTAAACGGCAATAGCAACCAGGCCAGACTCGCCGAGCGAGTCAACGGGCTGCATGTTGCCCAGGTCAACTACTTCGATGTAGTCGATCTGCGCCAAAGGCTCTGCTTTCGATGATTTCGCGAACGGCAGTGCGAACGATGTCAGCATTGCGCTCGCCGCCTTCAATAAGATCCTGCGCAGCGAAGATGGAGCGGGAAAGGCACAGTGCCGCCTTGCGCTCTTCTGCGGAAAGGTAGCTGTTGCGCGAGCTCTTTGCCAGACCATCCTCTTCGCGAACGATGGGGCAACCGTATAGCTTTACGTTCATGTTGAGGTCGGCAACCATACGCTTGATGATGGCAAGCTGCTGGGCGTCCTTCTGGCCGAAGAATGCCTTGTCGGGCTGCACGATGTTGAACAGCTTGTTTACAACCGTGCATACGCCGCGGAAGTGGCCGGGGCGTTTTGCGCCGCACAGCGTGTCGGTCAGGGTTTCCATAACAACATAGGTGTTGTAGTTCTTGGGATACATCTCTTCGGGCTCGGGATGGAATACTACGCTAACGCCCTTGATTCCGCGATAGCCGCATCGCGTTCAGGTC
>VOFG01002345.1_pt1 | contig 20912 bp, 31 predicted proteins | sample 5384171 | NCBI WGS metagenome assembly VOFG01 (sample SAMN12384726, study PRJNA508395) | human gut metagenome | isolation source: healthy gut F | host: Homo sapiens
GTTCTCCCGCGCGGTCAGGTCCATATCAAAGCCCGGCGCCCAGCTCGATAAGCGGCGCGATCTCACCGTTGACGGCACTGAAGCCGGTCGACGGATACATAACGCCGGCGATCAGCTTGAGCATCGTGCTTTTGCCGCTGCCGTTGCGGCCGATAAGCGCCACCGACTCGCCGGGCTCCATGGAGAAGGACACGTCCTGCAAAGCGTAAAACTCGTTAAAAAAAAGCTGATGCTTCATCAGTTTGACGGTGTATTCTTTGAGGGTCTCGGTTTTCTCCTGCGCGAGGTTGAAACGCATCGAGACATCCTCCACCTGAATGATGGACATGGAAAGCTCCTTACAGATACAGAATAAAAGTTGCGCTGCAGTTTGCGGAAGGCCGCAAGGCCCACGCACCATCATGCCCACAGCACTGCCGATGCAGGCAAACCAGGTGTTGGGGCCGGGCACCGTGCCGTACATGACCAGGCACCGCATGCAGTTGATATAATGGTACAGCGGGTTCAGCTTGATGACGGGCACCATGAAGGGCGGCAGCGCCGAGATGGGATAAAACAGCGGTGTAGCGTACATCCAAGCCATCGTCAGGATACCGTACAGGTATTGCAGGTCGCGGAAGTAGACCGCCAGCGCCTGAGCAGCACGGCCATGACGCAGCAGAACGCCAGCAGCAGCAAAAGCGGTGCCCAGACGAGCAGAATCGTCAGTAGAACGGCGAGCGGGTGATAAGCATGACCAGCAGGATAGCCGCCAGACTGAACAGCAGGTTAACAAAGCTGGACACCACACGGCTGATGGGGAAAATAAACTTGGGCACGTACACCTTTCTTGATAAGGGACGATTGCCCAGCACGCTGCCCATGCCCATATTGGTGCTCTCGTTAAAAGAAGTTGAACAGCGTGTTGCCGCAGATGAGATACAGCGGGAAGTTCGGGATGTCGAACCGGAACATGTAGGAGAAAACGAGCGTTTGCAGCAGCATCATGAGCAGCGGGTTGAGGATGCTCCACACATAGCCCAGCACGCTGCGACGGTATTTGACCTTGAGGTCACGGGTCACCAGCTCACGGATCAGCGGCCGGTATTTGGAAAAGCTGTGCCAGCTGTTGCGCAGCTGGCCGGTGGTTTTGCATGGGATATTGGAAAATTCGCAGGCGGGTGCGCTGCGGGAGTAAAGCCTTGTCAAAGGGAGGTTTTAGGCGGCCGGAGGATTCCTGCGGCCTTGCGGCAGGCACGCGCTCCCGCAAGGCGGTCGGCCCCTCCGGGGCGGGCTCGGCACCTCCCTTTGACAGGGAGGCTTTTTGGGATTGTTACAGCTTAAACGGCGTATCTCCCGTCAGGCCGTCTGCACGCAGCATGTTCTGCATCACATCAATGTCGGCGCTGATGTCCAGGCATCGGCGGCAAACAGCCGGTCCAGCTGGGTTCTCGAAGGCATGCACCAGCGTGTCCATCGTCTGCTCGATGCGGCGCTTTGACTCCGAAATGTTCTCACCTTCGACGCCCTGATTATCCAGCTCGGCGTAGGTGTTCAGCAGCTTCAGCGAGGTGGGCAGGTAGTAGTCCATGAACTTGCGCATGCGGGGCAGCTTGTCGGGGTCGGTCTTGGCCTGCTCAAAAATTTTGGTCGAGACAGCCTCCAGCCGGCTGATCTTGTCGCTCATCTCCTCATCGGGGATGGCATCATTGACGCGGCGCAGCTCGTCCAATATCTTCTTGTACTGGTCCTGGTCTGCGGGCATATCGGTCTGGCTTTTCAGGCTGGGCTTTTCGGGCTTCAGGGGCGGGGGCAGGGGGGGCGTCGTTTCGGGCGGGCTTTGGCTGACCACCAGACATTTGCGGCGCATGTCCAGATAGGCATCGGGGCCGAACAGCCCCTCGTCAATGCAGTTTTCCAGATGCTTGCAGCACTTGTCATAGCTGCAGGGCATGGCATCGGCAATGTCCTGAATGTACATATACTTTGCGAATCACCGACGATCTTGTCGATCTTTTTGCGGCGCATCCGGTGGAGGTGCGGATGTGCCAGCCGCCGAACAGGCAGCCGATACCGCCGGTCAGCGACATCAGCATCGGCATGCTGTCCTCGATCAGCCAGGTCAATAGCTGCCGCCCTCCGTCAGGGCCTCGGGCAGCCAGTAGATGGCATCTGGGCAGCGCCGCCAGCGCGCAGATAAGCAGCGCACGCCCGCCACGGTCAGGCCGGTGGCCAGCGCCGCGCCTTTTCGGTGGCCTCCACCGTCGATTGGCGGCCGGCGCGCGCCGGGGTCCGGCGTTCCGGCTGGTGGACGCGCTGCCGTTGTCCACGCGGGGCGCACCTAAACGGTCCATCATAGACCGGCGTTGTGTTGACACGGCCAAAGCTCTGTGTGCGCACCCGGGCACTTTTCCTCAAAGCCGCCAGCTTGCCATTCTTCATGGCGTTTTTATTCATGTCCGATGAAATGAATGCCGACAGGCCACCATCCCGATGCAAAGCGGATGGGATGACAATGGCCCACCACGGGAACTGGAACGGGCCGTCCCCGGCGTGGTATTCGCTGCGGTTGTAGTTGTTCTGGTAGCGCGGGCCGCTGCCGGAGTAGGGATGATCCGGGTCCGTGCTTGGGTCGTTCGTTTTGGTTGGGCATGGATGGCTCCTTCGGCGATCCTATCGCCTGTGCATTACGGGATGTCCGCCAGCAGGTTTTTCATATCCTCGCTCAGATAGTAGGTGCTGCCGGCCTGGTAGGGATTGTTTTTGCTGTAGGGCAGATGGGTGCAGAGGTAACTGACCCACCGACTGTAGCCCGACACTGTAAGGTGTACGCCGTCAGGCTGGGCAAAGTCTGTCATCAGGCAGCCTGCATCATCGGCAAACTCGGCGTTCAGGTCAAGGTAATAGCAGCCGCGCTCGGCACAGAGCTGCTGGATGGCCGCGTTGATGACCGCCAGCCGGTCGGGCGCAAGGCCGGGAGCGTGTCGCTGATCTTCTCCTGCGTGGCGGGCAGGACCGACTGCACATAGAATGCCGTGTTCGGCAGCGCCGTGCGCAGGTCGTCCAGCATTTTGCCGTAGTACGCCAAAAAGCTGTCGTCGTTGCCGGGCTGGACCAGGGCGTTCGTGCCAATCAGGATGTACAGCTTCGCGGGCTGGGCCGCGGCCAGCACATCCAGCGGGACCTCCTCGCCGCGGTCGGGGCTTGAGACGGTCGTGCGGTTGACAATGGTGTTGGGGCTGATGCCCTCATACCCGCAGACGAGCGCGCCGCCCACATCAATATTGTACTCATTGACGCAGAAGCCCGCTGTCAGCGAATCGCCCAAAAATGCGGCGTCCGCAAACCAGCTGGTATCCACCCGGCCGAACTCCGGCAGGGCGGCCGGATTTTTGCGGCAGTGCCGTGTAGGTGTAGCCGCCGTCCGCCGTCTGGCGCTGCGGGCCTACGGTGCCCCAGTTCAATGCCGGGGCCGCGGCGCTGCTCTCCCCCTGCGCCGCCGTAGGGCACGGGGCCACCAGCCGGGTGCTGCTCGGCTCCGCCGTGGCGGCGGGGGTCTCGGCTCACCCTTGGCGCTCTTGGGCAGCACCGCCGTGATGACACCGGACAGCACAAGGATACCGCACACCGTCCCCGCAAAGGCAAGGCGGCGGCGTCTGCGGCGCAGTTCTCTGCGGCTGCGGGCGGCGGCCCGGCGCTGCTCCTGCGTGGGGTGCGGCGCTGCGGTGGCGGCGCTGCCTGCTCCCGGTCGGGGACGGCCCAGTCCCCTTCCATGTGATAGCTTGTATTCGTGCGCGGACGGCGCGGTCCGCGGTCATTCGGGGTCGGCATAGGGATGCCCCCTTTCGTGGCTAAGGATTTGTAGGGGCGGGCATTGCCCGCCCGCCGGTTTCCGGTCAGCTCGGCGAGCAAGGCTCGCCCCCTGCGGGACAACAGTCCCGGGGCATTGTAAATCAGTATTGATTATAGCACAAAGCTTTTATAAATAACAGTAGGTGAGAGCAAGTTTTTGGCTCTTGCTAAATAGGAAACGGCATTGTATAATAGGAAAATAAATAAAAGCGCCGCCGTCTGCGGGGGTCGCTTACAATTTTGGGGTGTAATCATGGCAGAAGAGAAATTTTCCAACTTTTTGACGGATATTATCGATGCCGACCTCGCCGAGGGCAAGGTCGATGTCGTGCATCCCCGTTTCCCGCCGGAGCCGAACGGCTACCTGCATATCGGCTCCGCCAAGGCGATCTTCATCAACTACACGATCGCCAAGCACTACGGCGGCCTGTTCAACCTGCGGTTTGACGACACGAACCCCGCCCCGCGAGGGTGATGAGTATGTGCAGAGCATCCTGCAGGACCTGAAATGGCTGGGTGCCGAGCCAAACGGCGGCATCTTCTACGGCAGCGATTATTTTGAGCGCTGCTATGAGTACGCCGAGCAGCTCATCAAGGAGGGCAAGGCCTATGTCGATGACCTGACCCGCGAGCAGATGCAGGAGTACCGCGGCAACGACGCCGGCAAGCCCAGCCGCCCCAGCCCCTACCGCGACCGCACGCCGGAGGAAAACCTTGACCTGTTCCGCCGTATGCGCGCCGGTGAGTTTGCGGACGGCGAAAAAACGCTGCGCGCCAAGATCGACCTTGCCAGCCCGAACATGAATATGCGCGACCCGACCATCTACCGCATCAAGCATGTCGAGCATCACCGTCAGGGCGACAAGTGGTGCATCTACCCGATGTACGACTTTGCGCACCCCATTCAGGACGCCATCGAGGGCATCACCTTCAGCCTGTGCAGCCTTGAGTTTGAGAACCACCGCCCGCTGTATGAGGGGGTCATCACGAACCTGTTCGGCAAGGAGTTCCCGAAGCAGCGTGAGTTTGCCCGCCTGAACGTGACGAACACCGTCATGAGCAAGCGTTACCTGCGCGAGCTGGTCGAGAAGAACATCGTGGACGGCTGGGACGACCCCCCGTATGCCGACCCTGTCCGGCCTGCGCCGCCGCGGCTACACGCCGACGAGCATCTTCACCTTCGTGAAAGACGCCGGCATCTCCAAGGCGGACAACCTTGTGGATATGCGCCAGCTGGAGGCCGTGCTGCGTGCCGAGCTGGAGCTGAACGCCCAGCGCCGCGTGGCCGTGCTGGAGCCTGTCAAGCTGATCATCGACAACTACCCCGCCGACCAGTGCGAGTATTTTGATCTGCCCAACAACCCGAACCGCGATGCGAACGATACCACCACCCGCCCCGTGGCCTTTACCAGGGAGCTGTGGATCGAGAACAGCGACTTCTTTGAGGTACCGCCGCCGAAGTTCAAGCGCCTGACGCTTGGCAGCGAGGTCCGCCTGATGGGCGCGTATCTGGTCGCGCTGCACCGGCGTGGACAAGGACGAGAACGGCAGGGTCGTGGCCATCCACGCCGAGGCCGACCTGAGACCCGCAACGGCAACCCCGCCGATGGCCGCAAGGTGCGCGGCACGATCCACTGGGTCAGCTGCGCCCACTGCATCGAGGCTGAAGCCGAGCTGTACGACAAGCTGTTCACCGAGGCCAACATGAACGGCATCCCCGATGATGCCGACTTCAAGGATTATCTGAACCCCGACAGCGTCAAGTGCTGCAGGGTGCGAAGCTCGAGGAGAGCCTGAAGGACGCCAAGCCCGTTGACCGCTTCCAGTTCGTGCGCAACGGGTATTTTACCCCGGACAGCAAGCATGAGGGCGTGTACAACCGCATCGTCACACTGAAGGACAGCTTCAAGCTGTAATTTGCAAAAAATAACCCCCATCGGATGTTGCTCCGATGGGGGTTTTTTTGCTGTAGGGCGGCGTCCCCGACGCCCGCGGCAGGGTGAGGTCACCCCGCCCTGCGTATTGTTTGTAAAGGGGATGTAGGGCGGCCTGCCCTCAGGCTTGCCGCGGAGGGTCAAGACCCCTCCCTACAAAACTCATCCTTAAAGGGGCGGCAACGCGCAAGCCTGCGGGTAAGGACATCCGGCCCACAGGAATGCGGCGGCAATTTACGCGGCATCACCCTGCCTGCTTCTTCTCCCACTTTTCCGCGCACCGCTGCATCCCAGCCGCCCTTGACGTAGTACAGAATAAACAGCGCGGACGCGAGGGACCAGGTGATGGGATAGCTCATCTCCACCGTGGCGATCTCGTGGCGGATGGGCACGGCGATGAACAGCCAGAGCATCCGCAGGCCGCAGACGAAGAACACCGTGATCAGCGTCGGCACCCGCACATCGCCGCAGCCGCGCAGCGCACCGGCCAGCACCTCAATACTGATATAGGTGATGTAGACCGGCGTCAGAACGTGCATCATCCCACGCCCACCGCAACGACCGCATCGTCCTGACTGAACAGCCGGAACAGCGGCTCGGCCGCGTTGTAGAATACCGCGCTGATGACCAGCGTGACGCCCGCCGCCATCGCCATGCAGACCCGCACGCCGTTGCGCACGCGGTCGTACTGCCGTGCACCGAAGTTCTGCCCGCAAAGGTCGTGATCGCAATGCCCAGCGAGTTGATCGTCATCCAGAACAAAAAGTCGATCTTGCCGTAGACGCCCCACGCCGCAATCGTGCTGGTGCCGAAGCTGTTCATGCTGCTCTGGATGAACATATTGCTGATGTTGTACATGGCGCTCTGGGCCGCCGCCGGGATGCCGATCATGCAGATGGCGGCCAGCACCTCGGTGTGCAGGCGCAGCTTTTCCGCCCGGATATGCCATGGCGTGCCCTCGGACCCGGCGATGCAGCGCAGCGTCAGCACCGCGCTGGCGACCTGACTTACCACAGTGGCCAGCGCCGCGCCCATGACGCCCCAGCCGAACACCGCGATGAACACGACGTCCAGCACAATGTTGACGAGCGACGCCGCGATCAAGAAAGTACAGCGGACGCTTGAATCGCCGATGGCACGCAGGATATTGGTGCCCATGTTGTAGAGCATCTGGGGGATCATGCCAAGGGAATAGATGCGCAGATACAGCGCCGCATCCGCAAGGATCTCCTCCGGGGTGCCCATCAGGCGCATCATCGGCGTGGCGCTTGCAAAGCCAAGCACCGTCAGCAGCGCGCCCAGCCCCACGCTGAGCACCAGCGCCGTGTGTACCTGGCGGTCCACAGCCCGGGGTCATGCGCGCCCGAAGCTTTGGGCAATGACAACGCCCGCGCCGCTGCACAGGCCGACAAACAGCCCCACCAGCAAATTGACGAAGGCGCCCTGTGGCCCCCACCGCTGCCAGCGCCCGGTGCCCACAAAGTTGCCCACGATGAGGGTATCGGCGGTGTTGTACAGCTGCTGGAACAGCGTGCCGAACCAGATCGGCAAAAAGAAGAGCAGCAGCTGCCTGGGGATGCTGCCGGTCAGAATATCCGTCTGTTTTAGACTTCTCATAGCACACTCACTTTCTCACACTTTCCCTATTCTATGCTATTTCCCCGCACAATGTAACCCCGCCCCGCCGGGGGCACGGTTTTGTGTGAATTTGCAACAATTCAGGCAATATACATGCGATTTTATGCGAGAATTTTGCCGCGCCGTGCAGCTTTTTTGCGCAAAAGCAACGGCACAGCGTTGTGCCGTGCCGCAATTTGTTATTTTGCCCAACAAAGTCTGTGGATTACGGCTAATTTCGCGCATTTTTGCATTGTTTTGCCGCAACGATTGAAAAAAGTAAATACCATGGTAAACTAGAAGTAAGACAATTAGGGGTGGAGTGCCCCAAAAATGAATTGTGGAGGAATTATCATGTTCGAAAAAATTCGCAAAATGAAGAACAAGAAGGGCTTCACGCTGGTGGAGCTGATCGTCGTTCTGGTAATCCTGGCCATTCTGGCCGCCCTGCTCATTCCCGCTCTGACCGGATATATTGACAAGGCAAACAAGGAGAAGGTCATTGTTGAGGCTCGTATGGTGGTTATGGCTGCGCAGACCGAGGCATCTTCCCTGTACGGCAAGGCTGGCGCAGGCAAGGATCTGTCTGCAGCAACATCTGATTCCTTGGACGCTGCGGCTGCTGAAGCTATCAAACTGGCCGAAATGAGCGGCAAGGAAGTTGGCGCGACTGCTACCCTGACTAAGGAGGGTAAGGTAAACAAGGCTATTTATTCTAATAAGCTTTATACCGTTGTATACGAGAATAATAGCTATAGTGTATATGATTATGACGGCGATGATACAGATAAAATGCAGCTCTCAATGCATTTACCCTTTACGGTTGGCGATGTATCCGGTAAAGCTGTTATCGATTCTACCCCTAACACCTAACTCTAAGGTTAACTCGATTTTCTCTCCCGCTACCGTATCCGGTAGCGGGATTTTTACACCTCTCAAGCCTTCCCCCTTGGGGGAAGGTGGCCCGCAGGGCCGGATGAGGGGAAGTTTTCCCAGCCTCCCTCTGCCCAAATTACGGCTTGCATACACCCGTAACAGCACATAACCTGCTGTGTTTTCGCCGCACGGTTGACAAAGTATGACACCTATTATAAAATAACGATACATAACCCGTCCGCTGAAAAATCCCGCGGAAAAACGGAGGAAATAGTGTGTTCGCAAAAGTAAAAAACAAAAAGGTTTTACGCTTGTTGAGCTGATTGTGGTATTGGTCATTCTGGCCATACTGGCTGCCCTGTTGGTTCCGGCGCTGACAGGGTACATCGACAAGGCAAAAAGAGAAAAAGATTGTTGCCGAGACCCGCATGGTCGTTATGGCTGTCCAGACGGTGGCGTCCGAAGCGTATGGTCAGATTGGCGCTGGCAATGATTTATCGGATATCCTCCCTGACCATTGGACATCTGCCTTGGTGTAGATGGAAAATACATCGCCGAAATCAAGAAATTGCCGAGGTATTTGATTCCAATCCAAAGGCAACCTTTCATGCGGAAATCAACTGGGATGCCCATATAAAGACCGTGCAATACGCAACGGCACTTATACCTGTACCTATACTGCAGACAGCGAGGCAAGCGGTACTGGGAGCTATAAAGTCCAAAAGAGCAGCACGCCTTTGAATAATTGTGTTCATATTTATGAAAATACCCACTAAACCCGCACTATCTTTCCCCGCCACCCTTACCCGGTGGCGGGATTAAAGTGCCAGCCACCGCCGCCGCAATTCCTGCGCGGCGGCGGTGGTTTTTCTTTGCGTTTAAGGGGGGTTCTATGCTATAATGCCCTGTAAAGCGAGTGATTTCATGTCGATCATATGGGAGCCGTGCGCTGCGGTCGGGTGCTGCGGGTGCTGGGGGACAGCCCCTGCCCTGCCGTGCCGGAAACCGTGGAGGGTCTGCCTGTCACCGAGATCGGGCCGTACTGCTTTGCGGACAGGCCGGTCAGGCCCGGGGCCCGGCGCACCGGGGACGACACGCATGAGATCACCGGCAATTTTGTGGAGGCGGTCACCCTGCCCGACACGGTGCGCACCCTGCACAGCGCGGCGTTTTACAACTGCCGCCGCCTGCGCCGCCTCAGCCTTGGGGCCGGAGTCGAGGGCTGGGCAGCGACCTGTTCACGAACTGCCGCAGCCTTGCGCGGCTGTGCTTGCGCGCCGCACCCGATGCCCCCCACCGGCCTGAAAAGCTGCTGGGGGCCGTCAGCGCAGACATTACGGTGGAATTGGACGGTGCGCAGCTGTTTTACCCCGAGTATTCGGAGTTTCTGGACGAGAACACGCCCGCGCATATCTTCAACCATAACATTGAGGGCGAGGGCTACCGGATGCGGCAATGCTTTTACGGCGGCCGGTGCGGTGGACTACGCCGCGTTCGATGCGTCCTTTGCGCAGGCCTGTGTCGGCGAGGGCGAGGGTGCGCTCTGCCGGCTGGCGCTGGGGCGGCTGGTGCTGCCGTTTGCGTTGGGCGGGCAGGCCCGCGCCGACTATGAATTTTACCTGCGTGCCCACCCGGCGGCCGCGTTCCGCCTTGCCATCGACACCGGGACGAGGCCGCCCCTGCGGCTGCTGCTGGTCGGCTAGGGCTGCCCACTGCCGAGGCCGCCGCCTACTGCGCCCCGCGCCGGTTGGAGCGCCGGGGCCGCGATTTTGTTGGGCGCGCCAAACGAGCGAGGCAAAAAATCATACAGCTTTGATGACCTGTAGCGCCGTTGTGGGGTCGGCGGGGTGGGGCACCACGCCCTACGCACGGATTTGATGTGGGGTTGTAGGGCGGCCAGCCCCTGGCCGCCGCGGCCGTTTGCGGCGGCAGGGGAAGTGCCCGGAGGATGAATTCCTCCTTTGCCGGATTGACCGGCAAAAGGATTTTGCGGAAGCTGCGGGCCGGGCATGCCCGGCCTACAGGGCGGCGATGGTGAAACGGGATTTTGCGGTAAGCTTCGGCGGGGTGAGGGCACCCGCCCTACGCACGGTTTTTTGATGCGGTCGACGGGGCGGCCAGCCTCTGGCCGCCGCGGCCGTTTGCGGCGGCGGAAGTGCTGGTTGGAGGGATGAATCCCTCCCTACGGATTGATTGTAAAAGGGATATGGCGGTAAGTTGCGGGTAAGGCTGATGCCCAAACCGCCTACAGGGCGGCGATGGGAAACGGGATTTTGCGGTAAGCGGCGGCGAATATTAGCAAACCTCACATTCAGCAGTGAAAGAAGGTGTCTTAATGTCCGGCACATCCAGACCCAGACCGAGTGGGAAGACCATGGCACGGCGGGTGATGGAACAGCTGCGGGGTGAGCTGTATCTGGACCAGCGCTACCTGACTGCAGCCCTGGGCCCTGCCCCCGCCCCCGCTGCCCCCGCAGCAGGGCGGCGGCAGTTTGCCGCGGACGGCGGGCGGCTGTGCTATCCGCCCGCATGGCTGCTGGACACCTATCGCAGGAACCGGCGGTACCTGCCCCGGGCCTACCTGCACAGCCTGTTCCACTGCATCTTCCGGCATCTCTGGCTGCGGGATAAGCGCGACCGCGACCTGTGGGCCTGGCCTGCGATATTGCGGTGGAAAGCACGCTGGACACCCTGAACACTCCCGCCGCGAAGCGCCCCGTCGGCTGGGTGCGGCAGCAGGCCTATGCGCAGCTGCAGCGCGCAATGCCGGTTTTTGGCCGCCGGGCCGATCTACCGCGTGCTGGCAAAAACCGATGCTGACACCCTGAACAAGTGGCAGCGGAATTTTATACCGACAGCCACCGCCTGTGGCCTGCCGACCCCGACAGCCCCGAAGCCCAGATGCAGGGCAGGCAGTGGGAGGATCTGGGCCGCCAGACAGAGCTAAAGCATGGAGGAAAGTGGCCGGCGCGCCGGGCAGGACACTGCCGCGCAAGCCCTGCAGGCGCAGGTGCAGGCCGGGCCGCAGCCGCCGCACCTACAAGGATTTTTTTGCGCAGGTTCGCTGTCTGGCATGAGGAACCCCATCTCGACCCCGAAGAATTCGACCTGGGCTTTATACAGCTACGGCCTGCGCACCTACGGCAACCTGCCGCTGATAGAACCGCTGGAAAGCCGCGAGGTGAAGAAAATCCGCGACTTTGTCATTGTGCTGGACACCAGCGAATCCACCGCCGGTGAGCTGGTGAAGTCCTTCCTGAAAGAGACCTTTGCCCTGCTGACCAGTCAGGACAGCTTTTTCCGCAAATGCCGCATCCTTGTCATGCAGGCCGACAACGCCGTGCGCGAGGAAACATGGCTGACCGATCTGGACGCACTGGACCGCTACACCGCCCGTTTTACGCTGCACGGGGGCGGCGGCACCGACTTCCGCCCCGCGTTTGCCCGCATTGCCGAACTTCGGAGCAAGGTGTAGCTCCGTGACCTGCAGGGCGTCTTGTATTTTACCGACGGCAAGGGCATCTACCCCGGCCAAGCGCCCACCGTTTGAGGTTGCTTTTCTGTTTTTGGAGGACGGCACCCTGCCGCCGGAAGTGCCCCCCTGGGCCATGCGCCTGATTTTGCAGCCTGAGGAGTTTAGCCCCCGACACCGACCCGAAAGGACGATGAACTATGGATATTCAACGCGCGAAAGAGGAAATCAAACGCGCCGTGCAGGCGTATCTGGCAGCGGATGACATCGGCCGCCCGCTGATACCGCCCGTGCGGCAGCGCCCTATACTGCTGATGGGCCCGCCGGGTGTCGGCAAGACCCAGATCATGGAGCAGATCGCGCAGGAGTGCGATATTGCGCTGGTGGCTTACACCATCACCCACCACACGCGGCAGAGCGCTGTCGGCCTGCCCTTTATCCGGGAGCGGAATTTCGGCGGCAAGACCCGCAGCGTGACCGAGTACACGATGAGCGAGATCATCGCCAGCGTGTACGCCGCTATGGAGCGCACCGGCAAGCAGAACGGCATTTTGTTTATTGATGAGATCAACTGCGTCAGTGAGACGCTGGCCCCACGATGCTGCAGTTTGCAGTGCAAGACCTTCGGCAATCAGGCCGTGCCGAGGGTGGATCATCGTGGCCGCCGGCAACCCGCCGGAGTACAACAAAAGCGTGCGGGAGTTCGACCTGGTCACGCTGGACCGCGTGCGGCGCATCGACATTGAGCCGAAGCTGAGCGTCTGGCAGGAGTACGCCCGCGCCCACCGCCTGCACCCCGCCGTGACCGCCTATCTGGAACTGCGCCCCAGCACTTTTATAAAATCGAGAACGATGTGGACGGCGTGCAGTTCGTCACCGCGCGCGGCTGGGAGGACTTTCTGCCTTTTTGCAGGCCGCCGACAACTGGGGCTGCCGGTGGACGAGGGCGTCATCGCCCAATACCTGCGCCACCCGAGGTATGCGCGGGATTTTGCCGCCTACTGGGTGCTGTACCGCAAGTATCATCAGGACTACGGTGTCGAGGATATTTTGCAGGGCAAGCCCGTTTGACGCGGTGGTGGAGCGCGCGATCAACGCCGGCTTCGACGAGCGCATCAGTCTGGTCAGCCTGCTGCTGGCGGGCCTGAACACCCGCTTTGCCGCCGCGCGCGCCGCATTGGCGCTGTGACCGACGCCTGCTACCAGCAATTGCGCAGTTTTAAGCGGGCGCTGAACCAGCAGGCCGAGGCCGGACCCTGCCGCCCTGTTTGCCGAGCAGTGCGACCGCTACCGCGAGCGGTTGGAGGAGGCCGACAAAAGTGCCGGCAGCCTGCTGCCCGATGAGGCCGCCGCCCGCATCCGCACCGCCGCCCTGCTGACAGCGTGGGGCCGCCAGCTTGACAACGGGCTGGACCCGGACGATGCGTTCGACACGGTGCGCAGCGGCTTCAACAGTCAGGTGCAGCGCCGCGAGGAGGACGCTGTTCCGCCGCCGCGAACGCGCTGGAATTTGCCTTTGACTTTATGGAGCAGGCGTTCGAGGACGGGCAGGAGATGGTCGTTTTGTCAACGAGCTGGCCCTTGGCCCCGACTCGGCCCCGTTTTTGGCCGAGAACGAGTGCGAGCGCTTTGAGCAGTACAGCCAAAAAGCTGCTTTTGCAGGGCGGCGAGGACGAGCTGCTGGCGCTGCAGCGGGACGATGTACGCGCCGGGGAACATTCGGCGGAGTTTTGACATTTCCGACGCCTGGAGGCCGGCATGCCCGGCCCGCGCGTGAAAGGCAAGCGTTCGTCCGGAGCATTGCGGGCCGCACATGTGCGGCCCCTACAAAGCGGCAGCTTATTGGCTGTTTAAAAGCCGCGGATAACCGCCGCCGTCAGGTCCTGCGGGCGGATATGGAATCCGCCCCTACGGAGTAGTTGTAGGCGGCATTTAAAAAAGTATTACTTTTTCGTTATATTCTTTACTCCATTCTTTGTTATAATAACTGGTAATCCGGTTGAACACTGGGGCGGGGCATCGAGGACGCCGTGCATCCCTTGACAGTATTCAGAGGGGGTCATATTATGAAAGCAGTTATCACCGTTATCGGCCGGGACACCGTGGGTGTTGTCGCCAAGGTCAGCGCGGTCTGCGCCGAACTGAACATCAACATCGAGGATGTCTCCCAGTCCATCATGCAGGATATGTTCTGCATGATCATGCTGGTGGACATGAGCCCACTGCAACGTAGACCACGTTGCCATGCGGGACCGCTTTACCGCCCTGGGCAAGGAGATGAAGATGCAGGTCACCGTGACCCGTCAGGAAGTCTTTGACGCCATGCACACCATTTGACGGGGCTGCGCTGGGAGATGGATCATCAACAGCCGCGACATTATGGAAACGATCGAGATGCTCACCGCCGAAAACCTCGATGTCCGCACCGTGACCATGGGCATCAGCCTGCTGGACTGCATCGACCCGGACCCCTGACAAGGCGTGCGAGAAGATCTACAACAAGATCACCCGCCTGGCGGGCAAGCCTTGTTCCACCGTGGACGGCATCAGCAGGAGTACGGCATCCCCATCGTCAACAAGCGTATCAGCGTTACGCCCATTGCCATGCTGCTGGGCGCCGCCCCGATGCCGACCCTGTGCAGTACGCCAAAACGCTGGACCGCGCAGCCAAGGCCGTGGGGTCAACTTCATCGGCGGCTTCGGCGCGCTGGTGCATAAGGGCTTTTCTGCGGGCGACAAGCGGCTGATCGCCGCCGATTCCCGCGCTTTGGCCGAGACCGATATTGTATGTTCCAGCGTCAATATCGGCTCCACCAAGTCCGGCATCAACATGGATGCCGTCAAACTGATGGGCGAGGTCGTGCGCGAGACCGCCGAGCTGACGAAGGACAACATGTGCATGGGCGATGCCAAGCTCGTCGTGTTCTGCAACGCGCCCGAGGACAACCCGTTCATGGCGGGCGCGTTCCACGGCGCGGGCGAGCCGGACTGTGAGATCCACGTCGGCGTCTCCGGCCCCGGTGCGGTGCGCGCCGCGCTGGCCAAGCTGCCGAAGGACGCCCCGATGGACGAGGTGGCCGAGCTGGTCAAGCGCACCGCCTTCAAGATCACCCGTCTGGGCCAGCTGGTGGCCAACCTTGCCAGTGAGCGGCTGGGTGTGCCGGCCGGTATTATCGACCTGTCGCTGGCCCCACGCCCGGCCATCGGCGACAGCGTGGCGAACATTCTGGAGGAGATGGGTCTGGAGAGCTGCGGCTGCTGCGGCACCACGGCCTGTCTGGCCCTGCTGAACGATGCCGTCAAGAAGGGCGGCGTCATGGCGTCCAACCATGTAGGCGGCCTGTCCGGCGCGTTCATCCCCGTGTCCGGAGGATGACGGCATGATCAACGCCGCCAACTGCGGCAGCCTGACACTGGAAAAGCTTGAGGCAATGACAGCGGTCTGCTCGGTCGGCATCGACATGGTGGTCATCCCCGGTGATACCTCCGCCGAGGTCATCAGCGGCCTGATCGCGGACGAGGCCGCCATCGGCATGGTGAACAGCAAGACCACTGCTGTGCGCGTTATCCCCGCCATCGGCCACAAAGCCGGCGACGTGCTGGACTTCGGCGGTCTGCTGGGTCACGCGCCCATCATGCCGATCAGCCAGTACAGCCCTGCCGTCATGATCCACCGCGGCGGCCGCATCCCCGCCCCGATGCAGGCGCTGAAGAACTAATTGCAATACAAACACCGCCCCATGCCGGGATTGGCATGGGCGGTGCTTTTTGTGTACTCGGAGGGGGCAACTCCCTACAAAATGTCGTTCACGGTAAACAGGAGCGGTCTTGACCGCTCAGGGAATTCCGGCTGCCGCAGGGTGCCGCAGGACGCGCGTTCCGTTCACGGCATACTGTAGGGGCGGCATATATGTGCCGCCCGGCAACATTGCGGCAGACGCCCGTTCAAAATCCACCGCCCGTTTCAGCCGCAATCTTCAATGCCCAGCCGTTCTACCAGCCCGCCGTCGTCCCTTCGTCCAGCTCGCGTTCCAGCTGCGCTTTAAAGGCCGCCTTGTCCAACTGCAATGTCAAAGGTAATCCGCCCGCGCGGCAAAATTTCCCCGCACCCAACTGATAATTTTGTACCGCTCAGCGTTAATTTTCTGCAGTACGGCCATAGCTTCCCCAGCGGTGTTGACAAACTCGTCGGCGGTGCGGGCGTCGTTCAGGGGCTTTGCGCGCGGGGCATCGGCAAAGTCCGCCGCGAACCACGCTTTCAGCTGGCGCGCCGTCCCCTGCGCCTGCGTTCTTGTTCGTAGGCTTTGTAGTCGGCTGTGTCTGGCACCTCGATGCCGTATTCCGCCACCGCACGGTCGACAATGCGGTCGCACTGCCACTGTGTACACGGCGCGCGCCCAAACCGCAACGCCCAACACCGCCGCAAAGACACACCCCCTGCAAGGATCTTCTTCATATGCGCTTCGCTCCCTTCTGCCTGTACAACGCAACTGCCCGGTTTTGTGTGACAGGATTTTATTGCTTTCTCTCTTTTTACCAAAAAACAAAGGGCGTTTTGTCAAAAACAGACAAACGCCCTTTGCTCGTTTATATTCTCTGCCACACGCTGTAATTCTTCACGTAACACATTTCCTACCACCGTACACGCAACACCATCTTGCTCCCAAAAAGATAATAAGTTGTCAGACCGTCAAAGTTTGAACTTGTCCACAACGTTGCGGGCTTGTCGTTGACGGTTGTTTCAGTGTAGACCGTGTGTTCGTTGTCCATGATCTCCTCCGACACCAACTGGTCCGATGGCATAGCAACTCACGATGTAATTCTGCCCATTTTCGGCATCGTACCCATGGAAAAACATTTCCGGCGTGTCGATATACCACACCTCGTCAGTACAATATTACGGCGGCGTAAAGCGGTCAGTGAACCCCTCGGCAAAGCTGTCAGCGTTATCGCCATCCGTCTCATAAGTCAGGTGCATTTCGGTCAGCAGCCATTGTATAACGGCTGTGTAAAATTGCGTGGCGCAGTTCGGCGTTTGCGGCAAAAACGCCCGCATAAAGCAGCGCTGTCACCAACAAAAACCATCACCAGCCGCTTGCGCATGGCTGTACCGTGCCTGTCTGCCTTTTAGGGCGGCGTAAAAAGCGCGACATGTATAAAACTTCCGTTTCAGTTCCGCCGGGGATGGTGTCTGCGCTAGTTCATGGTCGATCTGCCATTTCCAGAGCCGCGTGATTTTTTGTTTCATTTGTTTCCATCGTGCAGTTCCTTCCCCAAGGTCCGCCCCCCAAGGCGCACGCCAGTGCTTTCCGTTAAACACAGCGCTGACGCGATTTCACTGTTCGTATAGCCAAGCGCCTTCAACTGCAATGGTGCTAATTGGCGCAAGTTTTTCCAGCAGTGCTGTCAACTGCGCAGCGCTCTCCGCGTCAATGACGCGTCCTCCGGCAGCGGGCATTATCCGCAACCAAGTGCTGTATCTTCTTCGCCTTGAACTGCGCACGCAGCAGGTCAATTGCAGCTTTTTTGGCGCAGATGGCAAAGATACGCCGCCATTTTATATGCATCATCGATAGACCCGTGTAAAATTTTTTCGCCAGCTGCAAGAAAACCTCCTGCAACCATCCTCAGCGCTGTCCTGCACACCTTGTACGCCGATATACCCCGCAACGCTCATAGTTGGTAAACGGCTCTTCGTCAGGCTGCCGCAGATAAAGCCCCAGCAGCACCTTCCCTTTATGTCGATTATACGTCCTGTTGCTTTTTGCCAAGACGCACCAAAACAAGGGCATGTGTACCGACAGGGACGCCCTACAAAAGGATATGGATGAATTTGCGATAACGGGGGGATGTGCTTAACTTTCCGTTATCCGCACATCTCCCACACAAAAAGATCATCCAGTCTTGTTTTTAAAAGGTTTTGCTGCTGCTGCCATCATCAGCGGCATCAACTGGGGCATTACGGCATCCAACGCCGTGGGCTGGCTGCTGGGCGGCAGTAAGCTGGCTGTCCCGCACAGTGTTCAAAGCGGCACTCTGCCTTATTTTTGTTTCGCGCCTGACCCCAAAGCTGCTGAATAACACAAAAAGCGGGTGCCGCACAGCACCCTTTATTTATATGATCCGCTGTATCCAGCTTGGCCGGGTGTTCATGCCCCGCTCAGCACAATGCCGATGCAGAGGTTGCCGATCGACCCGCCTGCCGAGAAGAACGGCAGCGTCACGCCGATGACCGGCAGCACCTGTAAAATTCATCCCAAAGATTGATAACGCACTGCAAAACAGCGCCGCAAAGATGCCTACACAGATATTGCAGCCCAGCGCATCGGGGGCAGCGCAGCCGGTCTGCAGCGTGCGCGGGCAGAGCGCCAGCAGCAGCACCAGCACCGCCGCCGCGCCGGCAAAGCCCAGCACATTGGCAAGATACGGAGAAAATCGTTCCATGCGTTCCAAGATATGCTCGCCGAGAAAGCCCCTGCCCGTCAGCCCGCCGGTGCCAATGGCCGACCCTTGTTCTGCTGGTAGGTGATGCCGCCAGCGCGGGATCGTCCGGCGTCTGCACCGCCAGAATGGAACTGGTAACCCTTTAAAGCCCGGGGCGTAGCGCGCCAGCAGCGCCGCACCGCCCACGATGCCCGCCGCCAGCCCGCCGGCCGCCAGCCAGTGGACAGCCCGCCCGCATACAGCATAATAAACCCGATGCCCAGAAATACCCAGCGCCGTGCCGTCATCCCCCTGTATGTGGATGGCGCAACGGGCGGCAAGTATGTGCAACAGCACAAACAGGTTGGGCTGCCCGCGCACCCTGCTCAAATGCAGCGCCAGCGTCAGGATATATTTTCGCCAGCTCGGCGGGCTGAAATCGCCGCCCACACGGTACCAGCTGTAGTTGGAGGTGCCGCCCGCGTCGTAATGATCGTCAACGGTGTTGACAATTGCAGAAAATTTTAGCAAGCCAGCCCCACGCCACCACGCCATGCGCGAGTAAGGCCGTATTATAATAGTCTGCCGTGGAAAAGACGGCGGCAAGCATCATCCCAGCAGGCTGGCAATAAAAGCTGGACCGAGGCCTTTTTGTTGGAGCCAAGCTGCGTCTGGCCGATGGACATCAGCACCACAACGCTGAGCAAGCAGGCCGCACAGAGCAGCAGCATAAACAGATCTACCGGCGCAGATACCGGCGTATAAGCGGATACATAGGCGCAGCCTCCCATCCCCATGCAGATACTTTGTAACTGTAAGTATTTATGCCGCATCGGGCGGTCTTGCCAAGTTACAGATTAAATTTTACAAATCAGGATTTCTGCCAGTGCGGCCATCGCGGGGACAGGGCTTGCATTGCAGGAATTTGTGACCCATTCCGGGAGGAAACCGTTGGCCGGCCGCGGGACACTGCCCCGGGCGCGTGATCGCGTGTCACCGGCGGGCTGGGCGCGGGCAAAACCGCGTTCTGTCCAGGGCATTGCCGAGGGGGGGCTGCACCGACCCGGTGTCCAGCCCGACGTTTGCCATCGTGAACTATTACCGCGCCCGCTGGCACCGCGCATTTTGATTTATACCGCATCCACACCGAGGGTGACTTGGCCGCCGCCGGATTCTACGACTACCTCGACATGGGGGTCGTTGTCGCCTGCGAGTGGAGCGAGAACTGCGCCGAGCTGCCGAAAATCCATCGCATCCCTGAACGGGTGGACGAAACGACGCGGAAGATCACGATTGGAAAAGGTCTTTTCGATGACCTGGGGTTGCTGCCCGCACGGCTGCGGCGGCATGAGGGCATGCCGCCCATATCCACACCTTTTCGATGTAGGGCGGGGTGCCTCACCCCGCCGGGACCGACGTAACCCATTTTACAGGCAATTACACTCGTTGACGGGCGGGCCTTTTCCAGTCCCGCGCTGAAGCGCCTCCGGCGGTTTGACGCGCCTGCGGGCAGCCCTGAGGGGAAGGCTCTATACTCTATTACATTTTTAAACAGGTGATCCAATGAATATCCTGGCTGTAGATACCGCACGCAAGTCCAGCGGCCGTGGCCGTTTGCGGGACGACACCCTGCTGTACGAGACCCAGTGCAACAACGGCCTGACCCACAGCGAGACGCTGCTGCCGATGATCGACACCGCGCTGCGTGCCTGCGGCTGACGATGGAGGACATCGACCTGCTGGGCGTGACCAGCGGCCCCGGCAGCTTTACCGGGCTGCGCATCGGGCTTGGCGGTGGTCAAGGGGCTGGCCCTGCCGCGTCAGCTGCCCTGCGCGGGCGTTTCCACCATGGCCGCGCTGGCCTATGGCCTGGCGGGCGCAGGGACGGTCATCGGTGCGCAGGACGCCCGCTGCGGGCAGGTGTACTGGGGCGCTTTTGACCTGGCCAACCCACACCCGCCTGACCGAGGACGCCGCCGCCCCGGTCGCAAGTTTGGAAAAATTTTGTCCAAACTGTAAAAAACCGCTCTTTTTTTGTTGGCGATGGCGCAACTTTGTGTTACAATAGTTATAAAGCAGGTCTGCGGGGTCGCAGCCTGTCCGCCCGCCCTGCAGGTTTTGCGGGGCGCCGGGCGTGGCGCTCGCCGCCAAAGCCATGGGAGGAAGCCGGGGCCTGCGTGCCGCCTGCTGCCCTGCTGCCGGACTACCACCGGCTGAGTCAGGCCGAGCGTGAGCGCGCGGAACGGGAAAAACAACAAACAGGGGACTAACTTCCCAATGAAATTTGACAAACCGATTGCACTGGCTGCCGACCACGGCGGCTATGAGCTGAAAGAAGCTATCAAAGCCATCTGGATGAGCTGGGCGTTGCCTGCACCGACTTTGGCACCGACTCCACCGCCAGCGTGGACTACCCGGACTATGCCGCCAAGGGGCTGCAAGGCCGTGCTGGACGGCAGCTGTGCGCTGGCGATCCTCTGCTGCGGCACCGGCGTGGGCATCTCGATGTGTGCCAACAAGATGAAGGGCATCCGCGCATGCTGCTGCAGCGATACCTTCAGCGCAGGAGTTGACCCGCCGCCACAACAATGCCAACGCCCTGTGCATGGGCGGCCGCGTTGGTGGGCGCAGGCCTGGCCGCCAGATCGTGGACGCCTTTCCTGAACGCTGAGTTTGAAGGGGTGGCCGCCACCAGAAGCGCATCGACAAGATGATGGCGCTGGAGAACCTCTAAGTTTCACATTGCCTGCCCTGCAGGC
>VOFG01002199.1_pt1 | contig 20866 bp, 28 predicted proteins | sample 5384171 | NCBI WGS metagenome assembly VOFG01 (sample SAMN12384726, study PRJNA508395) | human gut metagenome | isolation source: healthy gut F | host: Homo sapiens
GTTTCCACTGTCAGATTGCCGTTATACCTGTGCACAGCAGTTTCGACGGAAACAAGGCCGATGCCCTGTCCGTCATGTTTGGTGGAGTGCAGAACGCGGCCCTGCTTTTTTTCAGCACGCCATCGTAGCGGTTTTCCACCATTAAGCCCATCATGGCCGGACTGAGCATCCGGGCCAGCACCTTGACCTGCCGTTCTTCCGGCGGCAGCTTCTGGCTGGCATGGAGCGCATTTTCCAGCAGATTGCCAAGAATGGTGCACAGATCGGCTTCCGGCAGGGGCAGGAATCTGGGCAGTTCCAGTTTCCATTCCACCGGAATGCCCTGTCTCCGGGCCTCATAGTCGTAGTGGCCGGCAAGCGCATCCACCGCAGCGTTGGCACACAGGGTGGGCCGGGCATCGCTGAGCTCGCTCTCGTACTGGCTCAGGTAGCTTTTCAGTTCGTCCAGCCGCCCGGCCTCGGTCAGGCCGGAGATCACATGCAGGTGCTGGCGGAAATCGTGCCGCAGGTGGCGGGTCTGTTCCAGATAGCTGCGCAGCTCCATATAACGGCGGGACTCCACAGCCAGCAACTGGTTTTCACGATCCAGCTGAGAACTGCGAGTATATTCCTTTGCCACGTGGTACATCTCGTACAGCAGCAGAAAGATGCCCAGCAGTGAGATGCTCACCGCCAGCACTGCAATGATGCGGATGCGGTTCATCAGGACGATACCGATTTCCTTCGGCATGCAGAACACCAGAAACGCCGCGTACAGCGCCGGCAGCGGCCATGCCGACTCCCAGAACGCTTCGCCGTGGTACTCCTGCAGCAGCCACCGGCTCCAGCGCACTGCTGTAAAGCGGAAGATGGTGCTGAGTATCACCGAGAGGGTCAGGCAGATGACCGAGGTGCTGGGCAGAAACACCGGCAGTGCATTGTCCAGCTCGGCTTCTGCGTTCAGCACGACGGCAAGCAGGGTGCACACAGACATCATCACTGCCGACACCGAGAACAGAAACATGGTCTGACTGATCGATACTTCCCGGTCGGTGCGCCAGCGCAAGAGCCAGAAGCTGATGATGAGCAGCGGGATGAGCAGGAAGTTCGTTTCTATGTCCAGCATGCTGCACACCGCTGCGCCAGCCAGACTCATCAGTGTGATCACCGATGCACCGATGGCATAGGTTTTACGCGGTGCACGCAGGTGCTCCTGCAGCGAGGCAAGGCAGAGGTATTCTGCCGGATACATCATTGCAAATTCCAGAAAAAACGTCCAAACAATGCAAAATTCACAAGCATTCCTCCTCTCCGGGCTCACATCTGCCGCTGCATATTGCGGAACTGATACTGCGTAAACTGTGCCAGCAGGCTTTTTTTATCCTTCTGCCGCACTGGCAGGCGGGCTCCATCCAGCATTTCAATGCATTCACCGTCGAACCGCAGCACCTTGGACATGTTGATGATGACTCCTCGGTTGCACACCAGAAAATCCGGCTGGGTCATCAGTTGTTCCTGCACCTGTGCAAAGTTTGCCGCAGCGCGGCACTCGCCGTCATCGGTAACGACCTTTACAAAATGGTTCTGTGCCATGGCATAGTGGATCTTTTTCAGCGGCAGATGCACGGTCTGGCGGGCAATGCGCACCTCCAGCTCCGGCTGCTGCCGCCCCAGCACCCGCCGCAGCTCCCCTGCCAGATGGTCAAACTTTTCTTCTTTATACGGTTTGAGCAGGTAGTCGAACGGATGCACCGGAAAGGCATCCCATACATACTCCGGCGAGGATGTCACAAACACGATGAGCAGCTCCGGATCTGCGGCGCGCAGCTGCCGCGCCGTCTCGATGCCGTTTGTGCCTTCCATGCAGATATCCAGAAACACCACCTGATATCCCTCGCCCGGAAATTCCTTCAAAAAATCGTCTCCGCACACAAACCGCTTGCAAAGGATCTCTTCCTCGCCAAATGCCTTTTTCAGCAGCTGTTCCAGCCGCTCGGCATCCGGTTTCTGATCTTCCACGATCGCTGTCCGCAGCTTCATTGCTGCACCCCTGTTCCTTCCACGTCCTGATGCTTATATTATAGCACAGCTTCCGCATTCTGTGGCCAGTGATTCGCGCACACAAAACAGGGCGATTCACGCAGGATACAGGGAAAAAACAGGCAGTACACCGTCGCAGGAAGTGCTGATTTTTTTGTTCAGACCATTGACACTCGTTAGCAGGTTTGCGTAAGCTGTGTTCCCTTATATGGCGCGGTCTTTCGTTTTGTTTGCAGATTCAGATGAACCGCAACGATTCTTAACAGGAACCGAATGCTTTTGCCAAGGAAAGTTGGTCGCAAAGAAAAAAGACTTTGTGCTATACTGTGTTAAAAATCATTGCAAAGGTGGGAATGTCATGACCCCTGCAAGAAAGCTGTATCTGGATAACATCCGCTGGATGACAGTGGTTTTAGTGGTGATCTACCATGTGGTCTATATGTTCAATGGCGTGCAGCCTTTTGGTGTGATTGGCCCCTTCCGGGAGCATCAGTTACAGGATTGCTTTCAATATCTGGTCTACCCTTGGTTCATGGCATTGCTGTTTGTTGTGTCGGGGATGAGCGCACGGTACTATCTGCAAAGCCATACCACAAAACAATTTGTGAAAGATAAAACCCGCAAGCTGCTGGTTCCGTCCACGATTGGCTTGTTCGTATTCCAGTGGCTTCTTGGTATCTATAACCTGAAAATTGGCGGCGGACTGAACATTGCTTGCCTTCCGATGCCTATAGTATATCTGATCACCGTGCTGTCTGGTGTAGGACCTCTGTGGTACATCCAGATGCTCTGGCTGCTCTCCATGCTTTTGCTGGTGGTTCGGAAAATTGAAAAAGACCGGGTCTGGAACTTCTGTTCCAAAGCGCCGGTCTGGAGCATCCTGATGCTGACGGTCGTTGTTTATGGCTCGGCACAGGTATTGAACACCCCGGTCGTCACCGTTTATCGGTTCGGTATTTATGGATTCTGCTTCTTTGCAGGCTATTTTCTGTTTTCCCACGAGGAAGTAATGGAACGGCTGTGCAAGTGGTGGTGGATGTTTGACGCAGCCTCGGCTGTGCTTGGCATCTCGTACACCGTGCGCTATTTTGGTGAAAATTACGCCATTGCACCGGTTCTGAACAACATCCATGCCTGCGTTTACTGCTGGTTTGCCATTCTTGGAATCCTTACAACGATGAAGAATTATGCCGACATCTCAACCGTATTCACACGCTGGATGGCAAAGAAGTCATGGGGTTTGTACATTTTTCATTATCTGCCCCTTGCTGTGATCTCGTATGAACTGCACGAACACGCCCCCAACACGCCGGAAATGCTGGTCTATCTGCTGGTGGGCATCGGAGCTTTTATCGGCGCATTCCTGCTGGATGAACTCATCAGCCGAATCCCGATCCTGCGCTGGTGCGTCCTTGGAATCGAAAAGGAGAAAAACCATGTTTCAAGATAATCTGATTTTCCTGCGGAAGCTCCACGGCTTTTCACAAGACGAACTGGCGGAAAAAATCGGGTGACCCGCCAGACTTTATCAAAATACGAGACCGGAGAATCTCTGCCGGATATTAAACGGTGCAAGCGGCTGGCAGATGTTTTCGGTGTTTCCATGGATGACCTCGTGAACTACGAGAAAACCGACCGGGAAAACCTAGGGCTGGAAGTGCCACCCAAAGGAAAACACATTTTCGGCATGGTGAAAGTGGGAGATAAAGGGCAGATCGTCATCCCTGCAAATGCACGGAAGATATTTGACATACAACCGGGGGATAATCTGCTGATCCTTGGGGACGAGGAACAAGGCATCGCCATCCTCAAGGAGAAAAGTTTTCTGGAACATCTGCGTCTGATGGAACGTATGCGGCACATGGAATCCGGCGAATGATCAAACCCTGCGGAAAACACCTTCCCTGCACCGAATACTGCGAAGCTGAGTATGAGTCTGCGGACGGGTCTGCACCCCGCAAAATGCAGGGAGCGACCACCGCAACCATTGCCCCAACTGCCTGTCCAGCCTTCATGTGGACGAAGAACCCGGCGACCGTGCCTCCGACTGCGGCGGCATCATGGAGCCGGTGGCCGTCTGGGTACGCAAGGGCGGCGAATGGGCCATCATCCACCGCTGCAAACGCTGCGGAAAACTCAGCTCCAACCGGGTGGCGGCAGACGACAACCCCATGAAGCTCATGAGCATTGCCATGAAGCCGTTGTGCGCTCCGCCGTTCCCGCTGGACTATATTGAAGAAATGACCGCCTTGATGGGCGGCGATGGACGGATGCGATAAGCCGCAGCCAAAAACGAAAAGGCCGCTGTGTCGGAGAATCGCTCTGCGACACAGCGTTTGCAACTTAGGAGGGATCGCAAGATGGACTATATCAGAGTTACCAGAGAAAACATCGACAAGGAACACATCTGTTGTGCCATGTCCGGCAAACAGAGCCTTGCCAAGAAGGAATGGCTTAAGCAGCGATTTGAGGAGGGGCTTGTCTTTTACCGCAGTGCGGAGCGCGGCAAATGCTTTATCGAGTACATCCCGGCAGAAAACGCATGGGTGCCCATTGATGCGGCAGGCTGGCTTTATATCAACTGCCTGTGGGTCTCCGGCTCCATGAAGGGTCACGGCTATTCCAGCGAACTGCTGGAAGAATGTCTTCGGGATGCCAAGGCGCAGGGCAAAAACGGCGTTTGTATTCTGTGTGCAGAGGGGCGCAAACGAGAATTCCTTGCTGACCCAAAGTTTTTGAACCATAAGGGCTTTAAGGTTTCGGACATCTCCGATTGCGGGATCAACCTCATGTGCCTGCCCCTTGCAGAGAGTGCCCAGCCGCCAAAATTCAAGGACTGTGCCAAGCATCCCAAGGTGGAGGAAAACGGCTTTGTCCTCTACTATACCGACCAGTGCCCCTACACCTATTATTGGGTGCCAAAGGTGCAGGAGGCTGCAAGGGAACACGGGATTCCGTTCAATGCCGTTCACATCACCGAGAAAGAGACGGCACGATATTTTCCAGCGGAACGCAGCCTGCCACCAGCTTGTTTAGAATGCCCGACATTTCTTCTTTGGTAAAGGCTCTGCTTTCCAGTAAAATTTTGCTGACTGCCAGGATTTCACTGTTGGTCATCAGCGGCGAGGGACTGCCCACCAGCCGGAAGCCCTTTTTGCTGCCGGTCATAAATGATCTGCCGGTTCTCTCCTTTTTTGCTATGTTACGTTCGGCAAGAAATGCCCGGATGTCATCAATGTCCCGCTGGACAGAACGCTCGTCAATGCCAAACCGGAGTGCTTCTTTGACTTTGGTCAGCGTCCTGCCTGCACATAACTGCTCATAAAGGTCTAAAATTCGTTCGTTTTTGGAATAGCCCATTGTTCAGCCCCCACTTCCTGTGTTCAGTATACGAAAAATCTGTTTAAAATGCAATTCGATTATATTATTGAAGAATGACAGATTCTGTCGTTTTTATTTTGTATACTGGACCTGCATCCAGCAGAAACCGCTTACGTACAGATTTGCGGCTCGCCCTATGATATTTTTATGCAATTTATGTTATAATCGCACTATGAATTTCACAAATCTCGTCTGATTTTTGCGAATTTCGGCAACGCCATGCCGGATGCCGGGCCGTTCAGAAGCGACAGTATCCAAGAAGAAGGAGAAAAACAATGGTAGATCGTAAAAAGTTTGACCATGCACTTGCGATGCGCCAGCAGTTGGAAGCACATTATCCGGACCGGAATTTTCAGGACGCATTTCAGCTGTCCGAAGAGCTGCGAGATCATTTTGAAATCAAGCTGCTTGTGGTGGGGCATTTCAGTGCCGGCAAAAAGTGCCCTGCTGAACGCACTGCTGCAGCGGCCAGCTTTCCTCAAGGAGGCCCAGCAGCCGCAGACTGCGCTTGCCACCGAGCTGGTCTATGACACCACCGAGCAGGCCTTTGCCTACCGGAAGGACGGCTCCTGCGAGGAGTTGCAGGCTGGCAAGGAATATCTTCCGGAGGAGTACAGCCATCTGGAATACCATGTGAATGCCCCTGCGCTGGCACGCATTGCGGACTATACCATCGTGGATACCCCGGGGTTCGATTCCGGCATCGAGGCCCATGCGCAGGCCCTGTCGAACTACATCGGGGTCGGCTCAGCCTATCTAGTAGTCGTTGATCAGGAGAAGGGCGGTCTGGACGAAACCACCCTGCAGTTCATCCGGGAGATCTCGCATTATAGCAATCAGATTGCTGTTGTCCTTAACAAGTGCGACAAAATCACCCCGGATACCGTGGAGCAGATCGTATCCGCCGCACAGGGAACTCTGGAAATGTGGGGCTTCCCGTACAAAGTCTATCCCATCTCTGCCCGGGCAGAGGATTGCTGTACCCAGCTGGAATCCATTCTCGGACAGTTCCATGCACAGAAAGCCTTCGACCGTATCATGACCCGGCAGCTGCGCATCGATCTGGAAAACACAGAAAACTGTTGCAGATCGAGCAGCGCAAACTCAGTCTGGACACCCACGATTTGGACGAAAGCCTCCGCAATTTTGAGCGCAGCAAGAAACAGCTCGCGGACGCGTTTGACCAGAAAACACAGCAGGCACAGGACAAGCTCGATTCCCAGACCGAGACCACCTAGCCTCGGTTCGGCAAGCGCTGACCGCCCATGCCGACACCATTTCCACCGCCTTGCTGAACGGCAACCAGACCGCTGTGAAGGCCATCATTCTGGAAACCATTCGGCCGGTGCTCGTGGCATCCATGAAAAACATCGTATCCGGCCAGATCGATGCTATCACTGCGGAGCTGCAGTTTGACCAGCTCGTCCACAACGATATGGACGCGGAGGATCTTGTAACGATGACCACCAACCTCGCCTCCAACCTGAAGAGCCTGATCGACAGCGGCACCTTTACCCCCGCTCCCCAATCCGGGCTGGGCAAGCACAAAAAGGATGACCGCAACAATACCCCTTTACCACGCCATCACCGGCGTTGTGGCCGCTGCCACCGACGCCATCGCACCCTGGCTGGAAGTCATCATCATCCTGCTGCCGGACATCATCCACCTGCTGGAGGGGCTGTTTGCAGAGAAGGACGAGGACATCGTCAAACGAAATTTTATCAACAATGTGATTCCGCAGATCTGCAACAAGCTCTACCCGCAGATCCGCACCAACATCGAGACCAGCACCCGGGAAGTGCAGGCCGCCTACAAGTCGATGCTGGACGAGAAGCTGGAGCAGCTGCAGAACAGCATTGCATCCGTCAAGGAGCAGAAGGCGCAGAAAGTCGAAACTTTTGCCGCCTATCAGGGGTACATCGCAGAAGACATTGCAGCAATCCAGAAGATGCTGCAGCAGTTGAGGTAACGAATTATGGGATTTGATCCAGCAAAAGCAAATGCGTATCTTCAGCAGGCCCGGCAGATAGAACAGACCCTGAGCGAACATCAGGAGTTGTTCGACGAGGGCAAGTTCCTTGATTTTCAGTCCGTCACCACAACGCTGGAAACTGAGATCCAGCGCGCCCAGCAGGATGCCCGCAAGCTGAGCATCGGTATCGTGGGTGCCATGAAGGCCGGAAAATCCTCCTTTCTGAACGCCTGTATCTTTGGCGGCAGGGACGTTCTGCCCAAGGCGGCCACCCCCATGACCGCCGCCCTGACCCGCATCCGCTATTCCGAGACACCGCAGGCAACAGTGCATTTCTATGAGCGGAAGGACTGGGAAAAAATCGAGGACAACGCGCAGAAATACGAGGAGCAACTGAACACTAAATACAGCAACTATTGCAAAATCTATGACAGGTCCCACGCGGACAGCACAGAGGGCGTGTGCTCCAAGCAAGTGTTTGAGCGCACACTCTTCCAGCAGGATGTCTCCGAGGTGCTGAAAAGCGCCAAAGAGCTGACCCAGATGGTCGGCTCGAACTCTGCCATCCTGGAACATCTGGGGGATGCGGACGTGCTGGACGGTGACATCATGGCCAAGCTGCAGGATTACGTTGGCGCACGCGGCCGGTTCACACCCATCGTGAACTATGTCGAGCTGGAAGTGAATCTCCCTGAGCTGGAGGATCTGGAGATCGTGGATACCCCGGGCCTGAATGACCCTATCGTCTCCCGCAGCTATGCCACACGGCAGTTTCTGCGCGCCTGCGACGTCGTGATCCTGCTGTCCCCGTGCAGCCAGTTCATGGACGCCAACACGGTCGGCCTGATGGCCAACGGTCTGCCGGACAACGGCGTGCGGAAGGTAATCGTGGTTGGCAGCAAACTGGATTCCGGCCTGCTGAACGAGCCGAAAGGCAGTTTTGCTGTTGCCTCTCAACACGCACTGAACAGTTACAAGGGTCAGTTCCGTAACACCATGCAGCAGGCCATGCGTAACAATCCCCGCCGGGCCGGCATCATGGAAAAGATCAGCGAAAGCGATTTGCTGTTCGTCTCCTCCACCTGCTCTTCCATGGCCCGCAAGCAGAAGCAGCATCAGCCGCTGAGTCCGGCAGAGAACCTTGTTTTGCAGAATCTGCACAGCAACTTCCCGGACTTTGACGAGACTCTGCTGTCATCCATCGGCGGCATCAACAAGGTCCTGAAGACGCTGGAAGCCGTGCGACAGCAGAAGGCAGAAATCATCCATGGCAAAAACAATACCCTGCTGGAAACCGCACAGATAAACCATCTGCGCGCACTGGATAAGATTCAGCAGGAGCTGTCCTCCAGCCGCACCACCCTGAAAAATTCTACCTCTGAGCAGCTCCTGCAGCGTACCAAAGCGATTCAACAGGTCATGGAGTCCTCCCGCGGCAAGCTGATGTACATTTTGACGGTGCTGCCATCGGATGCAAAAACAAAGTCAACCAGCTACTACCGCAGCTCACACTGGAACAGCAGAACCACCAGCGGCTGGACGTGCAGACCAGTTCCGAGGAACATCACGGTGTCGAAGGCACAGGCCTTTTCGGTTTAATAAAAGAGCACTACTCCTATACGGTCACGAACAACCGGGTTGATGTTTCGGAGGTCGTGACCAACCTTGAGCACCACGCCTCCACCTGCCAGAACACGATCAACCAGGAATTCCAGTATGTCTTCAACCGGGAGCAGCTCTCCCACCGCATTGTCGAGGTGGTTCTGGATGCTTTCGAAAGAGCGACATGGAGTTTGACGAGGACGACATCCGGCTGCCGCTCCAGAATGTGCTGAACGAGCTTTCCAGTCCGGAGATCCGGTTCGACTACACAACCTACATCGACAAGGTCGAAAGTCAGTTTCCTTCCGGCTATGCGGAAAACGACGACATCCACAAGCTGAAATCTCTTCAGACCCGACTGCTGAACGAAATTGACCAAGACATGGGCCAGCAGTTGACCGCCGCGCTGCAGATGGCCGCCAACATGCTGAACAAGCAGGCCGTAACCTTTGCCGACCGGATTCAGGAGCTGCTCTGCGGCGAGCTGGAAAAAGCTTCAGGGGCAGATTCAGGAGGGCGAGACCTACCTTGCTGCCTATCAGCAGTTTGACAAAACGATCCAGCAGATGAAAAAACAGTTGGCACAGACCGACAGCTCCCACTGACGGGTTCTGTTCCCCGCCTGCGGAAACCATAAGAAAGGTGTGACACCGTGCCATTTATTATTGACGAAGACGAGCCCGACCTGAGCACGCTTTTTCAGGGTGTAAAAGTGCCCGAATCCAACATGTACATTTCCGACAGCAGTCAGGCCGTCCGGTTGCTGTCGGAGCTGATCCGCAACGAAAAGCAGCCGCCCGTCCACCGAATCAAGTCCATGGTGGCGCAACTGTTTGCCTTGTTTTCAGAGATTTCGCTGGACAACGAGCTGGAACTGTACGAGCAATTCCTGAACCTGTGTGCCCGGCTGACCGAGATTCAGAAGATCCGGAAACTCCAGAATAAGGCTGTGGTCAGCTTCGGCGGCAAATTCAGTGCCGGAAAGTCCCGCTTCATCAACGCCATTTCCGGCATTCAAGACTTGCTCCCGGTTGACCAGAAACCCACCACCTCTGTTCCCACCTACATCATCAAAGCCGACCATGATACGCTTTCTGCCAACAGCATCTACGGCTATAGCACCCCGCTGACCACGCAGTCCATGGGCGCGTTGACCCACGAATTCTACGATACATATGGCATCGGGTTTTCGGCTTTTCTGGACTGCATCATTGCAGAATCCAGTTCGTTCATTCTGCCGGAAGGGATTGCCTTGCTGGACACGCCGGGCTATACGAAATACGATGAGAAGAGCCTTTCCAAGATGACTCTCTCTGACCGACAGCGCGCCTTTGAACAGCTCCGCGCTTCCGATTATCTGATCTGGCTGGTGGATATCGACAACGGCGGGTTGACTCAGGATGACCTCGATTTTCTGGCCTCGCTGCATTTTCAGACCAAAATTCTGGTTGTTTTCACCAAGGCCGATCTGAAACCAGAGCATGAAATCCATGAAATCTTGAATCTTGCCCGGCAGACAATGGTCCGGACTGCCATCCCATGCTTCGGGGTCACGGCCTATTCCTCTAATCAGAACCAAGAGTACTGCGGTAATCTGATCCCGGTGTTCTTCCAGTATGTCCTGCAGGATTCCGTGCGCAGCAATGATCTGTTCACTGCGTTCCAGAAACTGGAAGACCAGCTGCGCCAGAACCTTGTCCGTGCCATCGACACGACCGGGCACACAGCGCGGGACTTGTTTGGGGGTATCACCCGCTCCCGGCAGGTGATGCAGATCCGCTCGCTGGTGGAGCTGTGGGGCAGAACACAGCAAAAGTACACGCAGTTAAGGAAGCTGCTCAAGCGCTATGATAATCTCGTGACACAGATAAATCATGAGATCGCAAGCTACATTCAGTCGGAGGATCAACATGGATAATACCACAGCCTATCTAGCCGTTCTGGCTCGGATCATGCAGGAGGAGCGCGCAGAGACCACTACCGGGTCGTGGGAGCACTACGAAAAGCTGTACGCTCTGGTCCATACCGACCTGACCACACAGCTCAAAGCCTCCCGCTATCCCGATGCGCCCGCCCTGCAAAAAAAGGCTGAGGGTCTGCTGGACGAGATGGAACCCCTGTACCTCTGCCCCGAGCTGGCCGGCACCGGCTGCCTGCTGATCTCGGACTACCACACCAACACTCTCTTTGAGCCTTTCCGGCGCGCATTCCTGCACTGGGCAGACATTGCCCCGCTGTTCCGGCTCCAGACGCAGATTCCATTTCTGATCGTGGACAGCGAAGAGGATCAGCTGGAAGTTCTGAACTATGCCAACCGGCATGTTGCCCTGTCCCCCGCCGAATATGAACTGCTCCTGACCGAAAGCGGCAAGAACCGCGTGGCTCTCAACAAGATCGTCCAAGTCTTTCTGCTGCGCACCCCGCTGGCGGTCAAAAACGTTTCGCTTATTTTCGATAACGTCTACCACCGGGCAGAGCAGCTGTTCGGGGGCGCGGTGAGCCGAAAGATTGCCTGTCTTAATTCCCGCGGATTCCAGACCGCTTCCAAGCGCGGACTGGATCATTTTGACGCGGTCACCTGTAAACCGGAGCTGGTTCCCGCACTGAAAGCCCACCCGGCACTCTGCCATTGTCCCCGCATGGACTGGGCGATGCTGGTTCCCTGTCTGGGCACCATCCACCCGATTCTGTACGGCTTCCAATACCGTTTTCAGGCACTCTTTACGCAGCTGGAATGCTATTATCTGCGCAGCAGCAATGAAATGCAGGAAGTCGTCCGACAGATCACCGATGACATCGTGCGGCTGGGCCAGAACCAGAACGATGCCCTGCCGCAGCTCCGACAGTCAGCCAAAGAGGCCGGAGACCAGCTGAACAACGAGTGGAACGCCCTGCAGCCTGTTCTGGAAACGATTCACACCTGCCTGACGGAAAACGAAAAGGATCTGCGGGATCTCTCTTCCAGCGGGAAAGAGGTGCCCCGCCGTGTGTGGGATGCTGTGTTCGAGATTTTCTTTACCGAAGAGCGAGAAAAGACCCGTTTCGGGCAGAAGATCGAAGCCAGCCTGCGTACACTGGAATATCCGGAGCTTCCGCTGGTACAGGCCTACCTGAAAAAGAAGGCCGGAAAACCCGTCAGTGCTCCAGTCGTCACGGTAGGCCCCGGCGAGTGGGAAAAGGCCCGGATGCTGCTGGAACTTCAGAACCCGGACAGTCTGTCCCGCGCAACATTGCGCCAGTATGTGGATCTGTTGAAGCCGAACCGGCTTTCCTCTGGCCGGGAATATTACGCAAAAAGCCTGATTGCCACGTTCCCAGAAGACGTCACCTCGGCCCTGACCGAAAGCTTCCAGCGGGGATATCTGCCCGCCGGAGAAAAGCTGTTGCAGCTCTACAACTGCGCTTCCTCTTCCATTGATCTTTCCGTGCTGGTCAACGGTCTGCTGCCGGAAGCCTGCGTGGCAATGGCTCAACGGAGCACCCGCGCTGTGTAACATACTCCGATCTGGCCGATCCGGGATTCGCTTATTATAAGCTGGCCGCAGTCAAAGGATATCTACCCGCCATCCAGTTCATCGTGGACAAGCTGTATGATTCTGGTTTTTCCACCGCCAAGCGGATCGGCTCGACCAGCCTGACCGATGCTGCCAGAAAAAAATATGCAGAGAACGGAAAGGTTCTCTGTTCCCTGTGCCACTATCTCATCGAGGAACGCAGCCATCAGTCACTGCACAACAGCGAGATTCTTGGTGTGGTGCTGTTCTGTTTGGGCGAATCCTATTCCGAGGCCATGTGCCTGCTTTCCGGCATTGACACCGGCGTTTCTAATTTCTGCAAGGGATGTATGTACCATCACGGCTATGGTGTCGCCCAGAATACGGAGCAGGCCATACGCTATTATCAGCTGGCCGCCCTCAAAGGCTTCAAGAACCCATCCCTGCAGCCTTCCCTGCGTGCGTGCTATCAGGCAGATGCAAAAGAAAAAGAAGAACAGACTACCGCCTATCAGGAGAAAAACAGCTACAAACGCACAACGTCCAACTACCAGACTCACGACAGTGGCTGCTTTATCACAACGGCCACCTGTCGTGCACTGCACGCCGGGGATGACTGCCGCGAGCTGAACCTGCTGCGCTGGTTCCGGGACAACAAGCTGCAATCCACGCCGCAGGGTGAAGCCATCGTCCGGGAATATTACCGCGTGGGGCCGCTGCTGGTGCAGGCCATCGATCGCCTCCGGATCCCGACGCACTGTATCAGTCCTTGTGGGAAGACTACATCCGTCCCAGCTGTACGGCACTGGAAAACCGTCAGTGGGAACCGGCCAAGCAAATCTATGTCCGGATGGTCAAGACTCTGTGCCTCCGGTTCGGGGTGGAAGTTCGCCCTCAGATCTGCGAAGCCTTGAAGGACTACTAAACCGCAAAACTCAACAAAAGCCGAAGCAGGATGACAGAATCTGTCATCCTGCTTTGTTATACTGTGTTCAAACAAATGGAAAGGGGCGCGGAAGATGAAATCTTTGAATTATACAGGAATCGTCATTCGTCGCATCACGGAGGATAAATCGCCTTGAATCTCACAGTTTCGGTCAACCAGAAGCAACTTCTGGATATTTTATTGAATGTCGGCCTCGTGCGCCCGGTCTTTATCTGGGGCGCACCCGGCATCGGCAAATCTGCCATCGTGGAGCAGTTTGCCGAAGATATGGAGTTGCCCTGTGTTTCTCTGCTGGGCAGCCAACTTGCACCGGAAGATATCATTGGTGTGCCGCAGATCGTGGACGGGCGCAGTGTGTTTTGCCCGCCCCGGATGATCGCACGAGAAGAGCCTTATTGTCTGTTTCTGGATGAGTTGAACGCATGCTCGCAGGAAGTTCAGAAAGCGTTCTACTCCCTTATTCTGGAGCGACGCATCGGGGAATACCATCTGCCCAAAGGCTCCATATTGGTTGTGGGATGTTGGCTGTCAGGTTCCGGGCAAAGCGTCTGGAGCTTCAAAAGCTGGACAAGCTGATTTGGGACAGCATCCCTTCCGGTTGCGCTACACCCGGATATCGTCCTCTGCCTCCCTACCGAAGCATTGGCGACAAAAGATATTATACGCATCTTTCCGGGTTTTGTCAACACTTTTCTGCATCTTTTTCTGATTTTTTCAAGAAAAGTATGATTTTCATCGTATGAGCGCCGCTTTTTTACTTTTTTGCTTTTACGCCAGTTTCCGCTTCTGCGGCCCGCAGCTGCCTGTCCTTTTCCAGCAGAGGCTTGAGGTACTGGCCGGTAAAGCTGCCGGGCACCTCGGCCACCTGCTCAGGCGTACCTCGGCAATCACCAGACCACCGGCGCTGCCGCCTTCAGGGCCAAGGTCAATGATGTGGTCGGCACACTTGATGAGATCCAGATTATGCTCGATGACAATGACTGTGTTGCCCGCATCCACCAGTTTCTGCAGTACCTCGATCAGGCGATGCACGTCCGCGATGTGCAGACCGGTGGTGGGCTCATCGAGGATATACACCGTCTTGCCGGTACTGCGGCGGGCAAGTTCGTTGGCCAGTTTGACACGCTGAGCTTCGCCGCCGGACAGGGTGGTGGCGCTCTGCCCTAAGGTGACATAGCCAAGGCCCACGTCCAGCAGGGTCTGCAGCTTGCGGGCGATCTTGGGCTGGTTTGCAAAGAACACCACCGCCTCCTCCACGGTCATGTTCAGCACGTCGGAGATGGTCTTTTCCTTATACTTTACCTCCAGTGTCTCGCGGTTATAGCGCGCGCCCTTGCATACCTCACAGGGAACATAAACATCCGGCAGAAAGTGCATCCGATCTGCAGGATGCCATTGCCTTCGCAGGCCTCACAGCGCCCGCCCTTGACATTGAAACTGAACCTTCCCGGGCCGTAGCCGCGCATCTTTGCATCCTGGGTCTCGGCAAAGACGGCGCGGATATCGTTGAACACGCCGGTATAGGTGGCCGGGTTGGAGCGGGGCGTGCGGCCGATGGGCTGCTGGTCGATGCCAATGACCTTATCCACGAACTCCAGACCCTCCACCCCGTCGCACTTGCCCGCACGGCTGCGGGCACCGTTCAGCTCACAAGCCAGCGTCTTGTACAGGATCTCGTTGATCAGGCTGGACTTGCCGGAGCCGGAGATGCCGGTCACACAGACGAACTCGCCCAACGGGAACCGGACATCAATGTTGCGCAGGTTGTTCTCCCGGGCACCTTTCACAGTCAGGAAGTTTCCATTGCCGGTGCGGCGGGTCTGGGGCACGGAAATGCGCTTGCGGCCGGAAAGGTAATCGCCGGTGATGCTTCGCTTCGCCTTACAGATATCCTTCACGGAGCCCGCCGCCACGATCTCGCCGCCGTGAACGCCTGCGCCGGGGCCTACATCCACGATATAGTCCGCACTGCGCATGGTATCCTCATCGTGCTCGACCACGATGACGGTATTGCCGAGATCCCGCAGGTTCTTCAGGGTCGCAATGAGCTTGTCGTTGTCGCGCTGGTGCAGGCCGATGCTGGGCTCGTCCAGCACATAGAGCACGCCGGACAGCGCACTGCCGATCTGGGTGGTGAGGCGGATGCGCTGGCTCTCGCCGCCGGACAGGGTGCCGGCCGCGCGGGCCAGGGTCAGGTAGTCCAGACCCACGCTCTGCAAAAAACTGCAGGCGGTTCCGGATCTCCTTCATGATCTGACCGCCGATCTGCCTCTGCTTCTCGGTCAGGTGCGGCTCATTTTCGGCAATGAATTTCAGCTCATCCCGGATGGACATTTCGCAGAACTCGCTGATGTTCTTATCCCCAACGGTCACTGCCAGCACCACCGGCTTCAGGCGCTTGCCGTGGCAGTCCGGGCACTCCACGCCGGACATGAAGCTGCCGATTTCTTCCTTCATCCACTCGCTGTTGGTCTCCCGGAAGCGGCGCTCCAGGTTCTCCACGATGCCCTCAAACGTATTATAGTAGACACCGCTGCCGAACTCGTTGGTTCGGTGCATCTCGATCTTTTCGCCGTTGGTGCCGTAGAGCAGAGCGTTCACTGCCTCGGTGCTCATATCCTTGATGGGCGTGTCCAACGTAAAGCCGTATTTTTACCCAGACCAAGGTAGTACATTTCGCTGACAGAGCCCTCGGCGTAGTACCAGCCGCTGGCCTTGATGGCCCCCTGCCGGATGGACAGGTTCTTATTGGGCAGGATGCGCCCCTCGTCCACCCGCATAAACGTACCAAGGCCCGTGCACTTCTCACAGGCACCCTGGGGGTTGTTGAAGGAGAAGAGCCGGGGCGACAGATCCCCGATGGAGATGCCGTGCTCCGGGCAGGCAAAGTTCTGGCTGAAGGTCATGCACTCCCCACCGATGACATCGATCTCAGCGATGCCGCCGGCCAGAGCCAGCGCAGTTTCCAGCGAATCCGCCAGACGGCCCCGGATGCCCTTGCGCATGGCAAGGCGGTCCACCACGATCTCCACCGTGTGCTTGATGTTCTTTTCCAGCGTCATCTCTTCGTCCAAGTCATACAGATTGCCGTCGATCCTCACACGGGAGTAGCCGCCCCGCCGGGCGGCATCCAGCTCCTTCTGCTGCGTGCCCTTTCGCTGGCGCACCACGGGAGCCAGCACCTGGAATTTGGTGCCGTCCTCCAGCTTGAGCACGGCATCCACCATCTCATCCACGGTCTGCTGGCTGATGACACGGCCGCATACCGGGCAGTGGGGCACGCCCACGCGGGCATACAACAGACGCAGGTAATCGTAGATCTCGGTCACGGTGCCCACGGTGGAACGCGGGTTGTGGCTGGTGGTTTTCTGGTCGATGGAAATTGCCGGGGAAAGACCGGTGATCTCGTCCACATCGGGCTTGTCCATGCGGCCCAAAAACATGCGTGCGTAGCTGGACAGGCTTCTCCACATAGCGGCGCTGGCCGTCGGCGTAGATGGTGTCAAAGGCAAGGCTCGACTTGCCGGAACCGGACAGGCCGGTCATAACAATGAATTTTTCGCGCGGGAGGGTCAGATCAATATTTTTCAGGTTGTGCTCCCGTGCGCCTTTGATGACGATCTTATCGTTTGCCAAGGTATTTTCTCCCCTTTTCGTTGTGTCTGTGCATGGTTCTGTTTGCGCTCCGTCTCGGCCGCAGAATCCACGGTGGGGTTCTCGCCCCGGCGCAGGCGGTCGATCTGGTCACGCAGGAAGGCCGCATGCTCAAATTCCAGCAGCTTGGCAGCCTCCTTCATCTCCCGGGTCAGGCGTTCAATGGCAGCTTCCCGCTCCATTTGCCCATGCGGCGGGTGTTCCGCTTTGCGTTCTCCGCCTTATCGCTGATCTCAATGCTGTCCGCAATGGCCTTGACGATGGTCTTGGGCACGATGCCGTGTTCTTCATTATAGGCCATCTGGATGGCGCGGCGGCGCTCGGTCTCGGTGATGGCGCGTTCCATGCTGTCCGTCACCTCATCGGCGTACAGGATGACCAGGCCCTCGGCGTTGCGGGCGGCGCGGCCGATGGTCTGTATCAGGCTGGTCTCGCTGCGAAGGAAGCCCTCCTTGTCGGCGTCCAGAATGGCCACAAACGACACCTCCGGCAGGTCCAAGACCCTCGCGCAGCAGGTTGATGCCCACCACAACATCAATGGAGCCAAGGCGCAGGTCCTTGATGATCTCCATGCGCTCGAAGGTGTCCACCTCGTGGTGCATATACTTGACTTTGATGCCCTGTTCGGTAAGGTAGTCGGTGAGGTCTTCGGCCATTTTCTTGGTCAGCGTGGTCACGAGCACCCGTTCCTGCCGCTGGATACGGGTATTGATCTCGCCCAAAAGATCTACCACCTGCCCTTCCACCGGGCGCACCGAGATGACCGGGTCCAGCAATCCGGTAGGACGGATGACCTGCTGGGCCACCTGCGTGCTGTTCTGCCGCTCGTAGTCGCCGGGCGTAGCCGAAACAAAGATCATCTGGTTCAGCTTGGACTCCACTTCCTCAAACTTGAGGGGCGGTTATCGAAGGCGGACGGCAGTCGGAAGCCGTACTCCACCAGTGTTTTTTTGCGGGCGTAGTCGCCGCCGTACATGGCGCGCACCTGCGGCAGGGTAACATGGCTCTCGTCCACAAACAGCAGAAAATCATCCGGGAAATAATCCAGCAGAGTGGTGGGCATACTGCCCGGCGCACGGCCAGAAAGCACCGCCGAATAGTTCTCGATGCCTTTGCACATACCCACTTCCGTAAGCATCTCAATGTCGTAGTTCGTCCGCTGCTGGATGCGCTGGGCCTCGATGAGCTTACCTTCCGAGGTGAACTGCTTCACCTGCGCGTCGCACTCGGCGCGGATCTTTTTCAAGCGCTGCGGCCTTTTTCTCGGCGCTGACGATATAGTGGCTGGCCGGGAAGATGGCTACATGCTTGACTACATTCTGTTTGGCCCCGGTGAGGGGTTGAACTCCGTGATGCGGTCGATCTCGTCCCCAAAAATTCCACACGGATGGCAAGCTCGCTCATATAGGCAAGGTAGATGTCCACGATATCGCCGTGGACACGGAACTTGTTGCGCACAAAATTCACATCATTGCGTTCATATTGCAGAGTCACAAGCTTCTGGCACAGCGCATCGCGCTCCATCTGCATGCCGGGGCGCAGGCTGATGACCATGCTGCGGTAGTCGATAGGGTCGCCCAGCGAGTAGATGCAGGACACCGAAGCGACGATGATCACGTCCCGCCGCTCCGAGAGTGCTGCCGTGGCCGAGTGGCGCAGGCGGTCTATCTCGTCGTTGATAGCGCTGTCCTTTTTCGATATAGGTATCGGTGCTGGGGATGTAGGCCTCCGGCTGGTAGTAGTCGTAGTAGCTGACGAAGTACTCCACCGCATTGTTGGGGAAAAACGAGCGGAACTCGGTACACAGCTGCGCCGCCAGCGTTTTGTTGTGCGCCAGCACCAGCGTCGGGCGGTTGCACTGGGCGATGACGTTCGCCATCGTGAAGGTCTTGCCGCTTCCGGTGACGCCCAACAGGGTCTGGCAGCGGTCTCCCCGCTCTACGCCCTCCACCAGTGTTTCAATGGCCTGCGGCTGGTCGCCGGTGGGCTGGTAAGAGGATACCAGCTCAAATTTTTCCTCTGCCATCGTTTCTCCTCTCCGGCCCCGCGCAAAGAACCACAATCAGTTGTATTTTCGGTTTGATTATAGCACAACAGTTTTATAATGTAAACACTTTTTTTGTTTCACGAATCAAGGCCAGAAAAGCGTACCGGTTTAAAGTCATAGATCGGCAGGCGGTTGGCATCCCGCATGGAGAAATATTCCGTATCGGTCAGGATGAAGTGGTCCAGCAAATAGATGTTTACAAGCCCCAATGCCCGGGCAATGCTGCCAGTGGCCTCCAGATCCTCCATGGAGGGCAAGGCCGCACCGTTGGGGTGGTTGTGGCTGAGCACCACGGCGTCCGTGCCGCCCTTGATGGCAGCAGACACCACGTTCTTGATATCCAGACTTACCCGGTCGGAGGTACCCTCCCGCAGCCAGACGGCGGCGAGCACCCGCTTGCGGCTGTCCAGACTGACCAGCATGGCGCGCTCGTAGTCCGACCACGCAAACTTTGCCATCAGATAGCTGCCCATCTGCTCGGTAGTTCTGATGCAGCGGGTGGTGCTGGTACGGCTGCGGCCATAGTAGCGGCTGATCTCCGGCAGCAGATGCAGCATCCGGGCTGTGGAGGGGCCTACGCCCTCCACAGTGCACAGCTCTTCCTCGCTGGCTTCCAGCACCGCCGGCAAAATCTCCGAACCGATCGATCAGGTCGTGGGCGCTGCCGTTGGTATCCTTTTGGGCGTTGGTCAGGTAAAGCACATATTCCAGCGCCTCGTGCTCGGCCAGACTGTCCAGCCCGTAGTTCTGCACCCGTTCGCGCATCCGCTGGCGATGTCCCCTGATGCCGTTTGTGTTCTGCCATTGCGGTACTCTCTTCTGATGTTCATTCCCTATAATAGTACCCATTTTGCGGCCCGGAACTCAAGGCTTTGCAAAAAATAGTTTTGATCCGGGGCGTTTCCGCGTTGACTTGCAGCCAAGGCTGTATTACTATAAAGGTATGATTTGAAAAAAGGAACATTTATGAAACAGTATACCGCAACCGCCAACGACGACGGCGTTCGTCTTTCCCGCTTTGTGCAGAGCGTGACCCGCGATTTTCCCACCAGCCTGCTGTACAAGAGCTTCCGCAACAAGCGTGTGAAGGTGAACGGAAAAAAGGCCGTGCCGGAGTACCGCATCCAGACAGGGGATCTGATCGAATTGTACATCAACGACGAGTTTTTCCCGACCGAAGGCGCAAAAACCGGTGCAGAAGGCCGCGCCGAAAAAAGAAGCAGAATCAGCCCAAGGTCAATATCATTTATGAGGACGAAAACATTGCTGTGCTGTACAAACCCACCCACCTTTTGTGCCATAGCGACCGCACCGGCGATGCAAACCTTGTGGACGCCTTTTACCCAGTATCTGGCCCAAAAAGGCGAATACGACCCCCCACGGCGAGAACCGGTTCAAGCCCGGCATTTGCAACCGGCTGGACCGCGGCACCGAGGGCCTTGGTGATCGCCGCCAAGAGCTACACCGCCCTGCGGGACATGAACGAGATCATCCGCACTGATCTACTCAAGAAGGAGTACTACACCATCACGGTGAGCATTCCGCAGTCCGGGCGGTTCACCGCATGGTGGGAGCACGACGAGAAGAACAACAAGGTAAGCATCCATGCACACCAGTCGCAGGACGAGCGCCGCAAGCAGATCATTACGGACGTGGACGTACTGCGCACCGCCGGGCCGTTTGCCCTGTGCAAGATCGGCCTTGTCACCGGCCGCACCCACCAGATCCGTGCACATCTGGCCTATCTGGG
>VOFG01001832.1_pt1 | contig 20833 bp, 35 predicted proteins | sample 5384171 | NCBI WGS metagenome assembly VOFG01 (sample SAMN12384726, study PRJNA508395) | human gut metagenome | isolation source: healthy gut F | host: Homo sapiens
CCGTGACCGACTTCGCATATGCAGGCCATCGCCATCGCTACTCGCGGGCGAGAACGACGTCATTCTCTCTTCTTTCTCCTATTCCGGCGCGACAAAGGATCTCGATCGAAACTCTACGTACGCGCGCGAGCGCGGGCTGCGCTCCATCTCGTCACACACTTTGCCAACTCTCCTGGCGCTGGTCTTGCGGATGTGACGCTGCTGTGCGGCACGCGGACGAAAGCCCGCTGCAGCTCTGTCGGCGCGCGGATCGCGCAGATGTACCTTCTGGACGTTCTCTTTTTCCGAGAGCTCTGCCACCGCAATCTGGACACTTCCGCAGGCCGCGCCCCGCATCGCCGCCGCTCTTGCGGATAGCACCTGTGACCGGCTGAAAATCTTTTCATCTTCCTCCCCGGAGGCACTCTGCTCTCCGAGAGTTACTACTACTATCATTTGCAAAAAATATTCTTTGTCTAATTTTAAAGAAAATTATTTTCAAAATCTAATCGAAGCATTAGCGAGAGCTTTTGGTTAATATGATGGTGAAAGAGAAATTCACCGGCGAGCCGTTGAAATAACGAAACCTGAACAAAATGTTTGGCGAGGCACATCATGAAGAAACTGCTCGCAATGCTGCTCGCGCTGTGCATGGTATTTGCCCTGTGCGCCTGCGGCCAGACCGCTGCACCGCTGCCGACCCCGCTGCTCAGGCTGCCCCCGCCCGCGGCGGAACCCGCCGCCAGGCCGTCCGGCATCACGCTCTGGACCTACCCGATCGGCGGCTGGGGCGAAAGTATTTGACACCGTCGATCCCTCATTGCCTCGTTCGAGGCCGCGAACCCAACATCACCGTCACCGTGGAATATCTCGACTACACCAACGGCGTGGGTCAGCACCGCGCTCGAGGCGGCTCCGCTCCCCGATCTCATCATGGAAGGGCCGGAACGTCTCGTTGCCAACTGGGGCGCGAAGGGCTACATGGTCGATCTCGCCGACATGTGGCTCCGGCCTGCTTCACCGGCCTGCTTCACCGCGGACGGCGCCTGCTATAAGTACCCCCTCGTTATGACCGCGCACTGCATGGCCATCAACGCTATGATGCGCCTTCGTCGCGGCCGGCGCCGACCAGTATGTTGACACCGAGACCCACACCTGGACGACCGAGGGACTTCATCAAGGCGGTCGGTGCACTGTATGCCTACTATAAAAAGAGCCGTCGGTGACGTTTACTGCTCCGGCCAGGGCGGCGACCAGGGCACCCGATAACTCTCGTCCAACAACCTCTACGGCGGCATGTTTACCAATACTTGAGCACACCGCCACCGCGGACTCTCCGGAGAACATCAAGGCTCTCGGCTTCTGCAGAGTATGGACGGCATCTACTTCAACGCGGCTGAGAACGGCGGCGAAGAGATCACCGCTTTCCGTCAGGGCATCCTAAGATGGCGTTCTGCTGAACATCGCTCAGCAGCTCAACTCCGGACAACAACGATGCCGAGCTCACCAACGACGGCGAGAAGATCAAAGTTTCATGAGCTTCCCTCCGAGACCGGCGCGAGAGCTGCGGGAGGGCGGCATCTGGGGCTTCGGCGTGTTCGATAACGGCGACGCCGCCAAGATCGACGCTGCGAAGACCTTCATCAAGTACTTTGCCGACGGCGAAGGGCACGATCGATGCAGTCAAGGCCTCCAAATACTTTGCCGTGCGCGACACCGCCGAGGGCATTGACCTCACCGGTATCTGGGCGGACAACGCCATCATGAACGAGCCACCAAGCTCATGCCCTATCTCGGCGACTACTACCAGGTCACCTCCGGCTGGGCGACCGCCCGCACCGGTGGTGGAACATGCTCCAGCGCATCGGCGGCGGCGGTGATGTCGCCACCGAGGTCGCAACGTTCTGCGCCAACGCGAACGCAGCGGCTGCCGGCTAATCAAGCAAAAAACAGAAGGCTTTTTCATATCTCCTTTCTCCTCTTGACCCACAGCGCGCACCCTTCTCTGTGCCCCCGCGCAGAGAGGGTGTGTTGACATACCGAATCCCATAGGGGGAGCGACCCCATGTTCAAAATCCAAAACAGCATGAGCCGCGCGCTCGTGCGGCGGGAACAGCGGGATACCCGTTTTTGCTGCCGTCTGTTCTTCTTCGTCACCTTTGTGTTGTATCCTTATGTTCCTGTGCATATACACCAGCTTCTGTTTGACTCCAACATGGGCAAAAACGCCGTGGATGTCTTTGTCGGGCTGGATAACTATATGAGCTTTTCCGGGATGAGCTCTTCCTCGGCGCGCTGAAGAACACCGTCGTCATCGTCGTTGTCGCCGTGCCAACGGTGCGTTGTCTCACGGGTTGCCACCGCGATATATGACATGAAGCCCGCGCTGACCTCGGCCTTCCGCTGCATCTTCTATCTGCCCGTCGTCACCGGCTCCGTCGCGGTAACGGTCGTGTGGAATGGATGTGGACAACAACCGCTACGGCGTTTTCAACTATCTTTCAAGAGCACCGGCATCATCGACCAGAACATAAACTGGCTGGGCGACGCGCGATTTGCGCCTGTGCATCATCCTCATCCCTTCACCACCTCTGTCGGCCAGCCGATCGTGCTTTACGTCTCGGCGCTCGGCAATGTCGACCATACGCTCGTCGAGGCAGCCCAAGTCGACGGTGCGAACCGCCGTCAGGTATTCTGAAGATCAAGGGGCGCAGATCATGCCCACCACGCTCTACATACTCATCATCACAACGATAAACTCCTTCCAGTGCTTTGCGCTTATCCAGCTGCTCACCTCCGGCGGCCGACGCACAGCACGGATACGATAATGTACTATATCTATTACACCGCGTTCAAGCTCTACCGCTACGGCTACGGCAACGCAATGGGCGTTGTGCTCATGGTTATCATTGCGGTACCTCTGCCATCCAGTTCAAGCTGGGGCAGTCGGATTAGGGGGCAGGACACATGCAGGGTAAATCAAAAGCGAACCGCATCATCACCTTGTGATAATCATCATCCTCGCAGCTGCTCTTCACGTTCCTTCCCGCTCTACTGGATATTACGGGCTCCTTCAAGACCGCCAGGAGGTCAACTCCGTTACACCCCGTCTGGTGGCCGAGCAGTGGACTCTGAAGAATTACCAGACGCTCGCCGAGCAAGCTAAAAAGGCCCCGCTGAAATGGGAGTTTTGTCCCCCTTCAGCCAGTATTTCTCGGCCGACGGCAGCCCGTGGCGTTCTCCGCCGGTCCCGACCGTGCCCGGCGCGATCCGCTGGATGTTCAACACCGTGTGGATGGCCGTTGCGGCCATGCTCCTCACCTGCGCGACCTCCGCGCTCGCGGGTATGCGCTGGCGAAGAAGCGCTTCTGTCGGACGCAGGCTCATTTTCACGCTCATCGTCTGCGCGATGGCCCCTGCTGAAGCAGGTCATCCTTATACCGCTCATCCGCGATGTCCTCGCTCAAGCTCTACAATACGCTCAGCGCGGTTGTTTACCCGATCGTCGGCTGGCCGTTCGGCGTGTTCCTCATCAAGCAGTTTGCCGAGAGCATCCCCAGCGAGATACTTGAGGCGGCGAGGATAGACGGCGCGGGAGCGAGCTGAAACCTTCAACCAGATAGTTTTCCCCATGATAAAAGCCCGGTGTCGGTGCGCTTGCCATCTTCATGTTCATTAATTCCTGAACGACTATTTCATGCAGCTTCATCATGCTCTCGAGCACGAAGAACCTGACCATATCCCTGGGCATCGCAAAAGATGGGCGGAAAAACTCGACGGACTTCGACCATCATGGCGGGCGCCGCCTTTGCCGCCGTGCCGATCATCATCGTGTTTCATTTTCCAGAAATATTTCACGAGGGGGCATCACGATGGTGCAGTCAAGGGCTGAGACAAGGGCAAAAAAAGTGCAATGAAAGCCAGAGACCTTACGAAATATCAGGGCATTCCTGCCCTATGCATGCTATGACGACGCCGGTGAAGTATCGTCGCCCGAGCGCGTGCGCGGGCGTTACGGAGTATCTGATAGGCAAAAAGGTGACGGGTGTACGTCGGCGGTTCCGTCCGGGCGAGTGCATCTTATCATTCCGTAGTGAACGCAAGGCGCTGCTGGAGGCCGTCATCGCCCAGGCCGCAGGACGCATGTCACGATCATCGCGCACGTCGCCTGCAACAACACGCGCGACAGCATGGAGCTGCCGCCCACGCCGAGAGCGTGGGCGTGACTGCATCGCCGCCATCCCGCCAATATACTCCATTATCTGCTGACCGCGCGACTGCAAAGTATTGGACTGATATCGCCTCTGCCGCGCCGAATACGGATTTCATCATCTACAACATCCCGCAGCTCGCCGGCACAGCGCTGAACAGCGCTCTTCTGCGCACGATGCTCGCCGTGCCGACCGTGATCGGCGTGAAAAACCTCCTCCATGCCGATACAGGACATTGAAATGTGGCGCGATGAGGGCGCAATAGTTTTCAACGGCCCGACGAGCAGCTCCTTCCGGGCTTGCGGCGGGCGCGGTCGGCGGCATCGGCGGCAGTGTACGCCGCCATGCCGGAGCCTCTACGAACGCATCTTTCACCCCTTGTCCGCAGCGGCGATATTCCTCCCGCGCGCGACATCCAGGATGCCTGCTGCCATATCATTTACATAAATATCGATGTATGCCATGATCAGAGATTTCCTGTCTCTGCGGTGCCGGACATTGGTGGCGTCCGTGCGCCGCTCTATCTCTTCCGCAGCTGGGCGACGAGGTGGGTTATTGCTGCCGCGCCGCGGACATCGACGCCGCGATCGCAAAGTTCTGCAAATAAAGCCAGATTCGCATCTTCCTCCGTACGGAAAAAGCGGCTCATCCGTTCTCATGCACCGAACCAGTAAACAAGACAATAGATTAAAACGGCCCTGTGTAGGATAATAACCAGGGGTATCGTTATGTCAAAGCGAAAGTAATAATACGGGTAAAGACCGTAGAAAGTCTCATAGTGACCATGCGGGCAGAGGGGTTGACCTTACGAGAGATAGGCGACGAGTCAGACTAAGCTATAAACAAATGCGGAGATTGGTCATAATGGCATAATCATCAGTGAACAGTGAATATAGCCATAGGAAAAGAGCTACGACCAAAGGGACGCCCATGGAAAGACAGCCAACCACCCAAACAGGATACAGAAGGAACTGGAACGGCCAGATGGAGAATAAACCATTGCGGGATTTTCCATAAATCCATGGAAAGGAAGTGAGGCCCAGCAAGTATGTTATCCATCGTCATCGCAGCGAGTATCCAATATCTGTTATGTGTAAGTTTTTAAAGTATCCCGGGAGTGGATACTACGATATCCCGTCAAACAGTAAGTCTGGTACTGGACACGATCCGCTTGGCCATGAAGAAAAGAGAAAGAAAGCCGCTGCGGAGTTGCTGTAGCCCACAGCGACCAGGGCTTTCAATACACCTCACAAGCATACTTCAAGCTAACACAATCTTATGGCATAATACCGTAGCGCCGTCGAGCAGCGTGCCGAGAAGATCGCTCTTCCCGGAGCCCGAACCGCCGAGCAGCGAGCCGAGAATGTCCGAAAAGGCCAGTCGTTTCGCCCTTGAGAAGGCTGACCGCCGCTTTCTTCGTAGTCGGCGTCCGCCGCACGGTACAGCTCAGAATCTTCTTTTTCCGCCGCGGTGACCTTCACCGACGTGCCGGACGAGGACTTCGTTCCGGGAAGAGCTCTTTGCCGAAGAGCTTTTGGAAGAAGATTTATACGTCGATTCCTTGGCCGCGCTGATCAGTGAGCTTTGCGCTAACGCCCGTGTACTTTGCGATCTCTTTAAGTACCGTCTGCGTGAGCTCCAGCTCGCCGCGCTCGGCCTTGCTGATGTCCGAGGCCGTGACGCCTTGGATCTTTTCAGCTGCCCGCGTCAGCCCCGCGCCGGTACGCGCTTCCTTTGATAAGAGGTCCAACCTTTGCTTGCGATGATGCCGACGATGCCGCCCATGCCGCAGAGCATACCTGCCTCGATCAAAAATTGGGTAACAATGCTCGAGCGCTGCGCGCCGATGGCGCGGCGAATACCGATCTCGCGGGTGCGCTCGGTCACGGTGACGAGCATGATGTTCATGATGCCGATGCCGACATGAGATTGCCGGAAAAAGCTATTCATTGCCATAATATGCACGCCGTCAGCATAATTCACGGCTGCCAAAGGCGAAACGCCCTTCCACATTAGTCGATCTTGCAGGCTCCTGCCCGCGTTTCCTCGGTGATCGGGTAAACATGGCGGGCACCGCCGTTATACTGCACCTCCTTACGGATAATTGTCACCAGTAGAGCTGCACAACGGCGTTGTGCCCCGCGCCGACAAGACTCTCCTTGATCTGCTCGTTCGTACTTTGATCGTGGAAACGATCGGCGTGATGATCGGCTTGATGCCGATGATAATGCCGACATCGTCGAGGAACGGCGCAGCTTATGCCGCCACACGTTTTGAAACGCCAGAAATGCTTTCAAGCAATGCACCCGCCCCCTTTCAGTAATTAGAACGATTCGGTATCGGATATTTCGGTCTGGCTCCCGCGCGGATGCGGTTGCCGCTGGGAGGCTTGATGTATTCCTCGCCGGTCAAGCCGCCGTTGATCTGCGTATACGAGCCCCAGAGCGACCGCCCCGTCGACACGGCGCGCTTTTCGAGCTTGCCGTTCTCGTCGCGGACATACACGGCTTCCTCCGCCCTCGCGGAGGATGTGGAGCATGTTCTGGAGATATATGCCGGAAGCGCTGCTGCCAGAAGGGGTTGTACGTGATGTTACATACTCGCCACCACGCACGGGCGTGTCCTCATCGAGATACACGGTGAAGGGATAGAGCGAGGCGTTATTATTACCCTGGCTCAATGGTAATAGTTACCATCCTCCCCTCGACCGGGTATTCGGAAATACTGACGATCTCCGCCTCGGTGCCGAGAATACGTCTGCCACGACATCACCGTGACTGTATCGCCGACATGGAGCGTTTGCAGCTCCGTTTCACTCATCGCGCCGGTGACATAGTATCCCGCCGCCGCCGGAAATGAGCACTGCCGGGGCTGCTCCTCGCGCGCCTGATCCGGGCTGCGGATCGTTTCACTACGCCGTCGATCTTTGCTGTAGACCACGCCCCGTTGTTGATCTCCAAATTCGAGCGTTTCGTATTCGAGCGCGCCTTTTTAGATCGAGCTCCGTCACAATCAGGTCTTCTCCTGCGCTTCGCGGCGCATGGCGACTCGAGACTCATTATAGGTGTAGCTCGGCGTCGTATCGATATAGGTGTTGCCGCCGTCGTCGATATCGCCGCCGTCGTCCGGCGCCGTGCCGTCATCAAAGCGTCCGTAGGCCTCGTCCACCTTAAAGGCCACCGAGGCCGTCGCTCCAGCGGACGAACGCACCATGCCCCAGCTGCCCGGAGAATGTCGCCGTCGGAGAATCGCCGTCATGCACCTCAAGACAACATACGCCGTGCCGCCCGCCCCTCGTCAGGAGCGAGTCGATAAAGAGCTGTCATAGGCGCAGTTGTTGCTCCAGATATAGAAGAACAGGCTGTCCTTCGTGCCCGCTGCCGCCCGCGGAAATACGGCACCTCCACCGGCGTGAGCGGCGTATCCGGCTCTCGTCGGGAGGATCGGGCTGCAGGACACAGGCGGTAGTTGTTCACCTTTACAAGATTGGCGTTCGCCTCGTCGAGCGCGATCTCCAGCGCTGTACGGAGATCCTCGCCCGCTCGAGCTGCAGGTCGGTGTCTCGTGTCGTAGGACAAAATCGGGTCGCCGATTTTGACCGTATCCCTCATGGACATAGTACTTTGTGATCTTCTGCGTTTCGGATACATAGATCGACTGCATTTTATCGGGCTTTACAAGCCCCTGCGTCTCCACCTGGTCGTCGGCGTAGTTTGTGCAAATTCCATGATCGGATAGACCTTCACGCTTGCCGCCGCTGCCGCGAGGGCAATATTCCATACACGAACGGCGATCGTCGTCCGCGGCCATTCCAGGAGATTACTCGTTATCTTTCCCTTTTTCACTCGCCGTCGTACCGGTGTTTGTCCTCGTCGCCGCGGATCAATGCGTCGTGTGGATCTTTTCGCGCAGTCGGCAATGTCCTGCGCGTGCGTGATAGGACGACCGTCGTTCCCTTCGCGTTCAGCTCGCCGAAGATCTGCATGACCTGGCGGCCGGAAGCGGGTCAGCGCGCCGGTCGGCTCGTCCACAAGCAGGATGCGCGGCTTGCGATCATCGCGCGGGCGATCGCCACGCGCTGACACTGGCCGCCCGACAGCTGGTTCGGGTAAAAGTCCATACGATCTTCCAACCCGACGCTCGCAAGCGCTTCCGCAGCGCGCTCACGCGCCGTTCGCGGCGCGGCACGTTCGCATAAGAGAAGCGGCAGTGCGACATTGTCGGTACCGTGAGCTTCGGCAGAAAGATAGAAGCTCTGGAAAACGAAACCGATCATCTGGTTTCGTATATCGGCAAACCAGTCATCCGAGCCGGATACGTCCTCCCGGCAAGCACATAGGTGCCGGAGGTCGGCGTATCGAGACAGCCGATGATGTTCATAAGCGTTGTTTTACCGGGCCGGAGGGCCCCATGATGGCAGATAATCCCCGTCGTCGATCAGAGAAATGTTCTTGAGGATGTGTACAGCGTCCTTGCCCTGGGGATAATCACTTGCAGATGCTGCGCATTTCCAGAAGCATTACGCCACGCTCCCCTCGCATTCGCCGCGGTGTCCTCCGCGGGCGCTGTCAGCACAACGGCATCCTCCGCCGGTGCTTCAGATCTCGGCAGGGGTCGCCGAAGAGCGATTCGTCCGGCGCTTCGATGGGCGCGTCGCCGTCGGAGGCGTTGCCGTCGGAGACAAGCGTCGGCGGCATTGGGCGCACCGGAGCCAGAAGCCGCTTGAGTTGCCGCCGGAAACATAGCCGGAATTATCTCATACACCTGCGTGTGCATGCCCGCCGTAAGGCCGTCCATCAGGAAGGCGATATAGTCGCTCTCCTTTGGACCGGAGATGACCTGATATTCGCCCGCTCGTCATATTCCCGAGGGACACGCCGCGCTTTTTCCAGCCGGTCGCGTCCGTTCGCCGCCCAGACATAGGGCGAGGAATCGGCGTCCACAATATAATATTCCGGGCCAGGTCCTCGCGGACCTCCTGCTGGCCAGCTGATCCGGCTCAATGTACACGTGCTGGCCGAGGTAGGCCAGTCATCGTTGGAGCTTCACACCGAACGGGTACTTAGACGAGTATGCGCTTCTGTTGCCGCCGCCACCGCCGTATGCAGGCTATTATTGCTCTACCTTGGTCAATCGATACTATCAGGCACGCCCGCTCACACGTAACGCTCGTCAAAGGCGTGAACGGATAAACATTCTATCCCCTCAAGCGTGCCGACGTTCAGCTCGTTGATCATTGCGCCATTCAATGGGTCGTCGCGCTGTCCATGATGGTGATGTAAATCTCGCTTTGCCGCTCGTATCAGCAAATCATAGCCGGAGCTTGCGCCTGTTCTCCGTATTCTTCACGCTCATCACGCGGCCGGAGATCGCGGGCGCGCGTCCGTATCTCGAGGCTTCCTGCAAATTCATCGATCTCACGCCCTTGCGCCGTGTGTAGGTCGCTTCACGCATCGTTCGCCTTTTGCAGCTCCCGGATCTCTGCGGCGAGGTAGGTGAGCTGTTGCGCCGCTTGGGCGGCGTCGCGCTGGCGCTCGAGATTGGGGATGTCCTCCTCGGCGGTGGAGATCGTGTTCTCATCGCGCTCTCAAGCTCAAGCAGGAGCTTGCTGAGCTGAAGCTCCATGGCCCTCGTTGTCGTCGCAGAAGAGGCACATCGCCCTCGGTGACGAAGTCGCCTCACTTGTAGGTCTCAAGAACTTTCTTGTCGCCCTTTTTGACCGCTGCCGTTTCGCCCGAAACGACAATACCGGCGTACCGGTTCACCAGCCCCACGGAGCCCTGCGAGGTGATGTCCGATACCTTCTGACGGATGGCATCCTCGGCATTGCCTCCGCAGCCGGTCATAACGCCGAGCAGCAGGCAAGCGCCGAGGAGAATGGCAAGCAGCTTTTTCATGTATGTTCCTCCTGCTTTCAGGATGTATTGCTTACTATTCCTATGACGCTTTACCCCGAGGAAGAAAAGTTCGCTTTTCCCCTGCGGAGACGCCGAAAAATAAAAGCGATTGTGCATTTTATCATAAAATGATATATTTGATATATGGAAAAACAACTCGAAAACGGAGGACTCTTATTATGACCTGCCAAGGGAAAGATTTCTCAAATACATCGCCGTGTCCACCGCGTCCGATGAGGACGGCGCCAGCCAAATCTACGACCCGGCGGCTGGGCTCTCGCGCCGTCTGGCCGAAGGAAATGTCTTTGGGGCTGAGAACGTCCATGGTTAGCTGCGGCAATGCCATCAGCGCTCCCGCCACAGAGAGGGCGTCAAAACCGCCGGATCGCGCATGTGGACACCTCTCCCGCCGCGAGCGGCGAGGGCGTGAACGCCCGCAGTGCCCCACCGGCGAAGACATTGAATCACACGGCGTCATTTCGGAGCAGTTCCCCGCCATGAAGGACGTGCGCGGGCAGGTGCTGCTCGTGACGGACGGCTCCACGCTGCTCGGCGCGGACGACAAAGCGGGCGTTGCCGAGATCACGACGGCGGTGGAAAAGCTCATTGCCTCCGGCGCGCCGCACGGGAGCTGCGCATCGTGTTCACGACCGACGAGGAGGTCGGCCGCGGCACGGAGGCTGGATGTTAAAACTTGCGTGCGATTGAGGATACACCGTGGACGGCGGCGAGCTCGGTGTATACGAATACGAAAACTTCAACGCGGCTGCGGCGCTCGTCCGTGTGCACGGCGTCAGCATCCATCGGGCAGCGCGAAGGGTACATTATGAAACGCCGCGACGATCGCCATGGAGCTGCATTCCCTTCTCCCGCCGATCAGGTGGAAAAGACCGATAGCTATGAGGGCTTCATCCATCTCACCGATATGTCCGGCGACGTGGTGCTGAACTCCACTATATCATCCGCGACCATGACCGCACGCTTTTTGAAGAGAAAAGGCATGCCTCCGCGCCCGCCGTGGATTATCAACCGTCAGTACGGCAGAAAGGTACCGCCAGGCAGACGTCTCCGCACCTACTACAACATGCGCGAGAAAAATTAGCCACACCGCCACCTTCTCCCAGGCGCGCCGAAGCACTACGCCTGCGGCGTTGCGCCGCGCCGGGCGATCCGCAGCGGCACGGATGGTACATCCTCACGTGGATGGGTCTCCCTGCCCGAATCTCTCTCTCGACGGTGGCTACAACTACCACGGCGTACACAGTTTTATCCCCGTGGACAGTCTCGCAGTCTCGGCATGCCGACGCACAGCACTGGAGATCATCGACGGCTTTGTGGAAAACGCCTGATTACGGAGGATATCGTATTCCAAAACATCGATCCTCATCGCCAAGATTCTGGCGGTGCTCACCTGCTCACTGCGGTGCTGCTGACCAGCGCGGCACTCTCGCCGCGCGCTGTGGCGGCGCGGCCGGAAATGTGCGCGTCGCAGCGCCGACACCGCTCGACAGCGCCGACGCCGGAACTTTCGGCACGCCCTCTCCACGCCGGAGCCGGCCCGGCGACCCCACGCCCTCTGCGACACCCACGCCGGAGCCGGCGCCGATCGAATACGATCTCCATGGTGGGCGACTGCACGCTTGCGAGCTATCCGCAGGCGCGCTACTACGCAAACTCCTTTGAGAATGTTGTCGGCACGAACTGGGCGTACCCTTCTCCAACGTGCTCGACGTGACGGCGAACGACGATATGACGATCGCAAATCTTGAGTGCAGCATTCCCGATCTCAGCGCCGGGTCCGGCTCCACGTTCTCTCCTCGCGCCGAAGGCGGCAACGGGACATTCTCACGCTCGGCAGCGTGGAGTTCGCCACGACTGCCAATAACCACGCAATGGACTTCGGACAGCAGGTTCACACGATTATCGTCGTTAATCTCGACGCCGCCGGGTATCAGCCACTGCGGCGAGGGGGAAGGCACGCCTCTACGACCGAAAGCGGTCTGACCGTCGGCGTGTATGCCGTTTACAGCTGGCACACGCCGAGCGCCGGAATCCGTCGCCGCGGGCGCGTCCGTTCTTCAGGGACGCGGGCGCGGAGATCGTTGTCGTGAGCGCCCACTGGGGCAACGAGGCGAGCTATTACCAGAATGCCAATCAGGAAGAGGTCGCCGCGCTGCGATCGATGCGGGCGCGAGCATCGTGTTCGGCCACGGACCGCGGTAACCGTCTTGAGCCGTTTGAAAATACAACAACGGCATCATTTTCTACAGTCTCGGCAACTTTGTGTCTGGCGGCAACACCAACCCCGCCGACATGGACAGCGTGACGCGCAGGCGACCGTTACCCGCGACCCGGACGGGAACGTTTACCCTCGTCGTTCAACGTTCCGCCGTGCAGCATCAGCAGCAAGACAAACGAAAACGACTACTGCCCGACGCTCTTTTGAGCTGGCACCGAGGAATACGACCGTTATGTCCAAGGTGGACGGCCTGCGGACGGGCGCGAACAACGATCGATTATTCCTTCATGCACCCCGAAGGCTGAAATCAATAAATGCCGCCGAAACCGGTCGGTTTCGGGCGGCACTCTTTGTTTATTTAGTTTATTTGCGGCGGCGCTCCGAGCGGCGGTCGGCGTAGATCTTGCTGTCGTTGATCTTGCTGTCAGACTGCTGCATGAATTGCTTGAGCTTATCTTCAAAGCTGGGATCCCTGGTGGGCGGCGCGATTTCACCTCCGTGCGGCGGTGCGCTGCGGTAGGTATTGGCCGGGCGCGTGGTATATGCCGGGCGCGGCGCGTTCGCTGTGGCTGAGCCGGGCGTGGCGCAGGCCGGGCGCGGGGCGCCTGGCTGAGCTCGCTTGATGGCAGAGATTGATCTTACCTGCCTCAAGCTGATTACTGAGGATTTTTACTTTGACGGCGCTCGTACCCTGACCTTCAGATAGTCGTTGACGTCGTTGACATAGGCGTTGGCTATTCCGAAATATGGCCAAGACCGCTCTTGCCGCCGGGGAAGAAGCACGAACGTCCGAATTTGGTGATACCAGTTACTTTGCCTTCCTGAATCGTCTGATTTCCAGCCTCCATGGGGATTCCTTTCTTTCTTTTCAATTTATTGATATATCCTGTCATCCGGCAGGACAAGACCAAGCCGTTCCCGCGCAAGCTCCCGCGATGCGATCCGCGTCGCCGCTGCGCTCGATCCGCTCGCGTAATGCCGCGTTGCTCTGCTCCAGCGCCTCGCAGCGCTCCCTGTGTCTCGCAGAAGAAGCTCCGCTTCCTCCACGCGGATCGCCGTTGTGACATACCGCGCCGCGGCATACACAAGCAGAATGGATAGAATACAGCCAAAAAGAAACTTTATGCTTTTGCTCATCGATTCTCTCCGCCGTCTCCCTGCCGCGGCAGCTCTATAACGACCGGGAAACTTGCGCATTATTGTAAACGATAGATCCGATTTTGCATAGATATTTTTCAAATTTTTCATCTCGCGATTTTTCCGCTCATTTTTCTTTCTGCACCGCTGTTCTTCCCCTATGCTCGCGTTTCCGCTCCGCAAGGCGGCGCACCGGGCGCCGGGCAGGGGTCAGAAGGTCGTGCAAAGGGCGCATCCGGCGATCGCCGCCGTGAGAAAACAGGGGCCGCACGCCGCCGCTGCACCACTGCCCGGCAGCAAATACCGCGAGTCCTGCTAGCGCATAAAAGATCACATCCCACAGTGTTGCGAGCCGGTAAAAACCTGCCGAGGGAGAAGTACCGGAACCGCATAGCCGAGCGCTGCGCCGGTCACAGCGCCAGCTCAAAGCTGCCGGGCTGTCGATTCGTCATTTATCCGAAGAGCCTCGCCCAGAAGCCGCGCCGCACGGGGACGTCGGCATACGAGAGATCGAAATATCTCCCACAACGAGAAGATCGCCGGAGTCCACCGAGAGCGTCTCCACCCGAAGATTGCTCCCATGCACCGTGCCCATTCAGCATCTGCACGATGCTCCTGTCGTGCCGCTTGACCTCTTCCACGCCGGAAACGGCCTGGTTTCAGTATGATGTTCTGCGCTTTCTCCGCCTCGGTCTTCCTGCCACGATCACCCCGGCATGCCTATGGCGGGCCGCATGCTTGTTCAGCGTCGGCACGGAATGATACTTTATGAGGGTATCCCACCATGCCGGTGTGGCGGAACAGGCAGACGCACGGGACTTAAAATCCCGAGACGAAAGTCGTACGGGTTCGATCCCTCGTCACCGGTACCACGTCAGAAGGAGCAAATACCGTTCCGTTTCCGCCTCGCGGCGAAAACTGCACTATGTTAGCTCCTTTCTTTCCTTTCCAAATCGAACTCGCCCGCTGGGCTTCGATTTGCCCCGCTTTTGATAATTCCACCAAATTTCAAAAATGGAGGTGTCAGGACTTGCACGGGTAAAGGTGCTTGGACGCTATCAAAAAGATCCCTCCTGCTTCTCATGGCGGTTATGATCCTGGCCTTTACGGTCATCTATCCCATCGTTACGGCGCGCTCAGGTTTTTCTTTATGAGGACACCATTCTCGTGCCGGCGGAAGAGGACGACTGCACCGTTTATTCGGGAAAATCCGCGGAACCCTTGCGACCTTCACCGACAATCTGCGGACAAGGCAAATATCTTTCAGTATGGCAGCACCGTTTACGGCCCCTATACCGTCAAAGAGGATCCCACCGCCATTCCGAAGGACAGCGACCTGCAAGCACAGATGACCGGCATTGAGCTGCGCTGCGACGCGAGATCGTGTTCCGCGGCGAAGTCAACAGCGGCGACTGGCGTATTGCTCTATAACGGGACAGGGCTTTGACCCGCTCACATCACCGCCACGATGGGCGACGGTACCGTTGTAGACGAGGCAGGCAGTTGATCCGATGGAGCCTCCGTTTTCAACGATCCTCGATCTGATGGACGGCCCAGCGCGTATAAAGGAAGGTGGCTCGGCTGGTTCGGCGGCGTGCTGATCTGCGTTATCGCGGCGCTCGCCATGCTGTTTGCCGATGAGCTTCCCGCTGGAATGCTTCGTTCCTTGTCCCGCAATGCCGAGGCGAGCCGTCCGACTGGGGAGATCGCCGGGCGGTATATCACATGGACCGTGCTGCCGGTCATGGCGGCGGTGATCTTCATTCTCGGATTAAAGTAATATGCAATGGAGCAGCCCGGACGTTTGTTCGGGCTGCTCCACGTTATTCCCGTCAAAGGAAAGTATTTATAATTCTCTGATATACCATCTCTTCCACCGCGCCGGAGGTAAGTTTTTTCCGCCAGCAGTTCGGCGGAGATGATGAGCGCAAATTCCGCCGTCGGTTGATGCCAGCGCGCGCGGAAGCCCTGCGTCGCGTTGGATTCGGGATATACCGATATACCCTCCGTTTTCGATATTCTCGTTTATGGACTGTTTAACAGCGTCGGCGTAAACAGCAGCGTCGCGCGCACCGTCTCGACGGTCTGCGAAACGCGTTTCGACGCCTTCCGTGTTGTTATTCGGCTCCGCCTTTGGTACATTTGAGTACCAACAGGAAGGTCAGCTTCGGGTTCGGCCGTCAACGTCGGGGCAGCATCGGCGGACTGGACGCCTGTTGGCTTATTTTTTTGTCATATAAGCCGTGACGATATATGTTGTATGTTTTGTCGTATCGGGAACGGCTTCTGCAACGTAATAGTACCGTTGCCGCTTTATGAACACAACTGTTTTGGCAGGGCGGTTTTTGCTATTCTCATTTGTTACATGGGCTTTGACCTTCCTCCATGGCGGAATCTGCCTTGCCATCTTCGCCGTGCCGCCGAAGAATGTGCTCTGCCATACGCTGTTCAAGAACCGTCTGATTACCGGCTGTATCAACGCCGGTAATTTTTTATGTCGGCAGCGGCGCGCTCGAAACGGGATTGAGCGTGTACCGCTCTTGCCGCCGGGGTTCTGCGCGGCTCTCTTCGCACGAAATCGACGAGTGCGGCATCCGTATGAGTTCCGGTATTCATCGATCACGCGCTGCTCTACGGGCGTGTGCTCCGCACGGGGGTTCGTGTTTACGGAAGTGCTTTCAGCGTCAGCGTTTTCCCGGTCAGCACGTCCGCCATCGTCGCGCCGGGGCACTCTCCCTACACGGGTTCTGCCTCCGTCTCACCAATCGGAATCGTCCCGCTCCTCATCTTCGCCATCGGAATTCCACATCGAAGTCCAGCTCATCTGCCGCGCGGGGCTCCAGCGTGAGCGCCGGTCGTTTTGTCGTTAACAGCAAGGGACAAAAAGCTTGCGTCCTTTTGCAACGGCGGCAAAGTAGCCGGCAGCAGCATATTCACCCGCATAGTTTTCCTCAATGCGGTCGAGCATTTCGCGCAGCTGCAGCATGGCGGGCGACCTCGTGCTTGCAGTTTCCGACGCAGTAGCAGGGAGCACGTCAGCGCGTAGATCATGCCGTCCGAATACACGAACTCCACGTCATACGGCTCCGTTCCTTCGACAAGCGCGTACCCTTCATTCCCGTCAGGCAGAGATAGCGCACGCGGTTTTCCGCCATACGCATACCCGCGCTCCGCGACCGCCACATCGACGCGCATCCGGTGCAGCTCCCGCAGCGGGGAAGGTACTGTCGTCCGGCCGCAGGCATCCCGTGTCCGCTTTCGACGGCGCTTTATGCTGGCTCATCACCTTCCGGCGCGGAAGCGCCGGGCAGCGGTCGAACGTCAGAACGTGCGACCCGGCGAGGGTAAACCGACCCGGACACATTGGTATCCGCCACGCCGATCACGCGCTTATAGTCCGCCAGATTGATGCGGAAGTTGTAGTTGACATCCACGACGCGCCCGCGCTTCCTCGAGCTTGCCGTCTACGACGCAGATCGCCGCAGTGCAGGTCGAACCGGTCGTTATAGTAGGCAAGCGTCATATTCACTGCGGGCCACGCGCACACCGACCGCCGCGGCTCGTGCTCTTCCGAAGAACGTCCGGAGCACCGGAGCGGACATCTTTCCTTTTCCTCCGATACAGAAAAACCGATCTTGAATGCCATATCGCTCTTCCTTTCCAGTTTTTATCTCTTATGAGTTGTATATTACTCATCGGTGTCCTATAATCAGGACTTCCGTAAAAATATAAAAGCGAAATGTAAAAGAGCTGCGACATTTCATTTGCCGTGCTATACTGCGAATGTAAAGCAGAGCTTTACTTTTTCACGTTGAGTGACCCGATGAAGAACCGTATTGAAGAGCGGACGCAAGGCGCAGGGCATGACACGCAGCAGCAGCTGGCCGCATTGCTCGGCGTTTCGCGCCGAACGATCATTCGCTGGAGAGCGGAAAGAGTACAACCCCTCGTATTGCTGGCGCACAAGATCGCGCAATTTCGGGGTACCCATTGAGGATATTTTCTGTTTGAGAGGATGAAGCATGAAGCTCAAAGAACCTGAGAAAAAGCTCAGTATTTTATATCTTGTTCTCGGCGCGGTATTGTTTCTTGTCGGGCTGCTGACAGACGCCGGCGACAAACTGGCTTTCCTCGTTCCGGCAGCGCCATTGCCGTTGTCGGCGCGGCGCGGCTGCTGCGCGTGTACCGGCTCACCCGTGACCCGGACAAAGCGGCGGACTATGACGCCTCGCTGAAGGACGAGCGCACGGCGTAATGTGGCAAACAAGGCGCGTTCTATGGCGCTTCCATCTGCATTTACGTACAGCTCGCCGCAGCTCTCGCCGCTATTTTGATCTTTAAACAAACTCTGGTCGGACAAGGTGCTCTGCGCGCTCACGTGCCTGCAGACGCTCGTCTGCTACCGGCTGCTTCTGGTACTACAACCGGAAATACTGAAAGGAAATCCATGAACGCATTGGAAATTAGGATCTGTCCAAATCCTTCGGCAGCTTTTTCGCTGCAAAACCTGACGCGCTGACCGTGCCGATGGGCACGGCGCTCGAAAACTCGTTGGCGAAAACGGCGCGGGCAAATCCACGACGATCTCGCTCATTCTCGGGCAGCTTCGGCGCGACAGCGGAGATCACGATTCTCGGGCAGAGTCACGAGACGGCGACAGCGTCTCCGTCCGCGAGGACATCGGCGTAGTATTCGACGAGGCGCTGCTTCCCGGACGGGCTGAACGCCGCGACAGGTGGACAAAGCGGAGCGCTGCATCTATATGGGACAGCGGCGCATTTTATGAGCATATCCGGCGCTTTGATCTGCCGGAAACGAAGCCATTCAAAGAGTATTCCCGCGGGATGAAAATGAAGCTCGCGCTTGCCGTGGCGCTCTCACACAAAGCAAAGCTCCTGCTGCTTGACGAGGCGACCGGCGGGCTTGACCCATCGCCCGTGACGAGCTGATCGGCGAGCTTTCCCGCTTTATCAGACGGCGATCACGCGATACTGCTCCTCCCCGCATATCGTGAGCGATATAGAAAGCTCTGCGGCCGTGTGGCGTTTCTGCATAAGGGGCGGCTGATCCTGAACGAGAAAAGCGAGCCCTCTCTCGCGGCGCGCATCCGTTCAAACGTGCCTCGAAGAGATCATTCTGGACATCACGAGAAAGGGCGGGCGTTATGAAGATCCGCGGACTTTGCTCAGGACATATTCCCAGGCTGTGGGCGCAGTGCCGGTGCAGCTCGTTCTGACAGGCGATGTACCTCCTGCCGCTTTACAAGCGTCGGCATGATGCTGCTGCGATGATGCCGGAATGGCGCTCGGCTATGACGCTGCCAGGTAGGAGCGGTACGCGCTCGCCATGCCGGTGCGGAAGAGCGACTCTTCTGGAACCAGTTTCTGCTGGGTGTGATCGCCATCGCGCGCTCGGCACCCGGCAGTACGAACTTGCCGCCCTTCTTTCGGGCAGGCGACTCCTCTCTCGCCGTTACGCGGCACCGTCGGCGTCGTCTATCTTCTCATCACTTCCGCTGATGATGAAGCTCGGCGTGGAAAGGTCAGTTTCTTCTTCTGCTGCTGACCATGGCGTTCATGCTGCTGTCCGGGCAACCGCGTAAGACAAACTGGCGTATCTGTTGTTGAATTACCGCGCCGCGCGCGGTGGCGATGATATGTAAAAAATTTATCCTTCTGCGGAGAAGCCCATGAAGAACTTTTTAAAGTCGTATTTTCCGCGCTGTATTCACCGGCGCATTCATTTGCGCTGCAGTTTGCCCTTATTCTACCTTGCCATCACCGGTTCAACGAGCACTTTGCCATCTTTTGCTGGTGTTCGCCTCGTTCTCTCCGCCGTTGTTGTCGTCTCATCTTGTCAGCCGCGACGGCAACCCCGGCGTAAAGATCGCTTGGATCATTCCGATCCTTGCGCTGCCGGTGTTCGGCGTGCTGCTCTATCTCGTATTCGGGAAAACCAGCTTCGCTGAGAGGAAAAAGGCGCGCATGTCATCCGTGGCCGAGCAGCATGAAAAGGCGACGCGCAGCGTTCCTGGCGGCGAACCGGCGCTGCCTGGCACACGGAAGCGCGGCGCCCGACCATCTGCACTGTACCGCCGGCGCGCCGGTATTCACGCATGTACCTGAAACAACGTATCTTCCGGTCGCGAGGTCGCCATTTTGACACGCTTTCTGGCGGAGCTGGAAAGGCAGAGAAGTCTTCATTTCATGGAGTACTACATCGCCCCCCGGCACGCCGTGAAACGCCATTCACGAGGCGCTGCGTCGGGAAAGGCGCAGCGGCGTGGATGTGCGCGTGATGTACGACGTTTGGCTGCATCGCCGCAAGCTGCCGGAGGGCTATCAAGGGACGCGCTTGAGGCCGAGGCATCCGTTGCTGCGTGTTCAGCCGGTTTTATCCATTCCTGCGCGTTCCCCATGGCCGCGACCACCGCAAATCTGTCGACGGGAATGTGTAAGCTTCACGGGCAGGGATCAGCCTCGGACGCCTATATCAACGTGGTGCAGCGCTGCGATACTGGCTCGACGCGGGCGTCATGCTGCGCGGCGAGGCGTGTACGCGCTCACGGCGATGTTTCTCTCCATGTGGGACTACACGCGCGGCGTTACGGAGGATTTCACCCGCTACGCGCCGGACGCGGCGCTCTGCGAGAGCATCACCGCCCCCGGCTGGGTGCAGCCGTTCGGCGATACGCCGCTCGACAACGAGCCGGTCGGCGAAACGGTGTACATGCATCTCATCAACCGCGCCAAGGACTATGTGTATATCAACACCCCTATCTCATCATCGATAACGAGATGATCACCGCGCTGACTGCCGCGGCCGTCCGGCGTGGATAGCGCATCGTCACCCCCGCGATCAGCGACAGCGCCCTTTGTGCATGAAATGACCTGCTCATACTACGAAACGCTCATTCTCGCGGGTGTGAAGATCTACGAGTACACCCCGGTATGGTGCACGCCAAAACGTTCATCGCCGATAATCGCAGCGCCGTGGTCGGAACGATCAATCTGACGCAGTTGTATCTCCACTTGAGTGCGGCGTATGGATGTGTGATACGCCCGCCATCGCGGACATGAAGGCGGAATACCTTTCCGAAGCTGGAACGGAGCGCGCCCATCACGGAGGAGCTAGGTCTGCAGCAGCGCTCGCGGACGGCGGCTGATCCACGCCGTGCTGCGCACGCTCGCGCCGCTGTTTAAAAGTTGCTATCCGGTTTGTCGGCTTTCCGTTGGAAAGCCGGATTGAACGTCAAATGTTTTTGACGCGCTCCGCTCTGCGTTGAGCTCGTTTGAAGGAGCGCGACTCGCCGCGAAAGCGCGCACTCGCTGCGCTCACGTTTGCGAGCCAGGAGGTATTTTCTCCGATAC
>VOFG01003452.1_pt1 | contig 20823 bp, 27 predicted proteins | sample 5384171 | NCBI WGS metagenome assembly VOFG01 (sample SAMN12384726, study PRJNA508395) | human gut metagenome | isolation source: healthy gut F | host: Homo sapiens
TATTCCGTCTGGCCATGACGCAGAAGATAGATCAGCATTGAGACAATTCTCCTTTCAAAACCGTTGGGGATGCCGCAGAACATCTGCACCACGCACTCTGCCCGTGCGGCCAGCAGGCAGGCAAGCCTGCCCGCCGCCTCGCGGTCGGCGCGCTGTTTGGACATCCATCGGCACAACACCGCCGCCTACCTCGGTGGCGATGAGGATATCGTATTCATGGGCAAGCTTGTCTGCCAAGGCAGACAGGTCGGCGGCATCGCCGCCAGCTGCTGCACATCGGCCAGCGCCTTGCCGGGAAGCATTTGCGCAAAGGTGCGCTTGCCGCTGTAGAGCGGCCCGGTAATAAAGATCATAGCAGCCCTCCCCACTGGCAGGCACACGCGCCGCCAGCATCCAGAGCTCGGCCTTTTGCAAAAACCACCCGGCAAGGTCGCCGGTGATGCCGCCGAACTGCTTCCGGCTCACGGCATGGTAGCGCCAGAGCACCGCCAGCGCTGCCAGCACCAGCGCCCAGCCGCCCAGCGCCGCCATGCCCACGCACAGCACTGCGGCCAGCACCGCCAGCACCCGGCGCACCGCAGTTTTGTCTGCTGCAGTGGCAAAGGTGTGTGCAAGACCGGTGTTTTTGCCATGGGGAACGATGCCACCGCAAGGCCCGAAAGCGCCCGTTCCAGCACCAGCGCCAGCGCCCACAGCGCCCCCGCCCGGGGGGTAGAACCTCACGCAGGTGCACAGGGCAAAGGTCGCCAGAAAGTAGCTGCATAGTCGGATGACCGCAAAGGCACCGCAGTGGGGGTCTTTTAGTATTTCCAGCTTCTTTTCGCGGTCGCCGTAGCTGGAAAGGGCATCGCAGGTGTCGGCATAGCCGTCCAGATGGATGCCGCCGGTGACCCATACCGGGATCAGCGCAAAGCCCGCCGCCTTGGCAAGGCCCGGCAGGGGCAGCGCGCCACACACGCACCACGCCGCCCCAATAACGACACCGATGAGCGGGAAGGCGCACATGGCGTACCGCATATTTTTTTCGTTCCAGTCAAACTGCGGCACCGGCAGTGCCGAGAACATGGCAAGCGCCACCGCAATGGTCTGAAAAACTATCATTTTCCACTCCTTTTTATAGTACACGGGGATGCCGCATACCACCCGCACCACCGCATCTGCCCGGGCGGCAAGGGCGTTGTTCACCCGTGCCAGCGCCAGCAGATAGCGGTCGGTATCCCCGGCATAGTCCGCGCCGCCGCTGAATACCTCGTTGGAGACAACGATCAGGTTTTCGCACTGGGCTGCAAGGCTGTCCAGTCCCCGCAGGATGGCTTTGGCCGCGTTTTCTCCCTGCTCCCGCCGGGTCGTACAGCTCGTTGGCCGCAAGGTTGCCAAGGTCTTCCAGCAAGGCGGTGCCCCGCGCAGGCAGACGCACATTTTCCAGATGCAAGGGACACTCCACCGTCACAAACTGCTTTGCAGCGCGCATTTTGCGGTGCTTTTCCACCCGGGCGGCGCACTCGGCGTCCCATACCTGCATAGTGGCAAGATAGTACCGCGGGGGCCGGTGGTTTTCAGCACAAGGCTCTCGGCGTATTCACTTTTGCCGCTGGCAGCGCCGCCCAGGACCAGCGTCAACATTGGGGCTTGTACGGCACAATGCCGCCCTCCGCAAAGGAGTAGCACCCGCCGTACACCGCCAGTGCCATATCCCACAGCGGGATGCTGGCCACTGCGCCGGTGCCCTCGCCCAGATGCAGCCCCGCCGTAATGACGGGTGCCTTGCCCAGTGCTTCCAGCACGATGCGGGCGGCAGGCTCTGTGGAGCAGTGGCTTGCAAACACAGCCTTTGCCGCCGCCGGGCACAGCCGCACGGCGCACAGCGCGGCCGCTCCGCTGATGAAAAGCCATCTGCCAGCACCGGCACCCCGGCCAGCGCACCGCCCAGAAAAGATGCCGCACAGGCCTGCGATGTCAAAGCCGCCCAGCTTGGAAAGCACATCCAGCGGGTCCTCCGGGTCCGGCTCATTGCAGGCAGGATGCCGCGGCAGATGGCATCCACCTTGCGGGCAAGCCCCTTCGTCCGAAAGGCCCGCACCGCGCCCGGTCATAAGCTCCACGGGCTGGCCCAGCAGCACCGCCGCCACCGCGCTGGAGGTGGTGGTATTGCCAATGCCCATTTCGCCGGTGGCGATGAGCCTGTAGCCATCCTCTGCCAGTTCCCGAGCAAGGGCGATGCCCTCCCCAACGGCCTGCACGGCCTCGGCCCGGCTCATGGCGGGCCCTGGGTAAAGTCCGCCGTCCCGGCGGCAATGCGGCAGTTCCGCACGCCGGGCACCGGTTCGCCTGCCATGCCCATGTCCACGGGCACCACATCGCAGTGGGCAGTACGGGCCATCTGGCACACGCTGGTACGCCGCATGGCAAGGTTTTCGGCCACGGCACGGGTCACTTCCTGCCCGGTCTGGCTCACGCCCTGCGCCACCACGCCGTTATCCGCGCAGAGCACCACCACCACCCGGCGGGAAAGATCAAGCTCCGCGCTGCCGGTAAGGGCGGCGGCATCCTCCAGCATGGTCTCCAGCCGGCCCAACCCGCCCAGCGGCTTTGCAAGGCTGGCCCAGTGGGCATGCGCCGCGGCCCGGGCGGCGTCGTCCGGCGGCGTGATACCCGCCAAAAGTGCATTCAGTTCCGTTTCGGTCATTTTGGTCATCCTTTTGTTTTGCTGTATCGTTCTGCCGCGCGCACAAAGCGGCGGGGCAGGGCAGTGCCCGCCCAGTAAAGATGCGGGAAACCGGCATACAAATGCGCGTTTGCAAAGCCGCATTCCCACTGCCTTTTTTCGGTTTTGCGGGCCGTAAATGCAGTGCCGTTGGCGGTGGAATCCCAGTGGTGGAATTCGTGGATGGGCAGCGTTTCTCCGGCGCGGAACAGCATACTGTCCGCCTTTGCGGTCAGGACGGCATAGCCGAAAAGCGCACCAGCCGCCCGCCCGGACGCCTGCGCCCGGCAGGACGCCCGCCATGGGCCACGCCTTACCGTCGGCGTCCTCCAGGCTCTGCCCCAGATAGAGAGAAGCCTCCGCACTCTGCCACCGTGGGCAGGCCGCCATTGTACGGCATCCCGGATGGCATCGCGCATGGTTTTGTTTTCGCTCAGCGGCCGGGCATACAGTTCCGGGTAGCCGCCGGGCAGATACAGCCCGCCGATATTTTCCGGCAGGCCGCATCCTGCACCGGGCTGAAAAGCACAAGCTCCGCCCCGGCATCCCGCAAGTGCGTCCAGCGTCTCGGCATAGATAAAGCAGAACGCCTCGTCCTTTGCCACCGCGATGCGGACGGCGGGTGCCGTTCCCAAAAGAAAGGCTTCCGGGGCAGGCTTTTCGGTCAGCGCCGCCAGCGCTGCCCAGTCCAGCACCAGTGCATCGGCCAGCAGGGCGATCTTTTCCTGAAGGTCGGTGATTTCGCCTGCGGTTTTCAGGCCCAGATGGCGGCTTTCCACCGCCGCCTGCGGCAGGTTGGGCAGAAAGCCCAGCACCGGCAGGCCGGTTTCCCTTTCCAGCAGGTCCTTGAGCATTTTATACAGCTTTTCGGAACAGCTATTGAGCAGGATGCCCGAAACATGGCTGTTTTTGCGGAAGTTCACAAGGCCCTGGATCTCTGCCGCCAGCGTCACGCTGGCCCCCCTTGGGCTGCACCACCAGCAGCACCGGCAGGCCCAGCGTATCCGCCAGTTCCCCAAGCGCTGGCCCGGGTGGTCAGGCCCTGACCATCATAAAAGCCCATAGCCCCTCGCACACGGCGGCGCCGTGCCCGGCGGCATAGCGGGCAAAAATGGCCCGCACCGTATCCCGGTCGGAAAGAAACAGATCCAGATTGTGGCTGTCCACCTGCAGAGCCGAGCGGTGGAACATGGGGTCGATGTAGTCCGGCCCGCTTTTGAAGGCGCAGGGGTCGGCCCGCGCTTTTTCAGCGCCGCCAGCACGGCGCAGGTCAACGGTGGTCTTGCCGCTGCCGGACCGGGGCGCGGCGATGAGGAATTGCATCATTTGCGTGTACCCGTAATGAGGAAGATGGGGTTATTGGCCATGAGCAGGTGAAGACGGCCTGCCTGCTTTGTGCGGCTGACCGCCAGCTGCGTTACCTCTGCGGCAAGGCCCCGGGCGGTAAGGGCGGCAGCCGCAGCGCTCAGCGTTTCCAGCGCAATGGCGGAAATGCAGATGCGCGCGTCCGGGTTTTTGGCAAGCACGGCATCCAGCACGCCCTCCATGCCGCCCTTTGTTCCACCAATGAACACGGCATCCGGCGCAGGCAGGTCTGCCAGTGCATCCGGGGCGCGGCCCTCGATGAGGGATGAGGTTGCAAGCATGGAACTTTGCCCGGTTTTACGGATCAGTTCACAGGCATCCGGTTCACACTCCACGGCGTAACACGCGGCCTTTGGGTGCCGCCAGCGCAAGCTCCACGCTCACACTGCCGGTGCCTGCGCCCACGTCCCACAGAGTGTCGGTGGGCATTCACCGCCAGCTTTGCCAGCGCAGCAGCGCGCACCTCCTGCTTGGTCATGGGCACCTCGCTCCGGATGAAGCTTTCGTCCGGGAAGCCCGGCGCACGGCAGTGCGGCAGATCAAAGTTTTCCACCAGAAGCACGCTGAGTGGTGCAAAGCTCTGCCCCGCCAGCTCTGCCTGCAGCAGAGCCGTAGCGGATGGCATCCGCCCGGTGCCAAGGTTTTCGCCCACCACGCCGTGGGCTTCGCCCATACCGGCATCGGTCAGCTTCTGGGCACAGAGAGGCGGGCGTTTCAGTGCCGCCGGTGAGGAAGAACACCGAACGGTTCATCATACACTGCGGCCACCGGGTCGCAGGCGCAGCCATGGGCCGAGACCAGCTTCCAGTCCTGCCACGGTCGGCCGCCGCTGAAAGCAGCTGGATGCTGGAAACGCCCGGATACACCCCGCGGGGATGCCCAGCGCCCGCAGCGGCGTGAGCAGACCGGACGCACCGGAGTAAAACCCGGTGTCGCCGCTGTAAAGCACGGCGGCATCCTGCCCGGGGTTTTGTGCCAGTGTTTCCAGAATGTCAGCGGGCTGGTAGAGGGCGAACTGCCGGGCCAGTGCACTCGGGCGGGAGGCCCACCAGCAGCCGCTTTGCACCGAACACAAGGCCCTGCCCTGCGCACAGCCTGCTGCGCCTGCACCGAAAAGCTTCCCAGCTTCCGCTTCCCATACCGATCAGTGTGACCATTGCAAAATCTCCTGACAATACGTGAAAAATTTGTGTTTCCGTCTCGCCAGTTTCCGGCGGGCGGCGCAGCACCACCAGCTGTACGCCGGTATCAGCAGCGGCCTGCACCTTCTCGGCAAAGCCGCCCGCTGCGCCGCCGTCCTTGGTGACGAGGTACCGGATCTGAAACTGTGTTATCAACGCCTTTTATTCAGCTGGCAGGACTGAACGGCCCCTGCATGGCAATGATGTTCCGGTGCGGGACTTGGCCGCTTCACAGGCGGCAATGCCCTCCGGCGTGGGCAGGACGCGCGGGTAAAGCCGCGCCGGTCCAGCCCGGCAAACACAGCCAGCTCCTTGGCACCGGTGGCAAGCAGGATATTGCCCCTTCGTCCCGGCCAGATATTCTGCAGCCTGCGCTGCGGTCCCGAACACCACACAGTCCGGGCGGCAGCGGGCTTTGGCCCGCAGCAGGCGGCGGTATTCCACGCCCGCCTGTGCGCCGCAGCGCGGATGTTCCTGGTGGCATCCACTGCATACGGATGGGTGGCATCCACGCAGAGATTAGCTCCCGCCAGCAATGCCGCCATGGCATCCGGCTCGCAGCCGCCCGGCGTGCACCGTGATGCCCGCCATTTCGCCCTGCTCCTCGGCACCCAGCGGCGTTGCCACGCACACCGTTACCGCAACGCCAAGCTCTGCCAGCTTTTTGGAAAAGCGACGGCCCTCGGTGGTGCCGCTGAACACAACAGCCTTCACTTACGGTACCCCCGGGGCGTGACCATCCGGCCTGAAAGGGCGCGGGTGGCGGCTGTTGCCGATGTACACGGTGGTGAACATATCCACCGGCGTGTTTTCCAGCTCGGCCAGCGTCAGCACCCGGGCGCTCTGGCCCTCGCGGCCAATGTTGCGCACAAGGCCGCAGACGGTATCATCCGTTTGCCGTTTGCGCGCAGGATGCGCACCGCCTTTGCAGGTAGTCCGGCCTGCCCTTGGAAGAAGGGATTATAGAGTGCCAGCGCAGAAATCGCCCTGCGCGGCGCAGGCCAGCCGCTTTTCGATGACCTCCCACGGGGTGAGCCGGTCGGAAAGGGAGATGACGCAGAAATCGTGGGCCAGCGGGGCGCCCAGCACGGCCCCGCCGCTGAGGGCGGCAGTGAGCCCGGGCACCACTTCTACGGCAACATCCGGGTAATCCTCGGCCAGCTCCAGCAGCGGGCTGGCCATGCCGTAAACGCCTGCGTCGCCGCTGCACACCATCACCACGCGCCTGCCGGTATTCGCCTTTTCCAGCGCCCAGCGGCAGCGGTCGATCTCCCGGGTCATGCCGGTGGAATAATATTCCTCACGGGGAAAGGGGGGCGATCAGATCAAGATAAAGCTTGTAGCCGCAGATCGCATCCGCATGTTCCAAGGGCGCTCTGGGCTTCCTGCGGTCAGATAAAACATCGCCGGGGCCAAGGCCCACCACGTAAACAACAATTTTCCGGTTCTGTCGATCTCAAATTCCATCGGGTCAAACATTCTGCCACCTCCAATCCGGGGCAAGGGCCGCGCAGCCAGCGCAAAGGTCACGCCGGTGCGGGCAAATTTGTGAAAAACCAGCGGCCCGCCTGCAGCCAGCACCGCAGCGCGCTCGCAGACGTTATCCACGCCGGTGACGCTCTGCACAAAGGCCGAAGGCGTAAAGCTGCCGGGGCGGCATGCAGCTGTTCGGGCCGTGAAAAACTGCACCGGCCAGCTGTGGGCTCAGCACAGAAGGCCAGCAGGCCCGCCTCGTTTTGTTTTAAGTCGATGCTGGCCGCCGCCGCGATGCACTGCGGGGCAAAGCCTGCCTGTGCGCAGAAGGCCGCAAAGGCTTCGGCCAGCGTGTCGGCGCCGGTGCCGCGCCTGCACCCCACCCCCAGCACGCCGATGCGCGGCACCAGATGCAGCGCATCCCCGCCGGGCAGAGGGTGAGGGCAAAGTCGGGGGGGCATCCCCGCCGTGATCCCGGCAGGCGGGTGCCCGCAATGGGCCAGTCGGATGCGAACCGCACCGTTCTGCCCGCCAGCAGTGCGCCGCTGACCTCTTTGATGCGCTCCGGCTCCAGCACGGTGCAGTTCTGGTGTTTGGCCCACTCGTCCACCGCAAACACACCGTTTGCATCCGTGGCAGTGGTAATGACCGGCACCGCGCCGCACACAGCGGCCAGCCTCCGCGCCAGCTCATTGGCCCCGCCCAGATGGCCGGAGAGAACGGGCACGGCAAAGCGGCCGCACTCGTCCAGCACCACAACGGCAGGGTCGGACGCCTTGCTTTTGCAGTGGGGCGCAATGGCCCGCACCGCAATGCCCACAGCACCCACAAAAACAAGGGCGTCGCTCCCGGCAAACTGGCGGGCCGTCCAATCGGCAAGGTGCACCTGCCCGGCTTCATGGCCGCAGCGGGCCACGCTGCCGGGATATGCTGCCGCCAGTTTTTGGGCCAGCGCAAGGCCCTTTGCCGTAAAGGCAAGGTAGGCGCGGGTCACTGGTCGGTCCCCTTGCGGAACTCGGTGGCAAAGGCGGGGTCGTAGAGCTTGCTGCGCTCGTAGTTCCGGCCCAGAAAGCCGCCCACCACGATGAGCGCCGTTTTGGTGATGCCCGCTGCATGAACGCTTTCCGCCAGCGAACCCACGGTGCAGCGCACGGTTTTTTCTCCGGCCATGTGGCCTTATACACCACCGCCGCCGGGGTATCTGCCGTGTAGGCCCCGCCGGCCAGCAGAGCCTCCTGTACCTTTGTCCACCAGACCGATGGACAGGAAGATGACCATGGTGGCCCCGTGGGCGGCAAGGCTTGCCAGCTTTTCTTTTTCCGGCACCGGGGTGCGGCCCTCCATCCGGGTGATGATGACGGTCTGGCTCACGTTGGGCAGGGTGTACTCGGCACAGAGCGCCGCCGCCGCGCCGCAGAAGCTGGACACGCCGGGGTGTCGTCATAGGGGATGCCGTCAGCGTCCAGCGCGTCCATCTGCTCCCGGATGGCACCGTAGAGGCAGGGGTCGCCGGTGTGCAGGCGCACGGTGGTGATCTACCCGCAGCTTCCATCTGCCGCATCACATCCAGCACCTGTTCCAGCGTCATTTCGGCGCTGTTGTAAATGGCGCAGCCTCCTTTGGCAAGGCCCAGCAGGGCCGGGTTCACCAGACTGCCCGCGTAGATGATGCAGTCGGCTCCTCTGCAGCAGGGCCGCGCCCCGCCGGGTGATGAGGTCCGGTGCGCCGGGGCCTGCACCAACAAAATGTACCATAACGTTACTCCTTTACCAAAACGGTGGCAAAATAACCGGCCTGTTCCTGCGGCCGCTCGGGAAAGATCCGGGTAGACCCGCTCGTCCGGCAGACCGCAGTTGCACACAAGTGCGCTTTTTTTCAGCTTATCTGCCTGCTGCAGGGTATCCAACAAGGCAGGCAATTGCCTGCCGGTCTTCATCAATACTTTGGTGCCGGGCGTTTCCAGCACGCGGCCCGCCCAGCTGCCCGGGCGCAATGGTAAGCGGCGCATCCATGCCGCCGGTCAGCGGCACATTCAGCCGCGCCGCCGCCGCACAAAAGCTGGGCACGCCTGCCGCCATGGCGGTGGCATAAGCCCCCGGCCTGCAAGATCTCCTGCAGGATAGCCAAAGGTGGCATAGATGGAAACGTCCCCAAGGTTCAGCATGGCAGTGTCCTGCCCGGCATCCAGATACTGCCGCACCGCGGCGGCGGCTGCTTTGTGCGAAGCCGCCAGCGCGGCCGGGTCACGGCTCATGGCAAAGTGCAGCGGGACGATGGTCTTGCCGTCCAGCGCTTTTCCCAGCGCACTGCGGGCGATGTCCAGCGCCAGCATCTGGCCGGAAGAAGTCTGCGGCGCGGCCAGCACCGGGCATTGCCGGATGAGCCGCACAGCCTGCAGCGTCATCAGCTCCGGGTCGCCGGGGCCGACGCTGACACCGTAAAATGTACCTTTCAGTTCTGCCATTCCTGCATCAGCTCCTTTGCCGTTTTGTCTCGCCCAGCGGGCCGTGCTGGTTGGAAAAGAGCACCGCGCCCACCCGGAAGGCCCCGCCTGCCCGTCGGTCCAGATGCATCTGGATGGCGGCAAGGATGCTTTCCAGCACCGGGCACGCGCAGCCCTGCGCCGTCCAGAATGTCAAGGCAGGCATCGGTGGTGGCGGCATCCATCAGGGCGGCGCACACCTCATGCGCCGGCACCGCACAGCGCCGCATGGGCGCAAACACTTCAGCGCGGCCATCCGCCGTGTGGGAGTGGGTGTTCATGACCCCTGCCGCCAGCTTGCAGAGCTTGCCCACGTGGCCCACCAGAAGCACCTGTTCAAATTTGGCCGTGGCCGCCATATCCAGCGTATCCCCGATGAAGTTGGAAGTTTTGACCACCGGGAACCGCTCGAACTGCGGCAGAGCGCTGGCCAGATAATCCAGCCCGTAGTTGCCGGGGGCCAGCACCAGCCGCCGGGGGCCCTGGGGGGCATTTTTTGCCCGCAGTGCGGCCTGATTCATTTCCAGCTGGATGGTATCCAGAATGGCCTGCTGGCTCATGGGTTCCACGATGCCGCTGGTGCCCAGCATGGAAAGCCCGCCCTCCACCCCGATGTGCGGGTTGAAGGTGCGCTTTGCCGTCTCGGCACCGCCCTCGATGGAAATGGTCACCGCAAAGCCGCCGGTGTAGGCAGCATTTTCAGCTTCCCGTTCCAGCGCCTCGGCGATCATCCGGCGCGGCACATGGTTGATGGCGGCTTCGCCTACGGGCTGGTCAAGGCCGGGCTTCGTCACCCGGCCCACCCCCTCGCCGCCAAAGATGCGCACGCCGGGGGCATCCGGTTCCAGTACCACTGATGCAATCACCGGCAGGCCCGTGGTCACATCCACATCGTCGCCGCCGTCCTTGCGGATGGCACATGCGGCACCTGTGTCCGTGCTGCGGCACCAGAGGGGAGCCACCTCCACCACAATGCCTCTTGGGCGTGCGCAGAGCCACCGTTTCCGGTTCGCGGCCGGTCAGCAGCAGACGCGCCGCCCCGGCAGCCCCAGCGCGGCACAGGTGCCGGTGGTATAACCGCAGCGGAGCAGTTTCTGCCCGCTGCGGACGTAATGCTCAAACTGCGGTTTTCCGGCGGGTGCCTTTTCGGCTTCCGGCTCCGGCGTGCCGAACAGAGCCGTGTACTGCTGTTCGGTCAGGCCGTACAAAGCGCGGATGTTCTCCGGCTGAAACGCCTGTTCCGGGGTCAGCACGCCGGAAACACCGCCGGGCGAAACGCACACCACCGTGTCCGCTATTTTTTCGGCCAATTCCAGCTCGTGCAGGCTCAGGATCACCGCCAGCTGACCGGTATGGGCCAGCTCCTTTAAAATGGTGAGCAGCTCGATCTTGCCCTTGATATCCAGAAAAGAGGTCGGTTCGTCCAGCAGGATCACTTCCGGCTGCTGGACAGGGCCCGGGCCAGCAGGATGCGCTGGCGCTGGCCGTCGCTGATGCGGTTAAAATCCCGGTCTGCCAGCTGCGCCGCGCCCACCAGCTCCAAGGCTCTGTGCACCTGCTGCCTGTCCTCGGCAGACAAAATGCCCAGCCGTCCGGTGTAGGGATAGCGCCCCGCCGAAACAAAATCAAAGCAGGTGGTCAGCTCCATCCGGCGGCTGTGCGGGGCCATGAGGGCCAGCTTCTGCGCCCGCTGGGTACCGGTATAGGCAGTAAGGTCCTTCTGCCCGCCAGCAGCACTGTGCCGCCCATGGGGCAAGCTGGCCCGCCAGCGTTGTGCGCAGGGTGGATTTTCCTGCGCCGTTGGGGCCCGATCAAGGTCAGGATCTGGCCCGGCTGCACCCCGAGGCAAATATCCGGAGAGCAGCGGTGTCTTGCCGTAGCCGATGGCAAGCACCCTGTGCGCCGCACAAAAATGTTCCTTCATCGTGCCCACCCTCCTGACTGCGCCGCACCAGCAGCCAGATGACCACCGGTGCGCCGAACACCGCCGTGACCGAGCTGATGGACAGCTCCGTGGGCGCGAACAGACTGCGGGCCAGCAAGTCGCAGAACAGGCAGAAAGCCGCCCCGCGCAGAGCAGCAACCCGGCAGCACATACAGCGGCTTTGCGCTGCCCAGCAGCTGCTTGACAAGGTGCGGCACCGCGATGCCTACAAAGGAGATCGGCCCCGCAAAGGCGGTGACACAGGCCGCCAGCAGGCTGGATAGCAGCACCAGCGCTGCCGAGAAAGGCTTGACATTCACGCCCACGCTGCGGGCATATGATTCGCCCATCTGGTAGGCGGCCATGGGCTTGGAAAGCAGAAAGGATGCCGCCAGCGCAGGCAGCACCACCAGTGCCGCAGCCTGCACATTGGCCCATGTCACGCCGGAAAAGCTGCCCTGCGACCAGTTGTGCAGATTGACGATGTTGGAATCCTGCGCAAAGGCCACCACGATATCGGTGATGGCAGAGCAGATGTAACCGATCATCACACCGCAGATGACCAGAATGCTCATGCGCTGCACCCGCCGGGCCACCGCCAGCACAAAGGCCATGGAAGCCATGGCACCCGCAAAGGCCGCCACAATCATCGTGGCCGAGCTGGTCAGCATCCCGCGGTCCAGAAACACCACCATGGTCAGGGCCACCGCCAGCTTTGCGCCGCTGGAAACGCCCATAACAAATGGCCCGGCAATGGGGTTTGCAAAAAGTCTGCAGCAGGTAGCCTGCCGCGCTGAGGGCTGCCCCCAACAGCGCCGCCATGACCGCGCGGGGCAGGCGCAGTTGCAGGATGAGATTCCCCGCAAGCGCATCGCCGCCCTTGCCCAGCAGCGCCGTCAGCACCGCACCCGGTGCAAGGGATACGCTGCCCCAGAACAGGTTCAGCGCAAAGAGCACAGCCACGGCTGCCGCAAAGGGCAATATAGGCGGCTGCAAGGCGTCTGGTACGGGTCATAGGCTTTCCTTTCTGTAAAATTTTTCCTTCTTTAATCCACATGGGTGAGGAATTTCAGTTCACCGGCGGCAGGTGTACCCTCGGTGAACACCCGGTTCATATCCACGATCAGGTCTGCCAGCTCCATGCTCTGCTGGAACAGGCTCTGGGTGGTGCACCACACCTGACCGTTTTGCACCGCTTTGAACTCGTTCAGCAGCGGGAAACGCTCGGTCAGCTGGCTCACCGATGCGATCATGCCCTCGATGGCGCTGTTGTAGATGAGCACATCGGCATCCTTTGCGCCTGCATAGAAGTCCTCAAGCGGCAGGTTCATGGTAGCAAGGCTGTTGCCATTGTCCGTCAGGTCCGCAAAGACATAGCTGCCGCCCGCCATTTCGATCATGCGGGCCACATAGTCACTGCCCTTGCGCACAGTGGCAAGGTTGTTGGTGGTCAGCGAGAAGAAGGCGCAGCTTTTTCCCGTGGGTTCCTGCGAGAGGATGGGCTGAACGGCTGTCTCCTGCGCGGAAAACACCTGCTCGGCCTGTTCTTCCCTGCCCAGCAGGATGCCGTAAAGCTTGATCCACTCCATGCGGGCCAGCGGGTCGCTCTCGTAGCTGGAACGCTCCACCAGCACCGGGATGCCAAAGTGTTCCAGCTGTTCCTTTACCTCCGGCGTGTGCAGGATCATGGTATTCTCAATGGCAAGGCGGCAGCCCGCCGCCAGGATCTGCTCGTAATCCGGGGCGCTGTACTTGCCTGCATACGCGATTTTTCCCTCTTCCATGGCCTGCTGCACCGCGGGCAGATACCAGCCCTCGGCCTTGGTGCCGGAAAAGGCCACGCTGTCCAGTGCGTCCAGATGCAAAAGCAGATCCATCACCGAGGTGGAGACCAGATAAATATTCTCCACCGGCTGGCGCAGCACAGTCACATCAGCAGGCAGACCGTCCACCTCCGCGGCATCTTCCGGCACAACAAGGAACCGCGTATCCGACTCCGCGATGGTCAGCATGGTATAGCCGCCCTCATAGCAGTCCGCTGTGAACTGCTGCGCATAGTCCAGCCGGTAATGATGGGAGAAAACAAGACTTTCCGTATTGGCAGGTTGAGCCTTGCTGCCGCAGCCGGTCAGCGTCAGCGCCGCAGCGGGGATCAGTTTCAGAAATTGGTTGCGAGTGATTTTTTTCATCCGGACGTTTGTCCTTCCGTCACGGCCCTGCGGTTAGCGCCGCGCCACCTCCCTCATAGAGGGAGGCTTTGGCAGTACGGACAAAAAGTTTATTTTTGCCAAAGAAGGTGACTGGAGGAGTCACTTCAGACTTGCGGAATCAAAGGTCAGCGTATACTCGATCTCGTGGGGGTGCTCATGGCAACGGTGTCGGCGGTGACATCCAGTGCGGTATCCAGCGCCGATACGGGGATTTCAAAGGTGGAATTGCCCTCGGTGTTGGTGGGCAAATACTTCTCGCCGTCCACGATCATATAATCATAGTTGGGGCTGCTCCAGACGATGGTGGCGGTCATCCTGCCGTCGGCCACGGTCAGGGCAGCGGGGCTTTCCACGGTGGCACGGCCGGAGCCGCCCTCGAGGGTCACGTCACAGGTGTAGGTGCCGTCTGCCGGGGTCTCGGCTTCCGCAGCCTTTTCCACGGCATCACGCACGCTGACGACATGGTCGTACCACTTGCCCTTGGTGCCCAGAATGGCAAGATCAAAGTCCGTATCCACAGCAGTGACCGGAATGTCAAAGCCGTACACCTCCTCGAGGTGCCGTCGGAGTAGGTGACGGTGTCGGTGGTGGGCTGGAGCCAATCGGCCTCGTGGTCGGCGGCATCGGAAGCCTTGCCCAGATACAGGTTGACGATATGGGTGGAAGCAAGGCTGACATGGAAGGTCATCTGGCCGTTCTCCACGGTCAGGGTGCCCTTGCCGTCGCAGGCTTCGTTGGCATGGAACATGCTGCTGTCGGTGTCAAACTCGGCGGTATACACACCATCCGGCAAAGCGGCGGTCTCAGCGGCAGAAGAAGCCACAGAGGATGCCGCCTCGGAAGAAGCAGCACTGGAAGCTGCAGAAGATGCCGTGGAAGAAGCGCCGCAGCCCACCAGCAGACTCAGTGCCAGAGAAGCAGCGACAACACAGGAAAAAACGCGTTTCATAGGAAATACCTCTACATTATAAAAAATCAGCTTTTATTATACCATTGTTCAGAAAAAATGAACCCTCTCCACCGGATGCCGCAAAGCGGCCGCGAAACGGAGAGGGTTCGTTTGATCAACCGTTCAGAGAATCGATCGCCGCCTTGGTGTGGGCGACATACAGCTTCTGGACATCCTCGATCTCACCCAGACCAGCGATCTGGCAGTCGATGCTGTCAAATGCACCGGAAGCCTCAAACTGGCTCAGCCAGGAATCATCATCCTCACCGGCCATATCGTTGTTGGCGTGATCGCCGGCAACCACCATCAGCGGGCGCAGGATGACCTTGGTGTAGCCTGCAGCCTTAACAGCCTCGATCACGTTCTCGCAGGCAGTCTCTTCCGGCTCGCCCTCAACGGTGCCAATGAACACATTGTCGTAGCCCAGAGTCTGCATGGTGGTCTGCATCTGGCTGTAGCTCACCTTTGCGGTGTGAGAGGTGCCGTGGCCCATAAAGACAAAGGCGACCTTGTCCGCAGCAGCGGCATCCAGACTGTCGTAGCCGGCTTCCTTCACGGCAGCAGCGGTGACAGCCTTGGCAACGTCTTCCTTATCCTGATTGATGATGGTGGCATCGGAACCGACCTCACCCAGCAGGGGCTCAGCCACAGCGACGGACTCGAACTTGTCGCGGTAGTCGTCGATCATCTCCATCATCTCGTCGTACTCAGCACCGTGCATCAGGTGGGTGGGCTGGACGACCAGATTCTTCACGCCGTTTTCCACAGCGCGGTCCATGGCCTGCTGCATGTTGTCGATCTTCTCGCCGTCACGGGCCTGAACATGGTTGATGATGATCTGTGCGGTGAAAGCGCGGCGGACAGACCAGTCGGGTATGCGGCCTGGATGGCGTCCTCGATGCCCTTAATGTCCTTCACGCGGCTGTCGTTGAAGGAGGTGCCGAAGGAGACCACCAGCAGCTCGTTGTCGCCAATGTCGTCCTGATTGCGGGCATCGTCCTTGGAAGCATCGCCGGTGTCACGGCCAAAGTAGTCGGGGTCGGCGTTCTCACCTTCCACCAGTTCCTTCTGGGTGCCGGTCAGGGCATCCCATGCAGCTTGGCGGCTTCGCACTGGGCATCGGTATTCTCGTTGCGCTCCTGCACATAGATGGCGTCGATCAGGTCTGCCACATTCTTTGCGGCCACTTCATCGGCCGCCTCGCTGCTCGCTTCGCTGGCTGGCGGAAGACGCAGCGGTGCTGGATGCAGTGCCGGAAGCAACACCGCCGCAGCCGGTGAGCACGCCGGCGCACAGGGCCAGAGCCGTAACAGCTGCAGCCAGCTTCTTGGTTTCGATCTTTCTCATTGTTCTTGTCCTTTCCTGCTGGATAAATTGCGGTTTGAACCAAACAAAGGGTACAGGAAAGAAAGATGAAAAAAAAGAGGCCCTTCTGTCCTGCGGATGGCATGACAAAAAAGACCTCTGTTTTTTCAGGGCTTTTTGGTACAACCAATTCCTCGTGATCTGGGGTTTGGCCCCCGTACCAACAGCAGGCAGGTTTCCTGACTGAAAGATCGCCGCCCGTCATCTCCTTCCCAGAGCAAAGCTCCAGTGGCTGGTGCAAAGCACCCTGATGCGGACTCCCTTATCACAGTGACGAGAGATCGTGCGGGATCTGCACCCGCTTCCCTTTACCCTTTCCGCCGTGCAGTGCATCGGCAAAAGGCACCTGCTGTTTTTCTGTTCAGTTCGTCCGGCATTATATCATAAAACTGCGCAGAATGCAATCCAAAAAAACGGCATCCTGCCTTTTATAAGGAAGGATGCCGTTTGGAGATCGAGCCAAATGCGGAGCTTACTGGAGCGCACGGATCGCATTGATGGTGATTTTGTACTGGCAGGTCACGCTGTCAAGAACGCTGTCGGAGTTTTCCGGTGTGGGAAAAAGGTCCTGATATTCCTTTCGAAGGTCCTGTCCCAGATTTGCCAGCATGAACTGCAAAACGGGATTTTCCGGCAGATGGCGCTCGGCTTCAAATAATTGCAGGGATGCAGATTCCGTCAGGCTGCGGACAAAATCTACGGACAGACCAAGAAAACAGAGCTTGGCGGGGGCCGATGAAGCGTTCGTTATGGAGGATGCTGCGATCTGTTGGATGACCTCCCCTTCCAGCACCAGCATCAGCTCAAAATAATCATGGCGGTGCAGCGGACGGGAGCTGAGGGCACGGAATAAAGCATCCATAGAGTTTTCATGCAGCCAGCAGCCATTCGGTGAGAACATCTGAATGCTGTATTGGTCGGTTTCTCCCAGACCGGTACAGGACTCCAGCGTGATCTGCACCGGGGACATGATCTTGTAGAAGGTAGAGAGCTGACTGCCCCAGTTTTCAACCTCCAAAATATTCTCATAGCTGGTGGAATCCGGTTTCATGAAAGAGTCTCCTTTTCCGCAATGTGCGAATATGATACAATCTGATGGATGCGGCACACGATGCTGTCATTGTGGAATGTGAACGGAATTGCTAAAATATAGGCACAATACAAAAACATTCTGTAAAAGCTGTGCGGCCGATAGCTTTATTATAGAGTGCTTTTGAAAAAATGTAAAGCGACAGACGCATTCTGTCGCCGTGAATGATACAGCACATCTTGAAAGGAGAATCCCCATGTCTGCTACTGCAACGACAGAGAAAAAATATCTGAAATGGTATCAGAAGCTGGCCTACGGTTCCGGCGATCTGGCCTCTAACTGCTCCTATGGTCTGGTTTCCAGCTTTGTACTGCTTTATCTGACCGGAACACTGGGTCTGGACAGCGCCATCATTGGCTCTTTGATGCTGGCTTCCAAGGTTCTGGACGGCATCAGCGATGTGATCTTTGGCACCCTGATCGACCGCACCCACTCCAAGCTGGGCAAGGCACGTCCGTGGATGCTGTTTGGTCAGGTAGGTGTTTCCCTCTGCCTGTTTTTGCTGTTTGCCATCCCGGCTGGTAGCACCACCATGCAGTATATCTACTTCTTCATCGTGTACACGGCACTGAACGCAGTATTCTACACTGCCAACGGCATTGCCTATTCCTCTCTGGTGGCACTGATCACCAAGAACAACAATGAGCGTGTGCAGCTGGGCTCCTTCCGTTTTATGTTTGCGGTCGTCACCAACATCTTTATGGGCTTTGCCGTTACCGGCATGGTGGAGAAGTTCGGCAGCGGTGCCGCAGGCTGGCGTACCACGGCTCTGATCTTCGCGATCGTTGGTCTGGTGGTCAACACCATCAGCTGCCTTGCAGTTAAAGAGCTGCCGGATGAAGAACTGAGCGGCAACACCAGCAAAGCCGCAGAGGAAGGCAAAGCAGTTGCCGAGGAGAAAAAGCATGGCTTTGCCGAGACCGCTAAGATCCTCGTCCACAACAAGTATTACCTGATGATCCTTGCCATCTACATCGTGTACTATATCATGAGCAACCTGACCACCGGTGCCGGTGTGTTCTGCGCCACCTATTACTGGGGCGATGGCAGCCTGCTGGGTCAGTTCTCCATGATGAAGATGTTCCCTGTTATCATCGCACTGGCCTTTGCGCCTGTCCTCATCAAAAAAGACCGGCAGTATGCAGAAGGTCAACTTCTGGGGCTACGCCATCAGCAGCGTGCTGGGCATTCCCATGATCTACTTTGCCATGCAGAAGAATCTCTCCATGTTCCTGCTGTTCATGTTCATCAAGGGCGTCTTTGCAGGTACCCTCAGCGGCTCTTTGAACGCTCTTATTGCTGAGGCCAGCGGCTACACCACACGCACCACCGGCGTCCACATGGACGGTATGATGTACAGCTGCTCCTCTCTGGGCGTGAAGGTCGGCGGCGGCATCGGTACTGCGGCTGTGGGTTGGCTGTTGAAGCTGGGCGGCTTTGTGGGCACCGCAACGGTCCAGAGCGAAAGCGCCATTCGGATGATCTTCAACCTGTACATCACCTTCCCCTTTGTGATCGGCATCATTATTACAGTGCTGCTGGCTTTCCTGGATGTGGAAAAGGCCAATAAGAAGTGGGATGCTGAACACCAGAAAGAGGCACAGGCATGATTCGACAGAATTTCAACGCAGATTGGACGGTAGAAAAGGGCGATGGCAATTCCCGGATGAATTCCTTTCTGGGAAATACCCAGACCAAAACCGTGCATCTGCCCTACGATGCCATGATCCATGAAGCCCGCACCCCGGACACGAAAAACGGTGCACAGACCGGCTTCTACCCCGGCGGCGAGTACATTTTTCAGAAGCATTTCACCGCACCGCAGGCGTGGCAAGGCAAGCCGGTGTCCCTCGTATTTGAGGGCGTGTACCAGACGGCGCTGGTCTACCTGAACGGCTGGCTGCTGACCCGGAACGTGAACGGCTATGCGGAGTTTACCGTGGAGGCTGGTCCCTACCTGAAATATGGTGCCGACAACCTGCTGAAGGTCATTGCAGATAACAGTCTGGAACCCAACAGCCGCTGGTATACCGGCAGCGGCATCTACCGCCCGGTGCGGCTGCTGGTGGGCAACAAGGTCTATCTGCCGCAGGATACCGTGCGTATCACCACCCGGGAGGCGGACGAGGGCTTTGCCCTGCTGGATGTGACGGCACAGGTGCAGTCTGCCAGCACTGTTACAGAACGGGTGACCCTGCAGCAGACCATCTGCCGGGAGGGCACGGCAGTGCTCACCGACCGGCAAAACCTCCTGCTCCAACCCGGCGAAAGCAGAACCGTCTCCTTCCGGTACTGCGTGGACAGCCCGGCTCTGTGGAGCCCGGAGATCCCAACCTCTACACCAGCACCATGCAGGTGCTGGAGGGCCAGGAAGAACTGGACCGGGAAGAGACCGGCTTCGGCATCCGTACCCCCTGAGCATCGATGCAGCCCATGGGGTACGCATCAACGGGCAGACCGTCAAGCTACGGGGTGCCTGCATCCACCACGACAACGGCATTCTTGGTGCAGCTACCCTGCCCGATGCCGAGGAGCGCCGCATTCGTCAACTGAAGGAAGCGGGCTTCAACGCCATCCGCTCCTCCCATCACCCGGCAGGGCGGGCGCTGCTGGATGCCTGCGACCGGTACGGTGTGCTGGTAATGGACGAACTGAGCGACGTATGGAACGTGCGGAAAACCCCTACGACTATGCTCTGTACTTTGAGCAGGACTGGAAGCCCACCATTCAAAAGATGGTGGCCAAGGATTACAACCATCCCAGTGTCATTTTGTACTGTGTGGGCAACGAGATCTCCGAGGCAGGCTCGGAAAGCGGTGCAGAGACCAACCGGCGGCTCTGCAACACCTTCCGGGAGCTGGACCCCACCCGTTACACCACCAACGCCCTCAACGGCCTTATGGCAGCCGGTTACCGCCTGCGGGAGATCATGGGGGATGTGATGCGAAAGTTCCCGGCACAGCCCGGTCCCTCCGGCGGCGATGGCGGCGGCAGCAATGCCCTGAACAGCTTTATGAGCCTGATGTCCGGGGAAAAGGGCGACTACTTTGCCACCCATCCGCTGCTGACCGAGGCGCTGTCCGGTTGCGAGGATTCCTGCGATGTCATTGGTCTGAACTACCTTACCGGACGCCATGTGCTGGAGCATGAACTGCACCCCCACAAGGCAGTGCTGGGCACCGAGACTTACCCGGCAGACATCGTGCGGCTGTGGCGCATCGTGGAGGAGAATCCTCACATGATTGGCGACTTCACATGGGCTGGCTACGATTATCTGGGGGAGGCAGGCTGCGGCATCTTCCATTACGATGGTGGTGCCAACTTCAGCAGCATTTACCCGGAACGCACCGCCTACATTGGAGATCTGGATCTGCTGGGCAACCGCCGCCCCATCAGCTATCTGCGGGAGATCGTTTACGGTCTGCGGAGGGCACCTTATCTGGCAGTGTTGCGGATGGAACACAACGGTCAGACCTCCAGCAAAACGCCTTGATGTTCAAGGATAACCTTTGCCAGCTGGACATGGCCCGGTTTTGAGGGACAGACGGCTTCGGTGGATGTGTACTCCGCCTCGGAGGAGGTGGAGCTGTTCCTGAACGGAGCTTCTCTGGGCCGCCATGCCATGGTGGATTTTACCGCCACCTACAGCGTGCCCTACACTCCCGGCGAGCTGAAGGTTGTGGGCTATACCGGCGGTGTGTGTGACGGCGAGTTCACGCTGCGCACCGCACAGGATGCACAGATGACCCTTACAGCAGATCGTAAGACCCTGCAAGCTAACGGCGAGGATGCCGCCTTTGTGATGATCCAATTCGTGGATGCAAATGGCACCGCAGATCTGCACACCAAACACACCCTGAAGGTGGAGTTGGAGGGTGCAGGCATTCTGGAAGCCGTAGGCAGCGCAAACCCCTGCTCCGAGGAGCGCTACGACACCCCGGAAAGCGAGACCTATGATGGCTGCTGCATGGCGGTGGTCCGTGCAGGAGAAGCTGCGGGTGAAATTCATCTGACCGTCACAGCAGATGACAGCGTTCAGAAGCAGCTGACGATTCTGGTTCAGGAAGCAGAGGGCTGAAG
>VOFG01003709.1_pt1 | contig 20806 bp, 29 predicted proteins | sample 5384171 | NCBI WGS metagenome assembly VOFG01 (sample SAMN12384726, study PRJNA508395) | human gut metagenome | isolation source: healthy gut F | host: Homo sapiens
CAGTACTGGAAGAAGAAGAAGATTTCACTCGGTGACATTGATTTTATGGAGAAACAAAGACAGACATCCTGATTCAGCAGATGTTCCGGAACTGGAAAACTGACATGTCTGGAACAGCTGGCAAGGGGTGATGATCTGGCGACACAGCAACCAGCAGGTACAGCCCAAAAGGATATTGCCAATGCACTCGGACGTACAGAAGAAAAGATGACAGTTACCAGACTGATCACTTTGCTGAGTCGCAGCCGGATGTACAGAAAAACTGACCGAAGCGAGAGACCGTCTGCTTGCGGCAGCAGACCGATGAATCATCTGAATGATCAGAACGTGGCCCTGGATTAAACAGGGCCATAGAGTTAAACGAATTCGACCTTACGTTGTTCAAGAGTTTGCGGCATACCTCGAGACCGCTTTTAATTATGACAAAACTGCCTGTAATACAGGAAGCTTGCTGGGCAGCAGCGGATTTGATGCAATGAGTTAAGGAGGAACAAAAAGAATAATGTGAACATGCAGCAGTATGGGCTGGGTGTATCCATTGAGATGTGGTTCATGCAAGAGATATTTTCTTAGACAAATCTTATCGGCAGGAGAATGGACGCAAGGGATTTTATACTTCTTTTTATGAAATCACGGATTATGTGCAGGATCTGTTTCAGGAATTAAACGGAGAACAGTTCAAACAGAGTGTCAGTGATCTACATCAGGCATTTCAGGAACTGGAGCCTAATATGGATAATTCCACACAACAGAATCTGGTACTTGAAAAAGCGGATCTTCTGCTGAGCCGTACGAAGTCATTGTATGATGACATGAAATCGTACCAATCCAATATCAATGAACAAATTAAAGATGATGTTGACCGTGTAAACAAGATCGGAAACCGTATCTATGAACTGAACCTGCAGATTCAGAAAGTAGAAGCTGGCGGACAGGAAACTGCAATGACCCTGCGAGATGAGCGTGACAATCTGCTGGATGAGCTGGGCGGATACGGAAGTGTCTCCATTAAGGAAGATGCGACGGGATTTACGTATGTAGATTTTGAAAGCACACCGTTTATCGATGACAATAAGTGCTATAACATCGGACTGCAGGAAGACAAAGAAACCGGATTTTACACACCGTACTGGACGCAGCTTTCTGATGTGGACAAGCAGCAGTATGTCCGCGTATTTAAAAAAAGAACGAAGTGATTTCCACGGATTTAAATACCGATGTGGGAAGTATTAAAGCCAAACTTCTTGCCCGTGGGGACGGATACGGAACGTATCAGGATCTGGAAAGCGAAGAGGCGTATGACCGTATTTCCGGTTGTACCATGATGGAGACAGAAGCACAGGTTTCTGCACTGCTTCACAATATTGTGACAAAAATCAACGATGCATACTGTCCGAATAAGACAGTAGATACGGATGTCACCTATACCGATGCCGATGGGAATCAGGTATCATTAAAGGGAAAGAAAGTTCTGGATGCCGCAAACTGTGCGGTCGGGGAAGACGGACAGCTGCCACCGAGGGAATTGTTTACCCGTGTGGGAATGGATCGTTATACCAAGGTGACAGGAGATGATGGGGAATACCTACTATGTATACAACGAAGAGGACGAAAATGATCCCACGACGCTGTATTCCCTGAACAATATCAGCATCAATAAAGAGTTGCGCAAGCAGATCACACTGATGCCGTACAAGAATCAGAACGGTACGGATTATCCATTGGGTGAAAAACTGATGAGCCTTTGGAACGACAAGGAAATGACACTGAATCCGTACGACAAAAAAGCCGTGTACGTTTGAAGGCTATTATAACAAGCTGATCGGGCAGATCGGAAATGATGGAAGCACTTTCCAGTCGGCAAGTGAGACACTGACGGGGGCAATTGTCTTCCATCGACAACCAGAGACAGCAGACGATGGGCGTTTCCTCCGATGAGGAACTGACACACATGATCAAATTCCAGTCTGCATATAATGCGTCCAGCCGTTTTATGACGGTAATCAGTCAGATGACAGAACTGATCGTGACAGGATTGAAATAGAGATAAGGAGGCGTAGTTATGCCATCACAATTTTTTGGATTGAATATCGGGGCAAGTGCGTTGTCGGCATTTCAGACCTCAGTGAATACAGCGGCAAACAACGTTGCAAATGTGCAGACCAAAGGATATACCAGACAGACGGCAAATCTGTCCGCAACCGATCCGATCCGTGTATATACCAGATACGGCAGTGTCGGAACCGGTGTGGAAGTGACTTCCGTGACACAGGAGCGAAATCTTTATTATGATGAAAAATACTGGCAGAGTAATTCAAGCCGGGGATTTTTCGAACAGAAACTGTATTATGTGGATCAGGTCCAGACAATCTTCCGGGATGATGAGCAATCGCAGAAAGGATTTTCCAGTATTTTTTTCCCAGATGTTTAAGGATCTGGATACCTTAAAGACACAGGGAGAAGTGAAAGCCGTCCGCAATCAGTTTATTCATCAGGCACAGAGCCTTTGCACTTATTTTAATGCTTTGTCCAAGAGCCTGACAGATATTCAGGAAGATACCAACGAAGAGATCAAGGCTTCTGTGGATAATATCAATTCCATTGCAGAGAAAATTTCGGTGCTCAACAAGCAGATTAATAATATTGAAGTACGCGGAGGACATGCAAATGAGTTACGTGACCAGCGTGCCAATCTGATTGATGAGCTTTCAGGGATTGCAGATGTAGAGACGAAAGAATTCGAGGTGACAAACTCCAACGGACAAAACTTAGGAGGAACCAATTACCGCGTATATATCAACGGACAGACACTTGTAGACGGAAACGATTACCGGACATTAAAATGCACCTCTTCAAAGTATCTGAACAATCAGATGGATGCCGAGGGCATGTATGCCATTACCTGGGAAGATACCGGAATGGAATTTAATGCCAAAGGTGCCAGTGCCAACGGAAGCCTCAAGGCATTGTTTATGATCCGTGACGGAAATAACAATGAAAATATGAAGGAACGGTCTCGGATGCAGATCTGTCTTCTATTACGATAAAGATTCCGGATACAAAAGTGAATGAACTGTCACTGGCGAATAAAGGCCGGATTATGGTAAATAATAAGTTTTATTACTATGATGGATGGACAGCAAAAAGTCGGTGAAAACAGGGTAAACAGTGTAACATTTAAGCTTGCTCCGGAATCGCAGATGGCAGATCAGGCAGAAGCTGACCGTGTCAAGGGAGACGGGCAGAGCAATTATCTGACAACCGGTTCTTCCATGGATGCAATGGGAATTCCATATTATCAGAATCAGATCAATGAGTTCCTGCGTAATTTTACCCAGGCATTCAATGATATTGAAAAACAGGGTGTTACATTAGATGGCGATAAAATGGGAGCCTTTTTGTGGGACTTCCCCAACCGGAAACACGTTTGGTGCAGATGCGTGGGATGCGAAAGTACAGGCGGCAAAGAAAGACGGATGGACGACGGATATTGAACTGTCATCCGACGGGGACAGCTATTATCAGTTTACAGCGACAACCCTTGCAGTAAACAGCAAATCATTAAAGGATCCCAACTACTTTGCAACGTCAACCCAGATTACACAGGGGGAGGCGAAATACGATACCGTTGAGAATCTGTTGAAGCTGCAAGAAGGATGTGCGGATGTTCCGCGGGGATTCTGCGGAGACGTTTCTCGAAACACTGATTTCAGATGTGACGGTTGACGTGAACAAGACAACAACAAGTTCCAATAATTATTCGAACCTGTCTACCGCGATTGCGACACAGCGTACCTCGGTATCCGGTGTGGATGAAGACGAGGAAGCGATGAACCTGATCAAATTCCAGAATGCATACAATCTGGCATCTAAGGTGATTTCCGTGATGTCGGAGATGTATGACAAACTGATCAATGAGACCGGGGTGGTATGATGCCTGTGGACGAAACCGTGTGAGCTGACAGTATAAAACTTAGGAGGAGATCCTATGAGAGTTACCAATAATATGATCACAAGCAACACAAAGAGCAATATCAATGCAAATAAGGTGCTTGTGGATAAATATAATACCCAGATGACAACGCAGAAGAAGATCAATAAACCGTCGGATGATCCGGTCATTGCGATTCGTTCCCTGCGTATGCAGACCAGTCTGTCCCATATTGACCAGTATCTGAACAATAACATTTCGGATGCCAATTCCTGGCTGAATGTGACGGATACGGCGCTGGAAAATATGAAAACAATCCTGACGGATGTCCGCTCATTATGTGTCAAAGGGGCAACGGATACCTTAAAAGAAGATGACCGTAAAACGATTCTGAATCAGCTGAAATCTTTAAGTGATCAGATTTATGCAGAAGGAAATGCAGATTTTTCCGGCAGAACGGTATTTACCGGATATCGCACGACCGAGCAGCTGACATTTAAGACAGATGAAGAAACTACATCCTACACGATTGATCAGAAATTATCCTATAAAGATATTTCCGAGGCGCGTTACACATACGGAAGCGTAGATGTACCAACGGATGCAGCAAACAGCTTTGATGAAACGATTTCCATCGGGGAAAATACCTACGACCGGCTGCGTCTGGCGTATGGAAAGATTAACGGAAAAGATAATTCGGATGGAACGGGAGCAATTGATCCGATTTCCAGTATGAGTTATACGACAGCTGCAGGAAAGAAAGTGGAATTAGACCTTGCACCGGGACAGACTAGAGGACAATTTGTAGATGAGAATGGGGCAGCAACCGGCAGTACGTTTACCATGTACGAATCCAAAGAGGAGTGGCTTAAGGCGAACAACGGGGGAAGCCAAAGTCGGAGACAATGACATGGTATTTATCAAAGATACCGGTGAAATGATTCTCGGAAAAGATTTGTCCAATACATTAAAGAGGGAAAAGGCGGATCTTAGCATCACGTACACCAAAAACCGGATTTGATGCTGGAGAGGTTCGTCCGGAATATTACTATGACTGTAAGATGAAGACTCCGGATATGCAGAAAGCAGTACAGTATACCAAGGAAGACCAGCCGATCAATTTCGAAATTTCCAGTGGAATCATGCTCGCGGCAAATACACAGGCGAGCGATGTTTTAAGCACTGACATTGGACGGGACATGACAGAGATGATGACGCTTGTTTCTGCTTCCACACAGGCACATGACAAAGTTTCACAAATTGAAAAGATGATGTCTATGGATAAGTATTCGGATGAAGAGAGCCAGAAGAAACTTCAGACCTATCTGGATGCTGCCAATAAAGAAGCTACCTATGCAGACGATAATCTGTCAAAAACCTACCAGCAGTTTATCTCAAATTTTGACGGATACCTGAATAAAGTAAAATGTGGCACATACCAATGTGGGCGGATTGCAGCAGCGCGTGGAGTTGACAAAGACCCGTGTGGAAAACCAGAAAGAGACGGTAGAAGAATTGAAGTCTAACAATGATAACCGTGACATTTCGGATATTATCATTGATTACTATGCTGCTTACAATGCATATACGTCCAGTCTGACAGCTGCATCGAAAGTTGGAAGCCAGACATTACTGAACTATTTATAAAAACGCGGAGCGAAGGAGAAAGACCATGAAGGCTGATTCACGTATTTTTGGAAAAATTGAAATAGAAGATGACAAAATCATCACGTTAGAGAAAGGTATGATCGGTTTTCCGGATCTCAATCATTTTGCACTGATTTATGATGAAGAGAAAGAAAAAATACAATTCCATTATGTGGCTACAGTCGATGGATGATCCGACATTGCATTTCCGGTTATGATGCCGCATATCGTCAAGGAAGATTACAACCCGAATGTAAGTGAGGAAATGATTGCACCACTCGGAAAGCTGACACCGGAAAACACATATATTCTTGTGACGGTAACGGTTCCGAAAAATATAGAGGATTTTTCCGTAAACCTGAAAGCACCGGTTGTGATCAATATGGACAACCGCAAAGGGGTACAGATGATTGTGGAGGATGATTATCCGGTAAAATACAAAGTATATGATGTGCTTAAGGCAAAGAAAGAAAAGGTGGGTGAATAAGATATGCTGGCATTGACAAGAAAAAAGGGGGAGCCCTTGTAATCAACAACAATATCGAGATCACCGTACTTGAAATCCGGGGAGACCAGATCAAACTTGGAATTACGGCACCGAAAGATGTTCCGGTATACCGTAAGGAAGTGTATCTTCAGATTCAGAAAGAAAACCAGGAGGCAATCAGCCTTGATGGTATCGAAGCATTAAAAGGAATTCTTGGATAAATCGGAAAAACAATCGGAGGGTGTTAAGTTTTTACTGACACGCTCCGATAATTATTTATAGAATGACAGTAATAGATTGGCTATGCAGCCGGCATAACCGGCAGCGGATGATGGAGACAGGAGGTAATCATCATGGCAATGGAGGCTATTAAAGGTGCAGGAATGACGTATCAGGGAAGTGTGTCATCTGCAGAAAGCCAGCCCAAAACAGATTCTGCGGTAAAAGCAGCAGAGACCGATGCAACTGAAAGGGCATCGTATCGGAGAATATAAAGCAGGCTGGTGAGGAGAACGTAAAACACTTCCCAGGGAGCAGATCAGCGGAATACAAATGCGCAGATCAAAAAGCCGTGGATGAAGTGAATAAAAGGCGGTCAACTCGGAAGCAATATTCGGCATCCATGAGGCAACCAATCGTGTGACCATAAAAATTATTGATAAAGATACCAAAAAGTACTCAAAGAGATCCCACCGGAGAAAACACTGGATATGATTGCAAAGGTGTGGGAACTTGCAGGTCTTATGGTGGATGAAAAAGATAAAAAGGGGAGGAAAATTATGGCAATCAGAATGACGGGCATGGTGTCCGGACTGGATACCGATTCTATCGTAAAAAGAACTTGTTTCTGCATACAGTACCAAAAAGGAAAAATACGAAAAAGAGCAGACAAAACTTGGCTGGAAGCAGGAGATCTGGAAAAGTCTGAATAAAGAAGTAAACAGTTTTTATAAGAGTGCTGGTAATCTGCGGTTTGACAGCGGATACAATACCAAAAAGACAACATCGTCCGACAGCACGAAGGCAACCGTCAGTGCGAGCGGAAATGCGACTGTCGGAACACAGAAACTGCATGTGCTTTCTACTGCACAGTCGGGTTATCTGACGGGGGCTGAGATTAAGACAACAGCCAACGAGAAAGTTACTACGTCTACAAAACTTTCGGATCTGGGTGTTACAGCAGATGAAATTACCTTTAATGTGACCAGCAAAAAATTCTGCATCTGGAACCACAAAACAGATCAAAGTAGGAAAAGACAGCACAATCAGTGACGTTGTAAACCAGCTGAAGGATGCGGGACTGAATGCAAATTTTGATGCCGGAAACGGACGCTTTTTATCTGAGTTCTTCAGATTCCGGATATGCAACGGATTTTAATATTACTGCGGACAGCAGCGATACAAATTCTACAACATTATTAAACGCACTGGGTCTGGGCGATACGGCAAAGAAGATTGACGGAAGTGATGCGGTTATTGTTTTAAATGGCGTAAAATATACCAGTACAACGAATAATTTTTCTGTCAATGGATTATCCATTTCCGTCAATGGAGTGACAGACAAAGTCGATGATCTTAAAAATGTCGATGTCGATGCCTTAGATGACAGCAAGGCAGTTTCTATTTCCACAACGACCGATACACAGGGAATTTATGACAAGATTAAAGACTTCCTGACCAGTTACAACAACATCATCAATAAGATGACGAAACTGTATAACGCAGATTCTGCAAAGAATTACGAGCCATTGACAGATGATGAGAAGTCGCAGATGTCTGATTCGGAAGTAGAAAAGTGGGAGACAAAGATCAAGGACTCCTGCTTCGATATGACTGAGAATAACCACATGAAATATAACAAATAAGAGCCGACCGTCTGGGCGATAAACCCGGACAGCCGGCTCTTTTTGATTATAAAATCAGCCATAGTCGTGTAAATAACCAGGGAATGTATCTCAAAAGAAACAACATGGATATTGACAAAAATACTGTAGTAAGTATATACTAACCACAGTTAAACAAAACTAATCAAACGAAGTAACATTCACACATTTTAAGGAGGATATTACAATGATAGAAATGAAAGAGTGGGATGGATTTGAAGGACGTCTTTGGAAAGAGGAAATCAACGTCCGTCAGTTTATTCAGGACAACTACACTCCATACGACGGAGACGAGAGCTTTTTAGCTGATCCGACAGATGCTACAAACAAGCTGTGGGATGCGCTTCAGAAATTACAGAAAGAGGAGCGTGCCAAGGGCGGAGTTCTTGACATGGAGACAGAGGTTGTAACAGGAATCACAGCTTACGGCCCTGGATATATAGATCATTAAAGGACCTCGAGCAGATTGTAGGTCTTCAGACAGATAAGCCGTTAAAGAGAGCATTCATGCCTTACGGTGGAATCAAGATGGCGGTACAGGCTGCTGAGACATATGGTTACAATGTAAACGACAAGCTCAAGGAAATTTTCACAAAATATCATAAGACACACAACACAGCAGTATTCGATGCATATACACCTGAGATGCTGAAGGTTCGTCATGCAAAGATCCTTACAGGTCTTCCTGACACATACGGCCGTGGACGTATCGTGGGTGATTACCGTCGAGTAGCATTATACGGACTTGATTACCTCATCGAGGAGAAAAAGAAGGATAAGGCAAACTGTGGCTGTGGACAGATGACAGATGATGTTATCCGTTTAAGAGAGGAAATCGCAGAGCAGATTAAATGTCTTGAGGATATGAAGAAGCTTGCAGAGATTTACGGATACGATATCTCAAGACCTGCAACAAACGCAAAAGAGGCAGTTCAGTGGTTATACTTCGGATACCTTGCAGCAATCAAGACACAGAATGGTGCAGCAATGTCAGTAGGACGTGTATCTACATTCCTTGACATTTACATCAAGAGAGATATGGACAAGGGCATCATCACAGAGCAGGAAGTACAGGAATTGGTTGACCACTTTACCATGAAGCTTCGTATGGTTAAATTTGCACGTATCCCTTCATACAACCAGTTATTCTCAGGTGATCCTGTATGGGCAACACTTGACGTGGCAGGAACAGGTGTGGACGGACGTTCAATGGTTACAAAGTCCGACTTCCGTTTCCTGCATACATTAGAGAACATGGGACCGGCTCCGGAGCCAAACCTCACAGTATTCTACTCATCAAAGCTTCCTCAGACCTTCAAGGATTATGCAGCCCGCATCTCAATTGAGACAAGCTCAATCCAGTATGAGAACGATGACGCAATGAAGCCTGTATGGGGTGATGATTACTCCATCTGCTGTTGTGTTTCTGCTACACAGACTGGTAAGGAAATGCAGTTCTTCGGTGCTAGAGCTAACCTTGCAAAATGTCTCCTCTATGCGATCAATGGTGGTGTTGATGAGAAATCAGGTGAGCAGGTAGGACCAAACTACGCACCTATCACAGCAGAGTACCTTGATTATGATGAAGTCATGGAGAAGTACGATAAGATGATGGACTGGTTAGTAGATATTTATGTAAATACCTTAAACCTGATCCAGTATATGCATGACAAATATTACTATGAAGCAGCAGAGCTTGCACTCATGGATACAGACTTAAAGAGAACATTCGCAACAGGAATCGCAGGATTCTCACACGTAATCGATTCCCTTTCCGCAATCAAGTACGCAAAGGTTAAAGCTAGTCCGTGACGAGAACGGAATTGCAAAAGATTTCGAGATTGAGGGAGACTTCCCAAGATACGGTAATGATGATGACCGCGCGGACGAAATCGGTGTATGGCTTCTTAAGACATTCATGGATAAGTTAAAGAAGCATCACACTTACCGTGATTCTGAGCCTACAACTTCTATCCTTACCATTACTTCCAACGTTGTATATGGTAAAGCTACAGGAGCAATGCCTGACGGACGTAAAGCAGGAGAGCCGCTTTCACCGGGAGCAAACCCATCATACGGCGCAGAGCAGAACGGACTTCTCGCATCCTTAAACTCACTCACAAAGCTTCCATGCAGATTGATTTTGTCACAGAATTGTTTACGCTTGCCAAAGAAAAGGCGTCAATACCTGTCTGGATACAGCGGGCAACCCGTTTACCCGTGAGAAACCATTCTATTCTAAGTTTGAAAAACTGATGGAAGTGACGGATCTGTTTATGCTCGACATAAAGGAAATGGATGAGGACGAGCATAAACAACTGACAGGCCAGACGAATAAAAATATTCTGGATATGGCAACCTGTCTGTCGGATCACGGTAAAGCGATGTGGATTCGGCACGTACTTGTGCCGGGCATTACCGATGATGATGGGCAGTTACACAGGCTCCGTGCATTTATTGATACGTTAAAACCGTGGAACGTGTGGAAATTTTGCCATATCACACGCTGGGGGTATTTAAATGGAAAGAACTTGGGATTCTTATGCACTGGAAGATGTGGAGCCGCCGACCAAAGAGCAGGTGGAACATGCACGGGAAATTATTATTCCCGGTTATAAATCTGATTGTATGAACAGGAGGGACATATGCAAAAAAGCAGCTGTAAAATCCCATCAAACAAAGAGAATGGCACATATGCACAAAAAGATAGCTGTGAAATCCCATCAAACAAAGAGAGTGGGACATATGTGCAAAAGATAGCTGAAATATCCCGACAGAAAAGAAAGAGGGACATAGAAGCAAGGAAAAATTGTATATGTCCCAACAGTATAGATGGTCGGGACATAAAGATAAAGAAAAACAGTATATGTCCCAACAGCACCAATAAGAAGGATATAAAGATAAAGAAAAAAATTGTATATGTCCAGACAGCAGAATAAAGAGAACCATAGGGAGCAGGAAAAGCTGCGTAGATCTCATTTTCCACCCCCAAAAAAAAAAAAACTCAAAAAAGAATGCGCAGCAATAAAGAAAACATAAGGAACAAAAAAAATCATGATACAACCGGAAATTTTATACGAAGATGCACAGCTGATCGTCTGTTACAAACCGGCAGGCATTGCGACGCAGACAAAAAACTGGGACAAAAAGACATGGTCAGCATACTTTCGAATCACATAGCGCAGGAAGGAACCAGACAGCCGTTTATCGGTGTAGTCCATCGTCTGGACCAGCCGGTGGAAGGCGTGATGGTGTTTGCAAAAAACAAAACAGGCGGCAGCAAAATTGTCGGCACAGGTAAAAGACCATTCCTTTGGGAAAAAATATTATGCAAAAGTCCGGCTGCCGGAAGGAAAAACTTTTGAACAGGCTACGGGGCATGAAAAGACAGGAACACTGCAGGACTGGATACAATTTGAACCGAAAGAAAATAAATCCTGTGTAATAGAACAGAAGCAGAGGGAGAACGAACGGAAGACATCAGGCATCCGGCAGACGGGAAGCGGTCGCAATTGCAGAAACCACGGCATACAGCAACGTCACAAAATAAGATACAGGAAGCAATACTTGATTATCAGGTGATCAGGCAGGGAGAAGGATCTGCATTGCTGGATATTACTTTACATACCGGCCGTCATCATCAGATCCGTGTACAGCTTGCACATCTTGGAACTCCGATCTGCGGAGATCACAAATATGGAAAGGCTGAAAGAGGAACCCCGGCACTGTGCAGTTATCATATCGATTTTGTTCATCCGGTCAGTGGCAAAGAGATGACGTATGAAATCAGTCCGAGAAATTTCGAAACAGAATGTTAATGGTATTCAGGTGCTGAGTGAACAGTAACCCATTTAGCCGTTATCGAGCGGTTTCACTTCACGCAAATCTTGACAATCGGCTGTGTTCGTCATATTATATATTCGGGCTTTTCTGCGCGTTTTGTGGGCAGAAAAGGAAAACTCTTACACGAGTATAACGTAAAAAAAATGACCGCACAGTGGTCGCAGAAAAGGAGAAAGACATGGCGAAAGAGAAGAAACTTGTTGAAGCCATTACTTCCATGGAGGAAGATTTTGCACAATGGTATACCGACGTCGTAAAGAAAGCAGAGCTGATTGATTATTCTGCAGTAAAGGGCTGCATGATCATCAAGCCCGATGGGTATGCTATCTGGGAAAATATACAGCATGAATTAGACCGCAGATTCAAAGAAACAGGCGTAGAGAATGTATATATGCCGATGTTTATTCCGGAGAGCCTTCTGGAAAAAGAGAAGGATCATGTGGAAGGATTTGCACCGGAAGTCGCATGGGTGACTTACGGCGGACTCAATCAGCTACCGGAGCGTCTCTGCGTCAGACCTACTTCTGAGACACTGTTCTGCGATTTTTATAAAAATCTGATCCAGTCTTACCGTGATCTGCCAAAGGTGTACAACCAGTGGTGTTCCGTAGTACGCTGGGAAAAGGAAACCCGTCCGTTTCTGCGTTCCAGAGAATTCCTGTGGCAGGAGGGGCATACTGGCGCATGCAACCGCAGAGGAGGCACAGGCACGTACCATCCAGATGCTGAATCTGTATGCAGATTTCTGTGAAGAGTTCCTTGCCATGCCGGTTGTCCGCGGACAGAAGACAGAAAAAGAAAAATTTGCCGGTGCGGAAGACACCTATACCATCGAGGCACTGATGCATGATGGAAAAGCCCTGCAGTCTGGAACCAGTCACAATTTCGGAGATGGATTTGCAAAGGCATTTGGTATCCAGTATACCGATAAACAGAATAAATTACAGTATGTACACCAGACTTCGTGGGGAATGACAACACGTCTGATCGGTGCCATCATCATGGTTCACGGCGACAATGATGGTCTGGTTCTGCCACCCAAGGTAGCACCGACACAGGTAATGGTTATCCCGATCCAGATGCAGAAGGATGGCGTATTGGATAAGGCAAACGAAGTGCGTGAGCGTCTGGGAAAAGTCTGCCGTGCAAAACTTGATGATTCCGACAAGAGCCCGGGATGGAAGTTCTCTGAGCAGGAGATGCGTGGAATTCCGCTTCGTGTGGAACTGGGACCGAAAGATATTGCGGCAAATAAATGTGTGGTTGTCCGCAGAGATACCAGAGAGAAAATTGAGGTTTCCCTGGATGAGATCGAGACAAAGATTCCGGAACTGTTAGAGACCGTTCAGAAAGATATGTTTGCGCGTGCAAAGGCACATCGTGATGCACATATCTGGGATGCACATAATTACGAAGAATTTAAGGATATTGCAGAAAATAAACCGGGATTCATCCGTGGTATGTGGTGCGGAGATCAGGCATGTGAGGACAAGATCAAAGAAGATCTGGCAGTAACCTCACGCTGTATGCCTTTTTAATGATCAGGAACAGATTTCAGATGTTTGTGTATGCTGTGGAAAACCGGCACATAAGCTGGTATATTGGGGCAAGGCATATTAAAAATCAGCCGGGATTATGGATTTCAAATAGGGGTTGGAGCCATGATTGAAAAGTACTTTAATGGTGTTATAGAACAGGTATATCACAGAATCGGAAACGCAGAAAAGAACATTGTTATGGCAAGCTATAACAATGACTTTTCTGTGTCCGGGCTGGAGAATAAAAAACGTTATCAGGAAGACGATAACGTTTTTTTGCCTGTTGTGAACTGCAATATGAGACATTGTCCGGGGCATATGCGCCTTTTCTGGACATTATCTGTGACATGTTCCGCAAATTTGTAAAGGGAGATTTTGAAGCTTTTTTGCGCGAATGCGGAACTTATGAACTGCACCGGTCTTTGTTTTTAGGGTACTATGAAGATGGTATCTGCAAAAGGGAAGAAGGGGTGCTGTTAAATGAAGTGGAATATGAGCAGCGGCGCATGACAGAAGCCATCGTTGCCATGCTGAAAAACTCACGGAATACCGGCCGATTATGATTGTAATTAACCGTTTCCAGCTGGCAGGACGCAGTTCCATGGAACTTATTTACCGGCTGCTGACAGAACCGTGTACGGAAATCGGGATTGTGCTTGAGTAAACGAAATGCAGCCGCGGCTGGATATGGCTGTCAACATGTGGGATGCAATCGTGGAAAAACTTGAAGACAGCAGCCAGATTTATCATATTGGAAGTTCCGGGAAACACAGAAACCGGGAGAATGCGGAGGATGTGGCAGAAGAGAAAATTACAGCCACATGCTTGCAAAGGTAGAGACAATCATTACGTTTTTGGATTGTGACCAGGCAAAATGGTACTTGCAGAAACTTGAATATAAACTTAAATTTGAAGATATTTTTGTGGATGATATAACCCTGCGGGAATTTTATACTATTGTATACCCGTACCGCTATTTTGCGTGCAGAGCTTTCTAAGGCACTGAGATGGTTGATTCAGCAATGCGTCTGCCATCCGTTCGGAAAGATCTGTTTTACCGCAGTGAATGTTCCTTTTTAAAGGAACGTGCCTGATGTATCAGGGCAAACTGCAACAGGCGGAAATGTATGCACAGTATGCCCGGGAGGAAGCACAAAAAGTGGGAATGAGAAACAGATATTCAAGGCGGAACTCTTGTCTGTTATGGCGCGTATGTCCGGCTGGTACAATATTTTTTTCTGTATACAGGATATCCCTATTCATGAAGGGCTGATTGAAAAGCTGATGCAGAACAATTACCGGAATCATCTGGCACATATTTATATTTATGCATATGATAATCGGCGGAGATGGTTGCAAAGGCCTACCGTTCCGAGGCATCTCTTTTATATTTCAGTAAAGGTGGCACTGGCAAAAGAGATTGAAATGAGCAGCTGGTATATGATGCATATCAGAAAAAACATTATGCTTGCATCAACGAATGGTATGAATGAGATTGCCATGCTGTATTCCGTGCGTACATACCAGTTCATGAAATCAAGGGATGATGTTTATGAGGGCAGAATTCTGTCCGGCATCGGATATAATCTAAGTGCCATGGGAAAAAACCGGCTTGCGGAGCATTATTATAACCGTGCCATTGAGGTGTTTTACCATTTGCGTCTTCCGGAGGATATTGCGGAAGTGTTTTACAACCGTGCACTGAATTATATTATGCAGGAGAACTATGCGAAGGCGGAACATGATCTGCTGATGGCGATGAAGGTAATAGAAAAACTGCATCTTAACAGTCTGCGTGTATGTAATCTGTCAAAATTATATGGTCTTTTAGCACTTGTGAGCATCATGCAGAAAGACCGGTTTAACTGTGAACGTTACTTGCTTAACTGCCGGCAGTTCCTGAATTATATTATTGAGAAAGAAAAAAAGAAAATGAAAACGAGGAAATCATCCATGACTATGCCAAGTGTGATGAGGATATGTTTCTATACACATTTTCTATGGCAATGCTTAACCGCATGGATGGAAAGAAGGAAGAGGTACTGGTCAGTTTTGAACAGGCAGAGCGTTTCCTGCTTCAGGCAAAGGGAAATGAGTTTTTCAGTTATCGTTTATTCCGGAAAGAGAGAATGAAGCTGTTTGAGGAAATGGGGCGCAGTGAGCGCTGCCAGATGGAACGCGCAACGCTTTTTGCAGCATGAGGGAGATTAATTCCCCAGGCGGCACGGCTGCTTCCCATGAATCTCTGAAGGAAATTGATCTGGGAGAGCATCCGCAAACGTGTGCCGTGCGGGAGGAAGAAATTGAAGCCCTGATCAAACAGGAAGGCCTTTTACAGGATTATGCAACGTCCCGGAGACAGATGGAGTTTATTTCCACATGGCAGAAACTGATTGATGTGAACGGAAGCAACGTAGAGGGTATGGTACAGAATGCGTTCAATACGTTTATGAATCATTTCAGCCTGGATTGTGCATTGTATATCTGTTACCATGAAGATGGTGCCCATGTACTTTATAACGATACCAAATGTGAGATGACGGAAGCGGACATTGCGGCGATCGGAAATACCATGCTGGAATATCCACAGGGGTTTGCGGTATCAAAGATCAGCGACAGTTTTCTGGAACATCAGGATACGATCGGTTATTTCGGAATAGATGATGTATGTTCGTTTGTGGCAGCACCGTTTCTCAAAACGGAAAGCTGACCAGCCTTCTGATCACATATGTCCGCATGAAGGATAATTGGCATGGTTCGATCGAACGCTACATGCTCAACGAGGATGACCTGAGAATCTATTCCCTGCTTTTTCGGGAGATGGAGTATTCGATCAATCGCATGGAGGCAAACGACAAGATTTATATGATGAACCGCAAGTTGCAGGAAGCTGCGGTTACGGACATGCTTACCGGTATTTATAACCGTGCCGGTATGTACGAAGAGATTCGGCAGATGATTGAGTGTTACCGTGTGTCAGAAAAGACACATCATGTCGGGTTGATGTTTATTGATCTGGACAATTTCAAGCATTATAATGATACATTCGGACATGACGTCGGGGATCTGATCTTAAAGGAAATGGCAAAGATTTTCCGCAAGGCGGTAAAGGGAAGAGGATTTGTCGCCAGATATGGAGGGGATGAATTTATTATGATCTTAAATACCGATGACCGGGAAATTCTTGAACAGATTGCTAAAAGGAATCTATGAGAAAATCAATTCCACGCAGGGATTCCAGCGGCAAATTGAAAATTATCTCGGCCATGCGATCACGACGACCGAAAAATCGCGGATTACCTGTTCCATCGGAATTGCAAGCGCAGGGGATGTGAGAAAAGAGGAAGATATTAATGAATTAATCCGTAGCGCAGATGAGATTTTATATAAAGTCAAAACAGGGGAAAAAGGACACTACGCATTTTTATGAAAATTCAATTACCCGACCACGTAAAGCAAATTATACACAGACTTCAGCAGGAGGGGTATGATGCCTATGCCGTGGGTGGATGTGTCAGAGATACACTTTTAGGACGCAGCCCACAGGACTGGGACATTACAACTTCCGCGAAACCGCAGGTGGTGAAATCGCTGTTTTTCCCATACGATTGATACGGGCATTGCACATGGAACCGTTACGGTTATGCTGGATCATACGGGGTATGAAGTGACAACTTACCGGATCGATGGGGAATATGAAGATGCCAGACATCCGAAGACAGTGACTTTTACGGGAAATCTGGTAGGATTTAAAACGCCGGATTTTACGATCAATGCCATGGCATATAATGATACCGCAGGACTGGTGGATGCATTTGATGGGATTGGGGATCTCAAACGGCACGTGATCCGTTGTGTGGGGATACCGCATGACCGGTTTGGAGAGGATGCGCTGCGTATGCTGCGCGCCGTGCGTTTTGCCGCACAGCTTGGATTTTCCATTGAGGAGAAAACCAGACAGGCTGTGGCAGATCTGGCAGACAATTTACAGAAAGTCAGTGCGGAGAGAATCCAGACCGAAATGGTGAAATTGCTCACCTCTGCACATCCGGAGGAGATGCGTACGGTATATGAGCTGGGACTTTCCAGAGTATTTCTCCCGGAGTTTGACAGGATGATGGAAACCCCGCAGATTACGAAACATCATTGTTACAGTGTGGGGAACATACCATTCATGCCATGCAGGAAGTCCAACAGGACCGGATTCTGCGCCTGACCATGCTGCTTCATGATGTGGCTAAACCGGTGTGTGTAACGACAGATGAAAAAGGGCAGAATCATTTTAAAGGACATCCGGCAGAAGGTGCGGAAATGGCACGGGTTATTTTGCAGGCGGTTAAGTTTGACAACGAAACAATAAAACGATGCCTGCTCGTGCGCTATCATGATGACCGTCCGGCCGTGACACCGAACGCAATGTGCGCCGTGCCATCAGCAGGATCGGGAAAATATGGAGGCTGCTGTTTGCGGTAAAGCGTGCAGATACACTGGCGCAGAGCATGTATGAGCGGCAGAAAAAGCTTTCCTAATTGATGCCTACGAAGAAACTTATCGTGAGATATTAAAAGAACACCAGTGTGTGCAAAAAGGATCTTGCCATAAACGGCAGGGATCTGATTAAAATGGGAATGAAGCCGGGCAACCGAAATGGGAGATATGTTGCAGGCGCTTTATGAACAGGTTCTTGATGAACCATCAACTGAATGAAGCAAAAACGCTGCTTGCACTTGCTTTGCAATTGCAACAGACAAAATATGATTAAAACCCCTTTCCATATGATGAAAATAGATTCAAGTCATGTGGGAGGGGTTTCATTTTTTGTATTATCAGCCGGAAGCAATGTTGGAGCAATATGACATAGAAATAAAACAGGATCACGAAAGGCAGAGGTGTGTTTTGCTGTGAGACGGATCAGGGGAAAAAGTGCTCGCACCGTTTCAGGGGATTCATGAGAACGGGCAAAACCCTGCGGAAATATTGGCAGCATGCAGGAAAGGGATATCGGTGGAACAGGTCAGTCTGACAAAAGGGGCAGTGTGTGGTATACGGATAAAGTGGCATACATATTGAAGGATGAAAGATCTGGCAGAGAGAAATGAATGCAGACAGGACAGAAAAGATGATAGCTGCCGGTGCCCAGGCGCTGGCAGGGCATTGCTGTGTTTCATCCTGTGTTACGGAAATATCCTCTGCCTTCGGAAAAATACAAAGAATGAACCGAAAAAGTGCGAAAATTGCGCAGATAGTGATCCTGGTAAAAAATTTTGTGCGTCAAGAAAAACCCAAACGAGTTTGAGCGGTCTGTTCTATGAATGCTATACGCATTCTTATCGCAGGGGCAGAAATCGGCGGTCGGGATGTGTGAGCTGGAAAATAGTAAAACGTCGGGATATTTTGTCACGGAGCCTTCAACCAGCATAATATGTCGTGTATACACAGTCCGGAAGATGGCTCCCTGTCAATTTCGAAGACCTGTTTTCCGGGATATCAGATGGTGGATCTGGCAAACTATCTGCGTAAGATTCTGGAAAAAAAACAGTTGGAGTACGGACATTGGGAAAACAATTCTGGAAGCCTATTGAAAAGCAGAGAAAATTGATGATACAGGAAGAAAACAGCTGCTTCAAGCACTGCTTTTGTTTCCTGAAAAATTTTGGAAAGTATCCAATCACTACAGTAACTCGCATAAAGTCATGGGTATCCGGCAGAGATATTGAAAAATTAAACCGGCTGATTGCAGCTAAGCGGGGAGCGCGGCAATCTGGGAACATTTTCTGGAAAATTTGTTTTCTTTTTTAATGTGAAAAGAATGACTATAGATATATTATTATTGTAGAAAAACGTTTAAAGCCAGTATTAAAAATACAGATGAAGAAATTCAAAAGATTATTTTGCACAGTATGCATGCTTGTGCTGTCACTTGCAGCATGTGGAAAACAGGACACGGATGATGGTGTAAAAAATTCTATAACAGCATGAATGATCGACGGAGGCCGTGGGAGAAAGCACGCAGTCCGGTTTGAAAGCTGCTGCGGAGGAAAACGGAAAGTCCGTTAAGAAAAGTTCAGATATTCTCATAGTATCGGACATAAACAGTGCCAACGAGACCAGGGTATACAATTGGACAATGGAGTATCAGTATTACTATGGAGCTGACCACCGGCTTTTTTCGACAAATATGGCAATCACATGTCAGTTTCAAGATATACATCAGGGTGATGTGGTTGACATATCAGGGAAGCAGATTCAGACGGAAGGCAAAGCGGATACAAAATATCCGATAAGGTGTGGACAAACGACGCAGTGACCAATTTTTCTGTGGATAAGGATAAGAGCGTGCTTGAAATCGGAAATAGCAGCTACAGGCTGGGGGACACCATGATATTTTCAGGCTCGGATGTCGTAGATACTGACAGCCTCACGGCGAGGATAAGCTGGCTGTTGTCGGGATTGACAAGGACATAGTGTCAATTTCTGTCACGACAGGGCACGGCACACTGCAGCGCAAACATCGCTGTTTGAGGGCAGCTTCTTGCAGCTCGGAGACAGGATATTTGCAGAAATCACTAAGGATATGTCGCTTGATGTGCCGGAGGGCAGCTATACGCTCGCTGTGGCCAACAACGGCTGGGGAGGCAGCAAGGATATTGAGATAAAAAGAGGAGAGACTACAAAGGTAAATTTAAATGATTTAAAGGGTGAGGGTCCTAAAAAAGAGCAGCATCCTTTTCGAGGTTGACGTGCAGGGCTGCGAAAATATATGTCGATGGCAGTGAATCGACTATACGAGCCCGGTTGAGATAACATATGGAAAGCATAAGCTTAAGGTAACAGCCGATGGTTATGACACCTGGACGAGGACACTTTACGTGAACTCAAAGGAGGCCACCGTACAGATTACGATAAACGACAATAAGGACAGCTCTGCAAACGATTCATCAGGTACCAAAACAGCAGCACCGGCAGCTCGCAGGCCACCGCACAGACTCCTTCAGAGACTGCCTCAGAGAGGGGCGAATGAGAAGGACAATCAAAGTACATCTCAAAGCACCACCGGCAGCTCGCAGAGCACAAATTCATCACAGCGGAACCAACAATAAATCCTCTGACAGTTCCAAAATAGTCTGACAAATAAGGATATATCAGATTATCTTTCAACATTAACCTCTTTATTAAGTTCAAAGTAAGGTTTTAAGAATGCTAAAAGTACATAAAAGCCTAGGAAATAGCGCATTTTCCTTGACAAACCCCATAAAACAAGTATATATATTCTTGTAGGTAATTTGGGAAAACAGCTCGAATTATATAAATTATGAAAATCCATAGGAGGAATTTTAACATGAACAAAGCAGATTTAGTTGCAGCTATGGCAGAGAAGGCCGGAGTATCAAAGAAGGACGCAGAGGCATCTTTAAAGGCATTCACAGATGTTGTTGCTGAGGAGCTGAAGAAGGGCGAGAAGATCCAGTTAGTTGGA
>VOFG01001227.1_pt1 | contig 20770 bp, 39 predicted proteins | sample 5384171 | NCBI WGS metagenome assembly VOFG01 (sample SAMN12384726, study PRJNA508395) | human gut metagenome | isolation source: healthy gut F | host: Homo sapiens
AATGTGTATTGCGAATTTATTTGGATTCCAGTAATTTAGAAGAAATGCTTAGTGGATTGTGGGTTTGAGTACGTCAGTAGGCGGCACTGGTAGTTTCAGTGCCCCTACTGTTACGCACTCAATGAGTGAAAGCGCCCACAAGACGCAAAGCATTTCTTCTAAATTACGGAAAACAAAAAAAGTACCAACACCCACTTGACGCAAACTTACACTCTCCCGCGCTTGCATTAGCAGGCGTTTTCGTGTAAAATGTCAATGACATAACTACAGACAGGAGGCATAAAAATGTTTAAAGTAAATGATAACTATTTAAAGCTGCCGGGCAGTTATCTTTTTTCTACGATTGGAAAAAAAGTAGCCGCTTACAAAGAAGCGAATCCCGACAAAGAAGTCATTAGTTTAGGAATCGGCGATGTAACACAGCCTTTGGCACCAGCGGTAATCGATGCTCTTCATAGTGCGGTAGATGAGATGAGCAAAGCAGAAACATTCCACGGCTATGCGCCGGATCTTGGATATGAATTTCTGCGCCGTGCAATTGCTGATAACGATTACAAATCCCGCGGTGTTGACATTGCGCTTGATGAGATTTTTGTCAGCGATGGTGCAAAAAGTGATTCCGGAAACATTGTTGATATATTTTCTCAGGACAATGTAATTGCCGTTACAGACCCGGTTTACCCGGTTTATGTTGACAGTAATGCAATGTCCGGAAAGACCGGAGAATATCTGAAAGATAAAGAGTGCTGGTCAAATGTAATTTATATGCCATGTACGGCAGAAAATAATTTTGTGCCGGAACTTCCGGAGAAGACACCGGATATTATTTATATCTGCTGCCCAAACAACCCAACCGGTACGACGCTGACAAAAGAGCAGCTTCAGATGTGGGTTGATTATGCAAACGAAAAGAAAGCAGTTATCATTTATGACGCTGCCTATGAAGCATACATTTCTGAAACGGATGTGCCACACAGCATTTATGAGTGTGACGGCGCAAAAACCTGTGCGATTGAGATGAGAAGTTTCTCAAAAATGCCGGATTTACCGGAACCCGTCTTGGATTTACAATTGTGCCAAAACAGCTTGTTGACAGCAATGGAACGATGCTTAACAGCCTTTGGGCAAGACGCCATGGAACAAAATTCAATGGTGCGCCATACATCATTCAGCGTGCCGGTGAAGCAGTGTACAGCGAAGCAGGCAAAGCACAGACAAAAGAGCAGATTGCTTATTATATGAACAATGCGAAAGAAATCAGAAACGCACTTTCCGGTATGGGATATACTGTATTTGGCGGTGTAAATGCCCCATATATCTGGCTTCAGACACCGGATGGCATGAAATCATGGGATTTCTTTGATATGCTGTTGGAGAAAGCAAATGTAGTAGGAACACCTGGTTCCGGATTCGGACCAAGTGGAGAAGGATATTTCAGACTGACTGCTTTTGGTTCAGCTGAAAATACGAAAAAAAGCATTGGAGCGAATTAAAGCTTTGTAAAAGCAGACTGGGGAAAGGAAGATAGGTGATACGATGAAACAATCCATTCGTTTGGCACTGGTTAGTGCCCTTGCATTAGTTTTGTGCCTTGTGCCGGGAAAATATACGTTTGCCGATTCGGTGTCGGTAAAACCATTTCTCGCATTTGGTGCAGATTTATCAACGAAAGAAAAAGCGCAGGTAATGAAGCAGTTTGGAATTACAAATGAAGAACTCGCAGATTATCAGACAATCACAGTGACAAACAAGGAAGAGCATCAGTATCTGGATGAATATCTTGCTTCCAAAGTAATTGGAACGAGAGCGTTATCGTCGGTTATGATTGAAGAGGCAGATGCCGGCAGCGGAATCGAGGTAGAGACACATAATATTTCTTTCTGCAGCAAGGAAATGTATACGAATGCCCTTGTGACCGCCGGAATTTCGGATGCCAAAGTGACGGTTGCCGGACCATTTCCGATTTCCGGTACAGCTGCTTTGGTTGGTGCGATGAAAGCTTACGGTGTAATGACCGGCGAAGGAGTCGATGAGGCGAGTTCCGATGCAGCGACCAATGAGCTGGTAGCAACGAGTGAGCTGGCAAATGACATCGGTAAGGAAAAGGCTGCTCAGTTTGTGGCACTTTTGAAAGACAAAGTAGTCAGCGGCGATTTGACATCAGAAGATGAAATAAAAGACGCAATTAATGAAGCTGAAAAAGAAATGAATGTTTCCATTGATGATGAGATGAAAACCAAGATGGTTTCATTGATGAAAAAGATTGGTGGACTGGATTTAGACCTTGGTAAAATTCAGAATCAGGCGCAGAATGTCTATGATAAAATCAAGGACATGGGAATTGATTTGGATGATGCCAAAGGAATCTGGGCGAAAATCTGTGATTTCTTTGTCATGATAGGAAAGGCAATTGCCGACTTCTTCTCGAATTTGTTCTAAGTAAAATCAGGAAAAATTTAAAACTGTAATATGAAAAACTGCTGTCTTAGAAAAAATACTATGGCAGCAGTTTTTATGCCGTCAGGAATAGAAATATTAGTAATTTGGGTATGCTAACAAGAAAACAAGTACTGGAGGCATAGCTTTGGAAAAGGAAAAAGAAGAGTTTAAGCCCTTTGTTCCGGCGGAAAAACAAATGAAAGAATTTAGCATAACCGCTGTGATTGTTGGGGGTTTGTTAGCCGTTGTTTTTGGTGCGGCAAATGCATACCTTGGACTTCGTGTGGGAATGACGGTGTCAGCGTCAATTCCGGCGGCGGTTGTATCAATGGGGATTCTGCGCGGTTTGCTGCGCCGCAATTCTATCTTAGAAAGTAATCTGGTGCAGACAATTGGCTCGGCAGGAGAGTCATTAGCGGCAGGTGCCATTTTTACGCTGCCTGCGTTATTTTTGTGGGCAGAAGAAGGGAAGGCGGAGACGCCGGATTTGTTTACCATCACAGCACTTGCTTTGTGTGGAGGCGTTCTTGGCGTGCTTTTTATGGTTCCGCTGCGCAAAGCATTAATTGTAAAAGAACATGGGGTGCTTCCATATCCGGAAGGAACGGCGTGTGCGGATGTGCTGCTAGCCGGTGAAGAGGGTGGAAGCGGCGCAAAAACTGTTTTCTTTGGCATGGGTATTGCTGCTCTGGTTAAGTATATTGTCGATGGGATGAAGGTAATTCCGGGAGCGGTTATGGTGCCTGTTAATTCCTTAAAAACATTGTTCTCCGTACAGGTATATCCCGCACTTATGGGAGTGGGATATATTTGTGGAATCCGAATTGCCTCGTATATGTTTGCGGGAGCGGTTCTTGGCTGGTTTGTTTTGATTCCGGCAATTGTGTCTTTTGGCGGTGAAAGTATTTTGTATCCCGGTACGGTGCCAATCGCCACTCTTTATAACGAGGGCGGGGCAAGTGCTATCTGGAGCTCTTATATCCGATATATTGGAGCGGGAGCTGTGGCGGCAGGAGGCATGATCAGTCTGGTGAAAACTCTGCCACTTTTATTTTCCACTTTTATGAAGCAGTGAAGGCAGCACGGAGCGGAAAAGAAAAAAGCGAAAAGCGAACGGAGAGAGATTTAGATATTCGGGTTGTCATTGGAGGAATTGTTCTATTTGCATTACTCATCTGGCTTGTTCCGGCGCTTCCGATTTCGTTTTCCGGGGCATGGCTTGTCATTTTATTTGGCTTTTTCTTTGCAACCGTATCTTCGCGCATGGTCGGACTGGTGGGCAGCAGCAACAATCCGGTTTCCGGTATGACGATTGCCACTTTATTACTCGTGACGGCATGGTTAAAGGCGACAAATACCATCGGTATGCCGGGGATGATAGCAGCAATTTCGATTGCCTCGGTAATCTGCATTGTGGCGGCACTTGCCGGTGATACTTCGCAGGATTTAAAAACAGGTTTTTACTGGGGGCAACGCCGAGACGCCAGCAGATCGGCGAACTGATTGGTGTGGCGGTGTCGGCAGTTACAATTGGCGGTGTAATGATGCTTTTAAATCATGCGTGGCAGTTTGGCAGTGAGGCGTTAGCAGCACCGCAGGCAACTCTTATGAAAATGATTACCGAGGGTGTCATGGAGGGAAATCTTCCGTGGACACTGATTTTTATTGGCGTTTTTATCGGCGTGGCGGTTGAAATTATGGGTGTTCGGTTCTTCCGGTGGCAATTGGACTGTATCTGCCGTTTGAATTATCGGCTTCGATTTTGGTGGGAGGAATTTTGCGTTATGTTTCATCTGGGAAAAAGAAAGATGCCGAAGGAGGAATTTTATTTTGCTCCGGTCTGATTGCGGGAGAGGGGCTGATGGGAATTGTTCTTGCTCTTTTGGCGGTCTTTGGAAAAAGTGATAAAATTGATTTGTCGCATTGGATGGATACCGGAATTTTCGGTGCCGCGGCACTTGTGTTTGTGATTGCTGCCTGTATCCTGATTTCTGCAAGAGAAAAGAAAAAGCCTGCGGACTGATTACGCCCGCAGGTCAAAATTGTATCGTTTCATATCACCGATTGGTGCCTTGTTTGTTGCCAGAAAATCATTGACAATATCGACTTCTTTTTCTTTGAGCGAAAGTTCGGAGGTGCAGGCATAACCCTGTGCGTTAATGGCATCCTGCAAAAGTTCTACATTGCGCTCGAATAAATGAAGTGTATCTTTTTCAGAAACAAAAAGTTTAACGAAACCGTAGTGTTTTCTTTGGCAATCCGGATATCCAAGGTGCCAAGGTGCTCCATGTCAAGGTGGAGCAGAACTTTTAAGTTATCCGGGTTCTTTTCAAGGCTTCCTTGCGTGTCATCACATACAAATCTGCCTGTGCATTCTGATTTTGCAGTTTAATCGGAAGCTGAATATAAGGAAATGTTTCATTTAGCGTTTTCATAAAGTTTAGGTTTTCTGTCATATCGGAGGCAGAAGATGAAAGTTTGCTAAAGACATCTTTGCCTAACACGGTTTGACTGAAATGAGAGAGCGTTTCCCACTCTTTTGCCATTTTCTCATATGTTTCCGTGAGCGCACCGGGCTCTTTTAGCTGTTTTGGCGAAATCGTCCAGTTGGAAAGAAACTGTCCCTTAACAAGTTTTCGAAAGGCGTCCGAGGATATAAGTTTTCCTGCCTGCTCATCGGTGAGGTTAGGAAGCATTTGTTTTACCTCGGTTAGAAAACGGCTGACCGAAAGTGTACCATCGGCAAGCTGTTTTTTTGCGGCTTCGGAAAAAGGAAGGTCACGTAACTGCTCGTGGACTGCCGCGCGTTCTTCCTCCGGAAGATAGGCACCTAGTTCTTCTTTGGAAAAAGCGGGATTTTCCGGTTCCGGCGTGTTTTTGATCCCACGGATTCGGTCAAATTATTAATCAGATTTTTACCCGCGAAAAAGGGGTGGAAGTTTCTGCGCCTGCTGTGCCATTGCTGCCATCTTGAACGGGATTTCCCGTGGTGTTTGCAGCTTCTTCTCCGGTTTCCGGGATAGGTGCTTCTGAATTTTCCTCGGCGGATACGGCAGCGGTCTCGTTTGCCTGCTCAGTCATTTCCGGCACGGTCACACCCTCTAACGCTAAGTCTAAGAGAGCGGAAGCAGTTTCTTTTGCCAATGCAGGAACCTGACTGCCGATTGCGTGAAGCATATCACCAATCGAATCGGTGAGCGCATCCATTTTTTATATAATAACTGGTGTGTCTGGTTCTGATAGTTCTCAAACTGGAGAACGGACTCGTTTGTCATCGGCAGTCCCAGACATTTCATCGTGATGACGGAGTGAACGTCGGCTTCCGGGTACTGGGCACACAACTGAATCGATGCCATAATGTTTTCACGGCTGATGGACTGGCTATTGCTAAGAAGGCTGCGCACTACATCCAGATTACGCGGAGAGCGTGGAAGTAAAGCTTCCTCAAGTGCCTGGGCAATGGTATCTTCCATATTTAACAAATAAGCTCCTGTAGTCGCTTTCATGTAAATGGTGTTATTTTCAAGACCGGTAATCAGAAAAGCAGCCTTTTGTCCGATGGAATACTGATTGGCATCGGGAAGCTGACCGGTAAAGGATGATCCGTCTTCCATGGAAAGGGTAATGTCATTTCCGTGGATATCACTAATGACACCCCGCAGTGTCTGACCCTCACGCAGATGCAGTGTGGAATTTCCGGAGCGGTAGGTCCTTGTCTGGGAACGGATTCCCTGCGAGGAACCACCGTTGTTCTGAATGGAATTACTGATAATTGGCATAGCGCTCTCCTTTCTTTTTGTGAAAACATTTTACCTTTTGACCCTAATACGATTATATGCTAAAATAAAATGAACGCAATATTTAGGAGGAAAGACCATGAAACCATTTATGGATAGCGATTTTTACTACAAACCGATACGGCAAAAAAACTGTATCATGATTATGCCAAACAGGTGCCGGTGTTAGATTATCATTGTCATCTCGTCCCAAAGGAAATTGCAGAGGATATACATTTTAAAAATATGACGGAGCTGTGGTTAGGAGCTGACCATTATAAGTGGCGTGTCATGCGCTCAAATGGTGTCGATGAATATTTCATCACAGGGGATGCCCCGGATGAAGAAAAGTTTCACGCTTTTGCCAAAGCCCTGCCAAACTGCATTGGTAATCCGATGTATCATTGGTGTCACTTGGAACTACAAAGATATTTCGGCATAAATGAGACTTTATCTGAGAAGAATTGGAAAGAAATTTATGATAAATGTAATGAAATTTTGCAAAAACCGGAAATGTCTGCAAAAAATCTGATTCGTATGTCCGGTGTTACCCTCGTTTGTACGACAGATGACCCGATTGATGATTTACATTATCACGAGCAGATTGCAGCCGATTCTGATTTTGATGTGCAGGTTCTTCCGGCATGGCGTCCGGATCTTGCGATGAGTCCGGAAAAAGAAGGATTTGTTTCTTACATTCAGAAACTTGGTGAAGTAAGCGGTGTTACTATTATGGATTTTACAACGCTCAAAGAAGCACTTGTTAAACGTTTGGATTATTTCGCAGAGAGAGGCTGTGTAGTTTCTGACCACGGTTTGGATTATGCAGAGTTTTGTCCGCTTAGTGAGGAAGAAGAAAATGCACTGGTAAAGAAAAAGTCTTGCCGGTGAGACTTTGACCGAAGAGGAATTAAAACAGTACCGCACAATGTGTATGCTGTTTTTAGGTGCTGAGTACAAAAAGAGAAACTGGGTGATGCAGCTTCACTATGGTGCAAAGCGCGAGAATAATGAACTGGTATTCAAGAGTGCCGGAGCTAACGCCGGAATCGACTGCATTAATCCAAAAGGATTTGTTGCAGAAGTTGCAGATTTTATGAATGCCTTAAACCGTGAGGGGAATCTTCCCAAAACAATTATTTACTCCTTAAATCCAACCGACAATGCATTGATTGGAACGATGATTGGATGTTTCCACGGAAATGGCGTGCTTGGCAAAATCCAGCAGGGGGCTGCATAGTGGTTCAATGACCACAAATACGGTATGGAAGAGCATATGAAATCACTGGCTTCTTTAAGCCTTCTTGGCAATTTTGTTGGTATGCTGACGGATTCGAGAAGTTTTATTTCATATCCGCGTCATGAGTATTTCCGCCGTATTTTATGCAATTATATCGGAAATCTTGTGGAAAATGGAGAGTACCCGGAGGATTATGACCTCTTAGGAGAAATCGTGAAAAATATTTCATATTACAATGCAGTAAATTATTTTGGCTTTGACTTAAAATAAGAAAGGAAACAGTTTTATGTTTGAATTGGTAAAAGGAACACAGGCTGCGAGCCTTTACATTGCGCCGGGGGCGGATGATTTTGCGGGACTTTCCCACGTGGCAGAAAAAATCCAGAAAGATATTGAACTTGTCACGGGTGTGGCACCAAAATCTGTGATGCGATGCCGGAGGGATATTCGATAATTCCGGGTACCATTGGGAAAAATCCGGTGATTGATGAAATGATTACAAATGGGAAACTAAATGTTTCTCAATTAGACGGAAAACGAGAGGTTATGCTCTTTGTCTTGTGGACGGCGATAAACTGGTGATTGCCGGAACAGAGACTGTGGCAACCCTGCATGGTATGTATCACATTTCTAAAAAATCGGTGTATCACCATGGGTGTACTGGGAGATGCCATTCCACGCAAACAGGCAGAGATTGTCTGGGATGAGAGCATCGAATTTACATCAAAAAGAGCCTTCGGTTAAATTCCGTGGATTCTTTATGAATGATGAGTGGCCGTCTCTTGGCAACTTTGTCATGAATACGTTTGGTGATTTTAATGTGAAATTTTATGACCAGGTATTTGATCTTTTGCTCCGTTTAAAGGGCAATTATTTCTACCGGCGATGTGGTCTGCTTCTTTGTGCTTGGATGGAAGCAAAGAGGATCCACTGGCAAATGTAAAATTAGCGACAGACCTTGGTATCACGATTGGAAATTCTCATCATGAACCTTTGATGCGCTCCAGTGAAGAATGGGATAAAGTAAAGACCGATACGAATAATGTCGGTTATGGAAAAGACTGGAATTATTATACCAATGGCGAAGGCTTGTACCGTTACTGGGAAGATGGCGTAGAGAGAAACAAAGACTTTAAACATATGATTACGATTGGTATGCGTGGTGAGCGTGATACGACAATGCTTCCGGAAGGTTCCTCGATTCAGGAAAATGTGGAACTGCTTCGCAAGATTATTGCAGACCAGTTAGAGATTATTAAGGCAAAAGGCTGCGATGACATGCCAAAGATGCTTGCCCTTTACAAAGAGGTAGAAGATTATTATTACGGCGGCGATGGCGTAGAAGGTTTAAAAGACTGGGCTGCGCTTGATGACACGATTCTTCTTTTGTCGGACGATAACTTTGGAAATGTGCGTACATTGCCAACCAAGGAAAACCGCGACAGAAAAGCCGGTTTTGGTCTGTATTATCATTTTGATTATCATGGTTCGCCGGTTTCCTATGAATGGGTTAATTCGACACCGCTTCCAAAAGTATGGGAGCAGCTTACCATGGCATATGAGTACGGCATCAAAGATTTGTGGATTGTCAATGTCGGAGAGATCCGTCCGCAGGAACTTCCTCTTTCCTACTACATGGCACTTGCTTATGATTATGAGGGAATGGGAATCAATCATCCAAATGAAACCGATGATTTCATCCGTGGCTGGGTAGAAGAGCAGTTTGGCGGCGTTGTAGAAGATGACGATGTCAAAGAAGAAATTGTTTCTGTTTTGAAAGCATATACAAGAATGCATGGTAACCGCCGTCCGGAAGTAACATATCCGGATACCTATCATGTGACACACTACGGTGAAAGCAGTAAAATGATTCATCTCTGCCACCGCATTAAAAAGATGGCAGATGACATTGATGGCAAACTTCCGGAAGAAGCAAAGGCAAGCTATTATGGACTTGTTTATTATCCGGCAGTTGCAGGGCAAATGTTCAGTTGATGAATCTGTATGCGGCGAAGAATCAATTTTATGCGAAGTATGGTGTGGCAGCAGCAAATGATTATGCAGAAAAAGTAAAACAATGCATTACATACGATGAAGAACTGACAAATTATTATAATAAAGAAATGGCAGATGGCAAATGGGATGGCATGATGCTTTCGGCGCACATCGGTTTTACGCATTGGAATGATGAGGACTGGAAGTACCCGGAGACCGTTCAGGGAGCTGTATCGGATGAGAATAAGCTGCTTGTTCATGCAGCCGATTCCGATTGCTTTGTATCGGAAGGGGAGGTTTCTCTTCCTGAGTTTACTTCTGTTGGTGAAGAAACATATCTGCTTCCAGGCTGCGAATGCCAAAGATGCTTTACTTGATGTGACACTTACATGCGAAGATGATTTTGTTTCGATTCGTGAATTATCCTGTGGTCCACAGTCTGTCCGTAATTTTGAGGTGTCCGTTGACTTTTTCAAAACTTACCGGAACAAAAGAGTCTGAAATCCTTGTTCAGGCAGCAGGCTGTGAAGTGAAAGTAAAAGTAAAAGCAGTTGTAGTAACGGAGAAGCTGCCACCGATGACATTTGTAGAGCGCGATGGTATTGTCTCGATGGAGGCAGAACATTTTGCAGCGAATGAATCAAAAGATGGTAAGGAATGGAAATGCCTGAAAGAATATGGTAAAACCCTTTCTTCTATGAAAGTGTACCCGATGGGAACAAACTTTGACAAACCGGGCGAGGGACCAAGTCTTTCTTATTCCGTTTTGATTCGTGAGGGCGGTGAGTACACACTGCGTGTGATTACAGCACCGACGAACAGTTTGGAAGATGCACGCAATATGCGGTATGCCGTTTCTTTTGATGACGGCAGTGCGAGTGAAGTTAAGACTGTTCTTGATGAGCATTATAACATTGGTGGCGCCACAGCCGTGCCAGAGACTGGGCAGAGGGTGTTTTAAATAACTGCCACTATGGAGAAACGAAGGTAACATTGGATAAGGGCGTACATACGATTCATATCTATGGTATGGAATCCGGTTTGGTTTTGCAGAAGCTTGTGCTTAGTCATGAGGAGATGCCAAAGAATCTTACTTTGGACCAACCGAGAGTGGGGTTGTGAGATAGGATTTTGATTTGTTGTAGAGTGCCAATTTTCTCTTTATGGGATTAATTGGCACTTTTTACCATTCATGTGCAAAAACAACCGTTCATAAATAAAATCGTTGAAATAGAATGAATTTGTTATAATGATATTGAACCCGAAAAATATAAGACATAAGAAAGGATATTATATTATGTTATTGCGTATTGCGTATTGTGATGATGAGATTGAGAATGGTAAAAAGATAAAGGATTATATTAATCAGTTAATGATTCAGATAGAAGTAGAATTTGAATTGGATTTTTATGTATCTGGAACTGTATTACTGGAAAATGTAAAAAACAAAATGATTATTATGATATGGTACTTCTCGATATGGAAATGCCTGATATGAATGGAATTGAGATTGCGGAAAAAAAATTCGAGAACTGGTATCAAGAGAGGTACTTATTACTTTTCTTACCAGTTATCCGGAGTATATGCAGAAAAGTTTTGGTGTTCAGGCATTTCAATATTTATTAAAGCCGATTACTTATGATGTTTTTAAAAAGGAAATAATCCGAACAATACAGTATATTGAAAAAAGATAATGAAAGTATACTTGTTACTGACGGTGATACCGGTTATGAAACGGCTGTGCGTCTGAAAAATATTGTTGCTATTGAGAAACAAAAGGGAAATGCGGTAATGGAAATTACTTTAGAGAAATCGAAAATGAATGCGAAAGGTAATATTTCGGATTATGAGGATAAGCTTGTTCAAAATCATATCATACGAATCAGCAGAAATTGCATTGTTAATATGAAATTTATTCATTCTTTTTTTGAACGGGAAATTCGGATGACAACTGGTAAACGAGTCGAGATGAGTAGGAGAAAAATTACCGAGGTTAAAGAAGTATTTACAAAGTATTTGGTGTTAGGAGGAAATCACAAATGACAGCATTGTATATCGTTTCTTGTGTATTTGATGCGTTTGTAATTTATCTTTTGTTTGAAGATATTTTGGGGAAAAGAAAATCAAGCGTGAATAAATGGATTTTGATGCTAGCGTTGCTTGCACAGCAATTTATTTCATCATTGATATTAAATAAGACGCAGTCTGTTTATGCACGATTGATAGTTATGATTGTGGGGACTTTTTTTCTTACGCTTTTTATGAAACCGATTTAGTGAAACGTTTTTTTTGCAATGGCAGTATTTATTGGTTTTTCTATAATTGCGGAGGAATTGCCGAGGTTGTAATGGTGTTATTGGGAATAACCAAAGGTGAAGAGGAAGAAATAATAGCGTTGTTTTTAGTTGAAATATTTCTTCTTTTGCTTGTATTGTTTAAAAAGATATTTACGAAAAGAGAGGGAAATATTCCGATTAGATACCAGGTTGGTTTTTTGATTGTACCTGTGCTAAGTGTTGTAGTGATAAATGGTATGGTATCCGGTCAGCCAACAATTTCATGGTTGTTTGGTGTGATAAGTCTCCTTATATTGAATATGGTTTCTTATTATCTTTTTGAATACGTTGACCGGGTATATTACCGAGCAGAGCAATAAAGAACAAATGGAGAGACAGATTAAAACGCAAAAGGAAAAATATGAACAGTTAGCAAGTTCTTTTATTCAAGGAAATCGACTGATTCATGATGTGAATAAGCATAATCAAATGATTAAAAAGTATCTGGAAGAATCTGATTATGAGGAAGCAATCAATTATATCGAGAAAATAGATGATTCGTTTGCGGAGTTATATTCTTCAGTTAATACGGGAAATTTGGTTGTGGATTCAATTATTGGCAGGTTTAAGGAACGGTTGGAACAGATTGGGTGTGCTGTTGAGTTATCTGTTAAGATAAATAAAAATCGAAAAATCATGGATGATTATGATTTGGTAGTTGTACTTGGAAATGTAACTGATAACATTATAGAGGCAGTGACATGTGGCGAAAAGAAGCGTTCATACGTTGAAATGAAATTAGAGATGACACATACATCGTTTGTTTTTTATGCTAAAAATAGTGTTTCGTCTGAAAAGAAAAAAGAAAAGAATAAGTGGTGTCATGGGTTGGGATTAAGCAATGTTAAGGATACCGTGGAAAATTATGGAGGAACTATGCTTGTCAGCCACACAAAAGAATCTTACGAGACGATGATTCAGGTGCCGATTCGGGAGGAATAAAGATGGTGCGCAGTATGATTACAAATCATTTGATAAAAGCATCGATTATAGAGGAAAAACAACGCGAGCTATATGAGTATTCAATAAAATCCTTGTTTGGAAATGTTTTGAATATTGTTTCGTGTCTTGCGATTGGCGTGTTATGTGGAGAGTGCGTTCGTGCAATTATTTTTTTCTACTTGTCATGGCTCCGCTTAGAAGTTCGATTGAGGATGTCATCTAAAAAGCTCCCTTTTATGTTTTTTTTACTTCTTGCGCAATTGTGTTAGTTTGTTTTTTTTTACCCGATTATTTGATTTTTCTGCCTGACTGGTTTTATTTGCTAATGGCGGAATTGGCATGGGGCTAATTTCTATTATTGCGCCAGTTGACTGTATTGAGAAACCTATGGATATGGAAGATAAAAAGAAAATGCATATTCGGGTAAGATATTTAATTTGTTTATTGTTTGTATTGTATTTTGTTTTGTATATATTCGGGAAAAAGCAACTATGTGTCGAACTAGTATTAGTTGTAGAGTGCGCGTTAGCTACATTAATTATAGAATTAATACGAAAATATTTTAGAAAAAACACGGGTGAGTGAGAAATTAATTGTATTTTTTACCGTTCATGTTCGAAAAACGACCGTTCATAAAAAAACGGTTACAAATATTATGTTGTGTTAAAATGAGTAACGTAAAAAATATACCGAGGAGGACAAAAGATGTTAAAAAAATGGTTAGAAAATTTGGAAAGAATTTTTATTCTGAAACATATTTTATAGGGAGGAATTTTATATGACTAGAAGTTCACGAATCATAATAATCTTTGTTGTTATCGCGTTGATGCTGGGAATTGGCTGCCTGTTTCTTATTGATTTTTCAGGTGGTGCTCAGAACTTGCAGAATGCTCAAAGGAATACTGTGACAGAAGTGGAGAATGACGCGCCTGGAAACAAAAAAGTTCCGGAAGACGATTGGTGGGTTATTGATGGGTGTTTAAAAATTTTCTCGGATACGGAATTAAAGAGAAAGAGTAAACTCGTTGTTCCGGCAGTCTATGAAGGAGAGACAGTTCGATCATTAACGATGAGTTCCAGTGAAGGGACATTTTCCAATTATCTTACATATGTAGAAATCGAAGAGGGGCTGGAAATGATTGAAGATGCTTTTGTGTCATGTCCGAATTTAAAGACGGTTATAATTCCTGACAGTGTAAAGAAAATATACAAGTACGAGTTCAGAGATTGCAAAGATAAAGTTACTCTTTATGTGAAAAAACACACGCAGAAAAATGGGCAAAAAAGCATAAAATTAAGTATGCGTACGGAAAACCAAAGGAGGGAGCATAAATGGTTTTTAAGAATATAACGGATTTGATGAAAAGGCATACAGCGCTTTTTGTTATTTTGCTGATTTCACAGATTTTGCGCTGCTTAGCATCTTTTTTGTTTTTGGAGTTTTTCAAAATAATTTGTATGAGTTATGCGATAATCATGACTCGAAGTCTTTAGAGGCGACAATTGATAATCAAAAAATAACGAGTGATGATATAAATAAGATTTTTATGACCATGGTAGAAGAAGAAATACCGATTGATTATTTTTATGTGGAAGCGGAAAGCAAAGATGGGAAAAAGTCATTTTAGATCGTGCTCAATATAAAAATGGTAAATATGGTTATAGTGATTCGGTCTATGAAAATATGAAGTACGGATTACAGGGAAGCTATTATGAAGATAAAGACTACAGAAATAAAAAATAAAGTTGTTGTAATCAATGGAGAAGATAAAAAAGATGTAGGAGATACGATTGTTTTAGGAGAGGAAACATTTGATATTATTGGCAAAGATGATATAAATGATCCGGGTGAGTATGAAATTCCATTTACTGCGTTTCCTAAGAATTGTGTATGGATACGATTAAACTTTGGGTTGACTCAATTGCCGACACGAGCGCAGTATGAAACATTCCGTGATTTGCTTTTATCGTATGGCTGCAAACCGGCAGAATTTTTTATGTCTCGAATAATGCGGATTTAAGACAAGAGTATTCGATGCTTGTGGTTAGTGCGTTACTCGCAATTTTAGCAGGCGTTAATATGTATATGATTTATCGTTTTATTTTTAAGAAAAGACGAAAGAAACTTGCTGTTTTTTTTATTATGTGGCTGCAGCAAGAAACGTGCCCGGATGTTATTTTTTTACTGAAATTTTATGTAATATGTTATGCGTTGTAATTGTGGCAACAGGTTTTGTTTCGGTTTGTGGTTTTCCCACAAATGCTTACTTGGTTTAAGTATGTGGACCGAATATACGGTATAAAAAGAATACGGCACGATTATAGGAATTTTTCTTTTTTTGTCGTATTGCTTATTGGGTATGCTTTGTCATTTTCTATTACCAGAAAAAAGTATCCTGGATTTTAAAAGGGGGGGAATTATAATGGGAATATTAGCAATTGGTGAATATATCAAGCATTGAAAAGAAATGTTTTTGTTGTTATACAGATTTCCGTGCTGCTGCTTGTATTGTGTGTGTCAGTTACCATGTTGGCGACAATATTCAGGGCATATAAACCGGTACAGCACATGGCGGATAAAAAAAGGAATTTATGTAACATCTTTTGGTTATCATGGAGTAAATGCAAAGGATATAGCAAACGGCATGAAAAAGGTTGAATCCGTTTATTCGTGGGGGAGTACCACGTTAGCTAATCAAGATGAAAATGCGGATATGATTACGGCTGTTTATCCGGAAGATGTTTTAAAATGATTATGCACCCGATTTATCAGAGGGAAAGTGGCTGACAGATGTGGACGATAAAAAAAGGTGTTCTGCCGGTCGTGATTTCGGAAAATTCATATGGGTGGAGAACAGGGAGTATGTTGAATTTTCAACAAATCGATGAAAGCGGAAAAACAAAGAACATAAAAGCGGAAGTTGTTGGCGTCATGGAAGAAGGAACAAATGTAATTGGGCATGATTTTGGTCAGGGGCAAATTTTGCAGAACGATTACAGAGATATTTATTCCACATACCGCTATGAGCAGGAGAAGAGTGTTCTGATTTTGATCGGGGAACAAAAGGCAAAAAAGAAAATGGTGTTACCTATACATTTAATCAGGATCATTTTATCGTGTATCAGGATGATATAACAAAATACGAAATGAGTTCCAATAGTCATGCTTTGAAAAAGAACTCTGGGGACGGGAAATGATGGAACTACGATTGACAGCTCGTTACAAGAGTTTATGAAAAATACAAAACATCATTTGCAAAAGGAATCGATGATGTATTTGCCGGTGTTGATATGTGTGCTGATTATCACGATTATTAGTATTGTTAATGTATGCGCCCTAAATATGTCAGATGATTTATATCACAATGCGATATTTAGTCTGCTTGGGCTTCCGTGGAGACGATGTGTATCTTTCTCGGTAATACAAAGTTTTTTTTACCGCATTTTTCTCTGTGGTAATGTTTTTTGCTTTATTTGCGACGGTTCAAAAATTAAATTTGACAGAATATTTACTGATTAAGTTAGACTGGGTAACGGTCGTTTCTATGGTGGTTATGCTGGTGGTGTTATGTTTTGTGCATTGGATTGTTCCATATATTATTTTATGCAGAAAGCAGCCGGTTGAAGTTTTTCGGGATAGGGAAAGGAGAATAAAATGATTTCGATTAAGAATTTAGTGAAAAATATATAATAAAGGAAAAGGAAATGAATATAAAAGGCCTTTTAAAAGGAATTGATTTTCAGGTTCAGGATGGAGAACTGGTAGCGGTTATTGGAAAATCCGGTGCCGGTAAATCCACGTTGCTGCATGTTTTGGCAGGAATTGATAGCTTTGAGAGCGGCAGTTACCACGTTGGAAACCAAGATGTGGGACAGATGTCGGAAAACAATTGGCGGAGTTTCGAAACAAAAAGTATTGGAATGGTTATGCAGGATTTTGCTTTGATAGAAGAATATACCGTGCAGGAAAATCTTCTGGTTCCGCTTATTTTCGGTAAGGTGAAAAAAGAGAGCAAAGTAAAAAGATTATGGATGTTTTGGAAAAGGTAAACATCGCGGAATTGAAAGATAAACGGGTCAATCAATTGTCCGGCGGGCAGAAACAAAGAGTGGCGATTGCCAGAGCCCTTATTAATTCTCCGGAGTATATTTTGGCAGATGAGCCTACAGGGGCACTCGACAGCAATACATCGGATGACATCATGGATGTGTTTGAGGAGTTAAATAAAAACGGGCATACGGTTATCATAGTTACGCATGATAATGGTGTGGCTGCCAGATGTCAGAGGGTGATTGAGATAAAAGACGGAGAAGTGTTGTCTGAATAATAAAAAATGCAACTTATTTGCTGCCTCAATCGTATTGTTTACATAGAGGCAGCGAATTAATTAAAGTAGGAGGTTTGTTAGTATGAAAAAAACAATATTATTAACGGCATTAGGAATTTGCTGCATGGTTGCAGCAACATCAAAGAACAAAGGCCGCAGAAAAGGTGTCGGGGAAATATCATTATGAAATCATAAATAGTACCCAAAAGACAGCAGCGCTTACCAAAGTGGAGCAACCGGGGACACAAGTGATTCTTCCATCAAGTATTGATGGTTATACAATTGTTCAATTGGGAACTATGAAGGAAAACAATTACCATTTTGCCAGTGCGTCTACTCTTCGATTGGAAGGAAAGGCAGAGTTGTTTTCTGCCGCAGATGCAGAAAAAGTGACAGAGTTGACGATACCATCCAAAGTAGAAAAAATCGGTGTGATGTCATTTCAAGGTTGTAAAAAATCAAGAAGGTTACTCTGCCGAAGGCATTAACACATATTGGTTCCAATGCATTTAACGGATGTGAGTCCTTGCAGAACATTACGATTCCGAAAAAAGTAAAGGGATTGGGGTGGTGCATTTATGAAATGTGCCGCACTAAAAAAAGTTACGCTAAAGATGAGTAAAGCAACGATTGGCTCAGAAGCATTTTCTACGGATGTTACGGATGGTTATGATGCAAATGGTAACCCCAAAATCATAAAAAAAGTCACCTCGCCAAGATTGTTATGCCGTATAAGTATAAGGGGCTTTTAAAAGAAAGAGCTTTCTGTGGTTATGTTGGAACTTCTTTTTACATGGCGTGATTTTAATACCTATAACGAGGGCTTTTTGCGTGGATGCAAAAACTTAAAAATATTGTATTTCCAAAGAATCTGAAAACAATTGATATTCCAAAACATTGTCTAGACGATTCTCTTTCTACATTAAAACCATTGGTGGTTCCGGAGGGCGTTAAGGCGGTATATGTCGGTCAGCATTGCAGAAATATAAAATGCATTACGGTAAAGGGGAAAAAGACGGTATTATACGGTGATAGTGGCATGGGAGCAAAAATGATTTCTGTAGAAAAAGTAAATTGTAAAAAAGGTTCAAAAACATGGAAGAAGATGAAAAGTTTGTATGTCCGAATTTTGCTAAGAAGTTCAAAAAGGATACAGAAAATATTGATACGGATGATTATTACACAAGAGAAATAGTGCATACGAAGAAAGTTAAGGTGGCGAAAACAAAATAATAAACATTGATAAAATTTGTTATGCAACTTATTCGCTGTCTTAATCGTATTATTTACAAAGAGGCAGCGAATTTACTGTGGGGGGACTATAACTATGAAAAAAGAATAATTAGAACATTAGTAACTATGGGTTTGGCAGTGTCGGTTATCATGCCGGGAGCGCAAGTATTTGCGCAGGATAATACTACTGCTGAATTTACATATACCGGAAGTAACAACAGCGATTATAAAGGGCAGAGCACGGTTGTTATTGAGGGAAAAGCAAATTCAGGCAATACAGAGGAATTACAGTGTGTTACAGTAGATATGCGAAAACTCGCGCAGTTTAAAAATGCAAAGGTTTTGAAATTTGCAAAGGGAGTCAAGTATGTTGCATTTAAGACAAAGCCAGATACGGGAGACAAACTGGATGATAAAATTACAGGTCAGGATTATTTGAAATCAGCAGATAAAACGGGCATTGAAAAATTGAGTTTTCTTCCGATTTTGTAAAGCCATATTCACATGATTGGGGCAATTGCATTGAAGAAAAATTAAATCAGTGCTTTCCAAAATTAAAGAAGGTTTCTATTTCGAAAAATAACAAGTATTACAAGGTTTCAAATGATGTTATTTTTTTCAAAAGATGGAAAGAAATTAGTTATGTACCTGGCAAACAGACCGGGGAAAAGCTATAAAATTCCGGCAAAATGCAGAAAGATTGGATATTACGCCTTTGAGAATGTTCACAACCTTAAATCTGTGACTATTTCAAAAACGTAAAATCAAAGAATGTAAGTTTTGCAAATGCGGAAAAACTTGAGAAAATAAGTGTTTCTAAAAAGAATAAGGTGCTTGCGTCAAAGAATGGAGTTTTATACAATAAGAAAATGACTACATTGCTTGAGTATCCAATGGGTAAAAAGAACACAAGTTTTAGAATCCCAAAGACTGTGCAAACAATGGATTATGTGCCGGATAACATTTTTATGGAAAAACTTTATGTGCCAAAGAAATTCACATCTGTATATTATATGAAATATTGGAAGTCGCTGACAGAGATAAAACTTGAAAAGGGCAACAAAAACTGGCGGTAAAAGGCGGAGTGATTTACAATAAAAAAGCATCCGAATGGAAATATGATTTCGGAAAAATAAATAGGGATAACGCAAGGGAGTAGAAAAGGTATATAAAAGGGCGTATATATGTATGGTGATGATTTCACACCGGGAGAAAAAAGTAAGATAATTAATTAAAAAATGCAACTAATTCGCTGCCTCAATCGTATTGTTTACAGAGAGGCAGCGAATTAAGGCGTGAATAGGAGGAAAATATGAAAGTAAAGCAATCCGCATTTATAATGTTACTATTTAGCATATTGATTTTTTGCTTGCGCTTGTTCAAAGAAGCAAACGAGAATACAGTCAAATGCAAATGTAAATATTGAAAAATTAACGTGGAATGACAATGTGGAAAAGTATGAGATGGATACAATTAAGTATTTATATAAAGAAGTCATCTGACGGAAAATATGTATGGATTACTAAGGTAGAAGTTTCTGATAAACACACGTCAAATCAGTTGAAATTTCCTGAGAAAATAAATGAAAGTATTTTTGGTTTGCGTTGGATTTGATTCAGATAATAGGGGTGAAAACACATCAGATGTTGCATACAATGTGTTTGGAGATTCGATTATGGATGGCGATGATTTTCAATATTCGAAAACAGTGAATAAAATACACAGCGTTGTGCTTCCGGACAGTGTCTGTTCAATCGAAGATAATGCATTTGCAGGCTTATATTCGCTGAGAAAAATAAACTGCCCAAGAGAATTGAAAAATTGGTGCTGGTGCCTTTGAACTGTGTTCAGGACTTACAAAGTTTAATATAGAAAAAATGTTTCGGAGATTGGTTTGGGGCTTTTGGTAATTGCGAAAAACTTAGTAAAATTCATGTGTCTGCTGACAATGATAAATATTGTGAGCAGGGTGGACTTGTTATTGATAAAAAACAAAAAACAGGCAGTTTTTGCTATTCCCGGAAGAGAAAGGATTATGATTTTGAATGGTTTGAATCGTTTCGGAAGGGGTGTTTTGCCACTTGCAGAGTTAAGGAGATTGATTTGAAAAGCGATAATGTGGTGTTTCTAAAAGGAAATTATATTTATCGAAAGATAAAAAAGGCATTGGCTGTAGGAGTATAGTAAATGGAAATACGACAGATACCAGAGGGGATTGAGAACTAAATCAGATTCTGTATTGATAGGGCAGAATATTAGCAAGGGTTACGTTGCCATCTAGTTTGAAATGCCTGCGGGGAGCTTGGCTTCTGATATGGGAAACATGGATGATTGTTTTGAATTTAAAAGCACAAATCCACCTAAGATAGCTGCTCCGTCAAAGAATACTTCAATGGTGCCTGTTGGGCAGAAGATTTATCTTCCAAGGCAGTCAATTAAATTGTATAAGAAATGGCTGAAACAGAATGGAGAAAAAGTGGT
>VOFG01004525.1_pt1 | contig 20732 bp, 22 predicted proteins | sample 5384171 | NCBI WGS metagenome assembly VOFG01 (sample SAMN12384726, study PRJNA508395) | human gut metagenome | isolation source: healthy gut F | host: Homo sapiens
AAAGCACCCGCATTCTTCGCGGAAACTCTGCGTGATGGTCTGCTGTTAACCTCTTTGCCGGGGGCGGGAGGTGAGGGCGGATGCACCGACCTTCTTTGTTTTCTCAAATACTATATCACTCCGGACGCGGGCTGTCAATGCTTTTTGACGTATTTGCACGGAATTTTTTGCCCAAAGCGTGCATATTCGGCACGCTCGCGGCCAAACTAAGCGCAGTACGAACGGTACGGAGAGGAGGTGCGCTCCATGGAGAACTGCAAAAACCAGAACCAGAACCGCAATCAGAATCAGAACCAGCAGCAGGAGACGAACAAGCAGAATAAGCAGAACAAACAGAACCAGCAGAATCAGAACCAGAAGTAACACGTATTTAAAAGGTTGGCCGCAGCATCCGCTGCGGCCAACTTTATTACTTGAAAAGAGCGCAGCTCTTTTCAAGTAGAAGATTTCACTCTACTCGCGCGCAGAGTGTTTTTGCGGCGTACACGCCGCCGCAAAAACGGATTTCATCTTATTCGCGCCGTGCGCGGCGCGAACTCTGTGAGACATTGGGGGTTACAGCTTGGCGGGGTAGACGCCTGTTTCGTGCAGGCGGCGGAGCTCGGCGGCGACGGTCTCGCGGTCCTCGTGGTACGTCATGCCGAACCAGCGATCCGCCGAGTGCAGCACCGACACATGCAGACGGCCTTGCGCGAGCAGGTCGCCGACCATGTTCGGCAGCAGGCACTCCGCCTTGATGTTGGTCTTTGCATCGTCCGAGCGGAGAAATGCCTCGAAATACGTCTCAAGCTCGTCGAAAATCGCGGGGGTGAAGCCCCAGAAGTTCATGGAGACGGGCGTGTCCGGGTCGAGCGGGCGTGGGGTGCCGTCCGCGATGTCGGCGATGTGTCCGTCGGGGGTAGAGCTGGATCTTCAGCCTTCACGCCCGTCAGCTCGCCGTTTTCCACGCGGCAGATCCCGCGCGAGACAGTGCCGTTGAGACTGACGGTGTTTTTGAGCAGATACCCGACCATCGTGGCGCGGCCGCTTTGCGGCAGGCGGCAGAGCTCGTCGTACATCGCGCGGTAGGCGTCGACACCGTAGTAGTCGTCGGCGTTGATGACGCAGAAGGGCTCGTTTACATAGTCGCGCGCGCAGAGCACGGCGTGCGTCGTGCCGAAGGGCTTCGTGCGCCCGGCGGGCAGGGTATAAAACGCGGGCAGACTCTCGAAATCCTGAAATGCGTAGCAGACCTCGAGCGGCTTTCCACCGCGGGTGGTCTTGCCGCGCAGACTGTCGCCGCAGAGGGTCCTGACCAGACCGAGAATCTCGGGCTTGACGATAAAGACGACCTTCGTAAAGCCCGCGCGGATGGCGTCGTGGATGGAGTATTCCATCAGCACCTCACCGTTCGGGCCGACGCCGTCGACCTGCTTATTTCCTCCATAGCGCGAGCCGAGACCCGCCGCCATGATGACAAGGGCTGCGTTCATTTCTTTTCCTCCTTTTCCGCCGTCGGGGCGGTTATGCACCGCGAGTATACCACATTTTGCCGCGCGCTTCAAGACGGATTCCCGGAATTCCGGCAAAATACCGATCGTATACCGCCCATTTTGCGGTATGTGCGGCCGCTTTTAGAGCGCAAATGCACATTTTTTCGACATTTTATAAAAAGGTAACAGTTTTGTAGTGGATTTTCCGGCGGCATGGGTTTATAATAATAAGCCTATATTGCATATGTTCCGGCGTATGCCAGTTCTGACAAAGAATCCGAAACCGAAAAAGGAGAATTTCCGATGAAGTCATCCAGCTATTCCGGCGCCGCGCGTCCGCGTAAGCGAACGGGTGCCGACCATTTCGGCCTGTTTACGCTGTTTTTGCTGCTGGCCGCGAGCCTTGCCCTGTATATCCGCCTGATGGCGACGGGCATGCTCTCGAACCTGTATCTGATTATCCTGATGGTGGTGCTGATCGTGCTCAACGCCGTGAGCGTGATTGTGCAGCTGCCCCTGCGGCGCAACAAGGCAGGAAAGCTCATCATGGGCATCGTGTCGCTGCTGCTCTCGGGTGCGATGCTCTACGGCGTGGTTGCCGTGAACTCCGTCCAGTCCGCGCTGAGCAAGATCGTCGGCAAGATGACGGAGACGGAGATCACCGAGGTGCGCGTCATGAACGACAACCCCGCCACCAGCATGGGAGACACGAGGGGCTATACCTTCGGCTACATTGCCGACGCCGATACGAAGAACACGCAGAGCATCCTCGACGAGATCAGCAAGAGCTTCGGCACGATCAAGTCCAAGGGCTACGATTCGATGACCGCGCTGGCCGACGCGCTCTATGACGACGAGGTCGACGCGATTCTGATCAACCAGGGCTATGTCGACCTGCTCACGGAGAAGGACGGGTACACCGACTTCCGCGACCAGACCCGCGTGCTCTATACCTACACCACGACCCATGAGGTCGACCCGCTTGTCCCGAACACTTCCATCACGAAGGAGCCGTTCGTGGTCTACTGCAGCGGCATCGACGCGCGCGTGGATGACATCTCGGCCAAGAGCCGCAGCGACGTGAACATTCTCGCCGTTGTCAATCCGACGACCAAGCAGATCCTGCTGGTAAATACGCCGCGCGACTACTACCTGCCGCTGGCACGCAACGGAGAGTTGGACAAGCTCACCCACGCCGGACTCTACGGCATCGACGAGTCGATGAAGGTGCTCGGCAACCTCTACGGGGTGCAGGCGGACTACTATGTCCGTGTGAACTTCGCGGGACTGGTGAAGATTGTCGACGCGCTCGGCGGCGTGGATATTGAGTCCGATGCGAATTTCTCCTGTGTTCCGATGGAGACGCCCGACGGAAACGGCGATTATACCTATCAGAAATATTCCTTCACCAAGGGCATCAACCACGTCAACGGCTCACAGGCGCTCGCCTTCGCCCGTGAGCGCAAGGCCTTTGCCGATGGGGATAACCGCCGCGGTCAGCATCAGATGACCGTCATCAAGGCCATCGTGAACAAGGCCTGTTCCTCGGCGGTGCTCACGAAGTATCAGGAGCTGCTCAAGGCGGCCTCGGACGCGTTCATTACGAACATGCCCTATGCCGACATCAGCTCCCTCGTGCAGATGCAGCTCGGCGACATGGCGGACTGGAACATCACAACCTATGCCGTCTCCGGCGAGGGCAGCACGGAATACTGCTACGCCCTCGGCGACAAGGCGTGGGTGATGATCAGGATTCCTCCAAGGTCAATACCGCCAAGAATATGATCCAGCAGGTGATCAACGGCGAGGTGCCGACGACATCCTCGTCCGATTCCAACTGACCCCGCACCAACTGAAAAGTGCCCGGCACAGCCGGGCGCTTTTTTGGTTCTGTATCAACATATAGTACATAGGAGTGGTTTTTATGCGCGATTCCAAGAAGCTCGTGGGGCATCTGTATGCCATGTTTACGATCCTCGTCTGGGGCAGCTGCTTTGTGCTGACGAAGAACCTGCTGGCCGTGGGGATCACCGCTGTCCAGATTATCCCGCTGCGGATGATTCTGGCGTATGTGACGCTGCTGGTGATGCGGCCGCGCTTCATGCGCCTGCCCCTGCGCGACGAGCTGATGTTCATCCTGATCGGCATTACCGGCGGCAGCGTCTACTTCTTCCTGCAAAACAGCGCCCTCGCGCATACCTACGCCGCGAACGTCAGTATCCTCATCGCGCTCAGCCCCATCCTGACGGTCATCCTCGCGCAGCTCTTCTCGCGCAAGGGCGAGCGGCTCGGCAAGTGGGTCTACATCGGCGCGGTGATCGCGATCGCGGGCGTGGTGATGGTTGTCCTCAACGGTACGCTCACCTTCCACCTCAGCCCCGTGGGCGACCTGCTGGCGCTGGGCGCGGCGCTGCTGTGGGCGATTTATTCCATCCTGATCAAGCCCTACACGGAACAATATGACAGCTTTCTCGTCACGCGGCGCGTCTTTTTCTGGGCATTCATCACGGCCATTCCGCTCATGCTCATGACGGACGGCATGCCGAACCTCACGCCGCTGTTTACGCAGCCGAAGGTACTGCTGTCGTGGATATTTCTCGCCGTGTTCGGAAACGCCATCTGCTTTGCCATCTGGAACATCGCCTTCCAGCGGCTCGGCGTCGTGATTACGAACAACTATCTCTATGCCTCGCCGTTCGTGACGCTGATCGTCGGCTGGCTCCTGCTCGGCGAGCCGGTGTCGCTCATGAGCATCATCGGCGCCGTGCTGATTACGGTAGGCGTCATCTGCGCGCTGAAGAAAACCGAGAAATAAGCTCCTGTTAAGCGAAAATACAGAACCCGGTCTATACCGGGTTCTGTATTTTTATGCGCACAAGCTGTATATATGCATAATATTACAAACGGCGGTGTGGAGGGAAAGGAAAATTTTGTCATTCTTTCTTATTGCGAGATATACGCGAATTACGCATATTTATTTACAGAACAGTGAAAACGATGCATAATATCCAAACCACATGCGAGGTGATCCACATGCGTAAGCGACGAATTCTCCCCGAGTACCTGCCAACCTGACGGAAATATTTGAGAGGAGAAAATCATGCACTATTCACACAAGACCAAGCATCAGGTGCTCTCCGGCGTTCTGGCGCTGATCCTGAGCCTGAGCCTGCTGCTGCCGACGATCCCCACCGTCTGGGCCGATGAGGCCGCAGACCCCGAGACGGCTATCGAGTCCGTCACCGACCAGCTCGCGGCCGCGGGCGACACCACCACCCCTGTCACTGAGAGCGAGCCGGCCGCCGCTCCCGCCGCCTCCTTCCAGAGCACCGACGACGGCGCGGATGTCATCGCGCTAACCCAGAACGGCCACTTCCTGGCCAAGATCCCCCTGCCTGAGGGCGTGACCGTTACGGAAAACGACCTTGCGAGCATCGTCTGAATCCATGGACAAGGACGAGACGAAAGAATATGTTGACGCCGATCAGTATCCCAACCAGACCAAGGGCGGCGAGCTGAGCACCTGGCAGACGAGCAAGAAGACTCCGCTGTTCACTATGGAGGCTGCACGCTCGCCGAGGAGAACGGCACGACCTACCTCTGCCTGAGCTTCAGCAGCGCCTGCTACTGGGGCAGCGACCCCAGCGCCCCGCACAGCAACGGCGGTTCGTACCTCGACGTGTGCGGCTATTTCAACCTGACCGCCAAACTCGGCGAGATGGCGCTCGGCTCCGCGGCCGTGAAGATTGTCCCCTACGACAGCTTCCACACCATGCAGGAGATCTATGAGGATCTCGACAACATGGTGACCTACGCCGCCGACAACACGAACCTCTATGTCAAGAAGTTCTCCATGGGTACCTCCTCCGGTGCGATCTACGAGCCGCTCGACATGCCCTACATGATCCTCGCGAAGGACGCGCAGGCCGTGTCCGAATGGCTGGCCTTCTGCGACAAGGCGGAGACCGACCCGACCGGCACGCTCAAGGACATCGCGGCCGGCAAGTACGACGACCTGAAGGCCCCCGTCATGTATTCGAACATCCATCCCAATGAGGTCGCCGCCACCGACGGCGTGATGGCCTTTGCGTGGATGCTGATCGAGAGCGCCGCCGCGGACGGCAAGCTCGACTACACGAAGCTCACCGGCTTTACCGACGAGGGCAAGGCGGAGCTTGCCGCCGAGATGGGCCCCGTGGGCGCGGCGGGCAGCACCGCTGTCCCCGACCTCGTCAAGGACACCGCCACCTATCTCGGCTATCTGACTGCGGGCAACCGGGGCTCCGGCGTGATCGACCTCGACAAGTACTACACCAGCGAGGACGTCAGCCTGACCGTTGACGAGCTGCTCGACGATGTGTTCTTCATCCTCGTCCCCGAGGAGCACGTCGAGGGCAGAACGTATGTCACCCGGCACCCCTCCGGCGGCTATGACCTGAACCGGGACAACTCCTTCCAGACCACCGCCGAGACCCAGAACATGCAGCACCTCATCGCTACCTTCAACCCGACCCTTCTCACCGAGTTCCACGGCCGGATCAAGGGCTTCCAGGTGGAGCCTTGCGACCCGCCGCACGAGCCGAACTTCGAGTATGACCTGCTGGCCAAGCACCTGCTGAGCGCGGGCGAGGCTCTCGGCATCGCCGCCGTGGCCAACAACGACGGCTACAACAGCTACGTCACCCCGCAGAGAGACTATCTGTACTACACCGGCAACAAGACCGCCGACGGCGCGGATGCGACGTACTGGGAGCCGTGGGACGATATGTCCACCTCCTACACGCCGCAGTTCGCGATGCTGCAGGGCACCATCGCCTTCACCGTCGAGCTGCCCGCCTATAACGACGACACCGTGCAGGCCGTCCAGTACGGCTGCCTGGGCCAGAGCGTCTACGTCGCGGGCGAGAAGAACTCCATCCTGACCTGCCAGGTGCAGATCTACGAGAGAGGTGTCACGAACGCGAACTCCGATTCGCATGACATGGTCGGCCAGTGGCTGTGCAACCAGTACGACGTCGAGGGCGCGGAGGCCGGACTCTTCCGGCCCGAGTACACCGGCGAGGGTGAAAACGGCAACTTCTATCCCGAGTGCTACATCATCCCCTCGACGGCGCGAACCAGAGCAATCTCCAGGCCGCCTACGACATGATGACCTGGCTGAGCCGGAACGACGTGAAGATCCTCGTCACCGAGCAGCCCGTCACGGTTGACGGCGTCACCTATCCCGCGGGTACGATGGTCATCTCCATGTATCAGGCCAAGCGTTCCGTCGCCAATGGCGCGCTCTATGACGGCACGTTCATCACCGACTGGACCGACCTCTACTCCGAGGGCATCACCTCCTTCGCCGCGACGAGAGGCTTCGACATGGTCACCGTGACCAAGCCCGCCGTCTACCAGACCGTCAGCGCCGCCTGCGGCAGCTGGATGGGCTATGACGACTGCAAGCTGTATGTCGCCGCGAACAAGGGCACCTACTTCACCGGTAAGCACGGCGCCGACGTCGTGATCTCCAACGCCTCCGAGGATTCCACCGCCGCCGTCAACGCCCTGCTGCAGGCGGGCAAGACCGTCGGCATGGTGACGGATGCGCAGAGCGGCTTCTACGGCGACTTCATCTGCTCCTATGCCGACTTCCTGACGGTCGCGGACAAGTTCACCGTGAGCGCCACCGGCATCTCCCAGAAGGACGCGGGCTATCCCGCCGCGACCACCATCAGTAAGGCCCCCGTCGTCTACATCACCGGCGCGGCGGGCAAGAACTCCTCCGGCTTCGTCTATACCAGCCAGGTCAGCAGCGCGGCCAACTGGAACTATGACCGCTGCGCCATGGAGCTGATGGGTTTCGAGACGACCACCGACCTCAGCGCCGCGACCGGCATCATCGGCGCATCCAGACCGAACGCCGACGCGCTCGCCGCCATCCAGAGCGGCACGCCCTACATCGGCTACGGCAGCAATTCCTCCACCGTCGCCAAGCTGATCGGCGCCGCACGCAGCAGCGCCAGCGGCATGGACTGTCTCGGCTTTGTGACCTATCCCACGACGACGCTCGTGAACGCCAGCTATGTCGTGGACGGCGACGATATCCTCTACGGCTACGGTCTTGGCTGGTTCTCCGAGATCCCCGAGGGTGCGCAGGTGCTCGTCCAGATGGACGGCTCCAAGACCCCGACCGAGGGCTTCATCAAGGCCAACACCGACAGCGGGAAGGAGAAGATGAACGCCTACCTCGATAACTCCGTGCAGGCCATCCAGTATCAGGGCGCCGATACGGAGGGCAATCAGGTCAACGTCGTCCTCTTCGCCAACTCCCTGACCAACAAGGTCCACCAGAGAGACGAGTATGCCTTCATCAGCAACTACCTCTTCTCCTCCGTCCTCAGCAGCGAGGCCTATGTCCCGACCGAGGCCGCGTCCTACACGCTGAGCTACAGCGTCGATGGCGCGCAGGCCCCGCGGATGCCGCCTCCTATGAGGAGGACGACACCGTCACCCTCGCCGCCGCGCCGGAGAAGGGCGGCTATACCTTCAGCGGCTGGACGATCGGCGAGCAGACCTTCGAGGCAGGCGCGCAGATTGTTCTCGACAGCAGCCTGACCGCGCAGGCCGATGAAAATGGCGTCATCACCGTCACGGCGCAGTTCTCCCAGAACCCCGTCGAGCCGGCGACTCCCGATCAGCCCGCTGACCCTGCGCAGCCCGGCGCAAGCACCGGTGATCACAGCCAGATGACAGTTTGGATCTCCCTCGCCGTGCTCTGCGGCGCAGGCATCGCCGCGGCCGTGATCGGCGGCAAGAAGAAAAAGGCGTAAAACCGCAAAAATGATCCCGCACCGATTGGCGTGTGGTCGTAAAAGAGAAATGGAGCGTATCGGTAACGATACGCTCCATTTTTCATATTCTTGGCTCTCCCAAAGGGAGAGGCAGGAGACAGCCCACTCAACCGGGGCGGCGGACTTTAATTTGTCCCCAAATGGAGAAGTCACGGCTGCGCTCTGCCTGCGAGAAAATCCGTCAGCTCCTGCTCAAACGCGCGGCAGACGGCGGTGCTGCGCGTCTGGCTGCGCTGACTGCGCAGCAGATAGATGTTCCAGAGCTCCGGCGGTCCGTCAGCTCGTAGATCTGCAGCGGGGCGCGCTGCACCAGCAGCTCCGCCGAGGCCTGCGGCAGGAGCACCCAGTAGGCCGGGTCGTTCAGAAACGTGATGACGCCGGAGGCGGTGTTCACCTCGATATGCGCGCGGTGGCTCGTACCGAACCACTTCTCGCGCCAGCGGGTGATGCCGTTGAAGTCGCCGCCGACGGACTGTACCTCCATCTCCGGATCCAGCTCGCCCGGGTGGACGGGAACGGACGGATCGCCCGCGCCGACGGTGCGCACAAGGCACAGCGGCTGGCTGTCGATGCAGCGGGCCACGACGCCGCCGAGGTTCGAGGAGTAGGCAGCAAAGCCGAAGTCGACCAGATCCTTCGACACGAGGTCATACGTCTCGCGCGAGTCGCAGATCTTGACGCAGACCTTCTTATCCGGGTTGCGGCGGATATAGCCCTGCAGCATGGGGGTGACGATCCGGTCAAAGGTGCTCTCGTTCGTGGCGATGCGGACGACGGAGAGGGCGGAGCTGCGGATGAGCTCCGTCTCCTCATAGAGCGCCTTCCACCGCTCGGCGACGGGGATGAACTCGCCGCCCTGCCGCGTCAGCTCGACGATGCGGTGCCCCTTGGCGCGCAGAAAGAGCTGGACGCCCATCTCGTCCTCAAGGCTTTTTGAGACGGTTGCTGACGGCGGACTGGGACAGGTAGAGGTTCTCCGCCGCCTTCGTGATGTTGCGGCAGCGCACCAGCTCCAGAAAGACTTCGATGTCCTTGTAATTCACGGGAAACGCCCCTTTTGGGCCTATTTTACACTACCCGCCGCCCAAGCGCAAGCCCCGGCTCTCCGATCGGAGAGCCGGGGCTTGCGCTTGTATAAGAAGGGGTAGGAGTTAATTGGTTTCCGCGGCTGTTTCGGCGGACTCGAAGCGGCGGCCGATGCCGGTGAGAATACTTACCAAGAAGATAATCAGCAGACCCCAGCAGTGGAAGGTATAAGGGATGATGTCGAGGAAGGAGAAGTTCGGATCCATCCCGTCGATGGCCAGCGCCACACCCAGCGACACGAGCGTCGGGTTGCCGTGGGGCATCAGGCCGGTCGCGCCGCAGGCCACGCCGTCGAGAATATTGGCACCGCGGCAGCGGTCAATGTGGAAGGCCTTGGTGATGCGGCGGACCAGAGAGCCAAAGAACACAATAGCAATGCCGCTGCCGCCGGTGACGACGGAGCCGATCGCCGCGACGAGGTAGCAGATCAGCTCGCCCGAGCGCGGGGACTTGCAGTGCTTCACCAGACTCTCGGTCATCTCGTCGAAGGCACCGCTGCTATTGAGAATCTCGAGCAGCTGGAACAGGAGGATGACGTACAGGACGAGCACCATCATGCCCGTCATGCCCGCGATGATGGGGCCGTCGTTGGCGAACATCTTGTCCGGGCCGATCGTGCCGAGCACGAGGTTGAGGACGATGCCGCTGAGGTTGCAGACGATGAGCGTACCCATCAGATCCCAGCCCTTACGCATCATGAACACCATCATAATCGGGAGCACCAGCAGCACGAGCGCCCTGGCGGAGCTGCCGTCGAGATCAAGGCCGGCGGGGGACGCCCGCGTCCTGACAAGGCCGAACACGGCGAACAGAACCGCCGCGACGGCGCCGGAGATGGCCGCGTACGGGAAGCGTGTGCTCACGACCTGGGAGACGTCGGCCTCCTGCGTCAGCGAGGAGGAGATCGTCGTGTCGGAGATGGGGGCGAGGTTATCGCCGAAGATCGCGCCGGAGATGATCGCGCCGCACATGAGCCCCATGTCGATGTTCAGGCTGAAGGCCAGCGGCAGGAGAACCGGCGCGACAGCGGCCACCGAACCGGTGGAGGTGCCGCAGGAGGTGGAGATGAGCACGCAGGCGATAAAGCCGATCAGCGGGATCCAGCCGGCGTTCATGCCGAGTTTGGAGATGCCCCAGATCAGGGCGGTGATCAGACCGCTCTGACGCAGGAGCTGGGCGAGCATACCGGCCATGAGATAGGCCATGAGGATCGTGCCGAGCATGGGGTTCTGCAGCCCCTTGAGCGTGATTTTGCCAAACTGCTTTTTATCCTTGCAGAGCAGGAAGCCGACGGAAATCGCGAAAAACGAGATGCCGGTCAGGCGGTTCAGTCCGCCGCCGCCGATGATCGTGCTGGCGAGCATGCCGGCCAGCATGAGCAGAACAGGAATCCACGGGCCGACCTTGCCTCCGTAGAACATGGGCTTTTTTTCCATGGTGTGTACCTCCTTGTGTATTGTATTTCTCTCTATCAGATCTGTCAACCGGGGCTGCGCCCGTGTTTTTATTTCTGCAGCTTTGCCAGCGCGTCGGTGATCTTCTGCGCGCGCGCGCTCGAGATCCTCCGTCGCGTTTGCAAACGAGAAGCGCATGCAGCAGGCCGTCTCCTCTCCGTAGGCGCTGCCGGGCATGCCTACAACGCCTGCGTTTTCGAGCAGATACTCGCACATCTGCGTCGAGTCCATGCCGCCGATGTCGAAGAACACCCACGCGTAGAACGCGCCCTCGGGCTTCAGGCAGCGCACGCCGGGGATTCTGTTGAGCGCCCCGGTGAACAGGTCGCGACGATAGGCGTAGGTCTGGCGCATCTGCTCGGTTTCGTACTCGCAGTGGAAGGCTTCGACGGCGCCCTTCTGCAGAAAGCCGCTCATGCAGGACAGGCTGTGCTGATACAGCTTATAGGCCGCGTCGAAGATCACCTTGGGCGCGGCCAGATAGCCCATGCGCCAGCCCGTCATGGCCACGCTCTTGGAAAAGCCGTTCATCGTGGCGACGCGGTCGCGGATGGAGGGATAGCTGCCCATGCTGATGCTTTTGACTCCGTCGTAGACGAGCTTTTCATAGACCTCGTCGCTGAGCATGTAGACGTCCGGGTGGCGCAGCATGAACGCTTCGAGGATGTCGGCCTCGTCCTTGTGGAGGATACGGCCGGTGGGGTTGTTGGGGTAGTTGATGATGATAAGGCGGGTCTTGTCGGTGCAGGCCGCCTCAAGCGCTTCGGCGGTGATGCGGTAGTCCTGCTGATAGTCGAGCTTGACCTTGACGGTGACGCCGCCCGCGGCCTGCACGATCGGCTCATAGGACACCCACGCCGGGTCGAGCACGAGCACCTCGTCGCCCTCGTTCAGGATGGCCTGTACGGCGAGATAGATGGCGTTCTTGCCGCCGGGGGTGACGAGGATGCAGTTTTCGTCGTACTCCAGCCCGTTCTCCTCGCGCAGCTTCTTCGCGATGGCCGCGCGCAGCTCGGGAAGGCCCGGCCCCACGACGTAGTGCGTATAGCCCTCGCTCAGGCTGCGGATGGCCGCCATGGAGATGCGGTCAGGGGTGGCGAAGTCCGGCTCGCCGCCGGCAAGGCCGATGACCGTGGGATCGGTCTTCTGCATCTGCTTTGCCCGCGCCATGAGTACCATGGAGGCGGAGGGCTTAATGCTTTCGATTCTGTGATTCATGGTTTGTTTCTCCTTATTTCAGCTTCTGCGCCGTCTCACGCAGCAGCGCCTCGGACGGCGATTTGCGGTCGATGGCGGATACGTCCGCGATGAGCCGCAGCAGGGAGACACCCTCCTCCCGTGCGACCTTCTGGAACAGCGGAGAAATGCGGAGTGGCAGCCCGTCAGACCCAGCATCAGCTCCGTGGGGTTCACGGCGACATGGTAGTCGTAACCGCGCATCGCGGGGATGAGCGTCTCATCGAGATAGTGCAGCAGCCCGTAGAGGTCGACATCCGGCAGATAGCCCGCGCGCTGCAGCGCGTGGCGGCGGCCAGCTCGGTTGCGCAGTTGCCCGCGGAGCGGGCCATGCCCAGCAGGCCACAGTCGATCTCGTCGGCACCGGCGGCGGCCGCCGCGAGGGCGTTCGCCTGCGAAAGGCCGAGGTTGCTGTGGCCGTGGAAGCCGACGGGGATGGTGACGGCGTCCTTGAGCGCCTTGACGTAATCCGCCGCCTGCTCGGGGAACATCGTACCGGCGGAGTCCATGATGGTGATGCGGTCAACGCCCGCGTCCTGCAGCATTCTGGCCTCCTGCGCGAGCGCGGCGGGGGAGAATGTAGCCCTTCATGAGCGAGTAGCGGCAGGTGAGCCCGCTTCCTTCACCAGCGAGACGGCCTGCACGGAGCCCGCGCCGTCACCGGCGTTCGCGCCGACGCGCAGGAAGTGCAGCCCCGCGTCCGCGGCGCGGCGGACAAGCTCTCTGTCCGCAAGCTTTGCGAGCAGGAACATGCCGATGCGCCCCTGCGGGAGATAGGGCTGCAGCGCGGAAAAGTACTCCTCGTCGCTGGGTGCCTGCGTTGCGCCGAGCTTGTCGTAGGCACCGAGCCCCTTGCAGTTGCCGCACTCGATGTCGGCGATGCTGCAGGAGAGCAGCGCCTGCACGATGCTCTCCGTCAGCGCGATGGGAAGCCGTGGCCGACGACGTTGCCGCCGTCGCGCAGCGTGTTGTCAAATAGTCTGACCATGATAATCCCTCTCCTTGTATATTGGCGGATATTCCAGACGGAAGCGGTCACGTCCCGCCGAAATTTGTGAATCCTGCCCTTGCTTTCTTTATACCACAGATTAAATCATATAAAAAGCGATGAGTTCAGATAAATATTATAATGAAAACGGATAATTCGGCTCGCGGGAGGAGAATCCTGCGAAAAACAGATGAAACAGAGAAAATATATCGCTTTAAACCGGAAATATGTTGCAGTGCAGAATGTGAAGCGTGACAAAAATTCGTGAATCGATAAAAAACGGAGTATTTATACTTAAAAATCCTGATTTTGAATCTGCTATTGTTTAATCACCGTTTCGAGGGCGTCAAAAGACGCCAGACACAGTTTTTTAAAGTCAGAAAGGAGAACCGATATGGAAAAAGTATCATGCCACCCAGCTCATTGTAAAAGCCTTTCAGAGAAGAAGATTCGCTTCCGCGTGGAGCAGCTCGGCCGTCAGGAGGAGATTCAGGCGGGCTTTCAGGTGGACTGCGGCCCGTTTGTGACCGTCCGTTTCATCAGTCTCGACGACGACAACGACGTGGCCATCCGCGCGCTCGGGATTGTCGGCGGCGTGCCGAAGGAGGAGCGCCTGCGCGTGCTGGAGGCCTGCAACGAGATCAACTGCAAGAGACGCTTCCTGAAGTTCGTCCTCGACCGCGACGGCGACGTCAACGTGGAGTACGACTTCCTGATGCGTGCGGACGACGGCTGCATCGGCGAGATGGCCTGCGAGGTGTTTGCCATCACGATGCACCTCATCGACAAGGATTATCCGCTGCTGATGAAGGCAATCTATACCGACGAACCGGTCTGCGGCGAGGAAAATCTGCGCATGCGCGAGCGCATGGCGCGCCTGCAGGAAAGAAGGCAGACGAAGAGAACGGAGAGCCGTCCGCAGAGGACGATCCGGCGCCGGAGGAGGGCCTTGCCGAGCTGCTGGAGGGGCTCGACCTCTCGCCCGAGCAGCGCGAGCAGCTCCGCGCGGACATGCTTGAGCACCTCGCGGAAACCATCGCCGGGGACGCAGACGATGAGGACGATCCGGACGAACCGGACGAACCGGACGGTGAGGAGCACTGAACGAATGACCGGGGCGGCACCGCCGCCCCTGCCAGATAAAATTTATATTGAAAAGGAGAATGTTATCATGACGAACAACCCCATTGAGAAGGATTTGACGGCCGCTGAGGGCAAGTTTGAGATCGAGCTGCTGAACAAGGTGACGAACGCGGGCTATCCGCGCGCGGAGGTGTATCCGAACAACACGCCCGGCCAGATTCTGGTGGAGTACGCCGTGGATCTCGGCGTGGACCCCGACGACAGCAAGGTGAACTTCGAGAACAAGCGCACCGGCGAGACGACCCCCAAGCGCGACATGACGGTGGCGGAGTTCGGCCTGCAGGCCGGTGACGTGCTGGTCGTCTACGACAACGCGGGCGTGGCGTAAAGCGCGGCTGAGGTGCGAGGATGCAGCTCCCGGATGTGCAGCAGTGGCTGCTGTATATGCTGGCGGCGCTGGCGGTGTGGTGGGTCGTCTCCCGGATCCGTAAGCGGCGCGCGGCGAAGCGGGCCGCGCAGCGCAGAGCTGCGGCCCATCCCCGTCAGAGTACCCAGCGGCAGCCCGCGCGGCGCCAACCGCCGCCCTGCCGCGGCGGACACCGGATCCCGCGCCGCTTGCATCGCAGGCGCGTCCGCTGCCGCCGCGCAGTGCCCCGTGCCGGCAAGAGCCGGTGCAGATGCGGGGCCCGCTGCGCGGCGGTGCGGCCTGCGCGGCCTGCGGCCGGATCAGTTCCCGTGCTGCCCGGTATGACAAGCAGCGCAATCTCCCCGGCATGCCGCAGGTGATCTTCTGGGACAGCGGCGAGGAGTGCTACCGCTGCGCGCGCGGCCACCGGTTCCGCAAAACGGCAAATTTCTGTGATGCCGAAGAGGAAAGGATGGAATATGAAAGGAATCTATAACCCGAAAAAAGCTCACGACCGACCGCGAACGCTTCCATAAGATCCGCGTGCTGAATATCGGAGCCGGTGCGGTCGGCTCGGCGGCGGTGGAGCACGAGGCCAAGCTCTGCCTGTCGCTCGATGTGATCGACGACGACCGCTTCGAGCCGGACAACGCCGCCAAGCGCAGTTGCCTTGTCCGTACGCCCGGGACGACGGCAGCAACAAGGCTCTTTGTCTCGGGCACCGCGTGCAGCCGCTGCTCGACGACGGCTGCACGGCAAACGGCATCGATGCGAATCTCCGTCTGCTCGGCCCCGAGGCGCTCGCGGACTACGATGTGATCGTCTGCGCGGTGGACAACAACGCCGCGAAGGTGCTGCTCAACGAACTGGTGCGCCGTCTGCCCGAGGAGCGCCGCCCCGTCGTCATCATGGACGGCACGCACGGCGAGATGGCGCAGAGCGTCATGCTCGATAACCGCGACTTCTGTCTGCGCTGTCTGATGGATGAGAGCTGGATGAAGGACGCGAGCGTGCGCACCTCGTGCACCGGCCCGCGCGTCCACCGCCCGGGCGACCACGCCGAGCACACCACGACCTCGGATCTCGCGAGCCCCATGGCCGCGCACCCAGCTGTGAGCAGCTGCGCGCTTACGTCTCGGGGCGAGGGCGCGGCGATGAACAAGCGCCTGACCTACACGGTCTATCCCCAGCTTGCGCTCGACGAGAGCCGCCCGCTGCGCGATCCGGGCTGCCCCGGCTGCCGCATCGGCCCGCCGAAGAACCTGCGCTGGCTGCGCGGAACGGTGCTGGAGGTGACGCTCGGCGAGGCGCTGGAGCAGCTGCGCGAAGCGCTCGGCACGGACGACTTCGAGCTGATGGCACACCGGTTAAGTCTGCCGGGCGCAATGTTCACGGGCTTTATCACGGACGGCGTCTGCCACTGCTGCGGAGAGCCTATCCGCGTCATGCGCCACGAGGGGCGCACGTCGCTGAGCGACCTGCGCTGCCCGGACTGCACGGCGAAGGGCCTTCCGCGCAGATCGGCGAGCGCTTCACGGGCGAAGATGGTCTACGGCTTTTTCGCCCGCGAGCGAAGCGGGCTGAAGGCGCTTACGCTCTTCGAACTCGGCTATCCGCTCGGCGCGCACATCGACGTGCTGCAGCGCGGGGACGCACTCGACATCACGGATGCGTGCGTGACAAAGACGGTGTTCGCCTTCGACGGCGACCACGAGCAGATGCACAGAGTCACCCGGCTCTGACGGACAAGGAGGAGACAACATGGTCTATACCGGAACCTATATCGACGAAAACGGCGTCGGACACGAGATTTCTCTGACGGAGGAGGACTCGATCGAGGCGCTGAAGAACGACCGCGACGCGCTGCTGCGCCGCTACAACACCCAGCGCGTGACCGTGCGTCAGGTCAAGGCGCAGGAGGGCGAGGCGATGCGTTTTCAGCTGACGCTGCACGCGCCGACGCACTATCTGACAAGCGAGGATGACACCGAGCCCAAGCCCTGCGACGAGATGACCTGTACGCTCGTGTGTATGCCCGGCTACCCCATCACGCCGATGAAAGCGGGCTACGCGCCGGACCGCCACCTCGCAAGCCCGAACGTGGGCCGCAGCGGCTGGGCCTGCATCGACGAGTGGAAGGTTGGCGTGAGCTCCATGCTGACCGTGGGCGACAAGCTCCTGCACGACATGATCCACGACCCGAGCGTCACGCGCTATGACAGCGTGGCCAACAGCGACGTGGTCGCCTGGCACAAGCGGCGTCGAACGCGGCGCGTTCCCCACCATCGCGCCGAAGGAGCTCTGGGCGCCCGAAATCCCGCCGCTGCCCGCGCGCCGCGGGTGGTCACGCCGCCCCCGCTGCCGCGCGCCGCACGGCGAGAAGCTGAGAGGTGCGCCATGACCTATACCCACGCAGGCGCCGCCCATCCCGAAGCACCGCCCGCAGGAGCCGAAGAAGTACCCGACGCTCTCCATTAAAAAAGTCTGCGCGATGATCGAGGGCGCTGCGGCAGCGTCCGCATCACCGAAGCGCCACGGCAGGGAGTGCGGCAACTACGCCGTCATCCTGCCCGAGGCCATGCAGGAGCTGACGAGCATCATCTCCTACCGCCGCCGCTCGCCATGAACGTCAATGAGCAGAAGTTCGGCGGCTACGGACACTTTCTGCGCAACTCCGCCGGCGGCATGATCGCCGTCATCAAGCACTTCATCGAGGTGCCGACCGTCAATCGCACCCCCGTCAGCGCAGGGAACCTCGGCCCGAACGGCGAGCTGAACCCGGCGCTCGACTTCCTCGAGTACGTCCGCGCGGAGTTTTTCCGCACGGAGAAGCAGTTCAACACCGATGCCTACGGCTGCGAGGTCGACCCGTTTCTGGAGCTGTGCGGCGGGTCGGAGTTCGTGATGGAGTGCCACACGCACCCGGATCTCGGCGTGTTCTGGTCGGCGGCCGACCGCCGCAGCGGCTCGCACCGCGCGGGCAACAAGCCGCTCTGCATCTTCGTGTGCGACCCGGTGCGCGGCGAGATGCTCTGCAGCATGGGGCGCAGCTTTGAGGACGCGCAGGTGCTTGTCTATGAGCGCGCGGCGCAGAGCGCGGAGAGCAGTGATCTCCGCTGTCCCCGGCGGGCGAGCTGACGCGTCTGGCAGGCGCGTGCCTGCGCACGCGCGGCTATGAGGAGCCTGCGCATGCATGCGACGCTGCGCGGGCGGACGTGCCTGAAGCTGCGTCTCGTCATGCCGAAGGGCAGACGGGGGGGCAGCCATGAGCACCGCGCCGGGCGGTTCGGGGCAGCTTTACCGGGGCCTCCTGCCGGCGGCGGGCAGGGACTCTACGATGCCATGCTCACCCCGCTTCGAGGGGCGGGGACTACGGGAAACTGCGTCTGCGCACCGGGAGAGCAGGCCGTCTTCCGGGCGTACAGCGCTCTGCGCGATGACCACCCGGGCTGTTCTGGCTCGGCGGGCGGTGCGCGTTCACCGCAGACCGGCGATATGCGCTGCGCGGTGCTCTATACGCCCGACCAGATCGGGCGCATCCGCTATCAGCTGCGCCGCTGCCTGTTTCCAGCTCGTGCGCGGGACGGCGGGGCTGCCGCCGGTCGGCGCGAGATCCTCGTCTATGAGCGCATCGCCGGCCGCCTGACCTATATCAACAACGGCGACGTGCGCGATCACAACATCGTCGGGCCGGTGCTGCTGTCGGCGGGGGTGTGCGAGGGGTACAACGCCCTGCTCATGCTTGCCCCTGCGCCGCGTCGGCCTCCCGTGCATCAAGGTCTACGGCGTGGGTAAGAGCGGCGGCGGACACTGCTGGTCGGTCGTGTGGCTCGAAGGCGAGCCGGTGCACTGCGACGTCACATGGGATAAGCCGTCGCGCGGCGCGGTGCGCTTTGCCTATCTCAACCGCTCCGACTGCCAGATTGCGCGCGACCACGGGGACTTTAGACGCCCCGGTATCCCTGTCTGCCGTTCGGAGCGCTGGAACTACGACACGCTCGCCCTGAGTGGCTGAGAGAAAGGAGCTATGTATGTATCAGACGATCATCCGCGATTCGGGCGGCGAGGGACTCATCCGCGTGGTGAGTGTACCCTGCGGGCCGGGCGCGCCGTGGTGAACGGGAGCCTGCTCATCGTCCCGCCCGGGACGGTGGCCTATGCCGCCGTGAACGGTATGCTCTCGCCGCCCTACGGCCCCGGACGGCACGAGCTCTTCACGGGGGTCGACCCCTTCTTCGTGCGCCTGCGCCACCTCATGACCCGCGGCGACGCGGGCGTCACCGTCTCGGTGTTCTTCCTCTCGACGGAGAAGCACTGCTTCCTCCAGCTCGGGACGGGAGAGCTGCCGCTGCGCGAGCGGCGCTTCCAGATCACGCTCAAGGCCTTTGCCGCGTGCGGGCTGGCGGTGTCGATCGACGATCCCCTGCGCGTGCTGCAGCGGCTTGTGGGCAGCTACAGCACCGGCTTTTCCGAGGAGGATCTCGAGCCGTGCCTGCAGCAGCTCATGCTTGCGCCCGTGCGCGAGGCGCTCTCGCAGGAGCTGAGCCGCTTCGACGTGACGCAGATGAACAGCCAGCTCCAGCGCCTGAGCGAGCGCGTGAGCCCGCCCGTGCGCGCGGCGTTTGCCGACTACGGCCTGCGGCTCGAGCGGCTGCAGGTCATGGCCGTGAATATCCCGGACGGCGAAATCCAGCGGCTCTATGAGCTCGAGCAGAACTACGCTGCCGGCAAGAGCCGCACCGACCTCGAGCTCGATCAGATCAAGCGCGTCTGGGACGGCAACGTCGACCGCCGCACGATCGCGGAGATGCTGCGCGGCGGTGGCGGCGGCTCCGGCGGCGCGCCGATGCTGCAGATGATGGCGATGATGCAGATGATGCCCGCTCTGCGCGAACAGATGCAGTCCATGCTGCAGCGCTCCGGCCCCGCGGACGGAAGCAGGACAAACCGGACACCACCGCCGCCCATGCCCCCGCGCACACGCCGCTGCCCCGACTGCGGCGCGGCGCTCGAGGACGGGACGCACACCTGCCCGCACTGCGGGCGGCGTTTTTGAGAAAGGATGGCTGACATGAATCGAGTTTCTACAGGGAGCCTGCTGGCGATGATCGGCGTGGTGCTGCTGCCGCAGCTGCTGTTTTTTCTGGCTCGCGCCGCGGACGCGGCGGCGCGCTGGGCGGTGTATATCGTGGGGACGGTGCTCACGTTTCTGCTGACGTGCATGTCCTTCGGCGTCTGCTGGTATGTGGGCGTACGCCGGGCGCAGCGATGGCCGCCGTCTCGGGCGTGTTTGACGCGGCGGTGGTTGGCGTATGTGCGGCGATGCTTGCTTCGGACGCGAGCGTGCGGACGGCGCTATTCTCGCTGGGCGCGCTGGTGCTGCTCTACATCATCTGCGCCGCGCCGCTCACGACGGGGCTGGAGGGCAGGAGCGGGCGGGCCCGCCCCGCGCCGGATCCCGCGGAGCAGACGCTCCCGCCCTGCGGTGGCAGTGTGCCCCCTGCCGCCCCGGCGGCGATAACGCTTTGAACAGGAGAGGAGGAGAGCGGCATGGATCAGATCTGTCCGCGCTGCGGCTGCCGCAGCTTTCACTATAACCGCAGCCGCATGCGCGTCGAGTGCGACGCCTGCGGCCACGCGCTGACCGACCCGCAGGAGCTGCAGCTGCAGCGGCAGGACGACCGGAATTTCCAGCAGGCCTGCGAGCATCTGCGCGCCGGGAACTGGCAGCAGGCAGCGGGACTGCTGCCGCTGATGGAGCGCCGCCCGGTGGACCGGCGGCTGTATCTGGCGGCGCTTTCGCGCCGCGACGAAGGACTATCAGGATCTCGAGGCGCCCGCGCCGCTGCGCATGATGGCGATCGACGCATGGGACAAGCTTGTGCGTCTCGGCGGTCTGAGCGGTGAGATGGTGCGCTACGGCATGCGCCGCCGCGAAGTACCGCGAGAAATACCGCGCGCAGAGGCAGGCGTTCCTGCTGCTTGCGGCGGTGGCGGCGGGGATGTTCTTTGGCTGCATCTTCGCCGTTGCGGACGACAGCCCGCTGGGGCCCTGGTGTTCCTCGCAATGGGCATCTACGCCGCGTACAAAGCCGGGCGCATCCGCCCGAGCCCCGCGCTGCGCGACTACGCGGCGGGCAAGGGCGGCGACCGGGAGCATCCGTTTACCTG
>VOFG01002091.1_pt1 | contig 20722 bp, 37 predicted proteins | sample 5384171 | NCBI WGS metagenome assembly VOFG01 (sample SAMN12384726, study PRJNA508395) | human gut metagenome | isolation source: healthy gut F | host: Homo sapiens
GGTATTTTTCCTGCTTGGATGCGTATTTGCAGCGATCGGAATGTTTCTGTCTTCGTTGACAGAAAGTCAGATTATTGCATTTATCAGTACATTCGGCATCCTTTTTGGTCTTGTATTTATGGAACGGAATCCTGACACTGCTTCCGAGTTCGGCTGTCAGTGGACTGGTGGGAGTCCTGGTCATTCTTACGATCGTTGCTTTCTATATTTTCCATATGACATCGAACCTGATGCTTGCAGGAGGACTGGAAGTGATCGGAGCTGCTGCGGCAGTTATTACTTATTTTGTAAAAATCTTCTTTATTTGAGAATCTTCTCTCCAAAATGTTTGGGAGACTGGCACTGTCGGATGTATTTACAGATATCACATCCAACAGTATTGTAGATGTGACGGAATTGCACTGTATCTGTCACTGATCGCAGTCTTTGTATTTCTTACAGTACAGTCGATTCAGAAAAAGACGTTGGAGTTAGGAGGTTTGGATCGTGGAAAAATTAAAAAGTAAAAAGGAAATTTAAAAAGAATGTTCCATACTTCGGAACAAAGCATGGTTCCTACAGTGTAGGAATGACGGTGCTGGTCGTAGCAGTCATGATTGTATTTAATGCGGTTTGTCGGTCAGATTCGGAAGCATACAGAAATATTGATGTCAGCAGTACAAAGATTTATGACATTTCCGATACATCGAAAGATCTGCTGAAAGGTTCGGATGATAAGATTGATATGAAAGTACTGGCAGTCAAAAGATGAGACAGATGACAGGATCACGACATTTATCAGCAAATATGCGGCACTGTCAGATAAGATCAAGGTGGAATGGATCGACCCGGTTCTGCATCCGTCAGCACTGACAGAATATAATACTTCACAGAATACGATCTATGTATCCTGCGAGGCAACAGGAAAATCAACGACCGTTTCCTTTGACAAGATCCTGGTATCAGATTATTCTTCTTATTACTCAGGTTCATCGAGTTATACACTCCTTTGACGGTGAGGGACAGCTCAGCAGTGCAGTAAATTATGTGACCAGCGATGTTCAGAAAAAGATTTATACTGTAACAGGACATGGAGAGGATCTCTTTCTACAACGATCACGGATCTGATGACAAAGAATAATTATACAAACTGAGGAACTGAATCTTCTGATGAAAGATTCTATACCGGATGACTGTGATCTTCTGTTGATGGATGGCCCGACGAATGATCTTTCTGATGATGAGGTCAGCCTTCTGAGCGGATATCTGGAGAAGGCGGCAAGGTGATGTGTCTGTTGGGGAGATACAGGACTTGATTCTTTACCGAAACTTGCAGGACTTTTGAAAGATTATGGAATTGAGGGAGCAGATGGTTATATCGCAGATCCACAGAGATGTTATCAGAATCAGCCGTATTATATTTTCCCGGTACTGAATTTATCCGGTGATATGGCAGACGGAATCAGTTCTCAGATGGTACTTCTGATGAATTCCCGCGGACTGACGACAACGGATCCGGCAAGAGATACGATCACAACGAGTGCCTTTATGACAACTTCTGAGCAGGCATATGCAGTGACAGAAGAAGATCAGAAGCAGGGAACGTATGACCTGGGAGTGGTTGCAACTGAAACAATCAGTTCCGACAGTAAAGAGAGCAGACTGACGGTTATCTCTGCAGGCAGCCTGATCGATCAGCAGATCACGGATGCATTTTCACAGCTTGAAAATACGCAGGTATTTATGAATGCAGTGACAGCAAACTTTGACGGTGTGACCAATCTTTCTATTGAGGCAAAGAGCCTTACAACAGAGTACAATACTGTTCAGCATGCAGGTGGATTCAGCATTCTCGTTGTATTTGGTATTCCGGCAGTGGTTCTGATCGGTGGTTTTGTCGTATGGTTCAGAAGAAGAAAGGCCTGAGGTGTCAGTATGAAAAAGAAAAAGGACCATTGATTTTAACAGGAGTGCTGGTCATCCTTCTGATTGTTTATTTTGGACTAAGCTCCTGGAATAAAAAAGCAGGATAAAAAGAGGAAAAAGAAACGGTCAAAGTGACGGATCTAGATGAGTCAACGATCACTGCGATCAAGTATCAGGTGGCAGCAGGTGAAATGTCTTTTGAAAAAGAAGGAGATACCTGGTATTATTCAGAAGATAAGGATTTCCCCGTTGAAGCAGAGTAAGCCGGAGGCGATTGTAAAGGCGGCTGCCCGGATCACCGCGGACCGGAAACTGGAAGACGGAGACAGCCTGGACGCATATGGACTGGATGACCCGAATTATTCCATTGAGATCACGGAAGAAGACGGAACAGTAACAACGGTCAGCTTTGGAGATTCTACCGGAACAGATTATTATGTAACGGTGGGCGATACCGGTACAGTCTATACGGTCGCATCCAGCGTGCTGGATGATTTCAAGACGGAGTTGTCTGATTTTGCACAACTGGATGAATATCCGAGCATCGGAAGCGGCAATCTGAAAAAAGAAGTAATCACGGAAAATGGAACGACTACGACCTATGATTCAGAAAATGAAGATCAGGGAAGAAGAGATCGCTGCGGTTGCAGGCGGACTGGGTGCGGTGTCACTGACAACGGTTGCTGATTATTCTGTGGAAGATGCAGACCTGGCAGGCTATGGACTGGATGAAGCCAGTCGGATCACGGTTGAGGCTACTTATACAAAGAATGAGGATGAAAAGACGATGAAAATGTATATCGGCAGTGAAGATGGAAACGGAAACCGTTATGTGATGTTGGATGGATCGAAGATCGTCTATCAGATTTCAGACGAAGTATGCAAAAATATTCTGAATCAGGAATAATTTTAGATTTATTTAATTGACTTTGATTGAAAAACGGAGCAGAATAGAGTCCATATCAATTTAAGACAGGAAGTGCAGATCATGAAAGAAAAGTTTATGAGGTTTATGCAGGGAAGATACGGTGTGGATCAGTTATCGAAAGCATTGCTGGTGATCGGTCTGATCAGTGTATTGCTGGCTTCGTTTTTCAGGGAAGTCTTATAGGGACATTTTTTTACTATGTCGGATGGTTTCTGATCATTTACTGTTATTTCAGGATGTTCTCAAAGAATGTATCAAAGCGTTATGCGGAGAATCAGGCATATCTTTGCAAAGTCGTACAAGATCCGTTTTTTTTTTGCAAAGCAGAAAGATCTGTTCCGGCAGAGAAAGCAGTATCATATTTATAAATGTCCGGGATGCAGTCAGAAGATCAGGATTCCAAGAGGCAAAGGAAAGATCGAGATCCGTTGTCCGAAGTGTGGCACAAAGTTCATGAAAAGAGCTGAGTAAGTATTTGTTATTACTTGTCACTACCTTCTGCTGTTATGTGGCACAAAATTCATTAAAGAGCAGAGAAAGTGCAGGCAGAATGTGGGAAAGCGGACAGTGGAAAAAAGAGAATGAGAGGAAATTAAGAAAAAGATGTCAGATCCATATCAGATTTTAGGAGTAGACCGAGTGCATCGGATGAGGAGATTAAGAAGGCATACAGAAAACTGAGCCGTCAGTATCATCCGGATGCGAATATCAACAATCCTCATAAAGATGAGGCAGAGGCTAAGTTCAAGGAAGTCCAGCAGGCATATCAGCAGATCATGGATGAGCGGGAAAAAGGCTACTCTTCGTCAGGAGCAGGAGGCGGTTCACAGGGCAGCGGATACGGTGATTATGGTCCGTTTGGCGGCTTTGGCGGTTTTGGAGGTTACGGGAATTTCGGTGGCTACGGGAACGGGGACTTCCGGAAGAACAGCAGGTATGAGCGAGGAAGATGCACATCTGCAGGCGGCAGCCAATTATATCAGAAGCGGACATTTCAGGGAGGCACTGAATGTCCTTGACGGAATTGCAAACCACAGTGCCTTATGGTATTTTCTGAGTGCTTCTGCAAATTCGGGACTGGGCACAATGTGACGGCACTGGAGCATGCCAGGGAGGCTGTCCGGCTTGATCCTCAGAATATGCAGTATCAGATGCTGCTGCAGCGGCTGGAAGGCGGTGGGGAAGCTGGTATCAGACACGACAGACGATGTATGGATTTCCGGGTACATTTGATAACAGCTATTGCGTGAAGTTATGTGTGGCAAATCTGATGTGCAATCTTTGCTGTGGCGGAAGCGGTCTCTGCTGCGGCGGAGGTAATTATGGCGGAGGCACCGGAACATTGTAAAGTGCAGGAAAGAAATGTAACAATTTTAATGAAAGCGTTCATCTTTTTAAAAATTTGTATCTTATAATAGGCATCAGTCGGGTAAGAAGCATCAGTCAGAGTTTTCCCGGCTGATGTTTTTTTATATGGATTGATTCATGATCCGGGAAAACCCTATTACGAATGAGGAGCAGATAATAGATGGAAGAACACAGAAGAAATCGTCAGAACCGGTATGGAAGGATTTTATGTGGGCTTGTATTTCTTGCACTTTGCGGTACAATTTTCTGCATGGGAGTGAATGCGAGAGAAGCAAGACGGGAGGCCGAAAAGCTGAGGCTGTAAAAAGAGGCAGAGGCAGAAAAGAAAAGGCAGAAAAAGAAGAAAAGAAGAAAGAAAAAGAAGCAGAGGAGCAGCGGAAGAAAGAGCTGGTGCAGCCGGTGTTGCAGTGGGGACAACGGAAGCGAAAGTGATGAAAAAGACCGTATATCTGACATTTGATGACGGCCCTTCTGGAGAATACGCAGAAAGTGCTGGATATACTGGATCAGTATGATGCCAAAGCAACTTTTTTTTATTACGGGGCAGAAACCGAGTACCGTCCGATGATAAAAAGCATATGATGCAGGGCATACGATCGGTCTGCACAGTTTCTGTCATGATTATGAGACCGTATATTCTTCAGAAGAAGCGTACCTGAAAGATCCGGAAGAAGTGGGAGAGATCGCAAAGGAGCAGATCGGATTCGTCCCGTGTTTTATCCGTTTTCCGGGTGGCTCGTCCAATACGGTTTCAGGGGAATTATATGGAGGGAATCATGAGTGTACTTGTGCCGAAAGTACTTGAGCTGGGATATCAGTATTATGACTGGAATGTCAGCAGCGGGGATGGAGGAACAGCTACGACAGAGGAAATCATTGCACAGTCGGAGACAGACAAGTATCATCAGGTAATGCTGCTGTTTCATGATGCAGCAACAAAAGAGACAACGATCGAGGCATTGCCGACCGTTCTGAGTATTATTATAAAAATCTTGGCTATTCTTTTAAAGCAATCGACAGAGAAAGCCTGGTTGTGCATCATCAGGTGAATAATTGGAGAAGGAGAAAAGAAGATTTATGAGCGGACAGGAAAGAAAAAACAGGAAAAAGAGTACTCAATGTTGGCCTGCTGGCTCATGTAGATGCAGGAAAGACGACCCTTTCGGAAAGTATTCTTTATCAAAGTGGTGCAATACGAAATTTAGGCAGGGTCGATCATCAGGATGCTTTTACGGATACAGATGAAATGGAACGGGAACGTGGAATTACGATCTTTTTCAAGCAGGCGGTGCTTACCTGGAAAGATACGGAGATCACATTGCTGGATACACCGGGACACGTTGATTTTTCAGCGGAGATGGAGCGGGTACTGCAGGTGCTGGACTGTGCGGTGCTGGTGATCAGCAAGGGCAGACGGTGTGCAGGGACATACGGAGACTTTGTGGAAACTTTTAACAAGATACGGAATACCGGTGTTCCTTTTTGTGAATAAAATGGATCAGGAAGGGACGGACTGTGGAAAACTTCTTGCAGAACTGAAATCCCGGTTTTCAGAAGGATGTATTGATTTCGGCAGAGTGGAAACCGGAGCAGAAGAAGTGATCGAAGAGATTGCAGTGTGTGTGATGAACAGACGATGGAAGAATATCTTGAGAAAGGCAGTGTCGCCGCTGCCTCGATCCGCCGGCTGGTCGCAGAAAGAAAGATTTTTCCATGCTATTTTGGTTCGGCGTTACATTTGCAGGGTGTGGAAGAACTGATGAACGGGATCTGCACATATCAGATGCAGAAAGAATATCCGGCAGTATTCGGAGCGAAGGTTTATAAGATTGCGAGAGACGGTCAGGGAAACAGGCTGACTTACCTGAAAGTGACCGGTGGCACGCTGAAGGTGAAGGATGTGATCGGTGAAAAATGGTGATAAGGTAAATCAGATCCGTGTATATTCCGGTGAAAAGTATGAGCTTCTTTCGGAGGCAGATGCGGGAAAAGTCTGTGCAGTGACCGGTTTGGCGGAAACATATCCGGGGCAGGGACTTGGAGCAGAAAAAGATTCTGAGCTGCCGATCCTTGAGCCAGTGCTGACGTACAGGATCATTTTGCCGGATGACTGTAATGTTCATACGATGTTAAGAGATTTGAAGCTTTTTGGAGGAAGAAGAGCCGGAACTGCATGTCGTATGGATCGAAAAGAGTCAGGAGATCCATGTGCAACTGATGGGCGATGTGCAGATTGAAATCCTTCAGAGAATCATAAAAGAACGCTTTGGAGTACTGGTTGAGTTCGGGGAAGGCAGCATTGTCTATAAAGAGACGATCGCAGCACCGGTGGAAGGTGTCGGGCATTTTGAACCGTTACGCCATTATGCAGAGGTACATCTGCGGTTAGAACCGGGAGAACGCGGATCAGGAATACAGTTTGATTCAGAATGCAGTGAGGATGTGTTGGATCGGAACTGGCAGCGGCTGGTGCTGACCCATCTGGAGGAAAAGGAACATAAAGGAGTTCTGACGGGATCGGTTATTACAGATATGAAGATCACACTGACTTCAGGAAAAGCCCATCTGAAGCATACGGAGGGTGGTGACTTCCGACAGGCAACTTACCGGGCTGTGCGGCAGGGACTGAAAAAAGCAGAAAGCGTACTGCTTGAACCGTATTATGAGTTCAGGATCGAATTACCTTCTGAAAATGTGGACGCCATGACGGATATACAGAACCGTTTCGAAAATTTGAGGCACCGGAAACGTTGGGAGAAATGACTGTGCTGACGGAATTGCACCGGTATCGACTTTAAGCGGTTATCAGAAAGATGTCATTGCATATACAGGTGGAAGAGGAAGAATTTCTCTGACCCTGAAGGGTATGAGCTCTGCCATAATCAGGAAGAAGTTGTAGCGGCGAGAGGGTATGATTCAGAGCTGGATCTTGCGAATCCTACCGGTTCGGTCTTTGTGCCCATGGTGCAGGATTTGTTGTGGACTGGGATGAAGTCGAAGAATATATGCACATGGAACGCACACTGGATCAGACGGGAGAAGAAGGACTTGCGGAAGTCACACTTCCGAAGCGGCGGCATTCCAGTATTGAACTGACACAGGAGGAACTGGATGCAATTTATGTAAGAACTCCTGATCCGGTGAAGCAGAATCATGGTCCGGTGACAGTTTGTGCAAAGGAAAAGGACAGAGAACCGGGCAGTGCCTATACAGATCCGAAAGGGGAAAGACGCAGACGGGAAAAGGAAGGCCGACAGGAATATCTTCGGTGGATGGATACAATATCATTTTCTCATGGAGGAACTAAGAGAGCTGTCCGAAAAGGATATTGGTGCGGCACGCGGAAACTTGCGGATATCTTAAGCAACTATCAGGGATACAGAAAATGTACGCTGATCCTTGTGTATGATGCATATAAAGTTGAAGGCAATCCGGGTGAAGTGATGAAATATCATAATATTTATATTGTCTATACCAAAGGGGCGGAAACGGCAGACCAGTATATCGAAAAAGACTGTAAGACGGATCGCAAAAGGATGCTGCTGTAACTGTGGCAACTTCAGACGGACTGGAGCAGGTGATCATCTTAGGACAGGGTGCGAACCGGATGTCTGCTCCGGGACTGAAAGAGGAAATTGAGAGGACGCTGGCAGAAGTCAGAGGTGAGCATCTTGGAAAAGAAAGGCAGTGTCGGAAATTATCTTTTTTTGATTATCCGATGAAGAGACTGCAGAGGAGATGGAAAAAGTCCGACTGGGGAAAGCAGGAAAGAATGGACGGGATAAAAAATGACAATCGGGATTATTGAAGATGACCGCCTGTTAAGCAGGTCTTTGAAAGTCGTGCTTGAGAAGGAAGGTTATCGGACTTTGCAGGTTTATACAAAGAAAGATGCAGGGCAGATTCTGCAGGGAACAGAGGAGCTTTGCTGGTTGATATCGGTCTCCCGGACGGAAATGGTATGGAACTGTATCACACCCTGATGAAAAAATGGAACAGAAAGATCCCCGCAATTTTTCTGACGGCAAGGATGAAGAGCAGGAAATGCTGAAAGCATTTGACCTGGGAGCAGAAGATTATGTTGTGAAACCATTTTCCATGAAAGTGTTATTAAAAAGGATTGAAGAAGCTTTCAGACGAAACCGGGGAGAAGATGCCGGTGAACAGATTCTGAAATGCAGAAATCTCAATCTGTATCCACAGCGAAAAAAGGCAGTGTCAGGGGAGAATGAGATATCTCTTACGGCAAAAGAGTATCAGCTCCTGGAATATCTGATGAAAAAATCAGGGGCAGGTTCTGACCAAAGAAAATATTTTGGAGCATGTATGGGGAATTGATGGTCAATATGTAGTTGATAACAGTGTCAGCGTGCTGGTCGGCCGTCTGCGGAAAAAGATTGAAGCTGCGGGAGAACGGCCGTATATTCAGAACGTATTTGGACTGGGATACCGGATGGAGGAAGAGTAATGGATCTGACAGAAATTTTGTGGTGGAGTGCTGGGATGTTTCTTTTGGGGATTCTTGCCGGGGCGGCCGGAATGTACCGGGTTCAGAGAAAAGAACGAAGCCGGGGAATTAAAGAAGATATCAGATACTGTGCAGCGAATGACCAGCGGAAAAGAACTCCCCTGATTTTTTCTGACTGCGAAGAGACAATGGATTCCAAAATCCGGCATCAACTGCTGCGGCTGCAGGAAATTTTAGTCAGTCAGAAACAAGATGCACAGAAAGAACGGAAAGAACTTCAGGAACTGATTTCGGAAATCGCACATCAGATGCGGACACCATTGACAAATCTGAAAAAATTATCTTGACTTTTATCAGAAGAAATCGAAAAGAAAGGGACAGAACCGGAACTGTCTTATCTGAAAGCCATTCAGAGCAGTGAAGAAAAAATTTATTTTCTGACAGAGCATTTTATCCTTATTTCAAGATTAGAGCATGGTCTGATTCAGATCAGAAAAGAAGAGCGGGATCTTCTTAAGACTCTGCGAATGCACTTGGTCAGATTTTGGATCAGGCAGAGAAAAAGAGATCCGGTTCGAGTTTGAACTTCCTGAGAAAAATGCATGTGATGCATGATGCAAACTGGCTGGGAGAAGCGATTTTTAATCTGTTGGATAATGCGGTGAAATACAGTCCGCAAAATGGAAAAATAAAGATTAGCCTGCAGGAAAATGAAATGTTCACAACTTTCAGTATCAGAGATTACGGAATCGGAATCGAACCGGAGGAAAAGAATCTGATCTTTCAGAGATTTTACCGCGGAAAGCGGGTGATTTGGATGAGGAAGGCTTTGGAATAGGTCTGTATCTTGCAAGAAAAAATCCTATTTTTACATGAAGGACTTTTAACGGTAAAGCGGTGTGAACCGGGAGTAGAAATGAAACTGTCTTTGCCACGGCAATAAAAGATTTTGCATTGTTAGAAATTTGTTAGATTTGTTCTTTAAAATAATGGCAGGAGAAAAAGAACAGATCAGAGGAGAAGAAGGACAATGAAAATCGTAAAAGCGGTGAATCTGAAAAAATATTTTTGTTACAGAGAATTACGAAGTACATGCAGTGGACGGTGTCACACTGGAGATAGAAGAGGGAGAATTTGTGGCTGTTGTCGGAACGTCAGGGAGTGGAAAAACTTCACTTCTCAATCTCCTAGAGGACTGGATGTGCCGGACGAGGGCGGAGTATGGATCAGAGGAAGCAGTCTGAAAGATATGGAAAGCGAGGAACGGACCATTTTCAGACGAAGGAATATCGGGTTTATTTTCAACAATATAATCTGATCCCGATGATCAGTGTCTATGAAAATATCGTGCTGCCTCTCCGTCTTGACGGCAGAGATCGATCAGGGTTTTTGGAAGAACTGACAGGAACACTTGGACTGCAGGAAAAACTCGGGCAACTGCCGGAAACGCTGTCAGGCGGTCAGCAGCAGAGAGCAGCGATAGCAAGAGCCTTAATGACAAAGCCGGCGATTGTCCTCGGAGATGAACCGACGGGAAAACGGATTCTGTGACCAGTATGGAAGTTGTGGGACTTTGAAAAATTGTGCAAAGAAATATCATCAGACTGTGATCCTTGTGACACATCAGGAAGAAGTCGCACAGATGGCGGACCGGATCATAAGGATCGAGGATGGGAGGATCGCAGAATGATTCCGAATAATAATCAGGCGGTTCTGTCCATGCTGGCAGAGAAATTAAGGAAAAAGAAACCGTGGGCGTAATATGGTACTGCTCTGTGCGGTGGCGGTCAGGAATTGTTACACTGACACTGATTTTTCGGAACTTCTGGAAAGATCCAGGCAGAGTATACGAAAGCGGTACGCCGGGCAGGTTCAACAGCATCAGCAGTACTGGAAAATGCGACAGAAGACCAGTACCGGCAGATCTGCTCCTGAGTTATATAAAGAATGCAGGGAAAAGAGTGAGAGCCGGGAGAGCAGAGAGCGGTAAAAAGAAGTTTCGGTGAGATCAGTCTGTTAGATCGATCTGCATGGGAAAAAATCATCCGTCGCTTATACAGATATTCAGGGGCATTACCCAAAAGAAAAGCAGGAGATCATGGTCTCTGTAAAAATGCTGGAGGATCTGGGAATCACTGAGCCGACGGCAGGAATGAAGATCCAGCTGACGGTAGTGGCCGGATGGCAGGAGAAAAAAGAAGAAGTATTCTACCTGAGCAGGTGGTATACCTCATATACAGATTCGGGTTCTAAAGCTCAGCAGGGATATATTTCTGAAAAAAAGGCGGAAGAGTGGGGAATCATATCGGAGAAAAAATTCAGAGATACTGATCTGTCCATCAGACCGGATGAGCCGTGAAGAGGCAGAAGAACAATTATATAAAGATGTAAAACGGACGGATACAGGACAAAGAATTACCGTGACAGATCCTGCATTTCTGTCAGCGGTAGATCAACTGACCGGAAGTTATGAAATGGCAGTTCTCGGAGCGATTTTGATCCTGGGCGGAGTCCGGTTTCTTATCCATAATATTCTCGAGATTTCCATGATCGGGGATATCCGTCAGTTTGGATTGCTTTATACGATCGGAACAACGAAAAAGCAGTTGCGGAAAAATCTGCCACAGGCAGATGGCAGGCTGTATGCTTGTGGAAGTGGACTCGAGTGGTGTTTTCAGTGCTTTCTTATTCTTTGGTATTCCAGGTCTGCTGGGGCAGGAATATCTGCGGGAATATGGTGGCACAAAGAATTTTCCGTATTTCGACCTGGAATCCTGATCGCAGCAGTTGGGTTTACCCTGCTGATCATTGAAGCTGCCATTCAAAAAAAATATGAATCGGATGATCCGACTTTCCTGTATAGAAAGCATGCATTATACAGGAAAGCAGAACCGCAGTCGAAAAGACGAAGTACAGAAAGGCAAAACAAAAGGAACAGACGAAAGATATCAGCAGAGCTTCCATTGCTGGCATGGAGAAATGTGACAAGACAAAGGGCAGGATTTGTGCTGACGGTGCTGTCATTGTTTTTAGGAGTGGAAACACTGCTTTGTACAGTTGTGGTTACGGGTGGAAGTGATGCAACGAATATCTATATGCAGAAACCGGATTTTATCCTTGCGGGGGATTTTTGCGAGGAGGCAAAAGAAGGAATCAGGAGTGAACCGGATGAAGAGGCACTGGACCCATTGGTGACGGATGCAAATACAGCAGATTTGCTGTGGAATAATAAAACGGATGACTTTGCTCCGGATTTTGCAACCCATTTCTGAATCAGTGAGAAAAAAGATCCTGGCTCTGAAAGGTGTGGATCGGGACAGATCAGAGTGTACAGAGGGAGCTTATATGAACGCAGCGATTTCGGAAAAAGGGTGGAGTCCTTTTTCTGATGAATATTTCCGGTCAGTGCAGAAAGCTCAGATGAAGGAGAAACGGAGACCGATGCAGAGATCAGATACAGAAATGGAAAGATCCGGTTTCCCGGAGACAGTACATATTTTGAGTGAAAAGAGATGGACAGCCTGAAAGAGTATGCAGAAGAAAAAATCTGTCAGTGGATATGGCTTCAGTAGAAGATGGGAGTGGAGTGTTGATCTATCAGGAATATGGCTTCACACCGGAGCAGAAAAATGACAGAAGAAGTAAAAGGAGAACCGGTGAGCTTTTTGCAGTTCCGGGTTCGGAGTATGAAAAAGAGTCCGCGGAAATTTTACTTTAAATGGGGTATTTAGACGGGAGAGCAAAAGATTTTTAACTGAAGCTGGGGTGGCATGGAGAAAATATGTTGTTCTTTTTCTTTGTAAGTGAAAAAGGATTTGAACGACTGGGAATAGAAAAAGAGATCATTTATATGGAAGTAATGAAGGTGGGCAGGAGCAGAAAGTAAAATCAGCGATCAGAGCCATTTCACACAGAAGAAAATCAAAGAAGGACAGATCAGGGAGAAAAAATGGGATTTTTCTTTGCAGATCGGATTGCTGAAAAAGAATGTCCGACCCGGAAATCAGATGATCCCCTCGGGAGAATTCTGCTATTTGCAGGATTGACCAATTATTTCATAATGTAATGATTATGGGAAGATATTCTCTTGATGAAGTGCTTTGTACTGACTGTCGGAACAGGCATCCCAGGTTTGTCGACCTTATATGGAAAAGCAGGCTGCATATTTCAGATTAAATTATCCTGTGATGGTTGCAGGAATCAGTCTTGGTATGCTGGGGATACTGGCTGGTAGTTGTTTTTCGCACGGGGAGAAAAGGTTCTCTGTACGCAATGATATGGACAGATGAAAAAAAAATAATAGAAAAACTATATATTTTGTCGATTTAGTGATATGATAAAAAGAAAATAGAGAGTGCAAATATGAATTGTAAGAATTGTTATCAGGAAATTTCTGATGGAAGTAAGTTCTGTCCATTATTGCGGTGCGAAGAATGAAGTACAGCCCAATGCAGAACAGGAAAATGCAGTGAAGAATGATCCGGTACAGGCAACGGGGGCAGCAAAGACAACTGAAAATGCAGCGGGTTACCAGGATGTATCAGGTTATCAGAATAACGGCGGCTATCAGGATGCAGGTTATCAGAACAACAGCGGTTATCAGGATGTATCAGGTTATCAGAACAACGGCGGCTATCAGGATGCAGCAGGTTATCAGAACAACAGCGGCTATCAGGATGCAGCAGGTTATCAGAACAACAGTGGTTATCAGAACGTGACCGGTTATCAGAATAACGGGCAGAAACCGGAAATTAATTATGTACCATATCGGTACTTTCCATTATTTCCACAGTATGCTGCTGTCTTCCGTTCGGTATCGTAGGTATTGTATTTTCAGTGAAGATCAACAGTGCAATGAATGCCGGTAATTATGAAGAAGCAGCTCAGAATGCAAAGATGGCAAAAAAATATGGACGATTGTATCTTTTGTAGTCGGACTGGTTGTGAATTTTATACTTTATGTTTGGAATAATAGTAGGAATTGATAATTATTATTAAGAGGCCGAAATGCAAAGGGTGATAAAATTAAAAAACTGGTTTACAAAGCCGGAAAAACCGGATTTTTATTTACGGCAGTGATCGGGTGTATGGCGAAGGGATTGGAGCAGGCTATCTGTATTTCCACAATCCGTTAAAATATCCGCTGCCATGCCTTTTCACGTGATCACGGATTGTACTGTCCGGGATGTGGAGCAGGGAGAGAGCGAGCTACAATATCCCATGGAAATTTTCTGACTGCTTTCTGCTACAATCCGGTCATGGTTTTTCTGCTGCCGTTTCTCGGAATTTATTTTGTGACAGTTTGCAGCAGACTGGGCATTGACAGGAAAGAATCATGTGGATAAAAAGATCAATCCTAAAATACTTATAGGGGATTTTAGTTTTTCTTCTGATTTTTCAGGTGATCAAGGAATCTTCCATTTTATCCGTTCAGGCTGTTGGGTGCCGGGAGGACTGGTTCTTATGTAAAAGAGAAAGATAAAAAGTACTTTTGAAGCAATTCAGAGTACTTTTTGGGTTAAAAAGCTTTAAGAAAATTCAGCAAAGGCGGATCGAAAAAGAAATTTAAGATGTCGGTTGTGAAAATGCAGGGTATGGTATTATATAGGTTGAAAAAAATGACGATACTCAAAAAGGCGGATCGTCTGGCTGAAGGAAAGACCCGGAATGAACAATGATTAACAAACTGGTAGAAAAGATCAAAGAAAACCGGAGCACCGATCGTAGTCGGACTTGACCCGATGCTGAGTTATATCCACAGCATATTTTAGATAAGGCATATGCAGAATACGGAGAGACTTCGGAATCTGATTCTGGCAGTTTAATAAGGAAAAACAAGACTTATGAATGAACAATTCGGTCTTCGGGACTTGCGGCATTTAAGAAGACGGTAGATTACTGTAAGGAAAAAAGGACTGGTTGTCATCGGAGATATAAAAAAGAGGAGATATTGGTTCTACATCTGCAGCTTATGCGGTTGGTCATATTGAAAAGTGAAAGTAGGGAAGCAAGATATATGCACCATTTGACGAAGACTTTGTAACAGTCAATCCATACCTTGGTTCAGACGGAGTCAATCCATTCCTGGATGTATGCAAAGAAGAAAAGAAGGGAATCTTTTGTCCTTGTTAAGACTTCCAATCCATCCAGCGGAGAATTTCAGGATCAGAAGATCGATGGGCGTCCGTTATATGAACTGGTCGGAGAGAAAGTGGCTGCATGGGGATCAGAAGTCATGGGTGATGAGTACAGTTATGTAGGAGCAGTAGTTGGAGCAACTTATCCGGAGATGGGAAAAGTATTTAGAAAAGTAATGCCGAAGGCATATATCCTGGTTCCTGGCTACGGTGCACAGGGGGAAAAGGAAAAGATCTGGTACACTTCTTTAATGAGGATGGACTTGGAGCAATCGTGAACTCTTCAAGAGGAATCATTGCGGCATACAAGCAGGAGCAGTATGCAAAATTTGGAGCTGAGAATTTTGGTGATGCATCCAGAGCAGCAGTTGAGACGATGATCGCAGACATCAGGGAGCACTTGAGAACAGATAATGTCTGAACAGAGAAAAAAGGAGACGAAAAAAGTATGACAGAGTAATCTTAACAGGAGATAAAGGAAGATGGAGAAAAAAAAGAACAGGCGAAAGTTCTGTCACAGGAGATGCTGGCAGACGGAATCTACAGTCTGTGGATTGAGACAGAAGCAGCACGGACTGCCAGACCGGGGACAGTTTGTATCTGTATACACGACAGATGCAAGCAAATTACTTGCCACGTCCGATCAGTATCTGTGAAATTGATAAAGAAGGGAAAAAATTAAGACTGGTATATCGTGTGACAGGAGAAAAGACCGGAACAAAACAGTTTTCGGAATTAAAGGCCGGAGATTTTGATCCCGGTGATCGGACCTTCTGGGAAATGGATTTCCATATGAAAAAGCAGAAGGAAAGAAAGTATTCCTGATGGGCGGAGGAATCGGTGTTCCGCCGATTCTGGAACTGGCAAAGCAGATGAAGTGTGAAAAAAGCAGATTGTTGTCGGCTATAGAGATGCATACGTTTTTGAAAGAGGAGTTTGAACAGAACGGAGACCTTATATATTTCCACAGAGGATGGAAGTGTGGGAACAAAGGGAAATGTCATGGATGCTATCCGTGAGCAGAATCTGGATGCAGATATGATATTTGCATGCGGACCGACACCAATGCTGCGTGCGATCAAGGCAGTATGCAGAAGAGAAGAAAATCGAATGCTATATTTCCCTGGAAGAGAGAATGGCATGCGGAATCGGAGCCTGTCTGGCATGTGTCTGCAAGACAAAGAAAAAGATGCACACAGCAATGTGAACAATAAGAGAATCTGTAAAGACGGACCAGTATTCTTATCTACGGAGGTGGATTTCTAATGGATATGAAAGTAAATATTGCCGGCGTAGAGTGGAAGAATCCGGTTACAGTGGCTTCCGGTACATTTGGTTCGGGAGAAGAATTCGGTGAAGTTTGTCGATCTGAACCGTCTCGGAGCGGTAACGACCAAAGGCGTGGCAAATGTCCCGTGGCCGGGCAATCCGACTCCGCGTGTGGCAGAAGTTTACGGAGGAATGATGAATGCGATCGGACTTGCAGAATCCGGGAATCGATCTGTTCTGCAAAAGAGATATTCCGTTTCTGAAGAAATATGATACAAAGATCATTGTGAATGTCTGCGGGCATGCGCCGGAGGAATATCTTGCGGTTGTGGAGCGACTGGCGGATGAGCCGATTGATATGATGGAGATCAATATTTCGTGCCCGAATGTTAATGCAGGATTTCTGGCATTTGGGCAGGATGCAAAGCATGTAGAAGAGCTGACCGGACAGATCAAAGAAGATCGCAAAGCAGCCGATCATCATGAAGCTCAGCCCGAATGTAACCGACATTACTGAGATAGCGAAAGCGGCAGAAGCCGGTGGTGCGGATGCCCTGTCATTGATCAATACACTGACGGGTATGAAGATTGATATCAACCGCAGAACATTTGCCGTAGCAAATAAGACCGGCGCGTACTGGGAAGAAGAAAAGGTTGGTGAAAATACAGCATATAGAGTACATAATATACCGTTTGTAGCGCTGGGAGCATTTCTGTTATGGTTCGGCTGGTTCGATTCAACGCGGGAAGCGCATTGGCAGCGAATGGTTTGGCAGCACATGCATTTCGACGACAGCGGTGTCCAGTGCCAGTGCGATGCTGACTTTGATGCTGGATCGATGTGATCAAGGACGGAAAACCGACACTGGTTGGTGCGTCCACCGGACTGGGTCATCGGTCTGCGGCCATCACACCGGGAGCAGGGATTTGTTCCGATCTGGTCTTCTTTCCTGATCGATGGACTGGTGTCTGATCTGCTGCTTTACGATTTCTACAATTAAAGGGAAACTGAAAATTGATGATGCACTGGATGCCTTCGGATGCCATGGAATCGGCGTAGAGTCTGGGGGAGGTATCGCAACCGGAATCTTTGCAAAGTTCCATTAACCCGGTGGCTCGCTGGGACGGACTGAGTACGCTATTGTTCTGACCGTAAAGAATGAAAAAGATCATGGTGCCGATAAAGGAAGCTTTCTCGGAAGTAAGTTAAAGACGGAGACCGTGTGATCATGATCGAAGATGTGACAACATCAGGAAATCTATGGAAGAGACCGTACCAAAAGTAAAAAGGTGCAGGCAGATGTAACAATCGTAGGTCTGATGGTATCCCTGAACCGTATGGAAGTCAGGAAAAGGCGGCGAAAAATGTGCATTGGATGAGATCAAAGATCTGTATGGATTCGATACAGCAGCAATCGTAACAATGGAAGAAGTTGTAGAATGCCTGTATAACAAAGAATGCAATGGTACCAAAAAAAAGTTGTGATCGATGATACATTTTTAAAGTGGGATGTTTTGATGTGGACGATCTGATCTAAATACACTGGGTGTATCGGAGCGCTTGGTCTGATGGCAGAAAAGAAGAGACAGAGGGCGGTTTTTTTCTGGTTTGCCGGCTTTGCTGCTGATCGGAATGAAGAGTTTTAAAGAAAAGGAAAAAATTATCGGTTCAGTGTGATGGGGGCGATGGCAAACGGAGTGATCTCCGTGGGCTGGCTGGCACTGATCCTGATTGGATTATAAAAACGAGAACAAGTAAAAAGAAATGTAGAGGGATTGCCTGTGGATGAATTAGCAAAAAAAGAAAGATATGATCTGGCTGTGGAAAGGATCCGCGAGATCCGGGAGGAAAAGACGGTGGCAGAGCCGTATCTGGACTTTACAAAAACAGCCGGATTTCTCGAAGAGATGATCCGCCTGCGCGACCGGGTGGAAGCCGGAGAGATGAAAAAACTGTCCTGGAAGAGCTGCGCCGGGAAAATACGCAGTGCTATCAGGATATTCTGCCGGAGAACTACCCGACTTCCTATGCAAGTCCGGATTATGCGGCAAAGATGCTGGGAGAAGATTTAGGCGTTTTATTAAGTTTTCTGTATACAGAACTTCGCGGAATGATCGTGTATGCCTGGGAGCAGAAAAACTGGGATTTTCTGGTGGGACTGGAACTGTTTTTGCAGGTGTACAGCGAGTTTGAGGACGGGAAGTACCGACGAGAGAAAAATGTACGGAAAATCTTATACTGGTATGTGAACGATTACTGTCAGGAGATGGTAGAAGAACGGGTGCGCCAGGCGGTGGATCCGTCACTGGATTTTGCAGTAAAGATCATAAAAGATGCAGATCTGAAGGATCTTCGGTATCTGTATCAGTTCGGTGAATATGTGACCGAAGAGGAAGAAAAAGACGTCGCCTTTTTAAATACATTGCCGGAAGAAGAAATTACTGGCGATGGCGTGTACCTATACGGAAGGTTATCGGATCGGTTTTATCGCTACCGGCAAAAGATTCGTCCAGAAAGAAAACCGTGAATATCCGGTATGTGCTGGGATTTGAGCGGATGATCCGTGCTGCGATTACGCAGTTTGAGCAGATGGGATTACAGCCGGTGATCTACCGGAGTGCTAAAAGCACATGGTAAATATGGACTGCACCGGATCGGCTATTACGGAGCGATTCCGAATGGGCAGTTTGACTATGACCACCGTAACGATATTGCACTGTATCTGATGATGATTTTGTCAGCCGGAAGCTGCGGGCAAACCCGCGGGGCATACGAAAGCTTATAAGCGAAACTGGCGGGTGTGCATGCCAATCTGCCGTTGTGGAAATCTTCGAGAACTACCATTTGTACCGAGACCTGTGAATATGCGATGAAGCTTACGGAAAAGCAGCAGAAGTTAAAAGTGCATATGCAAATGAGATTGGTCAGATCACGAACCGCTATATCAAAGGCGAGGAGAGAAGTTTCACGATCATCGCCTATCCGGTACCGGCGATCGGAGATCAGTTTGAAGAAATCTTTCGTGAGACGGTAAAATCAATATTGTTGGACTATAATTGTATCAGCAGATTCAGCAAAGCTTATTCATGCACTGGATCTCGGAACGAGTGTGCATATTCTGGGAAAAGGTGAAAAACCGGACAGATCTGCGGGTACAGCTACATAAGCTGGAAGATCCGAAAACAGACAATTTTTGAAAACTGCGTGGCAGATGTCAATATCCCGGTGAGAAGTATTTACCTCCCCGAAACTGACGGGAACAAACGGAAAGCTGCATGTAATAAAAGTTTATCTGAATGAACTGCAGTATCAGAATCTGGAACTGGTTTTTACAGATGGAAAGATTACAGAGAGAAGGCAACCAATTTGATTCCGAAGAGAAAAAAAAAAAAATACATCCGGGAAAATATTCTCTATCATCACCCGACACTTCCGATGGGTGAGTTTGCGATCGGAACCAACACAACGGGCATACCGGGTGGCGAGAGAATATGGTATCGAGGCGAAACTTCCGATTTTGATCGCAGAAAAGGCAGGACCAAACTTTGCGGTGGGGTAACTATTCAGTAGCCACTGTCCCGCATGAGGTGTTTTGACATGAATATGTCAAAATCCCGAGACATACAAGCCAAAATGCCATCACCGAAGGTGATTTTTTATGCATGAATGTCTTTACAGGCACAAAAGAAACCGGGGCAGGAAAAGTCATAGGGACAGGTGGCGCGTGCCTTTTGACGAAGTCACCGTTATCTGAAGGAAGTGTACGATAACCAGACGCTCGGAAAACCAAATCGATCGTGATGCAGCGTGTGAGCGGCAATGTCCGGCTGGGATTTGAGGATGGTTCCATGATGAGAAAAGAGCGGTTCGGTCGTGCTGATCTTCACATCCATGATCTGATTTCTAAGATACATGTGCTGGGAGAGCCGGATGATTTTGAAGTGCGGCAACGACATTTGACTCCGGTATGATCAATCAGGTAATTACCACCCATGAGTTCGGCGATGTATTTGCCACGGCGGAAGGGTATGGGATGTGTCTCCGACACCGAAGTTCCAGGCGGGATTTCGGGCGTATTTTTTGAGGACGGAACCATTTACTTTAATCAGGCAGGACAGCCGGGACTTGCGGTATAAAGATGACGGAACAGAGATCATTCCGGAACTTCATCCGGAGTATGAGGGACAGACGAATACCGGTATCAACATCACGAACCTCGACCATATTATACAGAGATCAAGTATTTTTCTGGAATGTCTGCAGGATGGAAAAGAAATCACTCTCGCGCCGCTTCAGGAAGGCGTAAAATCCGTAGAACAGGCATTGGAAGAAAGTGGGGAAGCTGCGAAGCTGTATCTTCGTGAGAAAAAGAAATGTATATCTGAGAAAACTGGGAGGGAACATATGCGGGTAGGGAGTGGTCGTCCGTATGGAAGCGGACACAGATATTGATGAAAAATTTGCGGAAGTCCGTGCGATGGGCATGGAGAGCTGTCAGCTGGTATGCTGGGAGCGGAAAATTATCAACGATGAAGGCAGCGGAAGCGATTCTGGCGGCAGCCGAAAACACGGGATTACTATCAGTGCATTCTGGTGTGGCTGGGGCGGACGGAAAGAGCAATACGTAACTGAACGAAGCATACTGA
>VOFG01004155.1_pt1 | contig 20714 bp, 29 predicted proteins | sample 5384171 | NCBI WGS metagenome assembly VOFG01 (sample SAMN12384726, study PRJNA508395) | human gut metagenome | isolation source: healthy gut F | host: Homo sapiens
ATGCCGGCCATCTCGATCTTTTTTTCGCCGGAATCACGGTCATCAGGCGGTCGGCCAGCTTGCAGGCTCCTTTCTGATCGCTTTTTGTCTCCGGTCAGGGTCGTAATAGGCAAGCAGACCGAGCAACGTGTATTTCTGCCCCATACGTCCCAGTTGGTCAGTTGCGCTTCCGGCGCGTAATTGCCGATGTATCCGTCCTCGGACTGGGTCGAGAGCAGACCGCTCACGCCGTTGCCGATCTTCTGCAACAACTGCGGGTCGCGGTTGTATCGGTAGGCTCCGATGGCGCCGAGCGTCCATTTGCCCCAGAATTCGGATTGCCAGCGGTTAGTCTCGTTCCGTTGCCGGAACGGGGCGACCAGTAGGTTTTCGTCCTCGCTCATCACGCGGACGCGGATGCAGGCGTCGATAGCGTCCGCCGAGGTAGCCGTCGACGGGTCTGAACGGTCGGCTCCGGCGCTCTTTTGAAAGTCGCGGAGGGCTTGCGCGCCGCAGGTTTCCCGACGATCAGCAGGGATAATAGCGCGGCGGATATCACTTTTACGTTTCATATCGTTAAGTTTTGGGTTTGAATTGATTTGATAAAGGTATGAAAAAAACGATTACCGGACGGTGCCGGTATCGTTTTCGGGTATATGCGCGGCGTTTCGTACCGGATTTATCGAAGGTGCGGGTTGAGATTTCCCATTCGGATACCGGCGGCAGAATACCCATGCCGATCACCTCGTCGCGCAGCTTGACCAAAGTGCAGATAGCGGGCGTGCAGCGATTCCGGTCTCCCCGGCTGTGCCGTGCGGGACTTTATAGCGCACGCCGTCGCGGTCGATCGTGGTCTCCATCGCCATCATGACCGGCCCCTGATCGCCGTCCGGGGACGGACGCCGGCGGCCAACGGAACGGAGTTCCGCCCATGGCCGCGCGGATCATTTCGATCGACAGGGTAGGCGGGACTTTGGAACGAAGAACGTCCGCGCAGTTCGATGATACGCTTGCCGCCCTGAATCACGTGCTGCCGCAGGGCGGCCCATTGTTCGTCGGTCAGCGCCGCCGTGCCGATCAGTTCGGTCAGCGGTTTTGCCGTCCACTTTCGCGGTGGAAGCGAATACGGCCATCTGTTCGCCGTGTCCTCCGTAAGTGCGCGAACCGGTTACCCGGTCTTGCGCGATGCCGAAATGCTGCGCCAGCGCGATTTGCAGCCGCGTGCTGTCCAGTGCGGCCAGCGTGCTGACCTGCGAAGGTCAAGCCGGAGTAGAGCAGCGTAATCAGTCCGGTAATGTCGGCCGGATTAAACACCACGACCACATGCTTCACGTCGGGACAATAGTTGCGGAGGTCTTTGCCGAACTGCGCGGCGATCTCGGCGTTGCCTTTCAGCAGGTCTTCGCGCGTCATGCCCGCTTTGCGGGCGGCCCCGCCCGAAGAAACGACGTATCCGCTCCATCGAGCGCTTTGCGCATATCGCTGGTATAGGTTAGGTTGACGCCCTCGAATCCGCAGTGGTACATCTCTTCGGCGACTCCTTCCAATGCCGGGGCATAGGGGTCGTAGGCGCAGATGTTCGGGGTCAGTCCCATCATGATCGCGGTTTGCACCATGTTCGAGCCGATCATCCCGGCCGCTCCGACGATGGTCAGTTTTTCGTTTGTCAGAAATTTCATATCGATTCGGTTTTAGAGTTTCATAACATAAAAGTAGTTTTTTCAGCGGATCAATAGTCATGCAAAATTCTTATGTCCGATAACGAATCGGAATGATTATTATGTAAGTATTTGCATTTTAAAGTGTTGTATGACGAAAAAGTTGCCGAACCATGTCGGCAACTTCGCTTATTATCTAACCGGAACGGTCGTTTTGCCTGCGGAGGGATTACAGGAAGGTTTTCGTCGGTTACGATCTCGCCGTCGAACAGGTCGATCGTGCGCGATGCGTAGGAGTCGTGCTGCGAGTGGGTTACCATTACGACGGTCGTGCCCTCCTTGTTCAGTTCGGTCAGCAGATCCATGACCTCTTTGCCCGTTCTTCGAGTCGAGGTTTCCGGTGGGCTCGTCGGCGAGGATGAGCTTCGGGTTGGCCACCACGGCGCGGGCGATGGCGACGCGCTGCTGCTGACCTCGGAAAGCTGTTGGGGAAAGTGGCGGGCGCGGTGGCTGATATTCATCCGGTCGAGGATCTCGTTGACCATTTTTTGCGCTGGGCGGCTTTGACGCGCAGGTAGATCAAAAGGCAGTTCGACGTTCTCGAAGACATTCAGTTCGTCGATGAGGTTGAAACTTTGGAAAACGAAACCGATTTTGCCTTTGCGGTACAGCGTGCGATCTTTTTTCCTTCAGGGTTCCGACTTCCTTTCCGAGCAGGTAGTATTTGCCCGACGTAGGGTTGTCCAGCAGCCCGAGGATGTTCAACAGCGTCGATTTGCCGCAACCGGACGGCCCCATGACCGCAATGAATTCGCCTTCGGTGACTTCGAACGAAACCTTGTTCAGAGCGATGGTTTCGATCTCTTCCGTACGGAAGCTCTTGCTCAGTTCTTCAACTTTCAACATAGCAGTAATTTTAAAAAAGAATGAATGATTATGAATGTTCGGAAAATAATTAATGTTTTTTCAACGACCGGGCGGGATTGTCCGTGGCGGCCCGGTACGTCTGGATCAGTACGGTGGCGACGGTGGTTCCCAGCACGATCGCCAGCGCCGCGAGATAAATCCAGATTTCGACCGGAGCTTTGTAGGCGAAGTTTTCGAGCCACCGGCCGACGATGCAGTAAGCTATCGGTACGGCGACAACGAAACACGCCAGTACGATGCGCACGTAAATTTTTGTTGAACATCCGGAGGATCTCGCCGACAGTCGCGCCGTGGATCTTCCGAATCCCGATCTCTTTGCGACGGTACTGGGTTTCGAACAGCACGAGGCCGAATACCCCTACGATCGAGATCAAGATCGACAGCAGGCTGAACAAGGTGAGTAAATTCGACAGTTTTTGTTCTTTGTAGTATTGATTTCGATCTCTTCGTCCATGAATCTAATGTCGAGCTGGCTGTCCGGAACCAGCTCTTTGACGGATTTCCTGATGAAATCCGCGACGGCGGGAATATCCGTTCCGTTGGTCTGACGAACAGATAGCGCAGCGGAGTCCACGCGCCCATTCGGTTGTCCCGAACGCGACGAATGCGAACGGATTGATGCCGTATTGCAGCGGTTGAAAATTGAAATCTCTGGCGATGCCTACGATATTTGTTCCGTCCTCCATCTTTTCGCCGACTGTGATGCTGTCTTTCCGCTGAGACGTTTCGTTGAATATTTGAGATATTTCCGGTTTTAAATCATCGTTTTCGTTGAAATCGCGTCCGTCCGTAATCCGGATTCCCATGAAACGTAAAAATTCGAAGCTACCGGATAGGCGTCATAAGTAATGCCTTTTCCTTTGTAACTACGTCCCCAGCGCATCCGTCCTTTGCGACAAACGGTCCGGCGGCGAAAGTCACGTCCGTGATGGCGGGATTGCTCGTCAGCTTGTCGGCCAGGGTTTTTTCTTTTGTCGGCTATTTCACGGGGCACCCATGTGGTCAGGATATTTTCACGTTGGAACCCCATATCGGATTTTTGCATGTAACGGTTTTGTCCGTGTATCGACAGCGTGACGATGATCAATGTGATCGATATCGCGTACTGTACCGATATCAGTACCGTGCGCAAACGGCGTCCTTTCGGGGTAAGCCCGAAAACGCCTTTCACTACGAGCGCCGGAGCGAACGAGGTGCTGTAAAAAGCCGGGTATATTCGGACAGGATTCCGGTCGCGACGGCGATAAGCGCCGTGCCCCACAGAATCGGCATATCGGCCGACGTCGCACGGGGCGCTGATGTCGGATGCCAGCGGCGTTCCGGAGAATGCATGAACGATCAGCAGCGCAACGAAAAACGAGACGACCGCGAGTCCCGCCGATTCCGCAATCATGTTCCGTCGGATGGCGGCGTTCGATCCGCCCAGCACTTTCTGGACGTTGATGCTGCGGATACGGGTCGGAATAAGCGAAGTGGAGAAATTGACGAAGTTGATCATAGCGATCAGGATAATCAGAACGCCGATACTCATCAGGGAGTAGACCGTCGCGCGGTTGCCCGTATCCGTCGGACTGTAGCTGACGCTTTGTGTAAAATGGGTTTCGGTGATCGGAGTGAGCCGGAAAAGTTGTCCGGAACCGAATTTCCCGTACCGACGAACTCCTGATACTTTTTGTTCATGGCCTGCATGACTTGCTCGGCATTTTCCTTGCGTTCAGCCGGATGTAATAGACGTAATTCCAGTTGTTGCCGTTGCCGGCATTTTCCTGGCCGATAAACCGGACGATGCTGTTGATCTTATCGTCGCGTTTTGCGGAAAGTTTTTATAAACTCCGACGATCTCTACCGGGTGCTCCGTGTCCTTGTCGAAAATAAGGCTGCGTCCGACCGGGTTTTGGTTGCCGTAAATCGCTGTGGCGACCTGTTCCGAGATCAATACCGTCCCGGATTCCGAAAAACGCTGCGGACTGCCGTGAACGAATTCGAATTCCAATATATCCAGCGCGTCGGGTTCGGCGGTATAAAAGTGGAAAGGGCCCTGACGAGAGTCTTTCCCGAGACTCTGGTCGTAGATGTCGAGCTGTTGATAACTTTGGATCAGTCCCGTTTTTTTCGATTTCGGTTCTGCTGCGAACACCTTTTCCGCCACCAGGCGGGAGGTGTTGGCGCTATACTTTCCGTTTTCGGTCATTGCCTGATTTTCGACCCGGAATATCCGATCCGCATTTTTGTAATGCCGGTCGAACGACAGATCGTATTTTACCTGCGTCATGATAATCATGAACGAGGCGAATGCGATACTCAACCCAATGACGTTGAGCAGCGAAGCGATTTTGTATTTTTTCAGTACGTGGAAGAAATTTTTCAAAGGTGTCATGATTGGCAAGCGTTTGTAGTTTGGTTATTCGGTTTTAATCGATTTTATAGGATTGTCCGTCGCGGTTTTGTAGCAGCGAAGCGTGATGATCGCGACGACGACGCTTTAGTACGACGATCAGCGCGGCGAGGAAGATCCAACTATGGATCGGCGTTCGGTAAGCGAAATTTTCGAGCCATCGTTTTACTCCGTAATAAGCGACCGGTGTCGCGACAACGAAGCAGGCCAGTACGATCCGGACATAAGTGCCGTTAAATATTCGGAGGATTTCGCCGACGGTCGCGCCGTGGATTTTCCGGATGCCGATCTCCTTACGCCGGTACTGTGTTTCGAACAGCACGAGACCGAATATGCCGACGACCGAGATCAGCATCGACAGTAGGCTGAACAGCAAAATCAGGGTCGAGAGGTTCCGTTCTTTCTGATACAGTTGTCCGATTGAATCGTCCAGAAATACGAGATTTTCTTCCGCATCCGGATCGAATTCTTGTATGGTTTCCCGGATAAACTTCAAGGTGGCGGAAAGATTCGCCGGGTTGACTTTAACGTACAGGGTGCCTGTCTGCCAGCTCTTCGCAATCGGATGGTCGCCGAATACGGCGAAAGCGATCGGTTCGATACCGTATTGCAGCGGCTTGAAGTTGAAATCCCGGGCGATGCCTGCTATGTCCCACTCTCCGAATCGTTCTCCGACTGTCAGTCCGTACTGGCGTTGGGCCGTTTGGTTGAATATGACGGTAAAGTTGGATTTCCGGTTGTCGTCCGCAATAAAGTCGCGTCCTTCCGTAATTCCGATTCCCATGAACGACAGGAAGTTCGGCGCTACCTGAAAATATTCGGGGCAATCAGTTCCCTTTATACGTTTGACCCCAGCGGGATTTGTTGAGATCCACGATTTTTCCGCTGGAGAACGTAACGTCGACGATTGCCGGATTGCTTTTCAGCTTGTCGGCGAACGCATCCTTTTGCGAGGCTATCCTGCTTCCGATCCACTGCTGGATCAAGATGTTGTCGCGCTCGAATCCCATATTGAACCGTTGCATGTAGCGGTTTTGAACGTGGATCGAAATGGAGAAAACAATCAGGACGATCGAAATGACGAATTGGAACGCGATGAGCAGCGTCCGCACGCGCTTCCCTTTCGGCGAAAGAGCAAAAGAGCCTTTGATCGCCAGGATTGGGGGCCGCGAAGTCGCGTAAAATGCAGGATAAATGCCCGACAGCAGACCGGTAACGATGGCGACGACGGCCGTTATCGCCAAGATTTGCAGATCGGATCCGATTTTTTGTGCAACTCTCGATGAACGAGGCGTATGCGGAGCCAGCGAAGAGCTTTACGACGATCAGCGACAGAAGCAGCGAAAGGAGGGCGATCCCCATGACTTCCCCGATCAGGTTGCAGCGGATGGCTCCGTTGGTATTGCCAAACACTTTCTGTGTATTGATGCTGCGCAGGCGAACCGGCGTGAGCGCGATGGAAAAATTAACGAAATTGACGATGGCGATCCCGATGATCAGCACGGCGATGGCCAGTAACGACCAGACCGTTGTGCGACTACTTTTAGGAGTAGGATCGAACCGGACGTTTTTCAAATAATGGATTTCGAGATCGGGCTCAGTCGGAAAACGGTCGAATCTTCTTTAATCTGTTTGAAGATATCGGAATGTTTGTTGACGATCCACAGTTCCGCTTCGACTTTTCCCCTGTTTTGCGGAGGATTCAGCCGGATATAATAGACGTAGCTTTCGTTGTTGGCGTTAATATCCGCATCCCCGATAAAACGGACGATGCTGCCGGTTTCCACCGATCCGTTTTTCGGGAAATCTTTGTAGACTCCGATGATCTCCTGCGGGGCTTCGGTATCCAGCGCGAGGATCAGACTGCGCCCTACGGGATCTTCCGTTCCGTAGAGGGCGGTGGCGACCGTTTCGGAGATCAATACCGTGTTCGGTTCGCGAAAACGTTGCGCATTTCCCCGGACGTATTCGAATTCCAGTACGTCCAGCGCGCCGGGCTCGGCGGAATAGATGCGGAAAGGACCTTGCTGCGCGTTTTTTCCGGCATTTTTATCATAAACGGCAAGCTCCGGGCCGCCGGTGAACAAGCCTTGTCGTTCCACTTCGGGAATCGAACCCAACGGTTTTGCCATCGGCCGGCTTACCACCGCGTTGTGGGCATTGCCGTCGAAAGAACGGGCTTTCGAGCCTGAAAATCCGGTCTTTGTTTTTGTAATGCCGGTCGAACGAAAAGTCGTACTTCACCTGTGTCGTAATGATCGTGAACGAGGCGAAAGCTACCGATAGTCCGATGATGTTGAGTATGGCGGCGACTTTGTACTTTTTTAAATGGCAAAATCAGGTTTTTCAGCGTATGCATAGCTTATTCGTTTTTCGTTATTCGGTTCGGATCGATTTTATAGGATTGTCCGTCGCGGTTTTGTAGCAGCGCAGCGTGATGACGGCGACGACGATAATCAGCACGATAGCCGGCGCCATGAGGAAGATCCAACTAGGGATCGGTGTTTTATAGGTGAAGCTTTGAGCCATCGTTTTACGACGATATAGGCCGCAGGCGCCGCGACCGCAAAGCATATCAATACGATGCGGATGTAGGTTTTGTTAAACATCCGAAGAATTTCGCCGGTTTGGGAACCGTACACTTTACGTAGAGCGATCTCCTTGCGCCGGCTGGAGGTTTCGAAATGGATGACTCGAAAACCCCGGTGATCGCAAGCGATACCGACACCAGGCTGAACAGGAAAATCATTTCCGAAAGGTTTCGTTCCTTCTGATATAGGTTGCCCAGTTGTTCTTCCATGAATTTTACGTCGGGAACCTGCCTCTGCGGACTGAGTGTCCGGTAGGCTTCCCTGATGAAAGCGATAGCCGGTCCGGGATCGGGATTGTTTATTTTGACGTACATGCAGTACAACGGCGACGAACGATCGTATACGATCAGAGCTATCGGTTCGATGGAGTAATGCAACGGTTTATCGTGGTAATCTTCGACGATGCCGACGATTTCTCCGGAATATTCCAGCCAGTCGGGGACGGTTATGTCATAAAGTTTTTTGCCGTTCGGTTGAAAATAAGGGCGGGAGCGTCCCTCTGCTGGTCGGTCTCCGTGAAATCCCGTCCTTCGACCAGGTGCATTCCCATGAAAGAACAAAATTCGGCGCAACCCCCATGAGTCGAAAATCGATTTCATCGTTTTTATAAAGGCGGTTGCAAAACGTTCCGCTTTTGCTGACGATAAAAGTGCGGCTGAGGTTACGTCGGCGATGTCCGGATTGCTTTTCAGTTTATGGATCAACGGGTCGGCTGATCTGCCCGCTAACGGGCCCAGATCGAACGTTACGATATTTTCGCGCGGCAACCCGATGTCGAATTGTCGAATATAGCGGTTTTGAATATGAACCGCCAGCGCAACGATAATTAGTATCATCGAGATGGAGAACTGAACCGCAATAAGGACGACGCGTAGTTTTTTTTACCCGGCCGGGAGACGGAGAACGTCCCCTTCAGCGCCAGGGCGGGTTGCAAGGATGTAATGTAAAAAGCGGGATAGATTCCTGCGATAAAACCGGTCAGCAGTGCGATTCCCCGCAGAAATCGAGATCAGGCCGGGATAGTCGCCGGGCGAGATTCCTCCGGTAATCAGCGAAGATAGGTTCGTTTCTTCCAGTGCGTGAACGGTGAGTACGGCCAGCAGGAACGAGACTGCCGTCAGGCAGACCGCTTCGGCGATCAGATTGATCCGCAACTGCCGGGAGCGGCATCCGAATACTTTTTGCGTATTGATACTGCGCATGCGCGCCGGAGCCTGTGCGATCGTGAAATTAATGAAGTTGATAACCGCGATCAGCAGGATCAGCAGGGCAAACCGTCAGCAGCGAATAGGTGGTGTTGCGGTTTCCCCCTTCCTGGGAGATCGTTTCGTTGAAGAAATAGAGGTCGTTCAATCCGACGAGCCGTAGCCGTTGGCTTCTTGTCGAGTCTTCGTCATACGTTTTCGCATAATTCCATACGAGGGGTAGCAGATCCTGTTCGATTCGGCGGATGTCGGCATTCTGTTTTACCCGGACGAAATAAGGGGTCGAACAGTTGTTGAAATCTTGGAGCAGCCGCTCCTTCAGGTCGGTATAGACATCGTTTTTCAACGAGGCGTTTTTCGGAAAATCACGGTATACGGCGACGATCGTAAATTGGGCGGCCTCCCGGTATCCTTCCGACTTGGCAATGGTTTGCCCGACCGGCTTTTCGCTGCCGAAAAGCTTTACGGCCAGCGAATGGGGAATAATCGCCGCGTTGGGTTCGGAAAAGGCGTTTAGGTCGCCGGAAAGCGTTTCGAATCCGAAGACATCCAACCAGGATCGCGAAACGAGCGAAAAACCGGCGGCGATAGCCGACTCCGGCCCTCGTTCGGGCCGAAAGAACGGAACGTTGGGATCTCCGTGTTGATACGATAGGCATCCGCCCGTTTCGATTCCGGCTGATGACCGGAGCAGTTTTTCGGCCAGCGGCCGGGGCAGCACGGTGCCCAGATCGCCGGATTGCGGTACTTGAAAACAGAGCCCGTATATCCGGTTGGCATTCGGGTAGCATCGGTCGTATCCGAGTTCATACCATACCTGCATCATGATGAGCATGAACGAAGCGAACGCAACGGTAAGTCCGGCTATGTTCAGCAGGGCGGCTGTTTTGTTCCGGGCGAACAGGTTGACTAAATTTCGTAACAAGATTTTCATGACTTTGTATCGTTTTGTGATAATTATTCTTTCCGGATCGAGTCGGCCGGGTTTTTCACGGGCGGTACGGTAGCACAATAGCGAAATGGTCGCGACGGTAATCGACAGCACGAGCGATAGGGCCGTGCCGAATATCCACGGATCGATCGGAGTCCGGTAAGCGAACCGTTCCAGCCACTTGTCGCCCGCGTACCACGTTATCGGCGTCGCGACGGCGAAACAGATCAGAATTATCCGTATGTATCCGGCATTGAACATGCGCAGGATTTCTCCTGAGGTGGCGCCGTGTACTTTCCGCAGCCCGATCTCTTTGCGGCGGTACTGCATGTCGAACAGCACGAGGCCGAAGACTCCGACGACCGATATGAGGATCGACAGCAGGCTGAACAGGGCGATCTGTTTCGAAAAAAGGGCTTCTTTCCGATACAGGTTGCCGATCGCTTGATCCATGAAAACGATGTCCTGAGCCCGGTTTCGATGTCGAATTTCCCGCCCGTTTCCCGGATGTGCCCGATGACGGCCGCCAGATCGCCTCCGTTGACTTTCACGTAAACGACGTTCAGCGGAATGCAGTCATTGATTCCGAACAGGCAAAGGCGGCCGGTTCGATCGCGTATTGCAACGGCTGGTAGTTGAAGTCCCGGACAATCCCTGCGATGTCGTCCCGGGCGGTGAAACCGTGGATCGTGCTGTTCGGCTCTATGCCGTATTTTCTTTCGGCCGTTTGATTGAAAATGAACGTATTGTTTTCTTTCAGACGGTCGGTTTCCCGGAAGTCGCGCCCCTTCGGCAATCTCCATTCCCATGAACGACAAGAAATTGACGCTACGCAATAGACGCAGAATTTGCTTGTTCGATTTTTTTGTAAACGGACGAAAGCCGCATCGGAGGGGTGCGGTCGACGAGTTGGCCGAACGAGAAGGTGACGTCAGCGATGGCGGATGGCTTTTTCAGCATGCCGGCGTATGCGTCCGGTTGTTCGCTCGTTTTCGACGATACGGTCGTTATCAGGATGTTTTGTTGCCGGAAGCCGAGATCGTGGCTTTTCAGAAACCTGTCTTGCCGGTGAATGAGCAGGGCCGCTGCGATAAAGCCGATAGTGACCATGAACTGTGTTGCAATCAGCACGGTGCGCAGCCGTTTCCCGGTACGGGTATTTCCGAAATTTCCTGGATCGCGAGGGCCGGATTGAACGAGGTGCTGTAAAAAGCCGGGTAAAGTCCCGAAAGTATCCCGGTTGTCGAAGCGGCGGCCAGCGAGATCCAGATCGCAGCCGGATTCTCGCTCGGCGAAGCGATTCCGTTCAGCAGATTCGCCGACAGCGGAGACAGCCATTGTACGATGCACAGCGCCAGTAAAAATGCAACCAGCGTTGTCCCGACGGTTTCGGCGATCAGATTGCGCCGTAATACGGAAGTTTTGCATCCGAAAATCTTACGAGCGTTCAGGCTTCGTACGCGGGTCGGTATCAGTGCGATCGCGAAATTGACCGAATTGATGGCGGCGATCGAGAATCAGAATGGCGGCGGCGATCAGCGACAAGGTGGTCGCGCGACTGCCTTTTTCGTGGAGTCGCTGATGCAGTCCGTCGCATAATATACGTCGTGCAGGGTATGGAGCCGGATACGTTTCGTCGAATCGCCGTCGGTCTCCCGGATTTTCCGGGTCAGATCGGCCTCTATTTTCGCTTTTGTGTCCGGCATCGTTCGCCACGATATAATACATGATGTCGGAGATGGTAGTTTCGAGCGGACGAACCGTGTAGACATCGTTTTTACGGATGAATTCTTCGGAAAATCCCGGTAAACGGCGACGATTTGTAGCGGTTTTTCGTAATTTTCGGAATCAGCGTTTTGCCGACGGCGTCGCCGTCCGGAAAGGCCGTTTTGCAAAACTTTCCGGAACGACGGCTGTGCCCGGTTCGGAAAGCCTGTCCGGATCTCCCCGACATACCGGAAACCGAATACCTCCGGCCAGTTTTCCGTGACCCTGTATGCACCGGATCGGAAACCGTGTCTCCGACTCGTCGAAAACATTGTTTGAAAAACCATCTCAGTCCGCCTTCCCCTGCGATGTCCGGAACGGATGCGGTCATTTGTTCGACGGTCGAAAAGTCGTTGCCGATCCAGGGTGAAAAGACGGTGGCGTTGTCCGCTGCCGAACTGCGTTCGATCCGGAAAATGGTCGGCGTTTTCGTACTGCCGGTCATAGCCCAGGTCGTAGTCGACCTGCATGACGATTAGCATGAACGAGGCGAGCGCGACGGTCAGTCCTGCGAGGTTCAGCAGGGCGGCCGCTTTGTGATGCCGTAGCAGGTAGAGAAAGTTTTTAAAAAATCATCGGGTGATCTATTGTGAAAGGTTACTCTTTTTTGATCGAATTGACCGGGTTTCGTTGGCCGTTTTGCGGATTTTCAGGACGGTGATTGCACAGATCAGCCCGGCGACGGCTATCCCGCAAACGATGTAGATCCACAAACTCAGCGGTACTTTAACGGCGAAGCGTTCCAGCCAGTGTCTGCCTTGCAGGAAGGGACAGGCCGAGCCCCGCTACGATGCCGGCGCATACGGTGTATTTCAGATCGGATGCTATCAGCCGGACGACGCTGCCCGGAGTCGCCCGTTCACTTTGCGGATGGCGATCTCCTTGCTGCGGCGGCGGATTTCGTCGTTGATGAAGCCGGAGCAGCCCGATCAGGCTTATTGCCAGCGTAATGAATACGCCGACGAATATCATGTTGCGCAACATTCTTTCGTTGTAATAGGCATTGAGCGTCAGGTCGTCGTAAAGCTCCAGATCCGGATATCCTGTTCCGGCGCCAGGGTTTTCAGCTTTGCGGTCAATGACGCGATATTTTCCGGCGTGATCGCATCGACGCGGATCTGAATGTCTTCTATGCCGTTCTGGTCGTTCATACAGAACAGGGCCAGCGGTTCGATGCCGGCGCGCAGTGTCGACGTCCGGAAATCCGGACCACGCCGATGACGGTGCAAGGGGTCGGGCTGCCGAAGAAAAAACTGTTCCCGACCGGATTGCCCTGCCAGCCCATTTTTCGCACGAACTCTTCGTTGACGATCACCTGTCCCTCGGTGGGCATATTTTTCCAAAGTTTTCGCCTTGTCTTCAGTTGGATACCCATCGTGGGTATGTAGTCCGGTGAAATCACGTCAAGACGCGTGACGAAGAGATTGTTTTTCTGATCGTCCTGAACAGGTTTCCGGAATGCACCCTCCTTCGAGCGGGTGGCATCCCGCCCGATTCCGGTCACGAAAGGCAGCGACAACAATTCCTGCCCGGCGGTTTCGTACTGTTGGATGTTTCTGCCCGCCAGAGCCTCGGAATGAAGCATGTTGTTTCGTATTGTATCCCGGATTGTCCCGCAGCATCAGGTCGTATTGCCTGGCCACCGTGACCAGCAGCGAAATCAGCAGTGTTACCGCAGTAAACTGGATCAGCAGTAATGCCTGCTTCCACAACCGGTTGCTCGGCGAATAGCGCCGGTAGGCGGTCGTGACGGGAATTCTTGCGAGCAGATTCGCCGGTACCAGCCCTGCCAGCAGGAATACTCCGGCGACTATCGGGATGATATACCTGAGATTATATCCGGAGAAAAGCATTTTCGGAGTCGCTCCGACCATTTTCTGGATGGTGTCCCGCAAACCGAACAGCAAAGCGATGACGAACAGGAACGAAATCAGGATCAATAGGGACGTTTTCGCTCATCATGATGCTGAAGATGTCCGATTTGCGGGCTCCGTTACATTTGTGCATCGCCATGGTCCGGCCTCGTTCCGGGAGGAAGAAAAGTTCGACAGGACGTAATTCAGCGCCGATACGAACAGGATCGCAACGGCGAGCAGGATCAGCAGTTGCGTTGCGTTTTTAACGTCGGGTTGTTGCGCGTAAATGTCGGTCATCGGATTGAAAAATATTCGATCTTGAACCCTTGCGCGGCATCGCCGGCATAATCGTAATACTTTTGCAGTACGTCCATGATCCGCGGTTCTATCGAATCGGGAACGGCTTGGGGAACGAGCCTTACGTACCCCGTATAACTGTCTCCGCCGCCCCATCCCGAATTCCGGCGCATTTTTTTACGTTGTCGAACGAAACGATTCCTTCACATCTTACATCCGTATTATCCGGCAGATCCTCGAATATCCCGGCTACCCGGTAATGGGTTCCGGTCGCTTCCTCCAGCATTTGTCCGATCGGGTCGGCTTCGCCGAAGATCCGTCGCGCCGTTTTTCGGGAAAGGAACAGGTTGTCCGGATCCTGAAGAGCCTGCTCCGGATCGCCGGACAGGACTTCGATACTGAACAAGTCGAAAAACGCCGTGTCTGTACAGGCTATGTTTATCTCGAAAGGATGTTCGCCGTGTGTCAGCAAAGGGAAATGCCGGCAGATGACCGTAGCGGTTTCGATTTCCGGGAATTCGTCTTTCAGGGCCGGGGCGACGGGCGCCGATATGTATCCGGCCCTGATCTCCCGGTCGGGCAGGGTTACACGTTCGTCCACACGGTAGATCCGTTCTGCGTCGGGGAACGATTTGTTGTAAGATTCCACATAGACGATTTTTGCCAGGAACACCCATCCGAGAAAACAACCCCATTGTGATGGATATCAGCTTGATTACATTGTTTCCACGCAGTTTGAGCAGGTATTTGAAGGCATAGGAGAGCGTTTTCATAATCGTTCGGGGTTTTAGATGTTTTTCGGATTATTCTTTTTTAATGGATTTTACCGGGTTTTCGCAGGCTGTCCGCCGTGTTTTTTAGGATGACCGTTACGGCGATGATCGCGCAAACGGTCAAGCCGCATCCGGCGAACAGTCCGATGTTCAACGGCGTCTTTGTCGCGAATCGAAGCAACCAGTTGCCCCCGATCAAATACGCTCCCGCGAATCCGGCGACCAGCGCCGCCAATGTGATCCATTGCAGGTCGCGGGCGATCAGCCGGACGATGCTGCTCGCGGTCGCTCCGTTGACTTTGCGGATGGCGATTTCCTTGCTGCGGCGCTGGATTTCATTGTTCGTATAACCGACCAAGCCGATCAACGAGATCAGCAGCGTGACGATCACGCCGACGAATACCGTGTTGCGAAAAGTGCAACTCGTTTTCGTATTGCGCCCGGATGACTTCGGTAGATATCGACGGTAATATCCGTCGAGGGGAACAGATTCGTCAGGAGCTTGCGAATTTCGGAGAGTTTTTCCGGGGTAATCCCGTCGAGTTTTGCGATCAGGATCGGGCTCCCCGTCGCCGGCATCAGCACGGAAGGGTGTATGACGGAGTTCGGTTCCCGGATCAGCGGCTGGTTGTAGAAGTTTTCGACCACTCCGACGATCGTGCGCGGAGTTTGGAACAAGAGTACCGTTTTCCCCGATCGGGCTGTCGGGTCCATTGCATTTTTTCGACCAACTCTTCGTTGACAATGATTTCATTGCCGGCCGGGTCGGCGCCGAAATTACGGCCCGATGCCACCCGGATCTCCATTGCCGGGATAAAGTCGGAGTCGACGCCGTAGGCGAAAATATGCACGCCCTGCCGGTGGCCTCTTCCGAGATGTTGTCTCCCGAACATTCATATCCGGGCAGACCCGACGCGAAACACACAACCTGTACGGCCGGGAGCTTCCCGAGCTGGTGTTTCAGCATGTCGGCCTGTGCCGGGTCGAATCCCGAAACCGGACAAAGACGAGATTCTCGTAACGGAACCCCGGATCTTTATGAAGCACCAGGCGGTATTGCCTGACGACGATCGCCAGCAACGTGATCATCAGAGCCGCGCATCCGAACTGGATGAAAAGCAGGAATTGTTTCCACAGCCGTTTGTTTAGCGCATAGTTACGGAATGCCAGCGCGACCGGGATCGACGAGAATATTTTGGCCGGGATGACGCCGGCGATCAGGAACAGCGGGATGATGACCGCCAGCGTTTTGGTCAGATTGCCGGCCGTGAAAATAGCGCTGAAAGGGGGGTTATGATTTGCTGGATCGGTTGCCTGAATGAAAAAAACGAGAAGAACGGCCAGCAGCATCGACAACAGGATCAGGATCGCGGTCTCCGAAAGCATCATGCCGAAAATGCCGGAAGAGGTGTTGCCGTTGCATTTGTACATTGCCATTGTCCGGGCGCGGGTGGCCAGCGACGAGATCGAAGCCAGCGCGTAATTCATCGCCGCGACGAGCAGCACGATGAAAGCCAGCAGGCTCCGGATGAAGACATGATGACGGACGTCGGCATTGTCCCGGTGCAGTTGCGTTACCGGATACAGTCTGTAAAAGACCTCGTCCGTATCTGCGTATTTCCTGCAGATTTTCCGTAAATCTGCATTGACCGAATCGGGGTTGGCTCCCGGAACCAGTTTTACGTATCCCTGAAACAGTCGGTGCCGCCCCCATTTCATATTCGGCCGCCATCCGTTGATGTCCGTGAACGGGGCGATGTTCCTCAGCGGAATCAGCGCATCGAAACTCAGTGTGCTGTTTTTCGGAAAATCCTCGAACACGCCCGCCACGGTGTAAGGGGCGGACTTGTCGTAAAAGACATTTCCCCGACCGGATTTCGCCCGCCGAACATCCGTTCCGCACAGCTTCCGGATAGGAAAATATTCCGGTCGCTCAGGAATCCGCTGCGGAGATCCCCTTGAGTCAGTTTCACCCGAAAAATCGAAAAATACGGAATCGGCGTGGTACAGTCCCTGGAAAACGTAAGGATGATCCTCGTAATAAAAGGGACGTAAATTGCGTTGGGGGAAAACATCGTGCCTGAGACCGTTTCCTGGCAGCTCGTCGCGCAGAACGGACCAGGGCTCTCCGAACAACCCGTCGGCCACGTCGTCTTCATTTTCGCCGACCCATACGAACCGGGCCTGGTAAATGCGGTCGGCATCCGGATAAAACGGTCGAAAGAGGTGTCGAAAGCTACCTGCGACAGCAGAATAGCGCCTACGACCAGCCCGAGCGTCATGGACAGGATACGGATCAGGTTGTTGCCCCGGTTTCGGGTCAGGTACCGGAAAGTGTAGATCAGTCGCTTCATGCGGATTCTTCGGTTTGACAGTTTCTGTGTAATATGACGGGGCTATCGAAGGATCAGCACGTCGTTGTCGCCGTAGGTTTCGTAACTCGAAACGATTACCTTTTCGTCCGGGTCGAGTCCTTCGGTCACTTCGTAGAACTGCGGATTTTGCCGTCCGATCTTGATTTTGCGTCGGAAAGTTTTTTTACCGTCTGCCGACAGGACGAATATCCAACTGCCTCCGGTGCTCTGGTAGAATGCCCCGCGCGGATCAGCAGCGCTTGGACGGGTTGTCCGAGTTCGAGGTTGATGTAATAGGTCTGTCCCGACCAGATGTTGTCGGGGGCGCTCGCCTTCGAAATGGAAATCGATCTTGAATTGTCCGCCCTGCACTTCCGGGTAGACCTTCGAGACTTTCAGACCGAATTCGACTCTGCCGTTCGAATTTGGCGTCCAGGCCGGGATGCACTTTATCGAGGTAGTGCTCGTCGGGCGTCGCTTGGATTTTAAAGTCGGAAAGGTCGTTGATTTGCCCGACTTTTTGACCCGCGCCGATCGACTGTCCCAGTTCGACGTTCAGCTGCACCAGTTCGCCGTCGATCGGAGACTTTACTTTCAGGTTTTCCACCCGCTGGCGGATCAACTCCATGTTTTTTGTTCATGTTCTCAACGTTTTCTTTCAGGTGATCGATCTGTACGACACGGGCCAGCGAATCCCTGCTTCTGGCGTTCGATAATCAGTTCTCGGCTGCGCTCGACCAGCTCGTAGTCTTCTTTGGCTTGCAGGTATTCCTCCCCTGGCGATCAGCTTTTCGTTGTACAGCTTTTTCTTTTTGTTGGTACTGCCGTTTTTTTCGCTGGATGTCGAGGTCGGTCGCGAATTGCTCTTTTGCTGGTTCAGCCGATCCTGTTCCATCTGGATCTGTGCGTTCCGCAGGGCGTTCACCCGGTCGGCCAACTGGGACTCGCTTTCCAGTACCGAAGCGCTCAGGTTTTGGTTGCTCAGCGTCAGGATCACGTCTCCCTCTTTGACCGTGTTGCCCTCTTCGATGTTCCGCTTTTCGACCACGCCGCCCTCCAGCGGAGAGAGTTGCAGGATCGTGATCGGCTGCACGGTGCCGTTGACCCGGATATAATCGTTGAAAAGGTCGTTTCTGGCCGTCCCGACGGTGATCGTGCGGCTGTCGATCACCAGCGTCGAAGAGTGGTCGCCGAGAATCAGCCACAGGATGAAGAGGAGCAATACTCCCCAGGATGCAGGGAATATGTTTTTCTTGAGACCTTTTTTTGCTTGAGTTGGATGTCCATAGATGATTGTCGTTTTATTGATTTTCGATTTCGGAGCGTGTTTAGTGAACCTGCTCGATCAGCGGGATTCCCTGGTAATAGCGGATCAGCCGGTATTGGATGACGTACTGCAGTTTGACGTCCAGCAGGTAGGATTTTGCCTGCTGCACCTGCGTGGCGCTGGTTTGCAGTTCGAGCGAACTGAGCAGCCCTTCGTCGTATTTACGCTGGACGGCCCGGTGCGCCAGCGTGGTCGCGCTGACCTGTTTGGCGGCTTGCAGGTACTCCTTGGCGAGTCCGTTGCAGCGGTCTACGGCTTGCTTGATCGAACTTTGCAGCGCACGCAGCGTTTCCCGCGTTGTTTTGTTCGGTGATGCGAAGATTGTTCAGGTTCCGGTTGACGTTGGTACGCCGCGCCAGACCGTTGAAAATGGGGATGCTCAGCGTCGCCGAAATGTATCCGCCTCTTTTGTTTCGGAACTGGTAGCTGAACGGCGCCGGGTGGACTGTTTATCGCTATAATAATTGGTATGGTACTCGGCCGACAGGCTGACCGACGGCAAGAGGCGTCCCCGGCTCATGGCATAGTTCAGCTTACTTTGCCGGGTTGATAGTCCGCTATCCGGATCGACGGATGCAGAGTTCGCGCCGTGGCGAACACTTCGCTTGCGGATTCCTGCGGAACGTCGTCGATCATGTTGATCGCCGTGTCGATTCGTAGCGAGTCTTCCAGGGGTAGTTCATGACGTTTTTCAGCAATGTCCATGCGTTGGTCAGGTTATTCTGCTGGTTGATCAGGTTGGCGTCGTTCGTGGCTACCTGCGCTTCGACCTGCGCTACGTCGGCGCTGCTTCGCAGTCGAGCTTTTCGAGTTCGCGCGCTTTGAACAGGTTTTGGCCGCTCTCCTGCAGTTGTTCTTCCGCAATGGTGACCAGTCCCATGTAAAGAATCACGTTGAAATAGCGTTCCATCACCGACAGCGAGATATCGTCGTGTACCTGTTGTTGATACTCCTTGCCCAGTAGCCGTCCGATCTTGCTCGACCGGACGGCGTTGATCGTGGCGAATCCGTTGAATAGCGGCATTGACGCCGAGCGAATAGGCATTGTTCAACGAAGCGTTGTTGACGTAGACGTTGTCGTCGTTGATCGAACGGCCGAAATTGGGCGTAGCGCTCACGCTGCCGCTGATCGACGGCAGCATGTTCGCAATGGCGTTGATATAGTCCTGTTTGTAATTGTCGTTGCTGTATTGCTGCCGTTTGGCGCTCGGGCTGTTCGCGATGGCATATTGCATGCAGCGCTCCAGCGACCATGTTTCTCCCTGCGCGAACGAATATGTAAAGAAAAACAGACAGTATAATGGTAAAAAGCGATTTTTTCATCGGCCGTTTGGTTTGTGTGTTTTATTATATAATAAAATACCAAAATCGTACCTTTCCCCGAAACCGTTTGTTTGTCAGGTTTTTGTCCGGTGTCTACTTTTGTTTGTGTGTCTATTTATTTTACGGATGTCTTTTTTCTTGACAAATCCTGTCGGAAACCGGAAATATTGCTTTATCTTTAGAGATCGATTAAAAAAATCCGTATTTCATGGTTAAGCAGGGGACGGTATTGGTCGTCGACGATAACAAAGGGCATACTGAAGGCGCTCGGATTATTGCTCGATAAGTATTTTGACAAAGTAATCCTGATTTCCTCGCCGAATCGGATCGCCGGGACGTTGTGGAACGAACGCGTGGACGTGGTGCTGCTGGATATGAATTTCTCGGCCGGAATCAATACCGGGAACGAAGGGATCTACTGGTTGTCGCAGATCAAAAGGCGGATGCCAACATCCAAGTCGTCGTGTTTACGGCTTACGCCGATATCGACCTGGCTGTCCGTGCAATCAAGGAAGGCGCTGCCGATTTTGTCGTAAAGCCCTGGGAAAACGACAAGCTGATCGCCACGCTGCTTTCGGCCTACAACCTCGGAAAATCGAAAAAAGAAGTCAAATTTCTGAAAGGAATGCGGCGGAACTCTCTTCCGCAGCACCGATGTTCTGGGGCGCTTCGCAGTCTATGCGACAGGTTCGCTTGCTGGTGGACAAAGTGGCGGCGACCGATGCCAATGTCCTGATAACCGGGGAGAACAGGGACGGGAAAGAGGTGTTGGCGCGTGAAATACACCGCCTCTCCTCGCGGGCCGCCAATTGATGGTCACGGTCGATATGGGCGCGCTGACCGAATCGCTGTTCAGCGAGTTGTTCGGTCATGTCAAAGGCGCTTTTACCGACGCCCGCACCGATCGGATCGGCAAATTCGAAATTGCGCGCGGGGCGGAACGCTGTTTCTGGACGAGATCGGCAACCTGTCGTACCATTTGCAAGCGAAACTGTTGTCGGCCATCAGAGTCGCAGCGTCGTCGGGTCGGAAGCAACCTGTCTGTCCCCGACCGACATCCGCCTGATCTGCGCGACGAATCGAAACCTGCCGGGAAATGGTGACGCAGAAGCAGTTCCGCGAAGACCTGTTGTACCGGATCAATACGATTCATATCGAGATCCGTCGCTGCGCGAACGAAAGAAGATATCCTGCCGCTCGCCGAAATGTTTCTGTCGAGGGTATGCGGCGAAATATCACAAACAGGGGCTCAGATCGAACACCGGCGCCCAGAAGAAACTGAGGACTATCCATGGCGGAAATATCCAAAATTGCAGCATACCGTTGAAAAA